>Ga0134128_10003214_pt1 | contig 19966 bp, 16 predicted proteins | sample KB31754_FD_96462 | JGI IMG/M metagenome (GOLD analysis project Ga0134128, IMG submission 96462) | Terrestrial soil microbial communities with excess Nitrogen fertilizer from Kellogg Biological Station, Michigan, USA - KB3-175-4 | ecosystem: Environmental > Terrestrial > Soil > Unclassified ...
CTGACAAAGACTGAGCTGTGGAAATCCCGGGCGATGGAAAGCCTGGAACAGCAAGATCAGGTTTTCCACCCTTCCCACCGTCCTTGGAAATCGCTTCGCAATTCCCACATTCCCACAGCTTCGACTACCGCTTCCTATATATAAGAGAAGGCTTAAAACGGCCTTCCTTATAGAATCAACAACTTAGGGTGGGCCAAGTGAACTTGCCCAACGCATCTGTAGCGCGTGCTGCGCAAAGCGTTCCCGATTCATGTAGACACGATGCCATCCATCCAGGTGAATGGCCTTGTTATCACGATGCCAGACTTCACCGCGCGCAATGGACAATCGAATTGCGAATCATCCGTTGCCATCTCGCACGGCTGGCAGGGTTGGTGTCAACCGTTCAAACTCTGCATAGCTGACGCCCCTGGGATGCGAACGCGAAACTATCACCACCTCGCCGAAGTTTCTCATCAGCTCCTGACAACGATCCTTTCGCTCCATCCGGTCATGGGGCAGCAGCAACTCGGCAGTCGAACAGGCTCTACTCGCTTTCTGGCCGTAGCGTTATGAATTCCGCATCGATGGTTACGATCACGAAAATAAGCGGCAGGAGGCGAATGCCTTGCCCACGAACTTTGGCGGTGCGCTGATACGCACCTGGAAATTCCATTTTACGGAAAGGACGACGTCGATCCTCGTAACCGGCTACGCGAACAGGATCGCGTTTTGGCGCGCGCTCACAGTCAAGCGTTCCTGCGGTTGCAATTGGATCACCACTACTGGATGGATGCGAGCGCAGGTGGAGTTGTGGCTGCCCGGGGCGCTCTTTTGCTGCCGCTTTCCAAAATCACTCTGCTTGAGGATCTTTCTCCACCGTCGGGGATCGCAGCAATTCATCTTAATGCAGCTCACAAGTCAATGATTCTTCACAACAGACTTATGAGCACGGCATCAGCATGAGATCAGGCGACCGCGTCCCCTACACTATGCACCTGGTACGGAAACGTTCCGCGCGATGGTCGGCATTGACGATTCAGAAATATCGGTGTCTTTCGTGCGTTTTTGGTGGAAGCTCACAACAACGTGGTCTGGCAAAGCCGTCCGCTCAGCCGCTCCCAACCGTAAATGGCTTTCGTCGACACAAGGGCAGCTCGCGTGTCACCCTTCGAGTGGAAGGCCCGCGAGGAGTGCTGGCCAATGGGGCGGAGCTAAGTTCCCAGGCAATGATCCGGAGGTTGGCTTTAGTTCACGAACTAGTATCGCGGGAGTTGTGTAACCATCACGGCTGAAGCGCACGACGCCGCCAAAAGAGAGCGGATAAGAATAGCGAGATTCGCGGTATACAGGAGATGTCGGCCGCCTGCGCAAAAATGACTCTCCCGCAATTTCCATTCGGTGTCGATAGAGACAAAATTTCACAATCTCGTTCGTTCCCGACAAAGGCTCTGTCGCCCAACGAAATCAAAACACAATTTGCATTGTTAAACATTGAGCGGCGCTACTTCTGGGGAAAGGGCGCTCCTGGGTGAGCGCGCTGAACTGTGGGGATACTCGCGGCTTTTCGTCATTTGACGGGCGCTGGCGCAACATTCTTTATCAAACTTCGGAACGCCCAACCAATGAAGATTATGTTGTGTTCACATTCATGTGATCGCGGTTGGGGCCCGTGTAGCTGGAGATGCCTTCTCAGAATTGCGATGACGCTTTGCGGGTCTATTCACGATCAATGTATCCGCGCCCTGCAGGCAAGTGGAAAGAAACTCCGCAGCTGCCCGCGTCATGGGAATCCGGGCAGACGACACCGCGCTCGCCGTGACAAGCAGGTTGAGGTCTTTTATCTGAAAGAAGCGGAACCCGCCGGCCACGGCGCGGCTTTTGCTGATAAACGCTACTCCCTGATTGATCCTCACCATCTTTTCAATCGCTTCCTCGTTCTCGAGTTCCATCATCACCTTCATTTGCACGCCTTGCGATGCAATTTGCGATTCGATAAATTGCCGGATACGGCTGGTGCGGGAAAAGGTGATCGCTGGTAGTCCATGTAGTTCTTTCGTGCGAAGCGCCTTTTGTCCTCCAAAGGACATCGACTCGGGAACAATGAGAACAAACTCTTCTTTGTAGAGCGGCGCGAAACGGAGGCCGTCTGCGTTCGGTTCCGGAAAATGCGGTGCGAAAACGATACCGAGATCCAAAGACCCGTCCCGAATCGAGGCAAGCACTTCAGTGCCAGTCCCTGTCATTACCTGTACTTGGACATGCGGGTATTTGCTTCGGAACCGCTCGAGCACTTTCGGGAGAAAGAAGACAAACATGGTCGTGCCAGTCCCTAGCAGCACATGCCCGGAACTGAGGCTGCGGTCGTCGCGAAGTTGATGCGTGACGTTTGCGATGTCTTTCAAGACGCGGCGAGCCAGTTCGGCAATTTCGCGTCCGCCTCTGGTAAGGCAGACCCGGCCGCCTTCCCGATAAAGTAGTTTCTCGCCAATTTCTTCACCAAGCAGGCGAACTTGCCGGTGCACTGCGGAATGCGCGACGTGCAGTCGTTGTCCCGCCTGCGCGTAACTACCTGTCTCCACGACAGAGAGGAACATCTCTAACTGGCGGAGATCCACAGCGGCAGTGTATCAAAATTCGAACGGAAACGTCTCATCATTCTAATTGACCTACAGTCGCAGCATCGCGTACTGTTTTCAGCAAGGCTCGTCTCTCTATTGAGCTTTGCGGGAGGATGCAATGAACCTGGTGAAACGCGACTCGCTTCAGCCGATCTCGTGGCTATTTCTTTTGCTGCTTCTGACGCTTATCGCGCCGCTGCTGCCGGCACAGACGATTACCAGTTCACTGAACGGTTTCGTGACAGACCCCAGCGGAGCGGCTATTCCCGAGGCTCAGGTAACAATCCGGGAAACGGGAACCGGTTTTACCCGGACGCAGCAAACGAATAATGAGGGGCATTACGGCTTCACGGGCATTCCGGCCGGCGTATACGACATCCATGTCGAGCGGCAGGGATTTCAGACGACGACACGGTCCGCGCAGCAGGTCACGCAGCAGTTGGATTTTCGAGTTGATTTCCAGATGCAGGTGGGTAATGCGCAACAAAAAGTCGAAGTGAACGCGACACCACCGCTTCTGGAGACGGAGAATGCAGCGCTTGCCATAACCGTGGACAGCAAAAAACTCGTCGAACTCCCGTCGCTGGGCAGGTCGTTCATTTCAACATTGATTCTTTCACCCGGCGTCACTCCGACTCTTTCGAGCAATATCGGCAGCGTGGTCTTTGGGGAATCCCAGACAGGCGGGGCCGCCTTCAAGCCGATCAGCGCCAATATCTCCGGAGGACCACCCGAATACACCGGCTTCATTGAAGACGGATTCGATGTGCGGGATCCGATTTACGGCGGCGCGCTGTATCAGCCTTCCGTTGAAGCGCTCAGCAGTTATCGAATTGTTCGCGGCTATGATTCCGCCCAATACGGCGGATCGCCCTCGGTGGTCTATACGAGCTCGAAATCCGGCACGAACGAGTTTCACGGATCACTGTTCTGGTTCATTCAGAACAAGGACACCAACGCCACTCCGGAAGGCGCCACCTCAGTTGCGCCGCTGGTATATAACCAAGGCGGCTTTACGCTGGGCGGTCCTGTTATTGTTCCAAAGCTCTATAACGGCAAGAACAAAACGTTCTTCTTCGCCTCCTATCAACTCACAAGGCAGCGGTCGGGAAGTAACCTTCTCGGAATTGTTCCCACCGCCGATCAATGGAATGGCGATTTCTCCAGCTACCCGGAGGCCATTTATAATCCCTTTGCTCCGAACGCCGCGACCGGAACGCGCACGCCGTTCCCGGGCAATAAGATTCCAGCGAGTTTTTTGAGTTCATTCGCGCAGAACTATAAACAGTACGTTCCGCTTCCGAATATCCCGAACGCGCCCTTCGGTGAGCAGAATATATCGACCTTCGGGTCACAACGAAATGACGATACGCAGTATCTCATTCGTGTCGATCAAATGCTGCCTAAAGAAGGTAAGTTGTTCGCAAAGTATTTCTGGGATGACATTGGCGCCTATTCCTATGGCTTGTCGCAGTACGCGGGCTTTGCTCAGCCCCTGAACGGGCAGACCGCGTCCCTTGAGTGGACTCAGCCACTCGGCGGACGGATGTTGAACCAGTTTCGACTGGGTTTCTTTCGCTCGATCACCGATTACGGGGCCGTGCCGACGACGCAGGATATCGCCGGAAGCACGCTTGGGCTTCAGAACGTGAGTCGCGATCCGACTTTGTTCGGCCTGCCGAACATCGGCGTCACGGGAGTCAGCGTTCCGGGCACCGCAATCTTCAACCTTCATCGCATCACAACACGCTTGGGCATCAATGAAAACTTCTCGATCGTGACAGGACGCCACTCCATCGATCTGGGTTTTACGATCCAGCCAATGCAGTATCCCCAGGTGAACGGCATTTACCCCCGAGGCAGCATCAGCTATGACGGTTCGTTCACTCGCGAAGCGCCTGGCGGCGTCGGTGGAGCGCCTATGGCCGACTTTCTTTTGGGCACATTTACTTCCGCCACGGCGAATCCGACCGGCTTTTCCCCTATTCTGAACACGACGTATTACGGCTGGTACGCACAAGACCAGATCAAGGCGACCCGTAAACTCACAATGACGTTCGGCATTCGGTGGGATTATTGGACGCCACCCGTTGAACGCTATAACCGCCTTGTCGCATTCGACCAAAATGCCGGCCAGTTGGTTTATGTCCTAAAGAATCCGTTGAATTTCCAGCAGGACTACAAGACGTTGAATCCCGACGCCTCGCGAGGTTTGTTCCGCAACTGGAATAAGACGAACTTCTCGCCTCGCGTCAGTTTCGCGTACTTGCTTACTCCGAAGACAACGATACGCGCTGCTTATGGCATCTATTACACGCAGGGAATGGCTAATTTTCAATTATTTGGACCGCTTGGATTCGGCGGACCTCCTTTTACGAATAACGTCAACGTATCGAACGATACATCGCTACTGACGCCTACGACGCGAGACACGCAACTGTTTCCCGCTCCATCCGTTGGAGCCATCACGCCCGGAACGCTCTTTACAACATCGGACATAAACGCCCCGCAGTCCTACGTTCAACAGTCGACCATCTCGATCGAGCGTCAGATCGGGGATAAGTGGCTGATCACAGCGGGATATAACTCATTTCTCGGTCGTCACGTGATGGACCCCTATAACATTAATCAGGCCGCTCCTTACGATCCTGCCCATCCGCTGTCGTTACAAGATCGTAGACCGTATCCCTTCTTTAGCGATATCCTTTTGCAAGGAAATAATGGCAATTCTTCCTATAACGGCGCCTTTCTAAACGTCCGTAAAAGTCTGGCCAACGGACTCGACCTCGTGGCGAGCTATACCTACAGCAAATCCCTGGACGCTTTCTCTTCAAGCAGCGGTGGATTCGAAAATCAGGATGCGCGAAACACCCATCTCGATTGGGGTCTCTCCGACTTCGACGTCCGGCACTATTTATCCGTTGGTTATCTGTGGGAACTCCCCTTTGGAAAGAACAAGCCGTTTGTGAATCAGGGAGTGGGCGCAATGTTGTTGGGCGGCTGGCAGCTATCCGGAATCACGCAATACCGATCGGGACTGCCGTTGACCATTTCCATGCCCACCTCATGGCCCAATGTCGCGTCGGTCTTCAGCGCAGCGCGCCCGAACAGAACTTGCGACGGACGACTATCCAATCCGACCATGAATGAGTATTTTGATACTTCATGCTTCACAGCGCCTGCCGCGAACAGCTTCGGCAATTCCGGCCGGAATATTATGACGGGCCCAGCGGCGCAGTTCTGGGATATGTCTCTCGAACGCAGATTTCAGTTTGAGCGGGCAAGCGTAGAATTCAGGGCAGAGTCTTATAGCGTATTCAACGTGCAGAACTGGAACAATCCCGATACAGGCACGCTGGATACAAATTTCGGCCGTATCTTCGGAAAAAACAATCCTCGCCGGTTTCAATTTGGATTGCGAGTCCAATTCTAGTCCTTCCGGCTACAAATTGTAGATGCTATCGCGCCGCACATTTCTGCAAGGCTCGGCGCTGCCGCTTCTCGCGGCGGCAGCGAGTCGTCAAGAGGCCTTGCCGGAGCGGCAGCCTTACTTCCCTAGTTCCGCTCACCAGTTCATTTGGCGGAACTGGGATCTCGTGCCGGCATCGCGGATCTCAACCGCGTTACAAACAAGCGAATCGATCGTACGGCACATAGCCGAGCAGCTCCATCTTAAGCGCCAGCAAACGGCGCCGGCCATGGACCGCCGACTGCGCTTCAGCGTATTGCGGCGCAACTGGATGTTTGTGCCTCGGGAGCAGATTGCCATTCTTTTGGGTATATCGGAACGGGAAATCGAGCAGATTCTCAATCAAGATGCCTTTTACCAAAGTAACCTCGGCCAGCAACCGAAATGCGAGACCATTCGGGTAAGTTCTGGGTCTTTGCACGGTGGCGGCATTGACTATTTTCGAGATGATCCAGCAACGAATGAGGAGTCCCGGTTCGGCTTCGAAGACGCGTTCTCCCACCCGCTGCCGAACTTTACAGCACCAGTAGATCCAAAAGATAACCAATTCCCAAGCATTGCCTATCCGTACGTCTGCCCGTATAGCGATCCGCTCGGCGACCCGGGATATCAGCGTTACTATGCGATAGGACTGCTACAGAGGATGGCAGCTTCTGGTGTGAATGCGATCTGGCTGGGCGCTCTTTTGCGGGATCTCATCCAGTACCCTCTCTTTCAACAGTTCTACCCCTTTCACCCGGAACGGAGGGATCGATTACGCTGGGTAATCAACCAATGCAAGCGGGCGGGGTTGAAAGTATACCTCTATCTGGACGAGCCCCGCGGCGCGCGCGCGGCATTCTTTCAGGTAAATCCCGGTCTGCGTGGCGCGCCTGGGCGGCGGGGTGACGGACTGCGATGTCTTTGCAGCAGCACTCACGAAGTACAAAGCTTTCTACAAAACGGCACAGCGCAATTGTTTCGCTCCTTGCCGGAATTAGCGGGAGTGATTCTAATTACCGCCTCGGAAAATCCGACGCATTGTTATTCGTTGACGCGAACGCCGGATTGCATCCGTTGCCGTAAACGGCGAGGCGCGGACGTCATTGGAGAAGTTGTCCGCTGTATTGCCGCCGGAGCCCAGGAAGCCAGTCCCAGCGCTCACGTGATCGCCTGGGATTGGAGCTGGACGATTGTAGAGGACGACCCACAGGCGCAGATCATACGGAGTCTTCCCGATAAGGTGATTTTGCAGGTCGACTTCGAACGAGGGAGCCAGATCCGGCGCCAAGGTGTCCAATCTCTTGTCGACGAGTACTCGCTCTCCGTTCCTGGTCCGTCTCATCGGGCCAGCCAACATTTGGAACTTGCCCGAGCCCGCGGCCTTCCAGTGATGGGCAAGGCTCAAATCGGCACGACATGGGAACTCGGCACGGTTCCGTTTTTGCCTGTACCCGGCCTTGTGGCCGAAAAGCTCAGCGCATTTGCCAAAAACGGCCTCCGCGGAGGAATGCTCTCATGGACACTCGGATCGTGTCCCTCAATGAATTGGGAACTATTTTCAATCATGGATCGGCATCCGGATATAGATTCGCATCGGGCCGTCCATACACTGGCGGTTGAGCGATATGGCGAAAGCTCGGCCGATACTGTAGTTCGGGCGTGGCGCATATTCTCAACGGCGTTTACGGAATATCCTTTCTCCAACAGCGTCGTGTATTCGAGTTTCGTGCAAGAAGGGCCCGCACAGCGGCTTTATCTAAAGCCAAGTGGGTTTGCGCCACGGATCATGAATAGTTTTGACAACCTGCGCTGGACAACTCCATTTGAGCCCGAGCAAATATCGGCGGCATTTTTACATATCGGCTTGACGTGGGAAGACGGAGTGGCCACGTTTCGGACCGCCATCAAAGGTATGAGCGGTCCAGCCGGACAACTTGCAGAACGCGATTTAGTCGTCATGGAAGCAGCGGCCATTCATTTTCAGAGTATTGGGCTGCTGGTGCAGTTTTATGAAATGCGGGATCGCAACTCAAATTCTGCTTTGGCGCGATCTCAATGGCGAAAGAACATCGCGGCACAGCTTGCGCTGGCAGAGCGCTTTCTCCGATTGTGCCGTCAGGATTCAAGGATTGGCTTCGAAGCGTCAGTCGGATATTTCTACCTTCCGTTGGATGTGCGAGAGAAGATAGCGGCTTGTCGCTATCTATTAAATAGTGAGAACGATACTCAAAGGTTCAAGACATAAATCATGAATCGCCGATCGCTTTTGAAGGCAGCGCCCACAATCTTCCTCTCGCCATATTGGCTTTCACTTGAAAGTCGCGCGGAATCGTTGCCCGAAGTCCCCGCGCTTCCGGCGCCGCATTTTCCGAGCCGGCTTCACCAATTTATATGGCGGAACTGGGAGCTCGCCAATTCGGAGCGTATGGCACATGTGATTGGAGCGACTGCGGCTCAGGTGGAAGAAATTGGCGGTTCGATGGGATTGCCCCCCAAACGCGCCGTTACGGACGAGCAGCTTCGACGTAGTTACATTACAATCATCCGGCAGAACTGGCATGTGTTGCCCAATTCGCAAATCATTGAGCTGCTGGGATGGAATGACTCTCGCTATCAGTTCACTCTGAAGGAAGACGATTTTCTCGATATCAAGCTGGGGATGGTCAAGCCGGCGTGTGAACCTCTTCGTTATTCACCGCCCACGGCGGCGCAGCGCGAGCACGCCCATAGAATTCGCCAGTTGCTTCACGCTTGGTTTGGGGCGCAACTGAAGAATCCCGGAGAAGATCGCTTCGCATTTGTGGAAGAGTTCAATCAGCCGCCGTCTTCTAGTCTTCGGAATCCATCCAGACACGGACAGGGTCAAGAAATTGAGCTGAACAATGACTGGATCCTCGATACGCACGGAGAAAGCTCCGCGGTTCAACCGGCCGCGGAGCAATTACGTTGGTTTCTAAGCCAGAGAATGGGGACGCAACTGAGCAGAAACGCCGGCTCGGATAAACGGCTCCTTCTAAAGATTGAACCTGGCCCCGGAGCCAAAGACGGAAGTTTTCGTATTGAATGCACGCCTTCGGCGGTTGTGGCGTCTGCGGCAAACGAAACCGGACTTTTACAGGCAGTCAATTATCTGCAGGATGAGATGGAACGGCGCGAAGGACCGTTTCTGGAGCAAGGCGCCGTTTCACAGCGGGAAGTGTGGTCGCCGCGCTATTTGTATTCCTATTTCGCCCTTTACGGAGATCCGTTGATGGAGGGCGATGCGGCGGGGTTGCCGGACTGGTTTTTGGAGCGCCTTGTGAGCCGGGGCATTAACGGCGTATGGATTCAAGCTGTACTCAACACGTTGGCGCCCTCCAAGGCTTTTCCGGAATTCGGATCCGGCTGGCAAATTCGTCTCAAGAACTTGCGTGCATTGACGGAACGCGCCGCAAAACGCGGAATCAAAATCTATCTTTACCTCAACGAACCGCGCGCCATGCCGGCCGCTTTCTTTGCAAAACGCCCCGAAATTCGTGGAAGCAAGTATCTCAACCTCTACTCCATGTGCACCTCCACTCCGATAGTGCGGGATTGGATCCGAGAGACTCTTAGCCTTGTATTCCGGGAAGCGCCTGCGCTCGGTGGGGTGTTTTCCATCACGATGTCGGAGAACCATACGAATTGTTTCTCTCAAGGCGGCACGTGGGACGATACCTACCCAGTAGCCACCGGTTGCCCTCGTTGTTCTCGACGGAAGCCGGAAGATGTGCTTGCCGAACTGATTCAAACGTTCTGCGATGGCGCGAGAGCGCAGAGCGAGACTGCGCAAATCATTAGTTGGGATTGGGGCTGGGGCGCGCCTCTCACGGAGAAATTGATTCCCAAACTTCCCAAGAAGACGGGTTTGATGAGCGTCAGCGAATGGGACCAGCCGGTGTTTCGCGGCGGCGTCCATACGGCAGTTCACGAATATTCGATGTCTGTCGTTGGACCCGGACCTCGCGCTTTAAAGAACTGGCAAATGGCAAGCAGAAATGGACTCCAGGCGCTCGCCAAAACGCAATTTAACAATACCTGGGAAATTTCGGCTGTTCCTTACATTCCCGTTCTTCCTTTGGTGCTCGAACATTGCGAGCGGCTTTCGAATGCTGGAGTCAACGGCCTGATGTGCTCGTGGACCTGCGGCGGCTATCCCTCTCCCAATTTGCGAGCCTCGGCGGCATATGCGTACGAGCCCCGTCCTGCCAAAAAGGAAATTCTGGCAGCGGAAGCGGAACGTGTGTACGGCAAGGATGCCGCGTCCGACGCTGTCGCCGCCTGGCAGCGGTTCAGCGACGCCTTTCTTGAGTTTCCGTACGGAGTAGCCGTTTACATTCTGCCGACTCAGCACGGTCCGGCGAATCTGCTGCAGCTAAAACCGACTGGCCTCAAACCGGGAATGATTTTGTTTCCCTACGACGCCTATCGTGCATGGAGCGGCGCCTATCCGCCAGAGGTTGTCCAATCGCAAATGACAATACTTGCTTCGAAGTGGCTCGAAGGAATTCCCCTGTTAAAGCGCGCTGCCAACCATGCTCCTCCTCAGAAGAAGAAGGAGGCGGAACGTGAGTTGGCGATTGCACTGACCTGCCAGCGCCACTTTCAGAGCACGGCGAATCAGGTTGAGTTTTATTTGCTGCGGGATAAAGCAGCCAGTCAAACGAGCGATGAATCGCGGCCGCATCTTGAACGAATGATGCAGATCGCGCGAGATGAATTGGAGATCAGCAAAGAACAATACTTTGTCGACCGGGCCAATTCAGTGATTGCCTACGAAGCGTCGAATCACTATTACTACACGCCCTTGGATCTGGCAGAAAAGATGCTGAACTGCGACTATATCGAACGCGAACTCAAGAGCAGGCTCGCCACAACCAGCTCGCAAAAGAAAGTTTAAGAATGCCGCAATTAACGACGGGAATTGTGGGTTGTGGCCTGTTCGGCGAAAGCCACGCCACAGCCCTGCGGGGAATACCGGAGGTCGACATTGCATCGGTATTCGATTTGGATCAAGACAGAGCTCATGCGTTCGCTCAACGCTTCGGAATTCCCAAAGTGGCGGCGAGTCTGCCGGAACTTCTCGAAGAGTCTTTGGACACTGTTCACGTAGTAACGCCGGAATCGCGGCATCGGAAAGCCGTGGTTGCCGCGCTGCGGTCGGGTAAGCACGTTTTGGTGGAAAAACCATTCGCCACCAATTTGGAAGACTGCGACGCCATGGCCGCGGCTGCCAAACAATCGGCGCGCATACTGATGGTCGGACATATTCTGCGTTTTGATCTCCGTTACGGACCATTACGCGAAGAAGCTCTCAGCGGAACATTCGGAAAGGTCGTATCTGTTTCCGCTCGCCGGAATCGCGCTCGCGGCGGCTTTTCAGCCTATGAACGCGTTCATCCCGGAATCTGCAACGCGATTCACGATATCGATTTGACGTTGAGCGTCGTCCGGTCGCGGGTCGTCCGTGTCCGCGCGTTCGAACGAAAGATTTACGGTAAGCAAAATCCCGACTACTTTTTGGGAGTCATCGAATTCGAAAGCGGTGCGGTCGGAACCGTAGAGACGTCCTGGCTGCTTCCGGATGCGGCCGGGGTTTCTCTAGACGACTTCTTTCAGATCATCGGCGAGAAAGCCACGGGCACGGTGGCTTTACAACCGGCCGCAGTGTCGATCTGGAGCGAACAGGGATACATCGCTCCGGATACAGGCTATGAAACCCGGTTGTTTGGAGTGGCGCACGGGGCTTTGCAAGCCGAGCTTGATTATTTTTATCGCTGTGTTCGCACAGGCCGCCAACCGGAAGTCGTCACTACCGCGGAGGCGAAGAACGCGGTGCGTACCGCCCTTGCCCTCATCGAATCCGCACACTCGAAACATGACGTTGAATTGTTCGATTGGGACTGATTTTACATGCGCCTTACGCGGAACATTTACCTTGTCGGCGGCGGAACGCTCGGCTTCGGGCTTTCCGACGAATTGGATTGCCACGTATATCTGGTTGACGGTGGATCGGCCTACGCGCTCATTGATGCCGGAGTGGGTCGGAATATCGATCTGATTGTGCAGCGAATCGTTGAGGATGGTTTAGATCCCCAAAAGCTGAAGTATCTACTCCTCACTCACGCGCATTCGGATCACGCCGGAGGGAGTGCAGAATGGAGAAAGCGCTTCGGAGTGACCGTCGTCGCTTCGCCTGTCGCGGCGCAGTATGTTCGCGATGGGAATGAAGAAAAGATCAGTCTGGCGACCGCTAAACGCGGCGGATTCTACCCGTCCGACTATCACTTCTCCGCTTGTGAAGTGAGTGCGGAATTGCAGGAAGGAGATTCGTTTCAAGTCGGCAATCTGAATTTACGGGCATTGGAAACGTCCGGACACTGCTCCGGAATGCTTTCGTACCTGCTGGAAGACGAATCCAAGAAGATTCTATTTTCTGGCGACTCCGTGTTTCATGGTGGCCGAATTTTAATGACGAACGTGTGGGACTGCAGTGTTCCTGAATATGTGAGAACCGTGGAGAAGCTTGCAGGCCTGAACGTGGACGTTCTGTTGCCGGGTCATCTAACGATTGCGATGAGCCAGGGCGACACCCACATTCAACAGGCATGGCAGACGATGCAACGTCTGTCGCTGCCGGCCAATATCATCTGATGCGAGAGCAACAAGTTATCGATACTCTCTGTGATCTGATACGCATCAATAGCGTGAATCCCTCCTATGCCAATGGAAAGCCGGAAAGCGGCATTCAGGCATACATTTCTTCGTTTTTCGAAAGAGCCGGCATTCGTGTGGAGACACAAGAAATCGCTCCAGGCCGCGCGAATGTGGTCGCAAAACTCTCCGGATACGATTCAAAGCGCGTCTTGGTGCTCGAAGCGCACGTCGATACGGCGGGAATTGACAACATGTCCATCGACCCGTTCGATCCAGTGATCCGCGACGGCGCCGTATATGGCCGGGGAGCTTGTGACACCAAGGGTGGTTTGGCCGCCATGATGCATGCTGTTCTCGCTATCAAAGAAGAAGGAGTGCAGCCGCCTTGCGATGTCTGGCTTGCAGCGACTGTAGACGAAGAATACTCCTATCGGGGTGTTCTGAGACTCTGCGAGGGGTTGTCGGCAGCTGGAGCCGTGGTGGCTGAGCCAACAGACTTGCGTCTCGTCATTGCCAGCAAAGGTTGTCTGCGGTGGCGTGTCACAGTGAACGGGCGGGCGGCGCATAGCTCAAAGCCACACTTGGGCGTAAATGCCATTTCACGAATGGCGAGGCTGATTGTGGCCTTGGAGGATGAGGAACAGCAGCTTCAGTTGAAGCGCCATCATTTAGTGGGGACTCCCACGTTGAATGTGGGAGTCATTCAAGGCGGCGCACAGGTCAATATCGTACCGGAAGAATGCTCAATGGAAATCGATCGACGCTTGATTCCGGGTGAAATACTTTCAGATGTCCAGGCTCGATATGAATCCCTGCCGGAGCAATTGCGGCCGATGTTCCCGGATCTGGAAGTGTCGCAGACCACGCTTCTGTCGGATTGGCCGATGGAAACTTGCGTCGACTCCGATATCGTTCAGACTGCAATGCGAGTTCTGCGAAAGAGAAATCTGAACGCGGAGCCCACCGGTGTTCCCTTTGGCAGCGATGCCAGCAAGCTTTCGAGAATCGGAGTTCCCAGTATCGTGCTCGGGCCGGGCTCTATCGACCATGCCCACACTGCCGCCGAATTTATTTCCACGAACGAGGTTGTGTTAGCGGCCTATATCTATAAGGAACTGATTCAAGAATTCTGAGATATCGAATATATGTCTGAATACTCCTGCCGCAATTTATTTCCTGCCGCGCTGCAATCCGCTTACCTGGATACCGCGGCGGAGGGTCTGCCCGTTCCTGCAATGGAGAGAGCGCTTTCCGAATACGCGGAGCAGAAGGCGCGGGGGACGCCAGGAAGGCTAAAACATTTTACGAAGGAAATGGAAGCGCGGGAATTGGCGGCGCAATTGTTGGGAACTGATGTCCTTACCGTTACGTTCGCGCCGAGCACTTCCGATGCGCTGAACATTCTGGCGGCGTCATTTCCGTTTAAGCCCGGCGACGAGATTGTAATTTCGGACCTTGAATTTCCCTCGAACGTTCTGCCTTGGCTGGCCTTGAGACGGAATGGGGTTCGTGTGGTTGTCGTGCCTTCAGTTGCAGGAGAGGTTCGGCTGCAGGATTTGCTGGAAGCCATTACTTCGAAAACGCGCCTTGTCTCCATTAGTCTGGTCAGCTATAAAACGGGGGCCTATTTCCCATACATTTCGGATTTGGCGGAAGCCGCGCATTCCGTAGGAGCGGCCCTCTGCGTTGATGCGACTCAGGCGCTCGGACGTTGCGCCGTGACTCTGGCGGGCGTCGATTACCTGATGGCGAGCACCTTCAAATGGCTGATGGGGCCGCATGGATTGGCGATTGTGTACGTGTCGCCCGAATTCCGCCAACGCTTTGAGTTGGCGGGCGTTGGATGGTATTCGGTGGAGACGGCATTTTCCAAGGATCGCTTTGAGCGCTACAGTCTCAAGCCTGGAGCCGCCTGTATTGCCGCCGGAATGCCTAATTTCGGTTCGCTGTATTCGCTTTGCGAGTCGCTTCGGTTTCTGTTAAGCCTCGACCTGGATCGTGAACGCAAGCGAGTGGATCAGTTATCGAGGGAATTGCGCCAATCGCTTCAGGAAAAGCCTGTGAACATGCTAACGCCGGAATCCGCGGGTCTGGTCTCGGGAATTGTGTCGTTCGAACATCCGGAAGCAGTCCGCGTTGGCGATATTCTTAACCAACTTGGGGTTATTGTGTGGGCTGGTGACGGACGCGTTCGTGCTTCGCTCCATTTCTATAACGATAGGAGCGATATCGTTCGTTGCGTCAGCGCGCTTGATAGTGCTCTCTTCCAGGTTGCGCATGCAAGCTGAGACCGCATACTCCGGCTGGATTTATGTTCTAGCGGCAGGTCTGTGCCAGGGAAGCTTTATGCTCCCTATGAAATGTACCAAGGCATGGGCCTGGGAAAACACGTGGCTGGTTTTCGCGGTTACCGCCTATTTGATCTGCCCCTGGTTGTTTGTCTTTGCCACCGTTCCGGGTGTAACTGCGATTTATTCAGACGCGAGCCCGGGCAGGATCGCTCTTGTTATCGGAATGGGATTTCTGTGGGGCTTAGGCGCCCTGACCTTCGGTTTGGGTGTCGACGCGATCGGATTTTCCATTGGCTTCGCGGTGATTTTAGGAGTGGCAGCCTGCAGCGGGACTCTGGTGCCGCTGCTATTTTTGAACCCTCAGTTGCCAGACAAGGTCAGCTTACTGATTACGGGATTGTCGTTATCGGTCATGCTCGGCGGAGTGGCCATGTGTTCGGTTGCCGGCCACTGGAGAGAGTCCCCGAATGAGCAACGGAACTACCGCACGGGTGTTCTGATCTGCGTGGCGTCCGGTCTGCTGTCTTCTTGTGGGAACGTCGGATTCGTTCTGGGGCAACCGATTATCGATTTGGCAAGGCGGCGCGGCGTCGATGCAAACTTTGCGCCCAATGTCGTTTGGGCTCTCCTGACGATTTCTTTGTTCCTCTGTAACGTCGGATATACGAATTACCGGCTTTCCCGCAATCGAACGTATGTGCTGTTTCGCCGGAAATGGGGCATGAACCTTGCGAGCGGAGTGACGATGGGCGTTCTCTGGATGCTGGGGTTCGCTTTCTATGGGGCGGGTGTAAGCAGGCTGGGGGAATTGGGACCGTCGTTCGGTTGGTCGGTGCTCATGAGCGTCATGGTGTTAACGGCCAATTTGCTCGGTATCCGCACAGGGGAATGGCAGAATGCCCCACGCCCATCGAAACAGAAACTTTGGATCGGTATGGCGCTGCTCTCCTTTGCTTTATTTGGACTCGGAGCCGCGAATCAATCAAGATAGCTGCTTTCGGACGAGATTTCAGTCGCTTTGCCGTGCCGCTGCGGCTTCCCGGCCGATGGTGGATGTTGGCTCTGCGTCAGGAGTAAGTTTACCCGGTACGCGCCGCAGTGCTTCAACTTCGAAAACGCCGAATCCTCTTCTTCTTGACGAAAGGGCGAGGTTCGAGCGAGTCACGAGCTACCCGGAGACTAGAACTGCACCAGATAGATCGCCGGTGACGGTGCAGCGCTTACCAATCCACTTTGCCGTATAGTCGCCGATGCTGAGATCCTCGGTAATCACCTCAAACCCGGCCATACGTTATCACTTCAAAACCGGCCAAGGGAAGTGATCCAGAACAAGAGTAGTTATAGCTCGTTGCGGTCCGTTCTGTAAATATTTCTGTAACGGCGAGGGAGCGGGCTATATACTGGACGCACCTGTGCGGAGGATACGGCAACGCAGGGATGCGACCGGAGCGCCGACACGGGAGCCGGAATGGCGGGCGACGCGAGTCGCCCTTTATTTAGCTGCATTGAGAGTGATAGTGAACGGATTTCATCTCGTCAGGCCATTCGTAATTAGCGCTATGTTCGCCGCCATAGGATCTTCACATGTCCGCGGTTCAGGCAGCTCTTGTGCGGCGATGGTCTATGGTGACCAGAATCAGATCGATACAAAGCTTCGAGTCCGTGATCTGAAAGGAATCGTCATCGATGAGCAGAATGTTCCCGTTCCTCCCGATCCTGCGACATTCTGAGTTATCTCTCTAAATTGCTGAAAATATTGTTTGCTGCTGGTTTCCATTTTGAGTTTGCGGGATACGAATTCGCGCCTTTATATTCCTCACGGCCGTACGCACTGCATCCGACTCGAGAGCGTCAACCGGAATTCGCCAGGGTGCGCAAGGGACGACTTGGCTTGCCGGCATTTTCTTGAGTTCGATCAGACGACGAACGCTAGTCGGACTGATGCCGAGGCGTTGAGCGGCCTCGGCCATTGTCACAGCACGATCGTTCGCGCGATCCGGATCGTACGCAGGGACCTGATGGGAGTGGCGGGCGGAATAGACTTTACCTTCACTCCAACTCTGGCCCGCGCCCGTTTTCAATCCAAGTCGATTTAATGTGGCTGCGATCTGCTCATCAGGAAACTTACCGCACATCTGTCGAATTACTTCGATGGCTTCGACGCTCGTGCAATGACCGTGGCGGCCGGGTTCGTTTTCTTGACCCGCAGCTCAGAATGACGACCGCCTACCCAGTGCATCAACAGTATGATCTCATTCGTTTTCTCGTTTACGTCGGCAACAATCTCATGGACAAGAATCCGCACAATCCGTTGCTTGAGCCGCATGTCGGTTGAGGGAGCGCTCCAAACGTGCGGCAGATCTCGCGCAAGGCTGAGCAGGACTTCCTTGTCGGGCATCGGTGCGGCTTCGACGCCGACGTCAAAATCCTGCAACTTCGTCTCAAGGTCGTGAGATTTTCGCAAGGCCACATTCCAACGAGCCTCCAACTCTGCCGCAACGAGCCGGTTATCCGGGTCAACGGCTTCATATCGCCGCGACGCCAGATGTACCTCGTATCGAGCCTGCTCACATTCCAATTCCAACGTCCTTCGCTGCTCACGTCGTCGCCTGCGCAACTCCTCGGCTGCTTCAAGCGCCGCCTCGACCGCATTCCCAGTGATGGACTGTAGTACTTCACTCGTGACTGCCTCATCTGTCCGCAGTCCGCCGAACGAAATACACCAATGCTCTCCATGGTTCACATGGGCGCCCTTGCAATGGTAGCGAAGCATGGCCGCCCGGAGGCCTGTGTAGGAGACATGAAGCATCCGACCGCATCGGCGACACCGAAGCATTCCGGACAGTAATGCCCGGCCGCCGCGGCCTGCTTTCGGTTCCATGCGTGACTTCATATGCGCATTGCTGGCAATTAGTGCTTGATTGCGTTCGTACTGCTCCCATGAAATGTATCCGGAATGGTGGTCCCGAATCAAGACTATCCATTCGGGTCGTGGTTTGCGATGTCCGGCGGTCTTGCGGGCTCGACCATCGACGACCCGGACCCGTGCGTGAGTCTTCCCAAACGCGTACGCGCCCGCATACGCGGGGTTCGTCAACATTTTGAGACAGTATTGTAAATGGGAACCTTCCATACCATCCTCGGCTCGCCAGGATCGCGAGGGAAAGCCGGTAACGATACTTTCTCCTGCCGGAACCACAACAGCACTTGTCGAACGCTTCCCAACTCGGTCATTTTCGTGAAGACCAGTTGAATCGCCTGCTGCACCCGGCGGTCCGGGTCCTTGTCGATTTTGCCTACGCCGGTCCAGTACAAACCTACTGGTAGCAGGAATCGTAGCTCCCCACGAGCGGCTTTCTGACGGATTGCCTCGAGCGATCGCTGTCGTAGCAGGTTCAGTTCAAACTCGCTCATGGTTCCTTTTAATCCGAGCAGCAGCCGGTCGTTGATCATGGCTGGGTCATACACGCCGTCCGGGTCCACAATGACAGAGCCGACCATTCCACACAGTTCAATCAGGTGATGCCAATCGCGACCGTTGCGCGCTAGGCGGGAAGCTTCAATGCAAAATATGGCGCCGACTTCCCCGGCACACACTTCGGCCACCAGCCGCTGAAACCCAGGACGCGCAATCAATCCAGAGCCTGAGCGCCCTAGATCGTCATCGATCACGATTACGTCTCTGAAGCCCAACTCACGAGCTCGATCCGCAAGGCAGTACTGGCGCCGCTGGCTCTCCTGATTGTGGGTTACTTGGCCCGGCGAGCACTGTCGGATGTAGACGATGGCGCGTCGATTGAGCCGATTACTCGTCAACTTCGGGTTCATCGCAGGCTCCTCGTCTTGAACGGCTTTCGCTTCCGCGAACCGCGCTTAGAAGAAGCTCTACGAGTGCGAGAGCTAGTTCTCTTTGCTTGTCGCTGGGAATTGCTGCCGCCGGCGCGTCTGGCAGGGGCAGGGTGAATTGCATGTTGGGTGGAATCGCTGGCCGCTTCATTCACTCCCTCCTTGGAGGACTGATCCAGCGAATGTTTATCGCATTGCGGCTGCGCCTGCAACGTGTCGAGCAAATCCCGAAGCGCCGCCAGAGCTTCGACCGAAACAACCGGGGAACCCAGCGTGACGTATGCGCACTCTGGACGGAACATCCAGGAGGGAAGCGAGCAGACTGTCCCGTCCGGCAACGCGCAGAAGATGTGTTCGCCGTGGCGATCCTTCATGTGTTTCTGAACACGCACTGTGTGTCGGAACAGCGGATGCCAGCGGTAGTAGACCGTTACCGCTTCAAAACGATGTGCATTATGTAGCTGATTCGACTGGCGTGGGCAAGAGCTTTGTAGCTTGCGCTCTCGCACAGAAGGCATGCCGGGACGGTTACTCGGCACTCTATATGCGCGCTGCTGCCCTGTTCCGCGATCTTGCCATCGCACGCGCTGACGGCAGTCTGCGCAGTTTGCTGGCGCGCTTGAGCCGCATCGACGTGCTGGTGATCGACGACTGGGCTATGGCGCCGCTGGCCGAAACCGAACGCCGCGACTTCTGGGAAATCTGCGAAGATCGCTACCAAACCCGTTCAACGATTCTGACCTCGCAACTGCCGGTCGCCCGCTGGCACGAACAGATTGGCGATCCCACCGCGGCCGACGGCATCCTCGATCGCCTCGTTCATAACGCCCATCGCATTGAGATGCGCGGTGATTCCATGCGCAAAAAGCGCGGCGGTACACAGCCGTCGAGCTAATGCTCCCGGGTTTCTACATTGCTGAGGCGGAGAAAAGGGCTGCCGCCCCTTTCCCCGCACCCCTTTCTCCGCTTGCGGCGCGGTTCCTCCGCTGCGCTCCGGATACTTTTTCTTGACGAAGCCGAACACTTACTGCACAATCGAAATGCCAGCGTCGCTTAGCTTATAGTTGGTTTGTCTTTGGTTGAATAGAGGGGCGTTATCCACA
>Ga0134128_10003215_pt1 | contig 19965 bp, 16 predicted proteins | sample KB31754_FD_96462 | JGI IMG/M metagenome (GOLD analysis project Ga0134128, IMG submission 96462) | Terrestrial soil microbial communities with excess Nitrogen fertilizer from Kellogg Biological Station, Michigan, USA - KB3-175-4 | ecosystem: Environmental > Terrestrial > Soil > Unclassified ...
AAACCATCCGAACTTACAGATAAAGATTACCAGGATTTTTATAAAGAATTGTATCCATTCGGCGAGCCGCCCTTATTCTGGATTCATTTGAATGTGGATTATCCATTTAACCTTACCGGAATTCTTTATTTCCCAAAAGTGAAAAAGAGTTATGAGATCCAGAAAGATAAAATACAATTATACAGCAACCAGGTTTTTGTAACTGATGAGGTGAAAGATATTGTACCGGAATTCTTAATGCTTTTGCATGGTGTTATTGACAGCCCTGATATTCCTTTAAATGTCAGCAGAAGTTATCTGCAGGGCGATCCGAATGTAAAAAAAATTGGTGCCTATATCACAAAAAAAGTGGCCGATAAATTAGATGAGCTTTTCAGAGAAAACAGGAAATCTTTTGAAGAAAAATGGGAAAGTCTTGGACTTTTTGTGAAATATGGAATGATCACTGATGATAAGTTTTTAGAGAAGGCCAACAAATTCAATTTGTATGAAGATGCAAATGGTGATAAGTTTTATACACTTGACGAATATCGTTCAGAAACTGAAAGTCAGCAGAAAAATAAAGAAGGAAAACTGGTAATGGTTTATACAACCGATCCGGTTCATCAAAATAGTTTCATTAAAGCAGCAGAGAAAAAAGGATTGAAAGTTGTAAAGCTCGAAACGCTTGTAGATGCTGCATTTATCAGCAACATGGAAATGAAATGGAACGACGTACAGTTCGTAAGAGTTGATGCAGATATAGTTGAAAACCTAATTGATAAAAATGAAAATAATGAAAGCGTTTTGAGCAAAGATGAACAGGAAAAACTGAAAGAATTTTTTCATGTAGAAATTCCTGACCTGCATACAACAGTTGAAATAAAAGGTTTATCTGCAGATGCTCCTCCTGTGATTGCAACACGTCCAGAGTTCATGAGAAGAATGAAAGATATGGCAATGAATGGCGGCGGAGGCATGGGAAGCTTTTATGGAAATTTTCCTGAAGAAGTTACTTTGACCGTAAATGGAAATCATGCGATCTATCAAAAAATCCTGAAAGAAGAAAACAAAGATCAACAGGAAACATTTGTCAGGAATCTGACGGATCTCGCTTTGCTTTCGCAAGGTTTGCTGAAAGGAAACGAACTCTCTACATTCATCAACAGAAATGTTGAAATGATGGAAGGAAAACCTAAAAGCAGGATCATTACAGACATTTAATCCTGAACAAAAATAAATTTAAAAACCATCTTCAAACGAGATGGTTTTTTTGTATTGGTTCTAAAGCAAAGTATCGAAATAAAAAAACAATTTTATTTCTTCAGATTTTATAAAAGCAATTCCAGATTTATATCAGTTTCGATTTTGTTTTTGATATTTTCCCTGCAATACAGCTTCATCAATCGTATGGCCCTGGACTTGTTCCAAAACTTTTTTTCTATCAGGAGTTGGATCAGTTGGCAGCATTTTGTCAATCGCATACAATTTAAAAACATAAGTATGCTCGTTGTCCGGAGGACAAGGGCCTTCATATCCCAAAGTATTTCCATTACACAAACCTTGCTCAGCACCTGGTGCGATAGAATTCTCTTCAAACCCTTTTGTATCGGAAGGAATATTAAAAACCATCCAATGAACCCATGGCTTTGCTTCTGCATCCGGGTCTTCAACCATCAGAACAAGGCTTTTTGCTGATGAAGGAACATCACTAAATTCCAAAGGAGGACTGATGTTTGGTCCTTCACACGTAAATTTCACAGGAATGGTAGCGCCATCTTTGAAGGCGTTGCTTTTGATCTTCATGCTAAAATATTTTAAGGAATTAAAAAAAATAAGGTGGTAAAAACTATGCCAGCATTACTCATATTTTTTGAAGAAAAAAATTCCTGAAAAAATATTTTAAATTTTTATTTCGAACCGCTCTTTAATTGCAAGCACAATTCACGAAAACTAAGGTTCTTAAAAGTATCGATAATCAAATCTGCATCCTGCAACTCCTCAGGAGATTGTGTTGAAGAAAGAGCGACACATTTCATGAATGCATTCTTTGCGGCTTTCACTCCGTTTGCAGCATCCTCAAATACGATACAATCCTGTGGAGGAACGCCAAGCTTTTCCGAAGCTTTAATAAAAATATCGGGCGCTGGTTTTCCATTTTTCACATCTCCGCCTGTCACAACTGTATCAAAATATATCAACAGGTTTAGTTTCTCCATTACCATTTCCATCTTAGCCCTTCTGGAGCTGGTAGCAAGAGCAGCCGGAATATTCAGTTGTTTGATTTGTTTCAAAAAAACATCCGCATAAGCAACCGGCTGAATACCGTTTTCGGAAATGATCTCATGGAAAAAAACTAATTTTTGGGTTAAAGCAAATTGCACTTCTTCATCGTTTTTTACAGGCAAATATTGCTTTACAATTTCAGCGCTTTTTATTCCAAGCATTGGCATATAATCCTCATAAGTAATCGTTTTATTGTAATAAGAAAACAACCTTTGCCATGCTAAGAAATCAGATCGTGTACTGTCAATAAGAGTTCCATCCATGTCAAATATTACTGCTTTGCAAAAATTATTTTCGACCTGATCTTGTTTTCCAGTCATTTTTTATCGTTTAAATATTCACCTAAAAAAATAAAGTCATTGGCACTCTTTGACTCGAATTTTGTGTAATTTCTTCTACAATACTTTATTGTTAAAGCCAATTCTTTCCTGCCATTGTGGGCTCTCATATTTGATTTGGTCAAGAATAATACCATCACTTAAAAGGCACGCATTTTGAAATTCCAACGTGACCCCCTTTTATAATTTTTATTTGTAACTTTTTATTTAATGCGATTAAAAAATATTAAAAAGATAGCCATATTACGTGCCAATGCTTTAGGCGATTTTATTGTTACACTTCCTGCAATCCAGGCAATTCGCAAAACTTATCCTGAAGCAGAAATTGTTTTATTGGGAAAACCATGGCATAAAGATTTTTTAATCCCTGCCCGTTCCCCGGTAGATCGCGTTATTGTAGTTCCCATAATGAAAGGAATTCGTGATGAAATGAATGAATCCGAAAATTTCGAAGAGCAGGAATTGTTTTTTAAAGAAATGGAAAAAGAACATTTTGATATTGCGATTCATTTCCAGGGAAATGGTATTTCCGCTAACCCATTTATCAATCGGTTAAATGCGACGATAACAGTAGGTTTAACAAGTGAGAACGCTTTACCATTAGACAGATCTGTTCCTTTTTATTATTATCAAAGTGAAACATTACGTTACCTGGAAGTAAGCAAATTAATTCATGCCACAACTGATGATCCTGAATCACACATTAATGTATTACCGAAGGATGAAGAAGAGATCAAAGGATTACTTTCTTTTCTTGAAAATAAACCATTTATTGTTTTGCATCCCTTTGTTATTGATATCAGAAGAACATGGCCTTCCGAAAATTATGCGCCTCTTGCAGATCGGCTAAAAGAAAAAAATATTGAAGTAGTTTTTACAGGATCGGAAAGCGATTGCGCCGGCGTTGAAGATATTATTTCCGGGATGAAACACAAGGCGATCAATGCTTGTGGCACTTTAAGCATTGGAGGATTATCGGCAATTTTAAAACATGCAGATTTAGTGATTGCCGCAGATACCGGACCATTGCATCTTGCAAGAGCAGTCAACACTCCGACAGTTGGAATTTATTGGGCACCCAATCTTATTAACTGGGGACCACTTTCAAGAAGCATTCACAGGCCCGTAATTTCATGGAATATGACTTGTCCGTTTTGTGGAATTATTCCAAACGATCCTTATCCTTTTTTGCCACAAGACGATTGTGAGCACAAGGTTTCATTTGTCAGGGATATTTCTGTTGATGCAGTTATGGAAGCAGCACAAGATCTTTTATTTGAAAAAAAAATTACTGAGAAAAAGCAAAGAGCGTTGGTATGAATCAATAATTTAAAAACCGATCATAAAAAAAACAGGATGGTAAATAAAGAAAAGTTGAAGGTATTAACGTGGCATATTCATGGAAGTTATCTCTATTACCTTACTCAAACGGATTGCATTTTTTATCTTCCTTATAAAGAAGGAAGCGCTGAGGAAGGCTATGGTGGCCGAACATGGGGATTTCCATGGGGTGATAACGTGATAAATGCAGAAGCCGATGAGATAAAGAATCTTCAATTTGATTGCATACTTTTTCAATCAAAAAAAAATTATCTCCACGATCAGTTTGAAATTCTTTCAGAAGAACAAAGAGCCTTGCCAAAAATTTATTTGGAACACGATCCGCCAAGAGAAATACCAACAGATACGAAACATATCGTTGATGATCCGGAGATGTTGCTGATTCATGTAACATACTTTAATGAATTGATGTGGAACAACAATCGCACGCCTACAAAAGTGATTGAGCACGGAGTGATGGTTGATAAAAATATTTCTTACTCAGGCGAAATAAAAAAAGGAATTGTAGTCATCAATGGAATTGTAAAAAGAGGAAGAAGATTGGGGCTTGATGTCTTTGAAAAAGTAAGAAAACAAATTCCACTCGATATCGTTGGAATGGGTTCTGAAGAAGTGGGTGGTTTAGGCGAAATGAATATCAGCGAATTACCGTCTTTCATTTCCCAATATCGTTTTTTCTTCAACCCGATCAGGTATACGAGCTTAGGACTTTCCGTTTGTGAAGCTATGATGACAGGGCTTCCGGTAATTGGCCTGGCAACAACAGAAATGCCGGTAACAGTAAAAAATAATTATTCAGGCTTTGTTGATACAAATGTGAATGTGCTGATCAATAAAATGGACATGCTTTTAGAAGATCATCAAAAAGCTAAAGAATTAGGAAAGGGGGCCAAAGAAACAGCGCTCGAAAAATTTAGTATCAAACGTTTTACAGAAGACTGGTTGCAAACATTCACGACAGCATACGAACAAAAAAAAAGAATTTCTGATCAGGTAATGGTATAATCAATTTAACAATAAAAGAAAAAGGAAATTAAAAATGAACAATGTAAAAGGAAAAGTGATTTTAGTAACAGGCGGAGGACAAGGACTTGGCGCGGCAATTTGCAAAACAATGGCAGAAGACGGAGCAAAAGTTATTGCTGTGGATGTCAATGAAAATAAGTTGCAGAATGTAGTAAAAGAAATAACTGATGCAGGTGGAAATATCAAAAGCTATTCAATGAATGTTGCAGATGAAAAAAATGTTCAGGATGTGATCAATGAAATTATAAAGGATTATGGAAAGATTGATGTGGTGATAAATAATGCCGGAATTGATTACACAAAGTCAATTGAAGAAATTACCTATGATGAATGGAATAAAGTGGTCAGCGTAAATCTTACCGGGCCTTTCAATGTTTCAAAATCAGTTTATCCTTTTATGAAAAAAAATGGAAGCGGACACATTGTAAACATTACCTCAACAGCCGCAAAGCGTGCATGGCCCAATGCTTCAGCTTATCATGCAAGCAAATGGGGATTACTTGGATTTAGTCACGCATTACATTCTGAAGCAAGAAAAGACAACATAAAAGTGACTGCATTGGTTTCAGGAGGGATGCAAACTCCATTTATTTTAGAACGTTTTCCGGAAGTAGATCCTAATGTTTTGCAGGATCCAAAAAATGTGGCTGAAACCATCAAATATGTTTTATGCCAGCCTGCAGAAACGGTAATTCCTGAAGTGATGGTTCTTCCGATGCGTGAAACTTCATGGCCGTAAGTGAATTATTTTGAAGAATCACGGATTTTTTTAAAAGGTTTTATAAGAATGAAAAGAGGAAATAGGTATGAAAAACGAAATAAAAAATATTATTGATCATTTTAAGAATCTAAAAATACTTGTCATTGGCGATGCGATTTTAGACACCTATATTTATGGAACAACGGATAGGATCTGCAGAGAAGCGCCGGTGCCGGTTTTTAATTCAACTGAGGAAAATTATAGCTGCGGCGGAGCTGCCAACACCGCCATTAATGTTTCAGCATTAGGCGCTGAAACATACTATTTGACAGTACTTGGAAAAGATTTCAATGCAAAATGCCTTCTTGACAATTTACACAGGAATAATGTTCATACTGAGTTTATTCTGAAAGATAAAACGCGTAAAACGATCGCAAAAAAAAGAGTGATTGCTTCATCGAATATTATTCTTCGTCTCGATGAAGGAACTACCGCAGATATCAATGATGAAATTGAAAATGAATTGCTGCAAAAGTTTTTTGAGATAGAAGATTTTGTGGATGCAATAATTATTTCTGATTATGGATTTGGAGTTATCACAGATTCTTTTATCCATTCACTGCAATCAATTGGTTCGTTTTCCAAACCAATTATCGTTGATTCAAAAGATGTAAGCCGTTTTAAAAATCTTCATCCCTTTGCCGTAAAACCTAATTATGAAGAAGTACTTCAGCTTTTGAAAATTCCGAAAGTTCCTAAAAACAAACGCATTGAACAGATATTGAAAAAAAGTGACGCTTTACTAAAAAACAGTGGCGCAGAAAATGTTGTTGTAACCCTCGATATTGATGGCGTTATCTTATTTCAAAAAGCGAAAAAAGCTTATCATGTCAATTGTGTTCCGCGTGATTTAAAAAATACTATCGGTGCTGGCGACACATTCATCAGTGCATTAACATTAGCTGCCGGGTCAGGTTTAAAAATGGAAGAGGCAACCGAAATTGCCGCTGCCGCAGCAGCAATTGTTGTGCAAAAAGATGGAACAGCACTTTGTACAAACGTCCAATTGAAATCATATTTTAATTCCGTTCCGAAATACATTTCCAACACTGAAGAGTTAGAAAGCATCATTAAAGAACTGAGAAAAAAAGGAAAGAAAATTGTTTTCACAAATGGATGTTTCGATTTAATTCACAAAGGACACATTGCTCTTTTAAACAAAGCGCGTGAAGCCGGAGATGTGTTGATCGTTGGTGTCAATAATGATGAGAGTGCAAGAAAAGTAAAAGGGCCAGACCGGCCTGTAAATACATTAGAAGACAGGATTACTGTGCTGGCCGGATTACAAAGTATTGATTACATTATTTCGTTCGGCGAAGAAAGTCCGCTTCAGTTAATAAAGTCAGTCCATCCTGATGTTTTTGTAAAAGGCGCGGACTATACAGAGAAATCAATTCCGGAATTGCCGCTCTTAAAAAAACTCTCATGCCAGGTAAAAATAATCCCTTGCCTGCAGGATATTTCTACCACTAATATTATTCACAGGATCAATGAAATTGTTGAAGAAACGGAACAAAAAAATGAAGTAAAGAAGACAGGAAAAATAATGGCTGAGGAAAAAAGCTTATCGTAAAAATTTTGATAGCATCCATAGATTAATCAAACCTGAATTAAAAGAAATAATGAAAGAGATAAAAGATATTCACGTCCTTATTCCGACTTTTAATAGATTGAAAGCGTTGGCTGTAACGCTTACCAGTCTTTGTTTTCAAACGGAAAAAAGTTTTGAGGTACTTATTTCCGATCAGTCTTTTGAAGATGCATTAATGGAAGATCAAACGATTCAAACGATTATCAATTTATTGGAATTACACCAGCATCCTGTTTCCATTATAAAAAATTTACCGCCAAAAGGAATGGCGCAGCAAAGACAATTTTTATTGGAACATTCGGATTCTGCCTACAGTTTATTTCTGGATGACGATATTATTTTAGAGCCTTATGTTTTAAAAAACATGAAGGCGAGTTTGCAAAAGTATAAGTGCGGATTTGTTGGTTCTGCCTTGACAGGCCTTAGTTTCAAAAATGATTTCCGTCCTTATCAACAACAAATTGAATTTTGGGGTGATGAAATAAAACCGGAAACGATCACGCCAAAAGGATTGCAATGGCAGCGTTATACTTTGCATAATGCGGCTAACATTCTTCACATTCAGGAAAAATATCACTGTACTCCGGAAGACCCGAAGGCTTATAAAGTCGCATGGGTAGGCGGTTGTGTAATGTACGATACTCAAAAATTAATTGAAGCAGGTGGATTTCAATTTTGGAAAGATCTGCCTGAGCAACATTGTGGTGAAGATGTATTGGCACAATTAAGAGTAATGAAAATGTATGGCGGATGTGGTATCATTCCGAGTGGCGCCTATCATCAGGAAGTAACTACATCGATCACAGACAGAAAAATAAATGCTCCTGAATTTTTAAAAATATAATTTATGATTAACCCTGCAAATCCAATGGTAACGGTTATTATGCCCACTTATAACCACGATAAATTTATTTGCAGGGCAATCAGTTGTTTGAAAAATCAAACGTTTTCCGACTGGGAATTGATCATTGTGAATGATGGTTCTACCGATCTTACTTATCATCTCGTTCAGGAATACCTGGAAGATCAACGGATAAAATATCTTCAACATAGCATCAATAAAGGACTTGCAGCTTCTATCAATACTGCATTAGATGAGGCCCAGGGCCAATACATTTCTTATCTTCCTTCTGATGATGTAATTTATAGAGATCATCTTCAATCTTTATTGAAAATTTTTCAGGATAATTCTGATGCAGTGCTTGCCTATTCATCTTTCATTCATCATTATAACCGAAAATGTGAAGGCGTTCTCAACAAGGAATGGTACCAGTTAGTGCAGGTGATGCACAAGAAAAATCCGCAGCGGTGGAAAGAAAGAAAAGAAATTGAAAGTGATGACCTGAACAGATTATTCTGGAACAAAATAAAAGGGAAACACATTCACTCTAATCAACTTACCTGCGAATGGGTTGATCATCCGAAGCAACGCCACAAGATAATGCAGGAGCCGCTTGGAGGCATTAATACTTTTCGCTCGTTTTATAATATTCCTGTTCCGATACGCTTCCATACGAGCAAAGGAAACTTCATGGATGAGAAGACCAGGTATGCAGATTACAGAAAAAAGAATTCGCCACGGAATCAAAAAAACTGTTTAAAAATATTGCTTGTCGGCGAGCTTGCATATAATGCAGAACGCATTTTAACGCTCGAAGAAAAGGGGCACAAATTATTCGGCCTCTGGCTCAGATATCCTTACTGGTACAATTATGTGGGCCCGTTGCCTTTTGGAAATGTACAGGATATTGATTACAACAATTGGGAAGAAGAAGTGAAGAAAATCCAACCCGATATTATTTATGCATTGCTGAATTTCCAGGCCGTCCCCATTGCACATGAAGTGCTTAAAGCTAATACAGGCATACCTTTCGTGTGGCATTTTAAAGAAGGCCCCATGATTTGCAGGGAAAAAGGAACATGGAATGAATTAATAGAATTATACACAAAAGCGGATGGAAGAATTTATTGCAGTCAAGAAATGAAACAATGGTTTGAAGCTTTTTTACAAAATAATCAATATGTATTAAGTCTCGTTTTGGATGGTGATCTCCCAAAGAAAGACTGGTTCAATGCAGAGCGGTCTCCTCTGTTATCTAAAAAGGATGGCGCCTTTCATACGGTCGTTCCGGGAAGACCAATCGGCTTGCATCCTTTTAATGTAAAAGAGCTGGCTGATGAAAATATTCATCTTCATTTTTATGGAGATTTTACTCATGGCCAATGGCAGGAATGGATTGAAAAAACACAACGGATGGCACCAGGATTTTTGCACATTCATCCTAATGTTGACCAGGAAAACTGGGTAACAGAATTCTCTCAATATGATGCAGGCTGGTTGCACTTTTTTCAAAGTGAAAACCAGGGAGAATTAGCACGAGCGAACTGGGATGATCTGAATATTCCTGCACGATTGGCAACACTTGCATTAGCCGGATTACCAATGCTTCAGAAAAATAATAATGGTCATACAGTAGCCATCCAATCGCTTGTAAAAAAACTAAATCTTGGCCTTTTCTTCAATACCATGGCGCAGTTGAAACAATTATTATCGGATGAAAAATTAATGGAAGAGATCCGAAATAATGTTTGGCAACAAAGAGATTTGTTCACTTTCGATTATCATGCTGACGAATTAATTGATTTCTTTAAATCTGTGATCAAACAGGCAGAAGTAAAGAACGGCGGAGAGTCAGATGTTTTAGTGTTGCCCATGACTGCCTGATGCAGTAAACAAAGAAATAAAATAACTTCTGTTGTCAATTTTTTAAGTTTTGCTATCGCTTCTCTTCTCGGTATTACTTCCTTTTAAAACTGCAAAACAAAAAATTTTGTTTCGTATCAAAAGGCGTTTTGTGATCTTCTGTAATACAACGTAATTTCTTAAAACCGTTTTGCAGTTCTGTCGTTAAAGATTGTTCACTGTATTGCTTTGTATCAAGCCCGCTGCATCGATGCGGCCCGCTTTCAGAAAAAGTTCCGATGGTCAAATAACCTTTTACGGATCTTCTTGCTACATCCAGGTACTTTTCCACCTGGTTTTTGGTAGTCAAAAAATGAAAGGTTGCACGATCATGCCAAACGTCTAAAGCGGTAAGGGGATTGAATTTCGTTATATCACTAACCACCCAATTTATTTTTGACGCCTTTTTTCCTAACCTTTTTTTCGCCTGCTCCAACGCTGCTTCTGAAATATCGAGAACAGTAATATTTTTAAATCCTTCATCCAGCAAATAGTCAACAAGATTGCTGTCTCCGCCACCAATGTCAATAATTTTTGAAGTCTTTTTTAAATTAAAAGAATGAATAAATTGAAGTGATGTTTTTGGAACATGTTGAGTCCAACTGCGTTCGCCTGGATGGTTGGTTTTATAAACAGTATCCCAATGATTTTTTATTGACAAATTCATATCAAATCCATTTTATTTTCTAAAAATAGAAATTTTATGACTTCCCGATTTGATTATGGGCTTCTCTGATCAAATCCCTGAGTTCTTTCCAGGTGAACCACTTTTCCATATACCTTGAATACCTGTAACTTTCAAATCGTTAGGAATTGCTCTTGTATTTCCAACTCCGAAAAAAATAGTAACCTGAGACAAAATGCCTGCGGCATTAACAAATAGCATAACATTCAGTTCTTCATTATAGTTTGTCTGATATGCAATCTCTCTGTAAATACCTTCTGTTTGTTGAAGCACTCGCATGTTGATAGTTTAAGATATGCGTGAAAAAGTAGTGTACAACACTCAGAAAAGTATCCGAAAAGCCCCCTTAAAAATCCCCACATTAAAAATGACGCTGCGTGGCTTTGCGGTATACTTTTGCGTTGACCGATGTCGCCGTAAAGTTTGCTATTGGGGACAAAGTATCAGCCGGTTCCTTTCTTTATGATTGTTTTTAAAATTAATTTTCTGTCTTCAAAACATTCTTTTCTCATTGCTAAAGCGTTTTTGATGTTTTGAGGATTTAAAAGTAGTTATTATATTATTCAATTAATAATTTTTGCATTCCTTTTTTGATTCAATGATATGGCACTGCTTGTACGTCTTTAAACGTTGCCATTTTATTACCAGGAAAGTGAACGATTAAATAGAAAAGCGCAATTCTCACAGACAAAATCGCAATTCTCACAGAACAAATTGCGATTTTCACTTTAACTCTCGCAATCCTTTAGGAGAGAATCACAATTTTCTCTTTGATTTCCCGGATTCCTTCAGTCAAAATCGGGATCTTCTCTGTAATTTCCTGGATTCCTTCAGACAAAATCGCGATCTTCTCTGTAACTTTCGCAAATCTGACTGAAGAACGCGCGATCTTCACTTCAACTTTTGGGATTTCGTCAGCGAAAATTGCAATTTCTTCAGACGAAATCACAATCTTCACCTCAACTATCGCGATATTTTCAGTGAGAATCACGATTCTTTTCACAGAAAATAGCCGTTATTTTAGAAAAAGAGGATGATTTGAAGACTGCTTTTTCACTTTTTCTAAAAAAGAGATGAAGAAAAATTTGAAAATTATTTTTCAAAAGCACGGAATTCTACGATTTTTTCGTAGATGGCGATAGAAAGACCACAATCAATTTTCTTTTGATGATGATCAAAGGTTTATTGACGGTGGACAATTCAAATCTGATGGTAATTATTTTACAAGAAATAATTGGAGGTTAAAAAGTACCATTCCTGTTTCCCATTTTACAACACTCCCAACAGCTTCCACATCTTTCTTCTTACTTCATTGCCGCTGCCATCGTAGTTGTTGATGATGAATGAAAAAGTATATTGACTGTTGTCTTTTCCTTTTAAATAACCGGTATAAGAAATAACGCCGTTGATAGAACCGCTTTTCATCTTAAAACCGCTGATTGTCGGAAGCGCATCATAGAAAGAAGGAAACCATTTTTGTTTTCTTGCATATTCCATCACGGTTACCAGCGATTTTGTGGTAACCCGGTTAGATGGAGAAAGACCGCTGCCATCAACAATATTGATCGCATAAGGTTCAATGCCTTTGTCTTTCCAAAAGTTTTGAATTACATGAACGCCACTATCAGTTACGCCAATGTTGGTAAATTTATACGCCAATGTTTTTATAAGCGCTTCGCCATATAAATTGATACTGCGCCTGAGAAAATGGAAAATAATGCTGTCAAGAACCGGTGAATTGTAAGTGTAAAAGACTTTTGCACTTTGTAAATTATAATCAGTGGGATAACTTTCCGCTATCTTCTCAACAGGTTGATTTTTCAATGCAGCTTCCAATGTCAAAGCGAGTTGCAGCGCTGGATGAGGCATTGCTCCCGAAATAGTAAAATGATTTTCGTTAATGGGAGTTGTTCCTCTCACATATCCCCAGGGATCATTCAAAGGAAGATAAATATAATTGTTGTCGCCACTTCCTTTTGCCGCAGAAGTTACTTTTGATTTTAAATTTAATCCCGCAACAAAGGAGGGTTTTGTTCCTGCAATTTCAACAGGATCGCCAATATTTTTTCCGGAACGTAAATAAAGATCATACTGATTTTCACGCCAGTTCAAAGCTCTTGCGCCTGCCCCATAATAATTTCCAATATCCTGCCAAACCCATCCGTTTGGCGTTGCTTCATCATCCCACAAACCTTCATCTGCAAAAACATGCCCTGTAATTTGGCGAATGCCTGCCCGCGATATAGCATTTTTAAAATCAGCAATTACGGTTTCTTCTTTTGTCTGATCATAACGCCAGCTTCCCAAAGTAGGATCGCCGCTTCCTCTCAAAACCAGGTTCCCGTTTAAAACTCCGTTTACTATATTTCCTGTATAGCCGATGGTTGTTTTGTACCTGTAATCATGTCCCAACAATGCAAAAGCAGTTGAAGCGGTGATCACTTTCTGGCAACTTGCCGGAGCTACTCCAACTTCTGAATTCACGTCTGTGACTGGTTTTCCCGTGGTTGTGTTGATCACATAAAGACTGATGGTTGCGTGTTTAAAAGTCGGATCATCCATCATTTTTGTAAACGCATCATTAAATTGTTTTTCTGCATTTTGGGCAAAAGAATAGGCCGTGTAAATGAGAAAGAACAGAAGAAAGATTTTTTTCACTGTAAAATATTTTCAAAAGTTTCTAAAATCGTTCAGGCTGCTGAAGCATCCCGATCGCACTCAAAACTAAAAGATTCCAATCATAAAACACTCCGATCATTGTTTTGCTTTCTGGTTAATTTTGCAGGATGAAAAATATAAATGCTACCATCATCACCATCGGAGATGAATTATTGATCGGGCAAGTGACAGATACAAACAGCGCGTGGATCGCACAGCAATTAAATCGCATAGGCATCGCCGTTACTAAGAGAATAGCAGTAGGTGATAATGCAAATGAAATCTGGAATGTATTGGAATCTGAAAATAAAAATGCTGATGTAGTGCTCATTACCGGCGGCCTTGGACCAACTTCCGATGATATTACCAAAGAGCTTTTGTGCAAATATTTTTCTGGAAAAATGATCATTGACCAGGGTGCATTGGACAATGTAAAATATCTTTTCAACCAGGTTTATCATAAGCCAATAAGCGAGGTGATCTATAAACAAGCCGAAGTTCCGGACGTTTGTGAAGTGGTTCAAAATAAAAGAGGTTCTGCACCGGGAATGATCTTTCAAAAAGACGGAACGATCTTTATCAGCATGCCCGGCGTTCCTTATGAAATGCAGGGAATCATGCAGGACGTGATTCCTTATCTTGAAAAAAAGTTTGCGCTTCCAGCGATTATTCATAAAACTATTCTTACTGCCGGCATAGGCGAATCTTCTCTTGCAGAAATAATAAAAGATTTTGAAAAACAATTGCCCGATGAAATCAGTCTTGCCTATTTGCCCACTTATGGAATGGTTAGATTGAGATTAACTACTTCAGGTTTTGATAAAACAAAAACTGAAAAAGTTATTAATGATCAGTTTCAACAATTAAAAAAACTCGTTCATGATTATATGGTTACTGATGAGGATGAACCGATGCAGCAGGTCTTAGGAAAGATTTTATTAAAAAATAAAAAAACCATCTCAACTGCTGAAAGCTGTACTGGCGGAGCAATTGCAAGCCTCATTACTTCCGTTCCCGGTTCATCTGGTTATTTCAAAGGAAGCATCGTAAGCTATGCAAATGAAATTAAAGAATCTGAGTTAAACGTAAAAAAAGAGACGCTTGAAAAGTTTGGAGCGGTAAGTGGAGAAACGGTAAAAGAAATGTTGCAGGGTTTGTTACAGAAAATGAAAACGGATTATGGAATTGCGGTTTCAGGAATTATGGGACCAGGTGGAGGAACCGATGAAAAGCCTGTTGGTACTGTGTTTATCGCAGTTGGAAATACTAAAAGCCAGACAGTTCAAAAATTAAAACAACGTTTTGAACGCGTGAAAAACATTGAAGTTACTTCTGTAATGGCATTGAATATTATGAGAAAATTTATTTTGGAGGAAGAATAATCAACAAAGAAATAAAATCAATTTTCTATTTTATTTTTTATTTCCTCTCAAAGGAATTTCAAAATAAAATGTTGATCCTTTGCCTTCTTTACTTTGGAAAGAGATTTCTCCTCTGTGTCTTTTGATGATTTCTGAAGAAATGTATAATCCTAATCCTAAACCAGGGAAAGTATAATTATTTTTGCCCGATACGCGATAAAATCTTTTGAAGATATGATGATGTTCAGTCTTTGGAATTCCGATTCCAAAATCTTTCACAGAAATAATAACGTCATTATCATCACATTTTGAAGAAACAATAATTTTATCTTTTCCGGGAGAATATTTTATGGCGTTTGAAATAAAATTGACAATCACCTGCCCTATCCTGTTCCTGTCGCCTTTTATTTTTTTGCAATCGCTGAGTTTCAGTTTTATTTTATGCTTTGGCGCAGTCCTTTGCATCTCTTCCGCAATTTCTGTGATCAGTTCATTGACATCAAATTTTTCAAAGTCAAAAATCATCTCACCCTTATCAATTTTTGTCACGTCCAGCAAATCCACGATCAGTCCTGTAAGTTTATCGATCTGCTTGTCCATTTTGGCAAACATCGCCGATGCTTTTTCATTTTTATCTTCATCGAAAGTGGTTTGCAGAATTTGGGTATAAGCTTTTAAAGAAGTGACAGGTGTTTTCAACTCATGGCTGGCTATGCTGATAAATTCATCTTTCTTCTTGTCTATTTCTATTCTTTCTTCTATGTCTTTTTTCACTTCTTCATACAAGCGCGTGTTTTCAAGCGTTAGCGCAATGCGGTTTGTAAAGTCTTTTGCAAAACTAAAATCACTTTCGTTATACTTATTTTGAGGATTACAGGATATGAATGAAATGACGCCGGACACACGGCCTTTGATCTTCATCGGAACGATCATTACAGATTGAATGGAAAGCTGGCGCAAAATTTCTTTTTGTTCATCATCCATTGCTCCTTCTTCAATATTGGAATCATTGATTTCAGAATATAAAACTGCTTCGCCTGTCCGCATAGCCCATCCTAACGAACCTCTCCGCTCATTCAAATCCACAGGATGACTCTCGCGGTATTTTTCCGCCCATTTTACTTTTCCCGGATCAGCATGTGCCATTTTTAAGAGATGTGCAAAGCCATCTGCGCGGAGTTCATTAATAACAACCCAATCGGCAAAATGAGGAACAATCAGTTTGATTGTTTTATCCAGCGCTTCCTTTGTATCATGTGATGCATATAATTCTTCACCGGCATGATTTAAGAAACGCAGCAGATTTTCTGATCTTTTGAGATGTGTAATATCACGGGAAAAACAACGAAGCCGTTTAAATGTACTTTCTTCAAAATATGCATTGCAACTGGTCAGAACATCTTTTACAGAACCATCTTTGCATTTGAGGCGCGTTTCTAAATTGATCACATTTTCATTGATGCTGAACCTGCCCGGATTAAATTCAACCGTTGATGGATCTATATGAAATTCTGAAACATGATGACCAACATATTCTTCTTTTGTATAACCAAGCATTCTTAATTCGGCTTTATTGGCAAAAAGAATGATGCCGTTCTCATCCAATAAATGAATGCCTTCAGGGGAATTTTCAAGGAAATCTTCAAAAGGTTCCAGCCATCGGAAAGTGCCTGATTTTTCTAACCCTGGTTCTGACAACATAGAAAATGATTTTCCACTTTTATTCCGTAAAAGAAATTTTTATAAAAGTAGGACTTTTTGCATAAAATGCGCAACTATAAAGCTTTCAGAAGGTTGTTAACTCAAAGGAGCTTTGCAATCGGATATCGTCTGATGAGGAACCGATCATCACGTCAAAATCTCCCGGTTCAGCAACGAATTTCAATTGTGCATTATAAAAAGATAATTTGTTTTTGGAAATGGTAAAAGTGATGCTCTTCGATTCTCCCGGATTTAAAAACACTTTTTGAAAATCTTTCAACTCCTTTACCGGCCTTACTAACGAAGCAAACTTATCATGAAGATATAATTGCACCACTTCTTCTCCGGCATATCTTCCTGTGTTTGTAACGATCATGGATACACGAAGATCTTCACCCGGTTTTATTTTTGTTTTGTTCAGTTTTAAACCGGAGTATTTGAAAGTAGTGTAGCTTAAACCAAAGCCAAAGGCAAACCTCGGACTGTGAAGCAAATCCATATAACCGGTTCTGTAATATTCCACACTGTCAGAATATGGCGGTTTTCCGGTGCTCAGGTGATTGTAATAGATCGGTATTTGTCCCACCGATCTCGGAAAAGTGATTGGTAATTTTGCGGAAGGATTATAATCTCCAAACAAAACATCAGCGATAGCACCGCCAGCTTCTGTTCCCAAAAACCAGGTGTACAAAATAGATTGAACATGATCTGCTGTCCAGTTGAAAACCAATGGTCGTCCGGCGTTGATCAAAACAACAACCGGTTTTCCGGTTGCATAAATTGCTTTGATCAGATCTTCCTGAACTCCCGGCATCGTAATGTCCGAACGACTTCTCGATTCGCCACTCATGTCAAATTGTTCACCAACACTCATGATGACTACGTCTGCCTGTTGGGCAACTTTTACTGCTTCTGCAAAACCGGCTGTTGATGTATCGCCGATGCCGCAACCTCTTGCATATAAAATTTTTGTACCAGCACCGACCTTGCTTTTGATACCATCATATTGTGAAATAATTCTCGAAGAATCATCAGGATACCACGCGCTCCAGAATCCAAGGTTTTCTCTTACCGATTTAATATGAGGGCCGATTAAAGCGATCGTTTTAATATTTTTTGAAAGCGGCAATAAATGATTTTCATTTTTCAGCAACACAATACTTTTTCGCGCGATATCTCTTGCTGCTTCACGGTTTTCAGGACGGTTGATCACATTTTTTTGTCTCTCTTCATTGTCAAATCTGAACGGATCATCAAACAAGCCGAGCTGAAATTTTTTGGTTAAAATTCTTCTTACTGCATCATCAATCATGCGCATGGGGACCCTTCCATCTTTAACTAATTTAGGTAACTGATTTTTATAAATCTGGTCTTCCATATCCATATCACATCCCGCGGAAATAGCGTCAAAAGCCGCGTGGTAAGCGTCTTTAGAATATCCATGTGCAATCATATCAGCAACCGATCCCCAATCGCTCACCACAAATCCTTTGAATTTCCAATCGCCTTTTAAAATATCTCTCACCAAATATTTACTTCCTGTAGTTGGAACGCCATTTAGAGAATTAAATGAATTCATAAATGAGCTGGCGCCCGCTTCTGCTGCGGCTTTGAAAGGAGGAAGATAAATATTCCATAACTCAGGCAAACTCATATCAACCGAATTATAATCACGTCCGCCAATGGCTGCACCATAAGCAGCAAAGTGTTTTGCCGTTGCCATCACTGCATCAGTATCGCCAATTTTTTTTCCCTGGAAGCCTCTTACTCTTGCGGTCGCAATCAGGGAACCGAGGTAAGGGTCTTCTCCCGCTCCTTCCATAACTCTTCCCCAGCGCGGATCACGGGCAATATCAACCATCGGGCTAAAAACCCAGGGATCGCCATAAGCAGCTGTTTCAGTAGCAGAAATTCGCGCTGATCTTTCGATCGCTTTTAGATCCCAGCTCGACGCTTCAGCCAAAGGAATCGGGAAAATCAAATGAAGTCCGTGCAATACATCGAGGCCAAACAGCAGCGGAATTTTCAAGCGGGATTGCATCGCCATTTCCTGCAAGGTTCTTGTGTTTTTTACACCTTTTACATTTAGCATTGCACCAACTCTTCCATGAATAATATCTTCTTTTTTAAAAGCAGCTGTGAGGATTGGAGTATCGCCAAAAATATTTCCGGTGTATTGATTGAGCTGCCCGATTTTCTCTTCAAGAGTCATTTTCTTTATCAGGCTTTCAAGCCTGGAACTATCAGCAGGACTGAGTTGTGCAAAGGCCTGATTGAAAGAAAAGAAGAGAATAATGGCAAAGTACTTTTTCATCTTATTGCTTCGTTTACTGTAAAAAAGTTATTCCTCATAAGGAGATGGACTGATAGAAGTCCAGCCGCCATCAACAACTAAACTTTGACCTGTTATATGTTTGGCTTTTTCAGACACAAGAAATAAAGCCGCATTGGAAATGTCTGAAACTGTGGCCGCATGGCCCATGGGAGTAATTCTCTCCCACATCCTTTCGTAATCTTTATCTTCCTTCAATGTTCTTGCAGTTATGGTGGCTCCCGGAGCGATGGTGTTGATATTTATTTTAAAAGGAGAAAGTTCTATTACTAAACTTTTGGCAAGCATTTCCAAAGCAGCTTTGCTCATCCCGTAAACAGCAAGATTTTTATGAGCCTGGTGGCCTGTTACAGAAGACATCAATAATACAGAACCGCCTGTGGGCTGTTGTTTCATTTGATTGGCTGCGGCCTGGATAAGAAAAAAAGTTCCGCCAAGATTCACCTGCAACACACGATAAAAATCTTCGGATTTATAAGTGAAAAAATCACCATAGAGTGTGATTCCTGCGTTGGCAATTACTATATCAACTTTGCCAAATTGATCCACAGCAGATTTTAACATTTTACCGATAATGCTTTGATCACTTGAATCGCCGGGAACAGCTATGCAACTATCACCTGATTCGTCATTGATGTTTTTTACTGCTTCATTCGCTAAAGCCGGCTCAATATCATTCAAAATTATTTTAGCGCCTTCTGCTGCAAGATCTCTGCAAATTTCAAAACCAATTCCCTGTCCTGCACCGGTTACGATCGCTACTTTATCTTTAAAAAGCATAGATATTTTTTTAGAACTGATATTCATATTTAATGAGAATCGCGAAGCACAACACTTCCTGATCCTCCTCTTAAAAAATCCATGTCCGCTCCCAGATGCGCCTGCTGAACATGATTGATATATAAACTCACATAGCCTCTTTCTGTTGGCGGAATTTTTGCCTGCCGTATATTTTTTCTGCGTTGAAATTCTTCGTCACTGACCTTAGCATTTAAGGTTCTGTTTGGCACATCAAGCGTAATAATATCTCCTGTCTGAATTACTGAAAAATTGCCTCCTGCGGCTGCTTCAGGAGAAACATGAAGAACCACCGTTCCAAAGCCGGTGCCACTCATTCTTCCATCAGAAATACGTACCATATCTGTAATTCCTTGCTGCAATAAT
>Ga0134128_10003217_pt1 | contig 19958 bp, 20 predicted proteins | sample KB31754_FD_96462 | JGI IMG/M metagenome (GOLD analysis project Ga0134128, IMG submission 96462) | Terrestrial soil microbial communities with excess Nitrogen fertilizer from Kellogg Biological Station, Michigan, USA - KB3-175-4 | ecosystem: Environmental > Terrestrial > Soil > Unclassified ...
CCGAGGGACGCTACGGCGACCACGGGCAGAAGCACGTCACGCTGGAGATCACCGACACCGGCGGCGCCAGCGGCCTCATGGGGCTCGCCACCTGGATGAACGTGCAGGGCGAGCACGAGGACGACGACGGCTTCGAGAAGACGGAGAAGGTCGACGGCCGCCTGATGCACGAGAAGGGCTCGAAGCGCCCCGGCGGCAGCAACGAGTTCACCGTCGTGCTCGGCGAGCGGTTCATCGTCGAGGCCAGCGGCAACGGCGTCGAGCTGCCGGCGCTGAAGGCCGCCGTGGCCGGCCTCGACCTCGGCAAGCTGGAAGCGCTGAAGTCGGCCGGCGTCAGCAAGTAGCGCCCGGGCGCGCCGGCGCGGTCGAGGTCGACCGCCGCCGGCGCGGAGCCGCGGTCACACCCCGCAGATAATGTAGCCGGAAGGGGCCACCAACGACCCCAGCGAGACGCGCGACTCCGGGTGGTTCGGCTGCTCGACGTACATCGAGCTGAGGGTCTCGTACTCTATCTCCGTGACGGTGTCGCCCGAGATGGGACTGGCGAGCCCGACCGACGGGGTCCAGCCGATCGTCACCGTGTTGCCGGAGAAGACCAGGGAGGTCCCCCGCTCCTGCACCGTCGACGAAGTGCTGCTCTTGAGCGTCGCGACGCCCGAGGAGGTTGCGACGTAGATCCCGTTGTCCAGGATCTCGGCGTCGCCCCCCACGGACGTCGTCCCGTCGGCGACGGGCACGTTGAAGGTGAACGTCACCGTCGCGATCGGCGTCGTCGTGGAGACCGGCGCGTCGTTGGTGTGGCAGGTCCCGCTGGTGCTGACCAGGGTCGGCGGCGGCAGCGGCGTGGTGGCCAGCGGCGTGATGCTGATCGACGACGAGCTGGTGACCCCCGCCTGGAAGCTCCCCGCGCTCGGCTGGTAACCGTCGACGCCATAGATCGTCACCGCGTAGCTGACGCCGTAGACCAGCATCGCGCCCGGCGCCGTGTAGGTCCCGGCCGTGAAGCTCTCGGTGATGCTGGCCGCGAACAGATCCTCCGAGTTCGTCCAGACCTGGCCCCCCACCTCGCCGGTCTTCCCCTGGATGGCCGACTGCGACGTGGGCTGGATCCGGATCGTCCCCGCCGCCGTCGGCGTCGCAGAGGCCGGCTGATCGCTCTCGGTGATGGCCAGCGTGACGTCGGGCGCCGTGCTGCTGGAGGGGAAGACGTAGGCGTCGAAGTCGAACGTCTGCGTCGTGTCGGCCGTGTACACGTCCGCAGAGAGCGACGTTTGCGCCGGCGCCGGCGGCGCGATTCCCCCGTTGTACGAGCTGAACCCCCGGTACCCAGGCGCTTGGATGATGACGCCGTAGTCGTTCCAGGCCGGCAGCGGGCCCAGCGTATAACGTCCGGTCGCCGCGTCGACCTTCCCCTTCACGGTCGTCGTCCCATAGACCAAGCTGATGTCGTACGCGGTCGTGCCCGACGTCCCGATCGGCGTGTTGAGCACGCCATCAATCACCGTACCCATGAAGTAGATGTTGTGCGCCCCGTCGTGGGGACCGTTGCTCCCCCCGCAGCCCGCTCCCGTCGCCGCGATCCCTGCGGCAAGCAACACCGTCAAACCACTCCTACGAATCCCTTCCATCAGACCCTCCTTGGTAGGCTCGGCAAGAAAATCGCCGCGACTACCGTATCCGAGGATCCGTGATCCTGGCAAATAGACTGCGATCAGGGGTTTGCGCCGCTGGCCCGGCAGGCCCAGAGCTGGCGGCGGATGGCCCCGGAATCGAGGTCCTCGCCGATGAGGACGATCTCGGTCAGCGGCGGGTCGGCGCCCCAAGGCGCGGCGAAGCGGAGCTCGGTGCGCAGGCCGGCGCGTTCGAGAAATCCGCGGCGCTGCTCGCCGGCGAGGTGCACGAAACCCTTGGCGCGCACGAGCGCGGAGCCGAGGCGGTCGACCACCGCCAGCAGCGGCTCGGCCAGCAGCGGGACGGGATCGCTGTAGGCGACGGCCGCGAGCTGGCCATGGTGGTGCGGGCCGGGCGCCGGGCGCGCGCGGCCGAGCGGGCGGACGTCGAGCAGCCAGGGGACGAGCTCGGCGGTCGCCTCGTCGGTGGGGGGGAAGCTGGCGCGCTCGGCGGCGGGGTTGCGGCGGGCCAGCTCGCGGTGCAGCGCCACCACGGCATCCGGCGCCGCCAGATCGAGCTTGGTGAGCAGGATGCGATCCGCCGCCTCGAGCTGGGCGCGCGCCTCCTCGTGACGCGCGATCTGTCCGGCCCCCGCCTCGGCGTCGACGGCGCAGACGACCCCCGAGGCCACCGCCGGCGCCGCGGCGCCCAGGCCCTCGAGGCCGTCGAGGATCGACCAGGGCTCGGCGATCCCGGTCGTCTCCAGCACCACCACCTCGGGGCGCGCGCGGCGGGCGATCTCGGCGATCGCGGCCCACAGCTCGGACTGCACGCGCACCTCGTGGCAGACGCAGCCGCCGGCCAGCTCCAGCACGTCGCCGGCGCGGCTCTTGACCAGGCGGGTGTCGATGTCGATGCGGCCGAGCTCGTTGATGATCACGCCGACGCGCCGCCGGTGCTGCGCGCCCAGGACGCGGTTCAAGAGGGTGGTTTTTCCCGCGCCCAGGAACCCGGTGAGCAGGACGAGCGGCGGCTGGGGAGCGTCGGCGGCGGACACGGCGCGCGACTATAGCGCGGCGGTCAATCCTCGTCGGGGACGTCGCGCTCGTGCCCCCCCGCCCCGGTCGGGACGACCGCCCCGCCGGCGAACGCCGCCGGCACGCAGGCGCGGACGGCCGCCGCGATCTCGGCAGTCGGCCGATCGAGATCGACGGCGCAGTCCTCGCCGCGCAGCGCGGCCAGCGCCTTCCTGGCGTAGTAGCGCACGAGGGGGAACGGGTTCACGAGCTGCCGCGCCACACCGGGCACGGCGTCGGTGGCGTGCGCCGCGCCCAGCACCGCCAGGGCGACCGCCTGCTCGTGCGCCTTGCCGCGCGCCAGCGTCGCCTCGAGCGGCCGAGCCCCGAGATCGCCGTAGAGGGTCTCGAGCGCCGCGCGGTCGTACGTGCGGCCCCACCAGCGCTCCATCGTCCCCACCAGGTCGCCGACCGTCTTGTCGGCGTGGCAGAGCGCGCATTCGAGCGGGCGGTCGCGCTCGACGCGCGCCGGATCGTCGGGGAGGCCGATGCGGTGATAGCGGGTGAGCGCGTAACCGAGCCCCATGTTCTTGCGCGGCATGTGGCAGGCGATGCAGCTCCCGCCGGCGCCGTTCGGATCGTGATGGGCGTGCGCCCGCAGCGCCGCCGGTGCGGCGAGCTGGGTGTGGCAGCGGACGCAGACGCCGTTCCCGGCCGGCGTGCCGAGGCGCTCGAGATCGGCCCGGCGGTCCTCGCCGTGCGGATCGTGGCAGGTGACGCACGACATCTGCCGCGCGCAGCCGCCGAGCAGGAAGTCGCGCCCCTCGCCCGAGGTGATCGAGCTGCCGCCCGGGCTCTCCTGGCCACGGCGCAGCCCCCCCTCCCAGGTGAACGGGTAGCGCGAGAACAGCACCTGATGACAGCGGGCGCAGGTGCGGTTGATCCACTCGGCGCGCGTCACCTCACCGTCGGGCCGCGGCACCTCCGGCCGCGCGGCCAGGAAGGCGCTGTGCGGGGCGAAGTCGGGGAGCAGCCGCGGATCGTCGGCGTGGGCGCGGCTGCCGCCGTGGCAGGCCTCGCAGCCGATGCCCACCTCGATCAAGTCGCGCGCCGCGAATCGCCCGCGCAGCTCGTGGATGCCGTGCTTGAGCGCCGCCTGTCGGTCCTCGCCCGGGGTCGGCGTGCCACCCACGGCGGTCACCTCGGCGGCGACCGCGTCCATCAGCCCCCGGTCGTCGCCGCTCGCCTCGAAGCGGAACCGACGCTCCGGCGGGAGCAGCTTGTCGACCACCTCGCCTTGATAGCCGGGCGCGCCGCGTCCATAGAGCGCCCCCCACACATCGTCGAAGTAGGGGACCGTGTTGTGGCAGAAGATGCAGGTCTGGTTCCAGACCCCGCCGGCGTGCAGCCCCGGCCGCTCGCCGACCAGGACCGAATACCCTTTGAGACGGAAGCTCCGGGTCTCGAACACGTACGAGACGGGGAGGATCAGCTCGCGATCGCCGCGCCCGCCGTCGAGCCCGCTCCCCTCGCCCACCTCGACGCCGGCGAAGTCCTCGCGATAGCGGCCGCCGATGACGCGCGTGACGCGATAGACGTGCTGGCCGCCGGCCGGCGAGCTGAGCGCGACGAACCGGACGCCGTCCTTCTCGGTCATCGTGGCGCTGTCGTCCTTGAAACGGAACGTCGTCCCGTCGAACGGAGCCCGGACGCGCGCCTTTTCCGGCACCCGCGTCATGAGGTGCATCGGCGCGCCCCGCCAGGCGGCGGCCACGTCGGCGTGGCAGCCGGCGCAGCGAGCCGAGCCGGCGTAGTCGGCCCGGAGGATGTTGCTCGGGACATGCGCCGCGCCGGGCGGCGCCGATGAGGAGCCGCCGGCCCGAGCGGCCGGCCGCGCCGCGCCACAAGCGCCGCCGATCACAGCCGCGGCGAGCAGAGCCGCGGCGGCGACGGGTCCTCGAGGCGACACGAAACGAAGACTACACAAAGGTTGGGCATTGCAGCCACGGGACCGGCGCCGTACGCTTTTAGTATGGCTGCGCAGGATGGAGTAGCGCGGACAGTCGGGGGGAGCGCGGAGGCGGGAAGGGAGAAGCCGGTGAGCTTCGAGTACCGCTCGCGGCTGAGGGTCGGCCGGTTGCCGCTGGTGCACGTCGTGCGCGGCATCGACCCCTCGACGGGACGCCGCCCGCCCGCCGTCGGCATCATCGCCGTCGGGCAGGTGGCGGTCGGTCTGATCGCCGTCGGACAGGTCGCGCTCGGCGCGATCAGCATCGGCCAGGCGTCGATCGGGCTCGGCTGGGGGATCGGCCAGGCGGCCTGCGGTCTCGTCGCGGCCGGGCAGGTCGCGGCCGGGCTGCTCGGGTCGGTGGGCCAGGTCGCGCTCGGACCACACGCGCTGGGGATGGTCCAGCAGGACGGCGCCTGGGTGGCGATCGGCTGGTTGCTCGGCGGCGCCTGCCTGCTGGCGGCCATCCTGCGGCGGCGGCGGCGGTTGGCCCCCCTCCTGAGGTCGTCCGGTGTCCGGGAGATCCGTTCGGTGCGCCAGGCGCCCGGGGACGACGATGCCCACGTCGCGGCCGCGGTGGTTTCGACGGATCGCCTGCGGGCGCCGCTGTCGGGCGCTCCGTGCGTCTACTGGCACACCGTCGAGGTCGGGCCGGCCGTGCGGCGTCACGAGCACGGCGGCGGCGAGGTGACGATCGCCGACGCGACCGGCGCGGCGCGCGTCGATCTCGAGAGCCCGGTGATCTTCATCCGCAGCGACAACTATCGGGAGATCGCCGGGCCGGACTGGGCGCTCCACCTCGAGACGTCGCTCGCGCACGGCGACTCCATCCACGTGGCCGGCCCCGTGGCGCTGGCGCCCGACGGCGAGGCGGGCGGCGCCTACCGCGGCGGCGTCTCGCCGATCTTCAGCGGCCGCCCCGATCGCCCCCTGGTGGTCACCACGCGGAACCCGCTCACCTTCCGCGCCGAGCTCCGCTTCGCGGCCACCCTCGCCTGGACCTCTCTGGCCGGCGGCCTCGTCGCGCTCATCTGCCTCGTCTAGATCGGCTTATCGCCGGGGCGGGTGACGGCGCGCAGGCGGGCGCGCGTGATGGTGGTGAAGCGCGTCCCGTCCTGGATCTGCATCTCCAGCATCACCGGCCCGAGATCGGGGGCGAAGGTCGTGCGGGTGACGCGGACGGGGTCGGTGCGCGTCACCTCGACGACGATGCAGCCGAGGTAGTGCTCGCCCGAGTCGAGCTTGAAGTCGGCCGTCACCGAGGCGATGTGCGCCCTCCCCCCTTCGACCGCCCATTCGGCGCCCGCGGCGACGGGGTTCTTGATGACGTAGTCGCCCAGCATGCCGCCGTCCTTCTGCGCGATCCCCTCCGGCGTGACCGCATAGGTCAGGTGCTCGTCGCCCGCCTGCACGACCGCGACGTCGCCCGTCCGTTCCAGCACCGCGTAGGTGGCCAGGACGTTGACCCCGTCCTTCTCGACGTCGTAGGCCCACTTCCAGCCCGGCATCAGCGGGTAGAAGTCCGCGGCCGTGAGGTTGGCGCGCGGCTTGATGTCGTTCGAGCCGCCCCCCGCGGTGGCACAACCGACCAGGAGCAAAGCAGGACCAAGGGCCGCCAAAGCTGAGCGCATCCAGCCGATCATCAACGATTTTGCCCCCCCTCTCAAGAATCTGAGACGCGCGTCGCGCCAGGGAAGCCAAGCTCGACGGCGCAAACCGAAACCGCGGTGGTACGACCGTTGCTATCCTCTCGCCCGGGGGAACGCCGAATCACGATGTCGCACATCCGCTCCGCCAGGCGCACCGCGAAGCTGGCGCTCGCCGCGCTTCTGGCGGCGCTGCCCGTCAGGGCGCTGGCGGCCCCTCCGCCCCCGGGGGCGGCAGCCAGCGATTCCACCGTGCTCCAGGCCGAACGCGGGCGCCTGCGCGCCGATCTCGACCGGGTCAACGCGGAGATCGACGCGCTCAAGAAGGCGGCCCGCGGCGTCGGCGACGATTACCGCCTGCGCGCGCGCATGGCCGACGCGGAGGCGCTGGCCCGGCGTCTCATCGACATCGAGGCGCGGCTCGGCCTGCGGACGCCGTCCGCCAAGCCGGGCCCGCTGCCGACCGCCGCGCCGACCGACGGCCCCGCCGACCTGGAGGCCAAGGCCGACATCCTGGCCGACCGGTCGCGCCGGGTGCGCGCGGAGGCGGAGGCGCTCGACCGCCGCGTCGCCGATCTGAAGGGGCGCCAGGCGCTGCGGCGGCGGGCCGCCGACCTGGAGCGCGACCCGTTCGCCCCGCTCGAAGGGTCGAAGCGACGCGTGGCCAGCATCGCCGGGGGGACCGACTCCAGCTCCGTCTCGCAACACGTCGTGGGGCCGTCGGCACCGACCTTTAACCCGATGCCGCTGCCGATCGGAACCTCACCACCGCCGACCCCGCCGCCCAAAGACACCGCCGGCAACACGCAGGTGTCCGTCTCGTCGAGCGGGACGTCCCAAACCGGCGGGGCGACGGCGCCGCCGCCCGTGCCGGGGGCGTTGCCCGCGACGCCGCTGTCGCTCGAGCTGCGCGACCTGCTCGACCCGGCGACCGTGGCGGAGATCCGCCGGCTCGAGGGGGCGCGGTCGTCGAGCGGCTCGGTCCAGGCGCTCGAGCGCGCGGTGGCCGCGCTGCGCGCGCGCGCCGAGGCCCTCGACGGCCAGGCGCGCGCCATGCGCGACACGGCTCACAAGCCGCGCTGACGGCGCGCCGTCGGCCGGATACACTGCCCCGAGATGGGTCGCTCCGCGGTGGCCGCGCTCTCGCTTCTGGCGATGACCGGTGCCGTCCGCGCCCAGACCGCGGAGGCGCCCGAAACCGAGCGCTACACGTTGCGCGCCGAGGTGGGCCTCGAATACGACAGCAATGTCCACCGCGCCGAGATCGTCGCCCGCGGCGACAACCCACCGCTCGTCGCCTCGCCGCTCGAGCGGCTCGTGCTGGCGGCGACGCTGTCGGACGTGGTCGCCGACGGGCAGCTGCTGACGCTGGGGGCGACCGCCGCCGGCAAGATCTTCGACGCGCCGGCGGCGCGCGACGAGAACGTGGCCATCGCCCAGTCGTCGCTCGCCTGGGCCAAGGTGCTCTCGCCGCGGGCGACCTTCACCCTCGCCGGCGCTTACTACGAAGCGTTCCAGCCAGCCACCGCCAACTTGATCGACGCCAGCGAGCGGCGCGACTTTCGTTCGCTGGCGCCGGCGGCTCAGCTCGGTTTGCTCCCGGGCCCCGGGCTCGAGCTTTCGCTCAGCGCGGGCTACCGGTTCTTCGTGTTCAAGCCCGATCGCGAGGACGACTTCAGCGCGCCGGCGCTGACCGCCGACCTGCGCTGGGTGCGGCAAAGCGACGGCGACGCCGACTGGGAGGCGAGCACTGGTGCCGGCTACGAGCACCGGACGTTCGGCGGCCCGGTGCTGGTCCCGGGCTCGAGCTGCCCGCCCTGGGAGATTCCACCCGGGCAGACGATACCGCCCGGGCTGGTCTGCTCGGGCCCCGACACGCGGGTCGACGATTTCCTGATGGCCCACCTCGATCTGCAGCGGGTCGGCCGCGTCCTGATCGGGGGCGGCTACGCTTTTCACTACAACCTCTCGAACAGCTTCGGCGAGACGGTCATGCGCCACGTCGCGACGGCCCGCTTCGCGGCGCCGCTGCCGGCCGGGCTGACGCTGGCCGCGCGCGCCGAGATCCTGCTCGCCTTCTACAGCCAGCCCCAGGTGATCGGCGCGATCGCGGCAGGGAACAGCTTCTCCAGCATCGAGAGCATCGACGACGAGAATCGCTCCAGCGTGCGGGTCGATCTGTCGCGCGAGATTGAGGACCGCGTGCGGGTCGTCGCCCGGTACACCTTCTACGCCAACGAGATCGCCAACGCCTCGCCGATCAGCTACCGCCGCCAAACGTTCCTCCTCTCGGTCATCGGCTCCCTCGAGAAGTGAAGCGCCAAAAAGAAAACGGCGAGCCGGTTGGGCCGACTCGCCGTCTTCGACAGGGGTCAAAGGGTTCCCCTGCCCTCCCGCGATGAGCTCCGGCGAGCAAAGCTCGCCTGCGCTCGACGCGATCTGCAACAGGGGCGCGCTTACATCATGCCGCCCATGCCCCCCATGCCGCCCATCCCGCCCATCCCGCCGCCGCCCGGCGCGGGGGCCGGCGGCTCGTCCTTCGGGCGCTCGACGATGAGCGCCTCGGTGGTGACCAGCAGCGAGGCGACCGAGGCCGCGTTCTGCAACGCCGAGCGGACCACCTTGGTCGGGTCGATGACGCCCGCCTCGACGAGGTCCTCGAACTCGTCGGTGGCGGCGTTGTAGCCGAAGGCGCCCTTTCCTTCACGGACGCGGTTGACCACGATCGACCCTTCCTTGCCGGCGTTGGTGGCGATCTGCCGGCAGGGCTCCTCGCAGGCGCGGCGGACGATCGCCACGCCGATGGATTGCGCCTCCGTGAGCCCCTCGATCTTCTCGGTCGAGGCGAGCGCGCGCACCAGCGCGACGCCGCCGCCGGGGACGATCCCCTCCTCGACGGCCGCGCGCGTGGCGTGCAGCGCGTCCTCGACGCGCGCCTTCTTCTCCTTCATCTCCGTCTCGGTCGCCGCGCCGACGCGGATGACGGCGACGCCACCGACCAGCTTGGCCAGACGTTCTTGCAGCTTCTCGCGGTCGTAATCAGACGTCGTGTCCTCGACCTGGGCGCGGATCTGCTTCACCCGCGCCTCGATCTCCGGCTTCTTGCCCGCGCCGTCGACGATGGTGGTGTTGTCCTTGTCGATGGTGATCCGCTTGGCGCGCCCCAGGTCCTTGAGGGTCACGCTCTCCAGCTTGATCCCCAGGTCCTCGGTGATGGCCTGACCGCCGGTGAGGACGGCGATGTCCTTCAACATGTCCTTGCGGCGATCGCCGAAGCCCGGCGGCTTGACGGCCGCCACGTGCAGCGTGCCGCGCAGCTTGTTGACCACCAGCGTGGCCAGCGCCTCGCCCTCGATCTCGGCGATGATCAGCAGCGGCTTGCCCGAGCGCGCCACCTGCTCCAGCACCGGCAAGAGGTCCTTCATGCTGCTGATGTTCTTCTCGTGGATGAGCACGAACGGGTCGTCCAGCTTGACCTCCATCCGCTCGGCGTCGGTCACGAAGTAAGGCGAGATGTAGCCGCGGTCGAACTGCATCCCCTCGACCACGTCCAGCGTGGTCTCCATCGACTTGGCCTCCTCGATGGTGACCACCCCCTCCTTGCCGACCTTCTCCATCGCCTCGGCGATCGTCTTGCCGATGAACTCGTCGCCGTTGGCGCTGATGGTTCCGACCTGGGCGACGTCCTTCTGCCCCTTGGTCGGCTTGGAGATCTTCTTGAGCGCCTCGACGATCTTCTCCACCGCCTTGTCGATGCCGCGCTTGAGGTCCATCGGGTTGTGCCCGGCGGCCACCATCTTGGCCCCCTCGCGGAAGATCGCCTGCGCGAGCACGGTCGCCGTCGTGGTCCCGTCGCCGGCGGTGTCGGAGGTCTTGGAGGCGACCTCCTTCACCATCTGCGCGCCCAGGTTGGCGAATTTATCCTCGAGCTCGATCTCCTTGGCCACGGTCACGCCGTCCTTGGTCACCGTCGGGGCGCCCCAGGACTTCTCGATGACGACGTTGCGGCCGCGCGGGCCGAGCGTCGCCTTGACCGTGTCGGCCAGCGCGTTGACGCCGGCCAGGATGCGGGAGCGTCCCGCCTCGTCGAACAGAATCTCTTTGGCTGCCATGGGGTCTCCTTATTTCTCCAGCACGCCGAGGATGTCGTCCTCGCGCAGAATCAGGTGATCGACGCCGTCGATCTTGATCTCGTTGCCGCTGTACTTGCCGAACAGCACGCGGTCGCCCTTCTTGACGGTGAGCGGACGAATCGTCCCCTTGTCGTCGGCCTTGCCGTTGCCGACGGCGATCACCTCGGCCTCGGCGGGCTTCTCCTTGGCGGTGTCGGGGATGATGATCCCCCCTTTGGTCTTCTCCTCCTCGGCGATGCGACGGACGAGCACGCGATCCTGCAACGGACGAACTTTCATCTCACTCCTCCAGAACGGTTTGCGGACGGCGTCTTGCCGCCCGTGATTGAAGCTGGCACTCAAGTTGCGCGAGTGCCAGCGCCGGACTTTAGTCGCAAACCCTTCGGAGTCAACGGGTTGGGCCCACGAGCTAGCATCCAAGAACCTGGTCTGCCAGCGAGATGTGTGCTCATCTATTTGGAATCATTTGGCAATTCGTTGACTTTCGAATCCGGGAGCCGCAAAGCTGATGTATGGACCTTGCGCCCAACGTCGAAGGGTTCTTTCACGACGAGGTCGACCGCGCGTTCCGGGATGAGGGGCTCGCCCCGGGGACCTTGGTCGAGCACTACATCGTCCAGCTGCTCTCGAGCTACGCGGCCCAGCAGATAGAGGACGAGCCGCTGGCGCTCCGGATGCTCGCCGCGACCGAAGCGCCGCTGCCGGTGCGCCGCCGCCAGCTGCGCGACATCGGCGACACCTCGCTCTACCTCTCGGGATTTTGGAGCGAGCACCTGGCGGGCGGCCCTGTCGACGTCGACTACTACATCGGGATGGGCGGCTCGGCTTACGGCGAGCTGGCCCGCGGGGGCACCGGTTGGACCGGCGACCCGTGGAGCGAGGTGTTCGGCGAGCTGGCGGCGAACTTCGTCCGCTTCGTCGGCGCGCTGGCGCTGGTGAGCCGCCGGATGGCGGTGCCGGCCAGCAACCAGGACATCGTTCGGCTCTATCGCCGTTGGCGCGAGACGAAGAGCGGATCGGCGGCCGCGCGCCTGGCGACGATGGGCGTGGTCCTCGGGCGCGGAGGCCGGCAGCCTTCGTGAGCCCGAATCGCGCCCTTGGGCTCTCGAAGCGCCTGTCGATTTTGGCGCGGCTGCAGCTCGGGCTGGAGGCGCTCTACCGCGTGGAGACGCGGCTGCCGATCGACGCTTTCCTGATCGACGCCGCGGCGCGCGCCGAGCTGCCGACCGCCCGCGCGCCCCGCGAGCAGCTCCTGGTCCGTCAGGAGGACGGCGAGCTGGGGCTCGGCCTGTTCGTCGACGCGGCGGCGCTCGACAACCTCGAACGGAACGATCCGGCGGCGCGGCTCGACCAGCGGAACTTCGCCGACTTCTGCCTGGCCGTGGAGGGCGTGAGCCACTTCGTCTACGTGGCGCTGCATGCCGCCGATGACCGCGCGGTGTCGCAGCTCGAGCTCGAGCTGCAGGCCGAGGTCGACAAGTTCGCCTGCTGCGTGCTGGTGGCCGGCGCCGCCTCCGACCTACGCGCGCGGCTCTACGGGGACGTCCGGTTCGCCGCCGACCTCGACGACGACGAGCGCGCCCGCTACCGCGCCGCCAACAACGAGGCGCGCCGCTACGCCGGCGCCCTCGAGCGCCGCTACGTGCGGGCCGAACGGACCGAGGGATTGCTCGGTGAGCTGCGCCGCTTTTACCGGATGGACCTGCCCGACAAGCTGGGCCACATCGCGCGGCTCGACTGAGGCGCGCGAGCGACGCTTCCGGGCTTCGCGAGAAGCTATGCGCCGACCCGGACGTTGTCGATGAGGCGCGTGCGGCCGATGAAGGCGGCGACCAGCAGCGCCGACGGACCCTCGACGCGCGCGACCGGTGCCAGCGTGGCGGCGTCGACGAGCTCGAGATAGTCGAGGCGGTCGACGTCGAGCATGCCCCGCGCGCCCTCGACGAGCGTTTTCGCGTCGCGCTCGCCCGCGGCGGCGCGGTCGCGGGCGGCGAAGAGCGCGCGCGACAACGACAGCGCGCGGGCCCGCTCGGCGGGCGAGAGGTAGGCGTTGCGCGAGGACATCGCCAGGCCGTCGGGCTCGCGCACCGTCGCCAGGCCGACGATCTCGATCCCCATCGCCAGGTCGGTCACCAGCCGGCGCACGATCGCCAGCTGCTGGAAGTCCTTCTCGCCGAAGATCGCCAGGTCGGGCTGCACGATGTTGAACAGCTTGGCCACCACCGTCGCCACGCCGGCGAAGTGGCCCGGCCGGAAGGGGCCGTCGAGCCCGCGCGCGAGCTCCTTCACCTCGATCGTCGTCTGGAACCCGGCGGGGTAGACGTCGGCGACCTCGGGGACGAACGCCACGTCGGTCCCGGCACCGGCGGCCTTGGCCAGATCGCCCGGCAGATCGCGGGGATAACGGGCCAGGTCCTCGTTCGGGCCGAACTGTGTGGGGTTGACGAAGATCGACAGCGCCAGGCGATCGCCGCGCCGGCGCCCCTCGGCCAGCAGGGCGACGTGACCGGCGTGGAGCGCGCCCATGGTGGGGACGAAGGCGATGCGCTCGCCGCGCGCGCGCGCGGCCCGCGACCAGGCGGTCATCTCGGCGGAGGCGCGAATGACCTGGGGGACGGGCGCCACGGCGGCCTAGTCGTAGCTCTCGTCGGCGGCGGGAAACTTCCCGGCCCGCACGTCGGCGGCATAAGCGGCGAACGCCTCGCCGACCGCCTTCCCCATCTCCGCGTAGCGCCGGACGAAACGCGGCTTCCAGGCCGGCTGTAGCCCGAGGAGATCGTGCATCACCATCACCTGGCCGTCACAGTCGACGCCCGCGCCGATGCCGATGGTCACCGCCGGGACGGCGCGCGTGATCTCGCCCGCCAGCGCGTGCGGCACCGCCTCGAGGACGATCGCATAGGCGCCGGCGTCGGCCAGCGCCCGCGCGTCGGCCAGGATCTGCGCGCGCTGGGCCTCGGTCCGCCCCTGCACCTTGAAGCCACCCAGCTGATGAATCGACTGCGGCGTCAGGCCGACGTGTCCCATGACCGGGATCCCGGCCTGCACCATCCGGCGGCAGAGCTCGGCGACGCTCTCGCCCCCCTCCAGCTTCACCGCCTCGGCGTTCCCCTCCTTCATGAGGCGCCCGGCCGCGCGCATGCCGTCCTCGACCGACGCCTGGTAGCTCATGAACGGCAAGTCGGCGACCAGGTGGGCGCGCGCGACGCCGCGGGCGGCTATCCGGGTGTGGTAGACCATCTCGTCGAGTGTCACCGACAGCGTCGACCGCTCGCCCTGGATCACCATCCCCAGGCTGTCGCCGACCAGCACGGCGTCGATCCCGGCCCGATCGGCCAGCCCCGCGAACACCACGTCGTAGGCGGTCAGGACCGCGATCCGCTCGCCGGTCCCCTTGCGCGCGCGCAGCGCGACGGCCGTAATTTTTGCCTCGGGCGGCATCAAGTCGATCGTAGCACGGCCTACGCTTCCATCTTGCGGAACGAGCGCGTGGCCAGCGTGGCCAGCACCAGCGCCGACGCGACGATGACGGCCGTGCTGACCAGGAGCGGGAAGGCGTGGTGGCCGATGCAGAGGCCGCGCACGGCGTCGACCACGTAGGACATCGGATTCAAGATGACGATCGCACGCAGGCCACGCGGCAGCCCACTGATCGGATAAAGCGCGCCCGAGAGAAAGAACACCGGCTGGATGACGAAGTTGACGACGGCGCCGAACCCCTCGAACGACTTCATGCGCGCGGCGACGATGATCCCCAGCGCGTTGACGGTCATGCCGAACACCGCCAGCAGCGGCAGGGAGGCGAGCGCACCGAGCGGGTGGAAGCGCGCGCCGACCAGCGGCGCCAGAAGCAGCATGAGCGACACCTCGATGAGCGCGGTCGCGCTGCCGGCCAGGATCTTGGCGGCCACGATCGCGCCGCGCGGCACCGGCGCCACCAGCAGCTCCTTGAGGAAGCCGAACTCGCGCTCCCAGACGATCGAGATGGCGGCGAACATGCTGGCGAAGAGGACGGTCATGGCCGCCAGCCCCGGCACCAGGAAAGAGACGTAGTCGGCGCCGGTCGCCGGAATGCGCACCGACGCGCGCAGCCCGAACCCGAACGCCAGCAGCCAGAGGAACGGGCGCGTCAGGCTGGTGACGAGCTGCCGCCGGTCGCGCAGGAACTTGATCATGTCGCGCCGCCACAAGGCGTAAACAACCTCGATCACCCGCGCCTCCGGACCATGGCGCGGAACTTGGCGGCCTGCCCCTCGGCCCCTTCGGCCCGAATTTGCCGGCCCGTCAGCGCGAGGAACACGTCGTCCAGCGTCGGACGGCGCACACTGATCCCCTCCAGCGGCGGCCGATCGGACGCCGTGAGGAGCTTGACGATGAAGGCGTCCCCCTGCTCGACGAGGAAGGTCAGCCCTCCGTCGGCCGGCGTGCTGGCGAGGCCGTACTTCTCCGCCAGCAACTTGGAGAGCCCCGCCGGATCGGTCGTTCGCGCGGCGATGAGGTCCTTGCCGACCCGCTGCTTGAGCGCCGCCGGCGTGTCGAGCGCGACGATCGTCCCGTGGTCGACGATGGCGATGCGATCGCAGTTCTCCGCCTCGTCCATGTAGTGCGTCGTGAGAAAAAGCGTGGTCCCGTACTTCTCTCGCAACCCGCGCAGCACCTCCCAGGTGCGGGCGCGCGTCTGCGGGTCGAGCCCGGTCGTCGGCTCGTCGAGGAACAGGATCTCCGGGCGGTGGACCAGGCCGCGCGCGATCTCCAGCCGCCGCTTCATGCCGCCCGAGAAGGTGCGCGTCAGGTCCTTCCGCCGGTCGTCGAGGTCGACGAACTGCAGCGACTCGTCGATCCGCGCGCGGCGCTCGGCGCGCGGCACCCGGTAGGCGACCGCATGGAGCATCAAGTTCTCCTCGGCGGTCAGGCGGTCGTCGAGCGCCGGGTCCTGGAAGATGACGCCGATCCGCCGGCGTACCTCGTTGGGCGAGGCCGCGACGTCCAGCCCCGCCAGCCGCGCCGTCCCCGAGGTCGCTTGCAGCAGCGTGCAGAGGATCTTGATGGTGGTCGTCTTGCCGGCGCCGTTGGGTCCCAGAAAACCGAAGATCTCGCCCGCCCCGACGGTGAAGCCGATGCCGCGCACCGCCTCGACCGCGTCGTAGCGCTTCTTGAGGTCGACGACTTCGATGGCCGCGTTCATGAGAGCGCACGGAGGCGTCGCAGGCGCAGCGGCGCGGCCGGCGGGGCGGCCTCGGCGCGCGCGCGCGCGGCGACGACCAGATCGTGCCGCGGCGCCAGCGCGCAGGCCGGGTCCGTCGCCGCGGCGTCGCCCAGCAAGGCAAAGGCCTGGCAGCGGCAGCCGCCGAAGTCGGTGGTCCGCTCGTCGCAGGTGCGGCAAGGGGCCGGCATCCAGGCCTCGCCGCGGAAGGCGCGGAAACCGGCGCCCTCGTTCCAGATGTCGCCGAGCGAGCGGTCGCGGACGTTGTCCCAGCTGGACGCCAGCGCGGCGATCTCTCCGGCCTGGTGGCAGGGCAGCGCGACCCCGTCGGGGGTCACGACCAGGTAGCGGCGCGCCCAGCCGTCCATGCAGGCGCGCGGGCGGTCGGCATGGTAGTCGGGGCGCACGAAGAGGACCTCCATCTTGCCACGCAAACGCGCGCGCGCCTCCGCCGCCGCTCGCCTGGCCTCCTCGACGGCCGCGCGCGAGGGCAGCAGCGCCTCGCGGTTGGCGAGCGCCCAGCCGAGGTATTGCGTGTTGGCCAGCTCGAGGCGCGCGGCGCCCAGGCGCTCGGCCAGCGCGACGAAGTCCTCGACGCGCGCGATGTTCCCCCGGTGGAGGACGACGTTGAGCGTGAGCGGCAGCCCGAGGGCGCGGGTGGCGGCCGCGGTGGCGAGCTTGGCGTCCATGTCGTTCCGTCCCGCAATCCAGGCCGCGCCGTGCGGATCGCTGTCCTGCACCGAGAGCTGCAGGCTGTCGAGCCCCGCGGCCACCAGACGCGCGAGGCGCTCGGCGTCGGCCGGGATCCCGCTGGTGATGAGGTTGGTGTAGAGGTCGCTGGCCCGCGCCGCGGCGACCAGCGCCTCCAGATCGCCCCTGACCAGCGGCTCGCCGCCGGTCAGGTTGACCTGCAGCACGCCCAGCGCCGCTGCCTCGCGAAACACGCGCGCCCAGTCGCCGGTGGCAAGCTCGGCGTCGTGGCGTCCGAGCTCCAGGGGGTTCGAGCAGTAGGCACAGGAGAGCGGACAGCGGTAGGTCAGCTCCGCGATCAGCGTGTAGGGGCGCGGCGCGTCCTCTTGCTCTGCCTCTGCCTCTTTTTGTTTTTCGCTCACGGCGCGTGCACCACCAGGAGGCCCCGGTCCTCGAGCGCGCGCAAGAAGGCCAGCACCTCCTGCTCGATCCGCGCGGCCGGCACCGCGCCGTCGGCCGCCGCGACCAGCCGAGCGACGATCTCCCCGACCGTGCGGGGCTCGCCGCAGAGCGCGGCCACGCGCGCCGCCGTGTCGTTCAGCGCGAGCCCCTTCTCGGGATAGAGCAGCACCTGCTTCCCCGAGCGCGGGTCGAGCTTCAACCGGACCTGCCGCGCCAGGCTGAGCCGCGTGGTCCGGTCGATCATGCCGTGCCCCCCTCGCCGGCAGCGCCCGCCGCCTGCACGCAGTCGACCAGGTGCCAGAGGATCTCCGTCTTGCGCACCAGCGCCGCCACGCAGGCCTCCTGCAACGCGCGCGAGGTCGCGTGGGCCACCACGTAGGCCAGGCCCTCCTCGCCGTCGCGCCGCGCGCGCGGGACGCGGCCGCGGAAGTAGGCCAGCGCGTCGGCTCCCACCCAGGGGTAGTGCTGCTCCCAGGCGGCGATCCGCTTGGACATCAGATCGGGGGCGAACATCTCGGTCAGCGACGAGGCGACCGCCACCACCAGCGGGCTCTCCCGGCAGAGCGTGACGTAGCCGTCGCAAGCGAAGCGTACGCCCGGCAGCACACGCCGGCAGGAGGCCACCTCTTCGCGGTCGAGCCCCACCGCCTCGGCCAGCCGCAGCCACTGCGCGAGCCCCCCGCTGTCGGGGCCGTCGCCGTCGTGGTCGTGGATGCGCCGGATCCAGGCCCGCCGGAAGGCCGGGTCCTCCGACTTGGAGACGATGATGGCGTCCTTGATGGGGATGCGCGTCTGGTAGTAGTAGCGGTTCAGCGTCCAGGTCTGCAGCTCGGCGCGCGACAATTTCCCCGCGTGCATGCGCTGGTGGAACGGGTGCTGGTCGTGGTAGCGGCGCACCCCCTCGGCGCGCAGCCGGGCCGTGAGCTCCTCGGGCCCCCAAAGCGCCGACTCCCCGGCCGCGCTCACAGCGCCAGCTCCAGGCCGTCGGCGGCGACTTCGATCCCCGCCGCCTCGAGCGCGCGCCGCTCGGCGCTCCCCTCGCACAGGATCGGGTTGGTGTTGTTGACGTGGATCAGGATCCGCCGTCCCGGCTGGCGGGCCAGAAACGCCGCGCTCCCCTCCGGGCCGCCGAGCGGCCAGTGCGACATCTCCTCGGCCCGCCGCGTTCCCAAGCCCAGCGCGATGAGCTCGTCGCTCGACCAGAAGGTCCCGTCGAAGAAGAGGACGTCAGCCTCGGCGAGCGCCCGCTCGAGCGCCGGCGAAGGTCCCGCCACGCCCGAAAAATACGCCAGCCGTTTGCCCGTGCGCTGGTCGCGCACGACCAGCCCGACGTTGTCCTCGGCCGACGGCGGTCGCAGCGACTTGAGATGCAGCGGCAAGTTGCCCGGCGTGGCGATGGCGGTGATCGCCAGCCCCGAGTCGCCGAGGGGTTGCTCCCGGCCGATGGCCAGCGCCCGCCAGGTCACCTGCCCTTCGAACCGCTCGAGCGTCCGGTAGAGGACGTTCCCCTCGGTGAACCCGACCCGCACGCTCTCCGTGGCGTAGACGGTCAGGGGCTGCGACTCGCGTAACGACAGAAGCCCGAGGCAATGATCGAGGTCGCCGTTGGTGAGCACCAGACCGGCGAGCGGCGAATGGCGCGGCTCGCGCGGGGTGAGCGGCGGGAAGCTCTCGATCTGCGCGCGGATCTCGGGCGAGACGTTCAGCAGGAACCAGGCGGCGCCGTCGGCGCTGATCGCCACCGACTCCTGCGTCCGCGGACGGACGGCGCCCGTCCCGCGCCGCGCCTCCCGACAGTTCTGGCAGCCGCAATTCCACTGCGGCACCCCGCCGCCGGCCGCGGAACCGAGCACGCGGACTTGCACGTGACCGAAAAGCGGCGGTTAGCGCCGAGCGGCGTCGATCACGTCGCGAGCGGCCTTGGCAGCCGATTCAACGTGAGGCGCCACCGGGCCCCAGGGGTCGCGATCGGTGAAATCGCTCCCGTAGCCGCCGATTTCCGCGCTCATGTTGATCTCGACGAAGGCCGGAGTTTCCCACTTCATGGGCGCTATTCTGCGCCGAACCCCCGCCGAGTCAAGGGGCCCCCGGATACCGGAAACTGTCGCCCGGCGGCGGATCCTGCTGTATTCCTCCGGCATGTCGCGCCTGCTTCGCCTGCTCATTTTGGCCCTGATTTCGGCCGCCCCCCTCGCCCACCCCGCGGCCGCCCGGGCAGCCCACGAGATCTATGTGAGCGGCGAGGACAGTGGCGAGATCGTCGTGGTCGACGCCGACAAGGGAGAGGTCTCGGCCCGCATCCCGGTCGGCAAGCGGCCGCGCGGGATCAAGCTGTCGCGCGACGGCAAGCTGCTCTACGTGGCGCTCTCCGGCTCGCCGCGCGCGGGGCCCGGCGTCGACGAGTCGAAGCTGCCGCCCGGAGACCGCACCGCCGACGGCGTGGGGGTGGTCGACCTCAAGAAGCGCAAGCTGCTGAAGACGCTGCCGAGCGGACAGGACCCCGAGTCGTTCGACCTCTCGCGCGACGGCAAGACGCTCTACGTCTCGAACGAGGAGACCGCCGAGATGAGCGTGCTCGATCTGCGCTCCGGCAAGGTCAAGCACAAGGTCGCGGTCGGCCACGAGCCCGAGGGAGTCACCGTCCGCCCCGACGGGAAGGTCGTCTACGTCACCTCCGAGACCGACAACCAGGTCACCGCCGTCGACACCAAGAAGTTGAAGGTGCTGGCGCAGATCGCCACCGGCCCGCGACCGCGCGCCGTGGTGTTCACGCGCGACGGCCTGGTGGCGTTCGTGAGCTGCGAGAACGGCCGCGAGGTGACGGTCATCGACATCACCAAGAACCTGGCCACCGACCACATCAAGATCGAGCCGGTGGCCAAGACGGTCCTCGGCCCGCGCCCGATGGGCCTGGCGCTCAGCCCCGACGGCAAGGAGCTCTACGTCTCGCTCGGCCGCGGCGAGGCGGTGGCGGTCATCGACGTCGCCACGCACAAGGTCGAGCGCCTCTTCGACGGCGTGGGCGCCCGCCCCTGGGGGATCGCCGTCAGCGCCGACGGCAAGACGATCTACACCGCCAACGGCCCGTCGAACGACGTCTCGGTCGTCGACGCCGCGACCTGCAAGGTCGAGAAGAAGATCGAGGTCGGGGGCCTGCCCTGGGGCCTCGTGCTGGCGCCTGCACGCTGA
>Ga0134128_10003219_pt1 | contig 19944 bp, 13 predicted proteins | sample KB31754_FD_96462 | JGI IMG/M metagenome (GOLD analysis project Ga0134128, IMG submission 96462) | Terrestrial soil microbial communities with excess Nitrogen fertilizer from Kellogg Biological Station, Michigan, USA - KB3-175-4 | ecosystem: Environmental > Terrestrial > Soil > Unclassified ...
AACGCCTGTTAACGAGGACGGGAGCGCACGCCCAACCCGGAACTCATGATCTAACTATAAGAGCTGGCTATGGAAATACAAGAACCCGGATTCATCTAAACTGCTGATAATCCGGGTTCTTGTTGAAGCAGGACAGGTATATCAGGTTGATTCTCGATTTGACGCACATCGGGAAGCTATTCCTTGCTCCACATTGGGGATATCGAGGAATACGAGAGATTATCTTGTTGCTCCGCAAAGCCTAGCTCGGTGGCCTCCAGTGCTTTGCCGTATTGATTTTTAGTGCCGTAACCCGATGCCGTAATGCTCTGTCCGATTTTTAACATTGACTCGAATTGGTAAGATACTTCGCGTGGAAAGCGAATACTCGTGCCATCCGACAGGATTACTCCATTAATCTCGCCATGCTTGCCGTAATGAAGATGGCGGATTTTCCCCTGTGCACTCATTGCTAGCAGGCCCACGCTTTGCAAGTGCTTTGGCATCTTCATCGCACCTTTGGATGGCTCTGACTGAGCCATTAAGGACTGACCGCTGCGGGAATTGGTAATGACATACCCCTTGATCTGACCTGCTGCCTCAGGATAACCCTTGACCTCGACGGTATCACCGGGCTTGACAGAGGCTGTAAGTTGCTCGCCCATGTACTTTGGAAAAGTGACGAGGGTGCCCGTATCGAGGAGCAAACCATCCACTTCGCCGAATGGATTGACCAGCAAGCGACTCACCTTGCCCTCGGCTGCGGGGGCGGCGGGAGAAAAAGCCTGCACGTGAAGGAATTCATCAGCGCTATCCTGCCCCTTTTTAGCTTGTACGGCGGGCGTGAAAGACATCGCCAACATCAATAAAGCAGGTAATATATGAGAAGTTTTCATGTTCATCTCCAGTTAGAGGAGTTGCGTAAGGGAGTGCATAATTATCCATGCAAGCCGTGTGCCATAAACCAGGAGACTGATTAATAAGGAATGTCCCCAATAAGACTATGGCCAATTGTCCGCTTTGGGGACATCGAAGTTCACCGAACGGACAGATTCGATCTTTAGGGCTCGATCCCGTACTGCCGCAGTTTCGCGTAGAGTAATTGACGTCGGATACCCAGCCGTCGCGCGGCCTCTGCGCGATTGCCGCTGGTTTCGGCAATCGCCGCGCGAATCATCACCTCTTCAAGCTGGGCCAGCGCTTTGGGAAGGTCACTCATAAGCGGGGCTCCTGCCGGTAATGCGAGAGGAGCAGGGGTTTTAACCAGGCCAAGGTCCCCCGCTTCGATTGAAGCGCCTCGGGCAAGAATCATTGCCCGTTCGATTACATTTCGAAGCTCCCGCACATTGCCTGGCCATAAGTGCATTTCAAGATATTGCCGAGCCTCTACCGAAAGCGCTTTTGGCGTATCGCTTGCCATGGCAAGAAAATGCTCGGCCAGCGGAATAATATCCTCGCGCCGTTCGCGCAATGGCGGCACATGAATATTGATGACGTTGAGTCGATAAAACAGATCTTCGCGAAACCTGCCTTCCGCAACCTGCTGCCCAAGATCACGATGGGTGGCAGCGAGCAGGTGGACATTTACTGGCTGCGCATGCTCCGCGCCCAGCGGTACGATTACTCCTTCTGCGAGCACCCGCAGGAGCTTGGCTTGCAGGTTGACGCTCATATCACCGATTTCATCGAGCAGCAAGGTGCCTCCCTCCGCCTGAGCGAAGATGCCAGCGTGAGCTGCAGCGGCGCCGGTAAAAGCTCCCCTGACATGACCGAACAGTTCACTTTCCAGTAGTTCGTGGGGAATTGCCACACAATTGATGGCGACAAAAGGATGCGATGCTCGGGCGCTATGCTGATGCAGAGCACGTGCGACTATTTCTTTACCGCTTCCGGTCTCACCGGTAATGAGCACTGTGGCCTCGCTTGCTGCCGCACGTCCGATCAATTTGACGGTTTCCCGCATCCGCTCACTGCGGGCAACAAACTCGCCTTCGCCAGGAACTGGATTTTGCCGTATTGTCCTGTTGCTCGAAGCTAAAGCTGCTCCAAGCGTATTTTCAACTGCCTGACGACCAACGGGCTTGGCAAGATGCTCAAAGGCACCCAGCTTCATCGCCTCTATCGTGTTATCGACGCTGGTGTAGGCGGTTAGCATGACAACCGGGGGCATATCGCCGGGCAGTCGCTTGATAGCGCGCAGGACATCCATGCCTGTCATATCAGGCAGGCGAAAGTCGAGAAAAACAGCGTCGATACCGCCTCGCTTCAGGAACGATAGTCCACGCGCTCCGTCAGCAGCCAGGAATAATTCGTGGCCCAGGCCTGATAAGGTTTCCGCAAGGCTTTCGCGAAAACTGGCATCGTCATCGATAATCAGGATGCGAGCCATGGAATCTCCAGCTCAAAGCATGTGTCCGAAGCCTTACGCAAGTAACGGGCCGCGCCCCCATGCGCAACTGCAATTTCTCGCGCAAGCGCCAAACCGAGCCCTATTCCTCCCCGGCGCCCTGAGGTGAAAGGTTCGAAAAGCCTGGGTTCTATGTCAATGGAGACACCGGGTCCTGTGTCGCTGACCTGCAAGATCATGGCAGTATCGGAAGCGTTTTTTTTCGCGGTCACGGTGACAACCCCTCCCTGCGGCGTATGCTGGATCGCATTGGCGATGAGATTATCCAGCGCACGACCAAGCGAAAGCGGATCGAAACTCCACGACTCGACGTCGACTTTTGTTCGAAGATCAATCTCCGCAACCGCGCTTTGTTCGGCAAAAGCATCGACTCTTTCCATGAGCCAGTTCGGAACGCACACCAACCGCGAATGGGTGCTGACCGGTTCAGCCTTTTTCAGCAGCTCTTTCACGGTTTCATCCAGACGCCTTATCTCGCGCAGAACGAACTCCAGCGCTCGCCGTTGGCTATCCGGTTGCGCCAGCGCATTTTCCGCTTTGAGTTGCATCGCTGCGATCGGATTACGAACCTCATGGGCCACTGCTGCAGCCATCCGTCCCAAGGCAGTGAAGCGTTCTGAACGCTCAAGCAGGGTGCCAAGCTCGGCGGCATGCGCGCGCTCGCTATCGAGTCTAGTCCGAAACTGGTTAAATGCGGTGACGACACGATCAAGCTCTGCGTCTCCCGTCGCCGCAATTTCCCGCGATGCATTGGTAGAATTTTCCGCCAAATCCCGTTCGACCCGGGTAAAGTATTTACTCCAGTCATAAAGACTGAAGGTCAACCAGAGACCCGAGATTATTACAAAAGCAAGCAAGAGGCCCAGCCCGCGGTTTACTTCGTCGTAGGCCTTGCCCGCGGCAACCGGCGAACGCGCCATTGTCCAAGCCGCCAGATGCCTTTCTGATTTTACGGGACAAGCCGCCAGCACCACTATTTCACGACTTCCACTAAGCACATCGACCACGGGTACACCCCGAGCAACGCTCCTGCCGGCAAGCGCTTCGACCCGTTTGCGCTCAGTGAACGGAACATCTTTTTTTTTCTCGGTACCGACATGACTGGGAAAGGCATACGCGACAAATCTGCTCGAGGCATGCCAAAACCCGCCCTCAACACCCGGTAGATCGTCCAGAATCACATTCAAAACTGCGTTCATCAGCTCCCTGTCGACAATATCCTCGCCCGGCTTGACCGAGCGGGCATATTCGCTCTGAAGAGCAGTACACGCTTGAGCGGTCTGTTCCACCGATTTCTGGGCTCGCACTTCGCTGCCGAGCTGATAGACCTCGCGAATGATGTAGGCAAGCGCACCGCTTACCACCAGCATGAACAGCCAGAGCAATAACAAGCGCCACCGAAGAGCCAGAGTGACTCGCAAATCGATTCCTTGCAAAAGCGCCGCGGTTACCTGGATAAAGTCCCGTGCTCCACTGGGAACTCGACATAAAGCAGTTCCAGCCTTTCTTCCTTCAAACTGCCAGGAAACGTTGGCCTTCTTCCTCAGTCAGAATAAAGCTCACTTCCACTGGCAAATCCCCCGCAAGCTCAATAAAAGTTTCCTCATGCAATCTTCCATGCCGCCCGAGCCCAGCTATTGCGCGCATGGCAGTGCCGCCGTGAACCCCCATTCCTTCGATTTTCAGTAAACCGTGCCAGCGCTGGAGGTTAAACCGCCCTCTTTGAGGTCGATAATGTAATTACTCTCATTTCCCGCGTCGGTATCTTTCTAACTTTTATATTAGTAAAAGTCAGGGATTGGCCAGGCATCAAGATTCAACTGACTCCCAGAATCACCGCCAAGAATGTAAGCGGACCTGCTTGCTCCTGTCCTTGCAATGACCTTATAACTGTAATTCGAGGTCGAGGAAGACGAAGCAGTCTTGTCATCAGCTTTCATCAAAAATGCTGTTTCCTGATCTACCCCGATAGCCCGCGCACTGGAGGTGCTGGTCCATTTGCTATTTATTGCGTACCCCAGGAAGGTGACGAGTCGGGCCCGTGCGATTGCGCGTATTGAAATGGGAATCAACGGCGGTCGATAGCAAGAGAAGAAAAGGCGCCCTATCGCTCCAAAAATCACGTTTCAATGTCCCATATTGAGAGAAGGAAATCGGCCAAGACCTCGGACGAAGTGGTCGTGTGCGAGTTGCCGATATAGACGAACTCGCTGAGGATCATCCCCGCGCTTGTTCCGCCGATGGGAATCTTGAAATTCTGAATCTGCTCCGAGATCAGCTGTTCCAGCAACGAGCCCTTCCAAGAATTGTAGTAGCGCCCTTGATCGCCACCTGTTAGCCAGATTGCGCCGGCATTTCGTATATAAGGTTCAAGCGCTGGATCGTTAGCGGTTTCAATGGTAGGAACAACCAGGGTTATTACCGAGGCGACGGCCCGAGTTTGCTTATAATATAACTATCGTAGGATGAATGGTTCGTGTCGATCCAGACTGAGCGCGAGGTCGAACAGTCAATCCCGCACTTGCCGCAAGACTGACTCACGGTGATGTTTTTTACCGTGCCGGGAATATCACGATTGTTGCGGTAGCGAATCCAGCCGAGCTTGGGCGGGAAGATGCGGCTGTTGATCTGATCGAGCTTGAAGCCTTGCGGATAGCGGAAACTGTCTGACTGACCTTTTTTCTTGAAGCGGGGAAAATCCGCTCACAATCACGCCAGACTGCTTCCCAGCCTCTGCTTCCGACCAAACCTCATGCGGATGCTTCGCGGTTCCTTATCCTCCTCCTCAAGAGCGGATAGCAAAGACTGCTCCATTAAATTCTTTCACTCTGTTTGGGATCATACATTGAGGAAATTCGAATACTTGAGCAAAAAGGAAAGCCTTTTGAGTATTCCAAACAATGGCGCTACTGATATATCACCTATTCATTCTGAAAGATCAGACCTCCGGCAGCGTGAGACCTAAACACCTGGATTCCTGGTTTTTAGCCAGACTTCAAAATCATTTGGCATCATTGGCTTTGCGTATAGATAGCCTTGGCTTTCCGCACAATTGATGTCTTGAAGAAAGCGCGCTTGTGCTTCCGTCTCTACACCTTCCGCCATTACGCGTAAGCCAAGGCTCAGCCCCATTGCCACAATGGCGCAAATAATAGCTTTGGCATCGGTGCTCTCGGGGAGGTCACGAACGAAGCATTGATCTATTTTTAGCCGGTCAATGGAAAACTGCCGTAAATATGACAAACTGGAATAGCCGGTACCGAAATCGTCAATAGCCAGTTTTATACCGTGAGATTCCAGGATGCGCATTTTCTGTGCGACCGATTCCACTCCATGCATCACGACGCTTTCGGTTACCTCGAGTTCCAGGCACTCTGGCGAAAGGCCGGTGTCTGCAAGTGCACGCAGTACAACATCTGTGAAATCATTCTGGCGGAATTGCACTGCTGAAACGTTTACCGCGATTGTTCCCTCAAATCCCTGCTGCTCATGCCACTGGCGTGCCTGCCGGCAGGATTCCCTCAGGATGTGCTCACCGAGAGACAGAATTAGACTGCTGTCCTCGGCTACAGGAATAAAGCTTGCAGGCGAGACTAATCCCCGCCCAGGGCGTTCCCAGCGCATGAGTGCCTCCGCACCTACGACGCGTCCGGTAGCAAGCTCTATCTGTGGCTGGTATACCGGGAAAATTTCGTCACGCGCAAGAGCGCCGCGCAGATCATGTTCAAGGCTGAGCCGCCCAGCCGAGGTAGAAGTCAAGTCTTCAGAATAGAACTGATAGCCGTTCCTGCCCTGCCCTTTGGCCGAATACATCGAGGCGTCGGCATTGCGCATCAAACTGCTGGCGTCCTTGCCGCTATCCGGATAAACGCTGATCCCGATGCTCGCAGTCAACAAGAGTTCATGCTGTTCTATTTGATAGGGCTGAGACAAGACTGCAATAAGCTTCTCAGCGACTCGCGCGGCTTCCGTTGCTGCATGAATCCGGCCCAACAGGACAACAAACTCGTCACCTCCCAGTCGACTGACTGTATCGGTTTGGCGAACCGTAGACTGCATGCGCTTTGCAACCGCCTTAAGCAGCTTGTCACCGATCTCATGACCGAGCGAATCATTGATCAGCTTGAAACGATCGAGATCCACGAACAGTAACGCCAGCCGGAAGGAATATCGGCTGGCGTTCTCGATCGCGATCCTCATGCGGTCGGCGAACAGCGCACGGTTGGGCACCCCCGTCAGCGAATCGTAATGAGCGAGATACTCCATACGTTCTTGTGATTCCTTGCGCTGGGTGATATCCCGCGCAATCTTCGATGCGCCAATGATGTTGCCGGCACTATCCTTCACCGGCGATATCGTGACGGAGACATCAATCGGTTTCCTGCCCTTTCTCCATCGCACGGTTTCAAAATGGTCCGTACGTTTCCCGCTCTTGATGAGGATCATGATTCTATTCTCTTCCTCCAGGCAGTCGGGCGGAATCAGTGTCAATACGGAAGAGCCTATTATTTCACTGGAACGATACCCAAAAAGCTCTTCTGCCGCGGCATTCCAACTGGTAATAATGCCGTTTAGATCCTTTACAACGATTGCATCGTTCGAGGACTCGACGATTGCCGCTAACTGCGCTTTGTAGCTCTCCCCCTGCCTCCGTTCAGTAATATCCCTGAAACTCCAAACGAGCACGAGGTTTGATCCTTCCAGAATTTTGACTTTTGCACATCGCTCAAATACCCGTCCATCGCGAAATTCAAAGACATCAAAGCTTTCTGGCGCCAACGTCGCATAAATTTCCTCGATTGAGCGCAGGAATTGCGCGGGATCTCTTAATTGCCCTGCACAATATCCAAGGATTGCCTGATGACTCGCATGAGCCAGGAGTTCACTTGGAATGGGCCACATATCCACATAAAGCTGGTTGTAGCAAAGCACCTTGCCCCGCTTATCTGTCACCAGAAGACCGTCAACAGTTGCCTCTATCGCTGCTTTCAGCACGGGGAGTAAGTTATTCAATTCAGACTCTTTTTTCATGCCTTTTCGTTTCTCTTATCGATATCTATCTGTCCTTTCCTCTTCCTGACCGGAACGAATCAATCTGTAATTTTCGATATACTCCCCACATTTAATGAGAGCGCGGATTTTAGGTGTGGGGAATAAACTCGGCTATCCCTGTTCCATGTATTCATAGCGGCATGGTAGCGCTGCCAATGGGACGATCCTTATTGACCTGGCCAGAAAATATTATGAATCTCGTCATTCCGGGCCTGGCCCGGAATCCAGCAAACCGAAATCCAGCCCACGTCCAACAATGGCGTGCTTTGAACATCACTTGATACCGGCTTCCGCCGATATGACGTTCGTACCGTTTGCTCGTTGACTCAAATAGTTGGAGCTTTTGATTGGAAAAAGCGGTTGCGAAACTAGCCAAGGAGTATCTACACCCGGCTGGGGTAAGCGTAGAAACAGGCTGTTTCGCTACCCTTGATAAACACGAAAGCCTCTGTAAGGAATCTCAACATCAAAGGGTAACGGAGGTTGATAACAAAGCAGAAATCTGCTCCTTGCATTCCTCTGTAGAAAAATTCCAAGCCTTGAATGTAGTGTTTAACTCGCTGTAGGTATTACAGGTAAGAGCTTGCAGCACTGGACTCTACGCTGTTCCAGTCAAGCAAAAAATAATGGTTGCTTATTCTCCATGTGTTGTGAATGAAACCCCGTTTACAGAACTCAGAAGGAGCGCAACATTTTTTGCCTGCTAAACGTACAATAACCTCAAAGTGTTCAAAGTTCTGTTCGTAACCTCACTTTCTCCAGTTTCCGATGCCGATCGGCATCAAGATGACGTACGGCGCTCAGGCGGTCACCCGTTCTCACATGTCAGCAACCGCTCGTTTTCCTTTCCTGATACGTATTGACTCAAATCACCGACAGATCTACCGATATGACAATAGCAGAAAAATGACATATAAATATTCCAGGCGCGGCGAGATCGAGTTTCTGGATCAACTGGTCAAAAGGGGGACACAATGAATGTCGTGGGACTGCCTTTAGCAGGCGACCTAATCTTACTTATTTGCCTGAGTGCTTGGTCCCTTGATCAATAAGCTATTTGGTCTTCTGATCAACAACTGGCGATGGCGGATAGAACGCCTGATCTGCTCGTCAGTCACCGGGCTGCCACTGCGGCTTTTGAACCAAATAATCTGCGGATCAATCGGGTATAAGCCCCATCTCTTGCCATCAATTCCCGATGTGAGCCCCTTTCCACAATGCGCTCTTTGTCCACCATGACAACCTGGTCTGCTTTCTCCAGCGTGGATAAACGATCTGCAATAACGAACGTGGTACGGCCTTGCATCGCGGTATCCAACGCTGCCTGCACAAGAGGCGCTGACTCCGGCTCCATCATTCCAAGCTTCTCGTTCAGGATCAATAGAGGCGCATTTTTCAGAAGCGCCCGTGCAACGGCGATGCGCAGCCGCTGGCTGAGAGGGAGTTCCACGCCATCCTGCCCGACCACGGTCTGCAACCCATCCGGCAGCCGCCGAATGAACTCGGATGCGTGAGCGGCGCGAGCTGCCCACGTAATCCGTGCTTCGGTGGCACGCCCCATTGCACCATATGCAATATTCGCCGCGACAGTGTCATTGAACAGCGCCGTGTGCGGAGATACCAATGCAATGTTGGCTCGCAAGCTCGCCAGCGTGATGTTCCTGAGATCATGCCCATCCAGCAGAATTCTCCCGGATGTGGGATTGAGGAAACGCGGCACCATACATGTAAGTACATCCATGGTTTCCGTGCAGCCGACCACCGCCACTGTCTCCCCCGGCTGAATGATCAAGGTAACGTCGCGCAATCCGGGATGAAGTCCACTCCCCCGTGCTGCCGCCGGCTCGGAATTCGCCAGGGAATGAACCTTTAACAAGGCGCCTGGATTCCGCTCCGCACACTCGCCGTAACCGACCTCCTCGAATTGCAGCTCCCCGCGTACCCGCTGAATAACGATGGTTCCTGTCTCCGGTTCCACCTCTCCGTCAAGTAATGAAAACAGGTTTCCAGCCGCGAGCAGTCCGCGTTGGAGTATTTCCTCCACTTCAGCCATTCGCTTCGCGGGAGCAATCAGCAGCAGAATGGCCGCGATAAGAGAAGCAAAGCTTCCTGCCGTGATTTCACCCGCAACTGCCTCACTTGCGGCGAAATAGAGGGTGAGCACTACGGCAGCCGCACCGATGGTTTGTATCAAAGGAACATAAAGAGAGGCAACAGCAACCCGTTTCATGAAAAATCGGCGTGTCTCCTCCGCCTGCTCTCTCATGCGCCGGTTCTCATACTGCTCGCCGCCATAGAGCTTGACCACCATGAAGTTCACTGCAGAGCCTTTCAGAATCCGGGTGAGGCTCTCCATCGCTCGTCCGCTTTCCCGTCCCATCTCCCGGAGTTGCTCTCCAAGCAGTTGCGTGACCAGCAAAATCACGGATGACATCAATAAAACCAGCAAGGCAAGCGTCCAGTTGAGATAAAACATCCATGCAAGCAAACCAACGACAGTGAATGTGTCTTTGATCATCACCGTCACCACGCTGACAAAAGCGCGCGCCACCCCCGGGGCATCGGATGTTATCCTGGAGACATAATCAACCGAAATGTGATTGCCATCGGGGCAGGATTCGTAATACGAATGTGGCAATACAAGCAACTTGTCGAATATCTCGCAGAGCAGATCCGCCACCAGCTTGCTGCCTGCCCAATGGAGTACGTAAGTTGCGAGATGTCCGGCTACCGCGCGCACTGCAAACAAGCTGATGATTCCCAAAAGCACGAGTTGCAGCAACTCGGGATTCCTGTTCGCGATAACCTCGTCCATGGTCGGCTGCACCAATGCCGCCAGCATGGGAACGGTCGCCGCTGTCGCAATCATGCAAGCTGTTGCAAGGATGAGCGCGTCCCAGTACGGCGCGACGTATCTCGTCAGGCGCAGGCATAATTGGCGGGTGCCGCTATTTTGTGTGTCTTGCATGAGACGTACAGGCGCCGAATCGCGGAAGCAGATGCGGCAGCAGATATGACAGGTCTGGCAAAAGCCGTATTATGGCACTCGCCATGGCGACGGATAAAGTGTGGAAAGCGGCAAGAGCTCAGAAAACCTTTGTAAAGGCCTCACACACGACCCATTACTGGCGAAATCAGAATGATCATAAAGCGCGCGGCAAACATATAGGCCGACAATTTACAGGGGGAACAATGCCAGGAGGCGCAGGAAAGGCAGCCAAATGGCGCCGGGAGGCTGGCCATGGGGCTTGGCTCAGCCGGATTGGGGCGTACTCAGATACTCAGGGAGCTCAGTTGAATTGATACTTTACCGTGAGCCAGACGTTGCGTTCCCGGGCAGGCAATGCGCTGAAGCTCGTACCTGCCGAGTTACGAATGGCATAGGAAAAATACTTTTCGTCAAACAGATTGTTCACGGCCATGCTCAACAGCAGTTTCCTCATCTGATGAGTCACCTTGAGATCTACAGTGACATAGTCCGGCATACGACGCGTGGCAGTATTGGCTTGATCGTTATCGAAAACCTGTTCACCTACATAATTCATGACCACTGCCGCTCGGGAATTGGAGCCCAACCGGTACGTGCCGCCAGCCGAAACCTTATGACGCGGCACCAATGGGACGAGATTGCCGGCTACATCCACACCGCCAAAATCTCCCTTTCGAAAGCGTGCATCGATAAACGTATAGTTGCCGAATATATCGATTGCGCTCGTCACTGTCCATGAACCTTCCAGCTCAAAACCCTGCCGCCGCGTGGGCGGCAGATTGACGTTGGCAAAGAACAGGAATGGGTCTATGTTTATGAAACTGATTTCATTGTTGAGGTTGGTTCGGTAGAGCGAAGCGCGCGCGTGCAGGGACTCCCGTTTGTAATCCAGTCCGAGTTCTCCGGTATGGGCAGTTTGCGGTTCGAGAATCTTCACCCTGGAGTCGAACATCGGGCCGCCAAACTGGTTGAAGTTTTCGTCTACCGTAGCTATCCGGAAACTACGGCCGAATCTGCCATAGACCGAAAAAGTTTCTCCCAGAGGGTGACGAAGACCTGCATCATAGGCATAAACCATTCGGCTCTGCCGACCGCTGGCGTAAGCAGCGGGATTGAGATGGTCGCTCGCCCGGTTGTCCACCCATTGCAACCGCCCCCCAAGGCTGACAACGGTACCTTTAGGTAAAGTGGAGGCTTGTTGAAAATAAATCGCACGGTTTTGCTGGGTTGCCACTACATCTGTTTCCGGAATATCGGCGGATGCCGAACCTGGCACTGTTTCCGGTCCGGTAAACCGTCTCGATCGGTAATCCCACCATTCCAGATTCGCGCCCAGTACCAGTTCGTGCTCCATGCCGAAAGCCGTGAACGGCAGCTTCATCCGCGGGTTGAACAGCCACTGGTCGGAGCGGGAATTGACGAATGTTTTAGAGTTGAAGCCATCCAGATGGTAATCGTCGAATAACGCGGTACGGTGGTTATCCCGAAATGAAAAGTCTGCGGCAAGATCACCGACTCCCGTCTCTTTCTCTCCTCTCAGCGTGACGTATGCACCTTCGCGAGTGCTGAAATCGCGCGGCGTCGAGGTGCCTTTCCGATCGGTTCGCAACTGCGCTTCGGTGCGATTGGCGGGCAGTTCCAGTCTCTGATCATCCAGACCGAACTTCAGCAACGCCCTGCCGCTGCTGAACCGGTAACGCAGATCGCCCTGCAGATTCGATTGACGAAGCGCATTATTCACGCGGTAGTTGTCTGTTCGCAACGCATTGCCCGTGAGTGCGAGCCCGATGTTCCTCCCTGCCGCGTTGAATGTTCCGTTGAATTCCGTGCCGCTGTAGCTGCCGAAGGAAACTCCTCCCGTGCCCGATATGCGACCGGGACGGGCAGCGCGTGTTACGATATTGATGACGCCGCCGGTAGCGCCTGCTCCATAAACTACGCTGCCGCTGCCGCGCAATACTTCGATGCGCTCGATGGTATCGAGAGGAATCGTCGACCAGCGAATGCCAGTCAGTTCATTTTCGTTCATGCGTTGACCATCCAGCAAAACCAGAGTGTTCTCGTTGCCGGTGATGCCAAATCCGCGCATATCGATCTGCGGGTCGGGACTGCCATCGACATTTCTCGTATGTATGCCAGACAATTGTTGCAGCAGCTCCGGTAAAGTCGAGGCAGCGCTGTTTCTGATCTGTTCCGCATTAACGATGGAAATTCCGGTAGGCAGCTTGTCGATGGGCTCGCTGAAGCGGGTTGCTGTCACGACCACGTCCGGGAGCAATCGCTCCGCCGGATCGCCGGACACGGCCAACGCCCCTGAAGGAACGGAAATGAAGACCCATGGCACGACATGCCGGCGAAACAAACCCATGATAATTGCCCGGAGATATGTATCCCCGCCGTGGGAACAAGGAAACAGGAAAATATCGCGGGAGCTTCGAACGAAAGAAATATCGATCAGGATACCGCCCCACGCGATATGTCCATACGCATCCGAGGCCGGTATCCGGGCTCGCAGGATTTGACGCATCGCCTTCCCATGAACTGGAGAATTCACAGTGGCATTAGGAAACCCTGGAAGGTGTCCCTGATACGTCCACGCCTGCTTACCGTTGCGGGGGCAGCCCAGGCATCCGGGGATCTTCATCGATCCCTGACCTGGTTCCCGTTTAACCTGACCGCGCGAAGCGGTCAGGCACCTCAAACGAGGCGGCATTCTACCAGAACCGTGGAATAAATCATGCGGAATGATTTAAAACCCTTGCTGAAAGCTGAGCTGTCTCATATATTCCACACCTTTCCTGAAGCCACATTCGAAAGACCGTGCTAGCAGTTGACTGACTGAGGATTTCCAAACTATAGTGCTTTGATGGAACCGGAACTGGATACTCTGGAAGAAAAAATCACCCAATTCGTACGCTTGTGCCAGCAATTGCGCACCGAGAATATTCAGTTGCGCCAGCAACTGGCAGTTACCACAAGCCACAACCGGATATTGGTGGAAAAAATAGGTGCAGCTACCTCACGGCTCGAGGTTCTTTTGGCGCGCATTCCTGAGAGCAAAGAATGAATACAGGCACGGGCAAGACCCTGGATGTCACTATCATGGGGCGGGAGTTCAGGGTGAGCTGCTCGGATGAAGAGCGCGAGGGGTTGCTGCAAGCGGTAGCCTATCTCAACAAGAAGATGCGGGAAATCAGGGACAGCGGCAAAGTACTCGGCTCCGAGCGCATCACCGTCATGGCAGCCCTGAATATCACCCATGAGTTGCTCAATGCGAGAAACAAGGAAGGCTTTGACACGGAAGAATTTAGGCGTAGAATCGATCACATGCAGGCAATGCTCGATGCTGCCATGCCGGAGCAGGACAAACTGTTTTAAGCCGGAAGTCAGCCTTTGAAGTAACGGAACAGATGTCGCATCTGAGGGTTACGCTGAATATCCCCGGAAGTGACAAGGGTCGTTCCCTGCGGTGTTTGTTAAGGCCTATATTCTTTGAACCAACTTTTTGGGAAACGGTTGCGAACCAGAGCGATGCTGTTGTGCGCCTCCCATGCGGAAGCGCCTGATGCATCCGGCAAGTGACCACCTTGAACCTCAGGGTTCAAGATAAACGGCCTGACGGCATTTGCGGGGACTTTATTCAGGAAAGGCAAAAAAAGCGGCAATGCCGCTTTTTTTGTTGGCCTCTCTACCAGAACTGACCCAGCCTCACTGACTCCGCGGATTACGCTTCGCTACGCTCATCTGCCCAGGAAGAATTCATCGCTGCATCGACCTCCCGCGTCTCCACGCCAAGTCGCTACGCCCCATCCGGATTACTTCCGTATACCTCCAGCTCTGAAGAATTGTTTACTTGATCCACAGGCACGTCCTCGTTGAATAGCCTCCATCAATCGGAAATCGACAGAAAGATACATTGGCGGATTAACAACTGGGCAGACTCGGTCAGCGCGATGGCCTGAGGTAAAGGGAAAATCAAGCCCTAAAGAAGAGGCAACATCCCCCGATCAAGCAGTGCAGACCCAGTCACCGAAAAGCAAGGTTAGATACTTGCCAAATCCAATCTGGCGTACTACCTTGAAGTTGAATCAGGCTGAATCATCTTGTGAAAACGTACAAACTTACGGCATCACAACTCTTCAAGAGTCGCCATTCCGCATTGCCGGCTACCAGATATCGCGGCTTTTATACGGTAACACGTTTGAATGGGACTGCTTCCCAGGTAGTTTTTTAAAACTGTCTGACAAACCACATCAATTGGAGGAGGCTTATCATGGCACAGCAATTTATTCTGAAAGGGCACCACATCGAGGTCAAGTATACAACCGGTATCACTCCGGGTCTTATCGCGCTAACCTATAAAGACGGAACGGTATCACATGATTTCAAAACGGATGAGATAACCACTGAGAAAACCAGACTGGGCTCCCTTGTATCGATCGCCCTGCTGAAGTCAGTCGATATTGGCGGCACCAATTTCGGATTTTTCCTACCTGATGTTCCGGCTGATCAGGCATTCGACTTCACTACCACCGCCATACGGGAGGAATTCAGTGGACCGAACTCGGTTCCGCACCGACCAACAATCTGGCATTGCTTTCCTATGCACGGAACAGTGAAAAGCGTGATCGGCCCGCTCTAAATTTGTTGAAGCGAAGGGCATGGCTCCCAAGAAACTTGGAAGCCATGCCCCATTAGCCGGTGGCATCACCTGCACTTATCGCTAGGAGTGCAAGATTTAACCTGGAGTCAGCCAGGGAACCGAAAATTCCTGGTATCTCTGTGTTTACTTTCCTTTCTGAGAGAATTGTCCATATGAATCCATCCAAATGGAATCCAGCTGAGGACCTCGATCCCGATGGCAATCGTCTACCGATCAAGCTCGACACGACATCCAACGGAGAATTTAAGCCGGTTCCGTTATCGCCTGCAAATCTTGCCGCGAATCGTCTTGCCCATGAAACAGCTGACACAAACGCGAAACGCCTGGGAGTTTCACGGCGGCATTTTCTCATTTCCGCTTGTGGCGCCGCTTCCACCCTTCTTGCATTCAATGCCGCTAATGCTGCCGCAGGCAGGACAGGCGGATTTTTCGATCTGACAAAGGAAGCCGCGCTCGAACCTGCGCTGGCCCAGGCAGGGATCGGTGATAAAGGCGAATTCATTTTTGACGTGCAAGGCCACTTTGTGAACCCGAAAGGCGCGTGGCTGCAAAAGCTTGTCCCCGGTGCAAAACCTTTGAGCCAAATGCCCAAGACCGGGTGCGCCCTTGGGTTGGAACCAGGTTCTCATAGCTATTTGCAGTGTCTCGGACCGGATGAGTTCATCAAGGATGTGTTCCTTGATTCGGATACGGACATGATGGTGCTCTCTTTCGTGCCGTCGCGGCCCGATGCGGAGCCGCTTACCATTCAGGAGGCGGACGCAGTGCGCAGGATCGTCGACAAAATGGAAGGAACACACCGCCTGCTGCTGCATGGGCGCGTCAATCCCAATCAGCAAGGTGACCTGGAACGGATGGATGAGTTGAAGGACCGCTGGGGCGTATCCGCCTGGAAGACTTATACGCAGTTCGGGCCCGAAGGAAAAGGCTACTTTCTGTCGGATGAGACTGGCACGCGCTTCATCGAGAAGGCGCGCAGTCTCGGCGTGAAAGTAATCTGCGTACACAAGGGGCTACCTTTCGGCAAGCAATCCTACGAGCACAGTAAATGTACCGATATCGGTGTGGCAGCCAAAAGATTCCCTGACGTTGCATTTCTGGTCTACCACTCGGGTTTTGTAACGAGCTTCCCCGAGGGTCCCTTCCAGGGTCGGGGCGCAGATGACGGCGTCGATACTTTGATCCGCTCACTCATCGACAACGATGTTCCTCCCAACAGTAATGTGTACGCGGAGCTCGGAAGTACCTGGCGATACCTGATGCGCGACCCTGAAGCTGCGGCGCACGTGTTGGGAAAGCTGCTGAAGTACTGCGGAGAGGACAACGTGCTCTGGGGAACAGACTCTATCTGGTATGGCTCACCGCAAGACCAGATCCAGGCGTTTCGCGCCTTTCAGATCGCGCCTGAATTGTGTGCAAAATACGATTACCCGGAAATTACTCCACAACTACGAGCGAAGATTTTTGGTCTCAACGCTGCCAGGGTTTATTCCATCAGTCCGGAGGAAGTAAAAAAATATACCGGGCGTGACCGCATTGCGCACGAACGACTTGCTTACCTCGAACATCCGCAGCCACATTTCCTTACCTACGGACCAAAGACGCGGCGGGAGTTCCTCAATCTACCTGGAGCCGGCCAACCTTGATCGACCAGGAGATCCTTTGAAATCACGCTGGATTATTAGCCCTTAATGCATGATTCACCTTCTCACATTCCGGTAGTGGGAAATATCTATTGTCTCTCTTAGTTGTAGAACCCTTCACCCAGTGACTCCACCAGTTGACGTTCCCTCTCTAAGGATCCTGACCTGAGCATCTATTCTCCACTTAGCAACAATTTAGGGACGACCTCGACGATGCTGGCAGCCGTGAATATTTCCTCGCGGCTCATGCTCGCCACAGTATTACGCCAGCCTTCCATCCAACGGGATCGCGTAAAGTCGACGGACAAATGGTCATTATCGATCAGCCAGACCAGTCTTCGGATGACATCCTGGACCCGGAGCGTCCCACCAGGAATATCAAAATATTGCAACACGAGCTTCCCACGAATGGCGCAGAAGTCGATTTCCTTGAATGTACGAAGCGCGAGGATCGTATAGTCGATTAGCGATTGCCAGTAGATGTCGTCGTATTTTTTCCAGGATGGAATCAGGAAGCGGTTATAGGCTGAATTGCATTTTCCCCTCTGCGGCAGATCGCGCTCGAGCAAGACCTGTACAGGCAGGAGCTGGTCTTCCGAGACTTGCGACAGAACGACATATAGGCGTTCCCGCTGCTGAATCCTCACAATTTTTTCGATTTGCTCAAGCAGGTGGCCTTGCCCCGGCTCATGGCTCACCGTTTCCAGAATATCCTGGAAGGTCAAATAAGATCGGGAAGGGTCTGTCTGCGCCGTTGAATCAGAATGTGTGTTCATGTACACCTCCACAATGGTTTGCTGAGCTGCCAGATAGATTGATACCTCTTATTGGAAATTCTAGTATCGTGTACTGCATTAAGCAGGGAATTTTGCCGCTTGCTGCGATTACACCAACATTGCAATCGAAGCCGCCTAATCCGCAGTGCTCTACGTCAGCCAATTTTGACCAATTTCTTCTCCCTGTTTGCATGCGCGCTCGGCTTGAACACAGCGTTCCAATTCCTGGCCCAATACCTGCACGCCCTCTCCAAAGCTTCCCGCTCACTTTTTCCACTCAGCAGACCGACACGCGCCAGCGTTGCCAGCCACTGGGCGTCGCCGATATCGGTCTTGCGCATTTTTGACGTGCCGTGCATTACACTGGTGGATGCGGTTAAGCTTCACAATTTCAGTGCATTCAATTCGACATTTTCTCAATATTTACTATGCTTTAATCCTATAGTCCACTTGAGTATTTAGTGCTGGAGCCGCCAGATGCGAGAAATGATCATCTCCAGAAGCGTTATTTCTCCCGCTCTTATCCTGGTGGGAATACTCATTACGCTATCAAGCGCCGAAGTCAAAGCGGTGCCCAGCTTTGCACGCCAGACCGGCATGCCGTGCAGCACCTGCCATGTGCAGGCTTTTGGACCGCTCCTTACGTCTATCGGACGCAATTTCAAGCTATCCGGTTACACCGATGTGAGCACCGATAGAACCAAATTCATCCCGCTCGCCGGCATGATACGCGGCTCGTTTACACATACCAACAATGGCCAACCTGGCGGGGCGGCTGACCGCTTCGGTCCCAACAATAACGCAACTATCGACGAAGCCTCGATTTTTTATGCCGGCCGCATTACATCCAAGATCGGCGCTTTCGCGCAGGGGACCTATGATGGCGTAAGCAATACGGGAGCGCTCGATAACACCGATATCCGTTTTGCGAATTACGCCGACCTGGCCGGTAATCGCCTCGTTTATGGCGTTTCTGTGAATAATAACCCTACCGTTCAGGATCTCTGGAACACCACCCCTGCCTGGGGTTTCCCTTGGGCGTCATCCCCACTTGCCCCTACGCCTGCTGCGGGACTATTCATTGAATCTCTTGGCAGCCAAGTCGTCGGTGCCACGGTCTATACGATGTGGAATGATATGTTATACGTTGAGGGAGGGGGCTACACCAGCCTCCCGCGGAACGTTCAGCAAGGGATTGGAACGTTTGACGCGGGACAAAACCGGATCGATGGCGGTGCGCCTTACTGGCGGGTGGCGCTACAAAACAACTGGCAAGGCCATTACGGTGCCATCGGCTCCTTCGGCATGAGAGCGAATGCCAATCCGCAGCGGATTCAAGGCGCAGGTACCGACCAGTACACCGATTTCGGGTTTGACGCCACCTACCAATATCTGGGGAATCCCAAGCATATCCTTGAACTCAACGCCACTTACATCCGGGAGCACCGCGACTTGAATGCCAGCGTAGGATTGGGATTTGCAGAAAAAAAACATGGCAGCCTGGACGTGGTTCGCATCAGAAGCGGATATACTTTCCTCCAGACTTATTCGCTCAATTTGGCTTATGCCCAGACCTCGGGGACACGGGATAATGTCATATACTCTCCCGATCCTGTTAACGGCAGTTTATCAGGCAAGCCAAATAGTCAGGCATTTACGGTCGAGGTGAGCTATATCCCATTCGGCAAGAGTACTTCCGTCCTGTCCACGTTTGCGAACCTCAAACTTACGGCGCAGTACATTCATTACTTCCAGTTCAATGGAGGTTTTCGCAATTATGACGGCTTCTCCCGCAATGCGCCCGGTAACGATACGGTATATCTGAACGGCTGGATGGCGTTCTAAGAGAATTCCTGGATAAATCATCCCCCCGCACGAGCGGCAAGGGGCTCGCATTTTTAGCCTGCGTCTCGCCAACGGGTTCGGCGATCGGGCTCCTCGACCTGCCTTAATCCGGGATCTTGCTCATCCGATTAGACACTAATTTTCGCTATACACGAGCACCCGCTATCGCTCTACATCGATTGGAACGTCCATCGGAGCATCAAGGTATTATCCGCCGCCAGTTCCACCGACGTCCCCAGCTTCTTCCCTTCCCTGTTCAGGATATTCTTCAGCCAGGAAGCATCGTCATCAGATGTCCAGTTCAATCTGAGATGCCTGATCTGCATGGGAACCATCGACAGGCTGACCAGTTTGCCGGTGCGCTGTTCCACGCTCACGAAATACATCAACGTCAGGTCGCCCCGATAAGCCTCGTGCCCCGAGATGCCCTCGTAATCGTTCAGGAAGTCGCCGCATCCATAAAGAATGAGTTTTCCCTTGTAAACCTCGATTCCCTTCACATGATGCGATGAATGGCCGTGGATGACGTCAACACCTGCTTCATCGATCAGGCCATGTGCAAAATCCTGTTGCTCGGCTGGAATTGCATA
>Ga0134128_10003220_pt1 | contig 19942 bp, 15 predicted proteins | sample KB31754_FD_96462 | JGI IMG/M metagenome (GOLD analysis project Ga0134128, IMG submission 96462) | Terrestrial soil microbial communities with excess Nitrogen fertilizer from Kellogg Biological Station, Michigan, USA - KB3-175-4 | ecosystem: Environmental > Terrestrial > Soil > Unclassified ...
ACACTTTTTGCTTCTCTGAAAGGTATTGGAGCTTGCCTCAGCACTGGGGAGCTTGCAAGGATGTAATAGCGCTGCCATTTCTCTCTATAACTGTTCAGAGAGCTCTCTTGCTGGTATACTCTGAGCAGGTGATGCTTTCCACAGCAACGAGGCAAGCAGTTCTACGAAGACTCGCAAGTATTTATACTCAGACACAGGGAGGTAGAATGAAATTCCACATCAAAGAGCGTGCCTGGACCTTACGCGAAGAGTTTATTGTCCGAGACCAGGGTGGCCGACCTGCCTTCAAGGTCAAAGGCAAATTCTTCCATATCGGCGATAATTTACTCGTCATCGACCTGGGATCACATGCAGAGGCCGCGCACATTAAGCAAAAAGTGCTGGCACTGACTCCACACTACGAAATCTATCAGAATGGCGCACACTGGGCCAGTTTACACGAAAAGTTGCTCCATTTCTTTGGCGAACGCTTTAAAATTAAATTAGAAAGCGGCGAAGTCTATCATATCCAGGGAAATATCTGGAACTGGGACTTTACCGTTAGCAATGCTCAGGGCGACCTGCTGGCCCAGATTAGCAAGAAAATCTCGCTCTTCGAGGATAGTTATGGTGTCGATATCGCCCAAAACGTCGATGTGCCTCTGATCATTGCGCTGGCAATTGCCATCGAAATGATTCGCCATCATCACGCCGAGAAAGCAGAGGAATGAGACCGAAACAGCAAGCGAAGCTCTTACTCAGCGCCGCCGCCTGGAAAACGATCCTCCTGGACGCCTACGGGCGTCAGGGGATCGAAGCCTGCGGCGCGCTGCTTGGCAGGATGGATCACGCGGGAAACTGGTATGCCGAAGAGGCTTTGCCCCTGCGCAATACCTTTGCCTCGCCAGTCTACTTTGAATTTGACCCGGCTGAACTGCTGACCATCGATCTGGAGCAGCCAGGGCGCATGATCGGCGTCTATCATAGTCATCCGGCGGGGCCGGCTCTGGCCAGCGCCACAGATCGAAAAAACATGCAGCGTGTGAACCTTGAGCAATGCATCCCCTGGGTCTGGCTCATCGTGAGTGGCCCATTTAGCCATACATCTGACGAGAAGACAGTGGGCGGCGAGGAGACAAAGCGCGAGGAAACGATCTCCGCCAGGGGTCTCATCGCTTATCATCATTACCAGAATGCAGGCTTGCAAAAAATTGCCATCGAACAGAGCCAGAACGAAGATAACAGGCCGCCTCAACACCCATGAGTAGGGATAAGACTATCAGGTTACAGAGTAGCCAGAAACAGGCAAATGCGCTATAATGGTCGCTAGTAATTGAGTATTGACCAGTAAGCTGGCAAAGTTGTTATGGTGGAAAACACGGCTGGTGCCTTTCCACACAACTCGCTCGAAAGGAGCGCCTGTTTCCTCTCGCGCCTAAGGTAGCGGGTATCCACAGGCAAAAGTTTTCATGAAGTGCCAAAATTGTGGTAATGAGCTAGGCCAGGAAGAGGTGTTCTGCGGGCAATGCGGCGCACCAAATGCCACGCCAGCCCAACCAACGGAAATGATGCAGGCTCCGGCGTCCCGCAGCAATCCTCTTGCTGATGGATACCGCAACCGTAGCAACGCGTTTCCACCTAATCAGCCCAGTTCGGTTTTTGCCCCTGAGAGCGCGCCAGGATCACAGCAATCAACCATTCGCCAGCCACAACCGCAGCAGGCTGGTGGCTTTTATCAGGATGCGACAGAGGCGATCTCGTTTGTACCAGGAACGCCCGCGAATTATCCGCCGTCCGCGTACCCCCAGCAGGGCTTTAATGGCGGCTCAATGGCAGGTGGCTATCCTGCCAACTCAGGCCAGTTTGGCAGCCAGCTACAGCAACAACAACAGCCTTTTTTGACTGGAAACTACTCAAATCCAAACTTTCCCCCCGCGCAGATGGGCATGCCCGGCGGACAATTTTCGCAGGGTGGTTACGGACCAGGATCGGGAATTAACGCGCCCCAGCCCGCGCCTAAACACGTCAATGTGGTGATGATTGTGGGGATCGTTTGCCTGGTATTTGCGATTATCACCGTGGGCGTGCTTGGCGCTCTATTCGCGATACGCAATAATAACCAGCCCCAGCCAACACCTGTCGCGCAGGTCACGGCAACGCCGACACCCAGCCCCACGCCCTCACCAACGCCCTCGCCCACCCCAACTATCGCCGTAACGCCTACCGCAGCGCCAGATGCAGGCTTTAGCTGGTGCAATACCCAATGCGCTCAAAGTGGCTTCCTTATCGAGGTCTATCAGGGCTGGGGAACACAGGCGACAACTGGCGATCAAGGCGTTCAGTTTACCAGTTCCGACCAGAGCGCCTATGCAGCGGTTAAATTGCCCACCGGCAGCACTTCGACCAACGACCTGCTCAACAATGATCTGAATGAAATTGCCAGCCAGAATAGCGCCACTCCAACAGGGCCACTTGCCGCTTGCGCGACGGATCAGCCAATCGGAGGAGAGAGCTGGACCTGTGAAACGACAACGCTCCAGTCCAACGCTCAAAGCCAATCGACCATCCAAACCATGATCTACGCAACTGTCTACCAGGGCAAGGCCTACGTGCTCGAACTCGTTGGGCCACAAGATTCGTTTACCACTGACCAGCAAACATATTTTACGCCCATGTTGAGTAGCTTCAAGTTTATTTCGCCAGCTCAATAAACAGGCCAAAAGAACCATAGCAGAATTTGACAAACCGTGTATAAGTGGGATAAGCTAACTCGTGGTCAAGCATGAACTAGCAAAAAGCTGCCCCTCAGAGCGAGTGTACTCTGGGGATCGGCACGCAGGGTGAAGAGCATTCCTGCACAAAAATATTCGCCCGCAAGGAATTGGCCACGAAACAATTGGTACGGCGCCCCCTCTTCTGGTTTCCTAACCGGGAGCGCGCACCGCAAATTGGTGGAAAAGGAACAAACACTATGTCGGTACTGGCTATCATTGGGGCCCAATGGGGGGACGAAGGCAAAGGCAAAATCGTCGATGAATTGTCAATGCGCGCAGATTTTGTGGTACGTTATCAGGGCGGCAGCAATGCCGGACACCGCGTCGTCCATGAAAAAGGTGAATTTGCTTTCCGTCTCGTTCCCTCTGGGATTCTCTTTCCCCAAACTACCTGCGTCATTGGCAATGGCGTGGTAGTGGACCCCAAGGGACTGCTCACCGAAATGGAGGAGTTACAAGCTCAGGGCGTCGATACCTCGCATCTCTATATTAGCGAACGCGCCCACGTCGTCATGCCTTACCATTTTCTCCTTGATCGTCTGGAGGAAGAGGCCAGGGGGGCCGCCGATAAGCTCGGTAGTTCCCAGCGCGGCATCTCTCCGGCATACGTCGATAAGCACGCTCGCATTGGTATTCGTATGGTAGACCTCCTCGATGTCGACGCCTTTCGCGCCAAACTTGCCTCAATTCTCCAGCAAAAGAATCGCATGATTACCCAGATCTATGGTCAACGCCCCCTTTCCCTCGAAGAAATCCACGGCGAATATTTTGGCTATGGCCAGCGCTTGCGCGAGCATATTGCTGATACTCAGATGATGCTCCACGAAGCACTCTTTGAGCATAAAACGATTGTGCTTGAGGGTGCTCAGGGCGCGCTACTGGACATCGATTTCGGCACCTATCCCTATGTAACATCATCCTCGACAATGGCCGCCAATGCCTCCAGCGGCGCGGGCTTGCCTCCCCATTCAATAGATCGCGTCATCGGCGTCTACAAAGCCTATATCACACGCGTTGGCAGCGGTCCGATGCCCACCGAGTTGTTCGACGATAATGGCCGGGTGCTGCGCGATCACGGACATGAATACGGCACCAATATGGGACGCGAACGCCGCTGCGGCTGGTTCGATGCTGTCGCTGGCCGTTTCGTCGCGCAATTGAATGGTCTGAACTCAGCGGTAATCACAAAACTGGACGTACTTGATACGCTTCCAGTGATCAAGATCTGCACGGCCTATCAGTTGCGCGGCAAACTGATTCATAATTTCCCGGCCACCCAGAGCGATCTGGCCGCCTGCGAGCCTATCTACGAAGAGGTCGAGGGCTGGCTATGCGATACTACTGGTGTTGCCACTTATGACGATTTGCCCGCCGCCGCAAAAAAATATCTCAAACGCCTGGAAGAGCTGTTAGAAACCTCCATCTCTCTCGTCTCGGTCAGTCCTCAGCGGGGACGTACCATCCAGGTCCAGGACCTGCTGGCCGCGACAGAGCACGATGGACGCTATCCACGTAACGCGATACGATAGATGCTCAGGAAAAATGGACCAATCCTGGTTCTGGCCTGGACATCTGGCTGCCTTGACGCGCTCGGCTTTCTGGAGCTTGGGCGCGTCTTCACGGCGAATATGACCGGCAATACGGTCCTCTTTGGCATGGCAATTGCTCAGGGAAATTGGCTGGCTATGCTACGCTCCCTGATTGCCCTTGTGGGATTCAGCCTGGGCGTACTCTTAGGCACCTTCCTGATCAGGCACAATTACGAGCAGCATGAGCAAGACTGGACTCCCCAACTCACGCGAGCATTGGTTGCTGAAGCCTGTCTATTGTTACTCTTTGGCCTGATCTGGGCTTTCATCCTGCGTGTACCACAAAGAGGCCTGGTAGATAACCTATTAATCGCGCTCTCCGCGCTGGCTATGGGCCTGCAAAGCACCACAATACTTAGCCTCGGCATTCCAGGTATCTCAACCACTTATATTAGCGGCACCATTACCACCCTCATGGCCAATCTCGCGCGACGCCTTGCCCGACACGTAGACACGCCCGTTGTCATCACTCCCATCGCCACTATCCAGGTGGAACGACAAAAGCCGACTCGCCTGATCGCTGTCTGGCTGATCTATATTGTCGCGGCCATTATCGGCGGCTACGGTGCGTTGCACTTTGCCCCGCTAGTGGCTTTTTTGCCCTTCGTCGCTGTTGTCGCGGCCATAGCCATGCACTACATGCCATCTAACGCGGGGAGCTAAGTGTCCAGGATGTGCAAATAGTGTTCTGCATTCTCACGCAAGGTAGTTGTGAATGGAGTGGCGGACTTTGCATGCTAGATTTACTCGCCGAGGTCTTGTGCAAGCCACCCTGAGGTATCGAGGCGCAGGGGATCAGTGCCAACCAGTTCTGCCAGATGTTTCTCTATTTCCTCGATCTGGGTGGTACCGATCTGCCGAGCCCATGTATTGCGTAACTCATCAAAGATCTCTTCAGCTTCTCGCAGCATGTCGAATCCGCGTGCGGTGACACAAAGGCGTTTGCGGCGAGCGTCTACTGGATCTACTTCACGCACAACGTATCCGCGCTTTTCAAGGACCCCAATGGTTTTCGCCGCCGCTTGTTTTGAGACCGCTAGACGCCGACTTAGCTCTGAAGCGTTGTCAGCACCTGAGGCAATGGCCCGAATTGCGAAGTCGTGAACGGGACGAACATCCTCGTAGCCGCGAGCGGCAAGCTCAACGTGCGCGGCGTCCACCAGTGAACGATAACCGCCAATTAAAAGCATAGTGAGAGTAGCACCTGAACGAGACATAGTCTAGCGATAGTAACACAGCTAACGGAGATCGTCAAGGCTACCAAACTCAACTTTTGAATAACCCTGACAGGTGTGCAGGTGAAAGAGAAACTACGCCCCTCTCCTCAAAAAGGAACGCCGCGTTCCTCCCCATGCTTGAAAGCAGGGGACTCCTGCGACGGTTTGTTGAAGCTCTCTTCCTTCATCAGAAGTTTTGAAGCTGGGTGTTCAGTATCTCGTGGCAATGCTGCTTGACAAAGACAACCAGGTTGTCTATTATAGATGATAGACAACCTGGTTGTCGAATTAAACTCTAGGGGAGATTTATGAGTGACAATAAAACAGGTGCTGCGCTGACTGGTATCTCGCATCATCACGCAAAAGTGAACGGAACACAGCTTCACTACGTATCAGCAGGGACGGCTGGCTCTCCAGTCTTACTCGTGCATGGCTTTCCTGAAACGTGGTGGGCTTTTCACAAACTTCTTCCACTGCTCGCCGAGAATCACCGTGTCTTCGCTGTCGACCTGCGTGGTTTCGGTGACTCTGATAACGGGCCTGGTACGTACGACAGCAAGACCTCTGCCGAAGACCTGCACCTTCTCATCGAAGAGCTCAGCGTTGGTCCAGTACATCTCACAGGTCAGGACATCAGTGGGGCAACTGTCTTCCGCCTCGCGGCCACCCACCCGGAAGACGTGCTCAGCTTTACCGCTATCGAGACGGGCCTGCCTGGGTTCGGCGCGGAAAGGCTGGCCGACGTCACACATGGGGGCACCTGGTACATCGGCGTTCTTGTCACCCCGCACATTCCCGAAATGCTGCTCACTGGCCGCGAGCGCGAGTTCTTTGGACAATTCGTATTCCCAGCCATGAGCGTGACACCAGGAGCGATCACCGAAGCTGACATCAACGAGTTCGTACGTACCTACTCTCGCCCCGCAGGCTGGCGCGGAGCGAGTGGCCTCTACCAATCGATGCTCCAGGAGGGTGCAGACATTGCAGATCTCGTCGCCACTCACAAACTGAGCATGCCTGTGCTGGCAATCGGAGCCAGAGGCGGTGCGTTCACCTTCGCAACAATGAGCCAGGTAGCATCGGGCCAGGTCAGGTCGGTCTCCCTCGATGGCGTTGGCCACTATGCAGCTCTAGAGGCACCTGAGAAGGTGGCAGATGCTCTTCTCGAATTCTTCAACAGCATCGATTCTGATCGATAAATCAAATCGTAGTTAGCCCTTGAGAATGAACGAACCGGACCGCAACACAAAGCGTTTCGCATTGTCATCTGGTCCATTCATTCTCAAGGGCCAAATTGCCTTGTCAATCCTTAGCGGGGATTTCGGGAGCTACAAGTGCCGGGACCCCATATTCAAACCAGTCAAAATCTGCTGGTTCGCTTCGCCCCTGACCATTACTGGTCGCGTACATTCCCAGATAGACGCCGGTAAAGCCGCCAGCGACTTCGCTGGCAAGATAGCGCGTTGAGCCTGTGGCCAGAATATACGCGTCCTGACCTGGCAACGCGTAAGCGAAAGTGTACGTGTCCGCGTCTGCCTGAATGGTCAGCTCAAGCGTCTCAGCATTCACTGGCTCACATGCGACGAGCGCCGAGAGGTCCCCAATGCGCCTGCGCACGATTACCTGAGTTCGACCCTCTAGACGCGTGAAGGCTATTTCGTAGTGATGTTGATTGTTCATCAAGACAGCCAGGCCAGCCTCCTCGCCATCGCGGGTGGGCGCAAAGTGAAGATGGGTGCGAACTTTGCACGCAAAATGCTGCTGTCGCCTACCAATAAACGCTGGTGAGCCTTGAGCGTCGAGGGTGAGCGCGGACCCATACAGGCGCAAGCAACCCGGACGCTCGCTCAGCGACCAGCTCGCGGGCGCGGGATTGCGCAGAAAGTTCCAGCAAAAGCGCAATTCAGGCGCGTCAAAGTCATCGCGTGCGCTTTCCTCTGGCCAGATCTGCGCGGGCAATGTCTCGGCTTGCATGGTCAAGCTGACCGTTTTCTCTGGCAAAAGCAGCGGCCAGCCGTCCGACATCCAGGTGAGAGGCGCGAGAAACGTTTCACGTCCCAGGTGGTGATACTGGCCATTGTGGGGACGAAAGGCCAGGAAGAAGATCCACCAACTTCCATCGTGAGCCTCGACCAGTTCCGCGTGTCCCGTACCCTGAATGGGATGATCATCCTCGTTGCGATGGGTGAGCAGCGGATTGCGCGGGCAGGCTTCAAACGGCCCCCACGGACTTTTGCTGCGTGCCAGCGTTACCATGTGTCCGTACTCGGTTCCACCTTCAGCGATTATCAGGTAATAGTAGCCGCCAATGTGGTACAGATGAGGCGCTTCCGGCCAGCGCCCGCCTGTTCCGGGCCAGAGATAGCGCGTCTCCGTCAACTGCGCCCCATCGGTAATGTCGATCTCGCATTGATAAATGCCACGACGCGGCCCCTCGCCAGTACTTGTCAAATACACATGGCCCGCATCAAAGCAAAGCGAAGGATCGATGCCGCCTTGTTGAAGAAAGATCGGCTCCGACCACTCGCCAGCGGGATCATCGGTAGACACATAAAAATTGCCGCCAGAAGAAACATTCGTCGTCACCATATAGAAACGACCAGCAAAATAACGCAGCGTAGGCGCAAAAATACCCCGCGAACAGGCGATATCAGCCAGCGGCACCTGGCTGGCGCGGGTCAGGCAGTGCCCGATCTGTTGCCAGTGCAGCAAATCGCGGCTATGAAAGATCGGCACGCCCGGAAAATACTCAAAGCTGCTCGTAACCAGATAGTATTCGTTGCCGACGCGACACACGCTCGGATCAGGATAAAAACCTGGTAATACCGGATTCGTATACATGCGCTTTTCCCTCATTATTTCCTCTCATTCATCTATAGGTCATTGCCGAATTGTATGAGACAAGCTCAGGTTTTCTGAAAAATATTTGTTTGGGATTCGATTGCATCAAATCCCAAACAAATATTTTTCAGAAAACCTGAGCTTGTCTCATACAATTCGGCAATGACTCTTCATGTCCATTCTGTTCTCTGGCTCATAGAAGGCTGACAGAGACAAGCTTCTCTGCTCATGCTCCCAATTTGGGGGCACGGCGCTCAGACAACAGAACAGGCCCCCCCATTCAGCGTAAACGCGGTGGGCGGCGAGTTGGTCCCGCTCCAGGCGCCATTGAAACCGGGTTCTGAACTGACTGTTCCCCCGGCTGGAATAGAGCCATTGTAGGAAACATTGGTGATCGTCACCGCGCTACCCGACTGGGTGTAAGACCCATTCCACAGTTGGGTAATCGTTTGTCCATTGGGGAACGAGAATTGCAGATTCCAGCCGTTAATGGCGGTTGACCCTGTATTGGTAATCGTAAAACTGGCACCAAAGCCCGTATTCCACTGATTGGTGATAACATATTGCACCTTGCAGCTCGCACCAGAAGTTTGCGTCGGCGTTGCTGTCGGCGTATTCGTCGGTGTCGCAGTTGGTGTATTCGTCGGTGTCGCAGTTGGCGTATTTGTCGGTGTAACCGTCGGCGTGGTTCCCCCGGTGGTCGGAGTGGGAGTAATGCCGCCAGAACCACTGAGCACATACGTTACCAGCGAACGGGCCGGTATGGTTGCGCTAAATGAGCCACTGCTGACCGATGTTGCAGCCTGCGCGGCAGTGTTGTTCGAGCCATTGGTCAGGTAGGGAGTAACCGCTGTACCATTGGCAACGCCGGTACCTTGTAGCGCGTATGAGGCGGCAACACTGCTGCTGGACGTATTCAAAACTACCACAGATACTGAGCCATTGGTGTTTTTATACGCGCTGACTTGCAGATTGCCGTCGCCACTGGTAGCCCCGATACGCACCGCGCCGGGACGAATAAAGCGGCTGTAGTTCGCCATTGCCCAGAGGCGGGCTGAAACGCTAACGGAGCTACCGTTGATCTGTACCAGGCCCTCGTTATCGGTTGTGCTGCTACCAATCGCGCCCCACCAGTAGAGGAACGCGCTGAGATTGGCCGACGTGATACCAGTGTAGATATGCTGTGCCCAGGTGAAACCGGAGGCATCGCTGCCATCATCCCAGGCGTTGTCCAGGCTATCAAAGGTCGACCACTCGGTTTCCCAGATGTTCTTGCCGCCAGTGGAGATAGCCGAAGTTGGAGCGGCAGTGTAGCCGTGGCTTGAAAAGTTGTTGACATAGGCCAGGGCTGACGAGTCACTCACAATGGCGCTGACATCACCCGAAGCCAGATTCCAGCCTTCTGAATCGCAACAGATAATTTTTGTACCAAGGCCAGCTTTACTCAGGGTTGGCCCCAGAACCTTGATGAAATCCGCGTTCTGAGCGCCGCTCATGATCATGCTGGAATAGCTAGCATTGAAGCTGGGTTCGTTGACGAAGCCAACATGTGAGACCGTCACACCGGAACTGGAGTAGTCTTTGATATACTGCACGATGTAATTCGCGTACGCCTGCCGCCAGTCACCTGTGCTACAAGTGGACGCGCCAGGAGCACCGCAGAGGGTGCCGCCGTTGCTCTCTGAGCCGTTGGTTTTCATAAAACCCGGCGCGCTCCACGCATCTGCGTAGATCTGGTTGACGCCATAGGACATCGCCTGCTTGGAAAGCGCCACCTGGCCCCAGTTATCGCCATCCCAGGTATACGTTGGCGTGGCCGACGGGCTGCCAGGGCTGTTTGGCTCGATGGTATGGTTGCTATCCGAAGGAATGATATTGCGCAGAATAGTAAACCCGGCTCCTGTATTCGTATTGAAAAGTAAATCCAGCACTTGCTGCTGCGTGCTGGTGGGAGCACTTTCAATGTTGCTGGCCTGGCCAAAGGCCTCTGAGACGCCAAAACCATCCATTGTCTGATACGTCGTTGCTCCATTGATTGTCACCGCCGACGCCGCATAAGCCTTTGGCCCGGCAATTAATGTACTCAACGCAAGCGCGAGTAACACCACCACAGTCAGTACAAGTATGCCTGTTTTTCGTATAAGGCGATAAAACATCATCGTTTGCTTGTTCCTTCCCTAGATTAAGACATCATTACGATGAAAAATACTATCAAGGACGTGCTTTTGTCCTATCGTACCGTTGTCAGTGCGTACACCTTTTCTCCTTTCGCTTACGCAAGAAGCACGCGAGCTGGTTTCTGTGCTCGTCCCCTGATAGGCTGTAAACGTTGTCAATTTGCAAACGTTTACAAACGCTACAAAAGATATACCTGATTTAGAGGTCTATTGTCAATCTTTCCGGCCAGCAAGTAAACAGCAGATAGACAGCAGGTAGGCAGCATAGATAAGATTGAAAAAGATCTATCGTAAGTCCACCGAGTCCTTCCTGCCAGCAATAAAGCGCCTCCAGCGCTTTCTTGCTATCCTTGATATTTCTCAAATGTCTATGCGGAAACGAAAAACAGCGTTTTCACACAGAAAGCGCTCTGCCTTCTGACGGAAAAGAAGAAACTCAGATCAGCACTTTTTTCCTCTGGCGTTTTTCTCAATCTTTTGGTGAAAAGTGGAAACGCATAGCAAAAAGTCTTGACAGCAAGCGAGGGTCTATGGTATTTTTGAGAAAGAGCTTGTAAACGTTTGCAAAACAAGCCGAACCTCCGATGCTGAAGGAGCACAAGTGTGCGGAATAGAGATACAGACAGAGAGAGCCAGTCGGCACATGAGATCACGATTGTCGATGTGGCGGATGAAGCAGGCGTATCGTATGCGACGGTCTCGCGTGTGATCAATAACAAAGATCATGTGAGCGCTGAGAAGCGCGAGCGCGTCCTGCGAGCGATGGCTCAGCTTGGCTATGTAGCAAATATGCAGGCTCGGAGCCTGGCTGGCGGCGAGTCGCGCGTGGTCGGTTTGCTGGTAGACTATCTCAGCAGCAGCTACATGGATGAGATTATTCGCGGCATCGATGAAGCATTGGATGCTGAGAACTACGATCTGATGCTCTACACAACTCACCGGCGCAAAACGAAAGAGTCGGCTTATGTGACCAAGCTGACACGACGGCTGGCCGATGGTCTGCTGCTCATTCTCCCACGCAACGCGGCAGCGTATCTGGATACGCTGCGCCAGCGTCAATTTCCGCACGTGCTTGTCGACTATCTCAGCGATAAACAGAATGTCCCGTCCGTTTCAACAACTAATTTTCGCGGCGCCTACGACGCGACAGCGTTTTTGCTTTCGCTAGGGCACCGGCACATCGGATTTATCACCGGCACGATGGAGTTTGGCTGCGCGCGTGATCGCCTGGATGGCTATCGCGCGGCGCTGAAGGATCACGGCTTTGCTAGTAATCCGCAGTTGGTGTGCGAGGGCGATTTTATGCAGCCCCAGGGCTATCAATGCGCCCAGAAACTGCTCAGCTTGTCCGAGCCGCCAACGGCTATATTCTCTTCCAATGATATGATGGCATTCGGAGTCATGGAGGCCGCCAGAGAGCGAGGACTCCGTTTGCCTGAGGATCTGTCGATTGTCGGCTTCGATGATATTCCCCAGGCTTCTCATGTGCATCCTGCGTTAACAACCATTCGCCAACCCCTCGAAGAGATGGGCCGGAGCGCAGCTCATCTCCTTTTGAAATATATTGCCCATCCTACAGCGGCAATTGAGCGCATCGAACTTCCAACCAGGCTGATTATTCGTGAGTCGTGCCAGGCGTTACCCTCATAGACCGCGCCTGGCACAATGAGCCGCTTTAATTGAAAGGAGGTTTCACTCTTTTAGAAAGCTCATCCTATTCGCACTGTCATACAGTCGTACCGTCATGCTTGATGTCCTTCCCCTTGTAAGGAATTTTCGACAATGTGAGCGACAGTGACGAATCTGGTTGTTGTTTGTCCAGAGCCGGGCTACTCCACACGTATTTTTTTTGAAGGAGCATACAACCTTATGAAACGACGCGATTTTCTTGCCTCCGTGGGCGCGGCTAGCGCTGCCCTGTCTTTACCCTCGTTGCTCGCGGCCTGTGGCAGCTCCAGCACCACTACAGCAAGCAATGGACCTGTTACCATTAACTGGTGGCATATCAACACAACTGATCCAGGCAAATCGAACTGGCAAAAGCTGGCCGACCAGTACATGAAGGCCCATTCCAATGTCAAAGTCAAGATCACCATCCTTGAGAACGCGGCATTCAAGACAAAACTCACCACAGTCATGCAGTCGGGTGCGCCCCCAGATCTCTTCCTCAGTTGGGGTGGTGGTGTGCTTTTCCAGTATGCGAAAGCCGGACTTGTTCAGGACCTTACATCCGCAATGCAGGGTGACTGGGGGAACTCGTTCAGCCCAGCAGCGTTGAATGTCTATGGTCAGAATGGTCACATTTATGGCGCGCCCTTTGATATGGGCGCAGTCGGCTTCTGGTATAACAAAGCCCTTTTCGCCAAAGCAGGTATTACCCAGCCGCCAGCGATGTGGACCGACTTTTTGCAAACGGTCAAGACGCTTCAGAAAGCGGGCATCACGCCTATTGGCATCGGCGAAAAAGAGGAATGGCCTGGCATGTACTGGTGGGCCTACCTGGCTGTACGCACGGGTGGCAAAGCCGCCTTTGACAAGGCGTATAACCGTACTGGCTCATTTGCCGATGCGCCATTTGTGCAGGCTGGCCAGCATCTGCAAGAACTGGTCGCGCTCAACCCCTTCCAAAAAGGCTTTTTAGGATCGACCTATCCCGATGAACAGACGATCATCGGCAATGGCAAAGCCGCGATGGAGCTGATGGGCCAGTGGGCTCCCGCTGGTGATGCAAGTGTTGCTACCGATAAAAAAGGCCCTGAGTTCGGTTTCTTCCCTTTCCCAATGGTCGCAGGCGGAGCTGGCAATCCAACCGATGTCATGGGCGGCGGCGGCGGCTTCGCTGTCGGCAAAAATGCTCCTCCAGAGACAATCGATTTTCTGAAATTCCTGACCAATGCTCAGAATGCACGAGGTCTGGTAACTCAAAATATCGCGCTGCCACCCATCAAAGGCGCTCTGGATGCCATTACCGATCCCCTACAAAAGGAAGTTGTGCAAATGGTCGGTGCTGCACCCTACTTCCAGCTCTACTATGACCAGTACCTCCCGCCAGCGGTTGGGCAGGTTCTCCTGGATCAGACGCAGGGCATCTACGCGAATACGATTACTCCCGCTGCCGCAGCCAAAGCTGTCGATGATGCCGTTGCTTCATCGCTGTCATAACACTGGTATAGTCAGACTTAGTGGAGGTATTCCCTCCTGTGGAAGCGCGGACGTGCTCGCGCGCTTCCACATTCTTGCGAAATGCATTGGTTCAGGCTCACCAGAGCTTTGGAAAGGATTGTCGTATGCAAGTGACCTCTCGCTCTTACCCTGTGGCAGAGGCCCCAGCGGTGCAGCCGCCAGTAAAGTCTCGCCAGAAGAATTTCAGGCGCGCGGGCACGATTGTGCTCTTTCTGCTACCCAGTGCCATTCTCTACTTCACGTTCATTTTTTTCCCGGTTGCTCAGGCAATCTACTATAGTCTCTATCACTGGAGCGGCCTGGGACCATTGACGGACTTCGCCGGGTGGGGCAATTATCTGATTGCATTCAAAAGCGCGACGTTTCTCTCGGCTTTTTTCCATAACCTGGAAATCCTCGCGCTTTCGCTGATCTTCCAGCTTACCTTTGCTTTGATATTGGCGCTGACCATTGGCAAAACGCTGCCTGGTCGCACCATTTTCCGCACCGTTTTCTTTTTGCCGTACATTCTTTCTGAGGTCGTTGCAGGCGTCATCTGGACGTATATTTATGAGCCAAGCGGAGGGTTACTCAACACAGTCTTGCAGCATCTGATCCCAGGCTTTCAGGCTCAGGCCTGGCTGGGCGATCCGCACCTGGTGCTGATTGCCATCTTTGTGGCGATGATCTGGAAATACTTTGGCCTGCATTTTGTGCTCTATGTCGCTGCAATTCAGAATATTCCTGATGAGGTGATTGAAGCAGCTCGCATTGATGGCGCTTCGTCATCCCAGGTGGTACGTCACATTAGTCTGCCTCTGCTGAGCAGCACGATTCGCCTGACCATCTTCCTCTCTGCCCTGGGATCGCTCCAGTACTTCGACCTGATCTGGGTTATGAGCACTGGAGGTCCAGTCCATGCCAGTGAGACGATGGCAACCTATCTGTATAAATATGGCTTTCAGAGTTTTCAAATGGGCTACGGAAGCGCTGTTGGTGTAATTATGATGGTGATCTGTTTTGCGTTCTCGTTGCTGTACCAGCGTTTCATCATGCGCAGAGATCTGGCTGGCAGCCTCACCGGAGCAGAACAGCTCTAAATTTCAATATCCTCCCACGGATCGTTAATCAATCTCCTCCGGTCTTCCGTAACCAGAGGAAGGATAGAGGAAAATGCTGGAAAGATTAAGAGTTTTTGCATAAAGGAGAAGATTTATGAGCATGCTCCAACAGCGCAGTTTTTTACAACATTCAGCGCTGCGTAATCGGTGGCTTCTGTCACTCCGCTATCTGATATGCGGCGTGGCGGCGTTTTTTGTGCTCGTGCCGATTCTTACTGTGGTCATTGGTGGTTTCAAAACAAATGCTGAGCTGACTACAAATCCATTCGCGCTTCCAGGCGTCTGGCGTTGGGGAAACTACGGCAATCTTATCATTCAGAGCGCCTTCTGGCAAGCGATGGCAAATAGTGCCATTGCCATGCTCGGCACAGTAGCCTTGCTCCTCATTATATCTTGCCCAACGGCCTTTGTCCTGGCCCGCATGCATTTCCGTGGCCGCGAGGTGGTTTTCAATATTTTCCTGTTTGGGCTGCTCGTTCCGACTTCTATGGCAATGCTGCCACTGTATATCACATTGCGCAATCTTCAGTTGCTCAACTCGCTGGGTGGTCTAATCCTGCCTCAAGCGGCCTTTGCCTTGCCAACGACTATCCTGATTCTGCGCAATTTCTTCCAGGCCATTCCCCAGGAATTGGAGGATGCGACCTATATTGATGGCGGCTCGTCGTTCGATTTTTTCTGGCGTATCTTGCTGCCGCTGGCCCGTCCTTCCCTGGCAGTGGTCGCCATGCTGGCTATGGTCGCGAGTTGGAACAACTTTCTTCTGCCTTTGCTGACGCTCAATGACTCCAGCTTGTGGACTGTCCCTCTGGGTATTATGCAGTTCCAGGGCGAGCACAGTACCGATTGGGCTACGATCATGGCATATATCACGCTGACGATGATTCCCGCCATCGCTTTCTACCTGTTCGCAGAACGCCATCTGATCGCGGGTTTAACTGCTGGCGCTGTGAAAGGCTAATGCTTTCACCTTTGTGCTTGCCCAGTGCATAATTACGCGATGTAGGATGTCCCTGGCGCTGGTGGTTGGTGTGTGTAGCGACGCTGCTTGCCCGCGTCGTTTTCCCTCGGCGAGAAATCGTGCGTGGGAGCCACGACGCGGGCAAGCAGCGTCGCTACACACACCAACCACGCAGGCAAGCATTCCAAACAAGATTGCTTGATTGTACTTAGTAAACAAAAAAGGCCCGCTCAATAAAACCTGTTATGAAGGAGTAATTCTATCTTTATGTCCACGCCGTCCTATCGCGATCCCTCTGTCTCCCTTGAGGAGCGGGTCGAGCAATTACTTTCTCTGATGACACTTGATGAGAAGCTGGCGCAGCTCGGCTGTCTCTGGAGCACCTCGTTTGTACGCGCGGGTACTTTTGACCCGGAAGAGGTTGTCAGGCAAATGCCGCATGGCATTGGGCAGGTGACGCGAATTGGCGCTGCCACTGGCCTGCATCCTGGCGAGAGTGCTGCTTTCATGAATGCGATCCAGCGAGTCGCGCTTGAAAGGACGCGCCTGGGCATTCCTGTGATTGTCCACGAAGAGGCAACTGGCGGGTTTTGCCATCGCGATGCGACGGTCTTCCCCCAGGGACTTGGTCTGGCCGCAACCTGGAATCCGGCCCTGGTGACTGCGGTTGCCGAGGTTATCCGCGCGCAGATGCTGGCAGTGGGCGCGCGTCACGCCCTGGCGCCCGTACTGGATGTTGCCCGCGATCCCCGCTGGGGGCGAGTTGAGGAGACCTATGGCGAAGATCCTGTGCTGATTGGCGTGATAGGCAGTGCCTATGTGCGAGGTTTACAGAGCGATGATCTGCGCCAGGGAGTAGCAGCTACGGGCAAGCACTTTCTTGGCTATGCGCTGTCAAATGGTGGTCGCAACTGGGGGCCGGTGCAATTAGGCCCTCGTGAAATGCGAGAGGTGTACGCGGAGCCTTTCTCGGCTGTGATTCGAAACACCGGACTTGCAACGGTGATGAATTCTTATACCTCGGTTGATGGCATACCCTGTGCCGGTAGCCCGGCCATGCTGACTGACCTCTTGCGCGGGGAACTGAATTTTACCGGCGCGGTTGTGGCAGATTATGACTCGGTGACTCAGTTGATGCAATATCATCGCGTGGCGGCAACGCGGGGAGAAGCTGGCCGCTTAGCGCTCCAGGCCGGACTGGATATGGAACTCCCCACGCTGGATTGCTACGGGGAGCCATTGAAGGCCGAGATCGAGGCCGGGCGCCTGGATAGTGAGGTGATTGATACTGCTGTGCGACGCGTGCTGAGTCTGAAATTCCAGCTTGGACTCTTTGAGCAGCCGTATGTTGATGACGCGGCAGCCCAGGCGATCTTCCAAACCACGGAACAGCGCGAGTTGGCACGCCAGGCTGTAGCTGAATCGACTATTCTGCTGACCAATGACGGTGTGTTGCCACTGAAGCCGACTCTCAATCGTATCGCGGTAATTGGTCCCGGCGCGGACGATAAGCGGCTCTTGCAGGGGGATTATCACTATCCAGCCCACCAGGAAATCATCTATCAAGCCACACAAGATATCGAGATCGCGGGTCTTGCAGTGCCTCAAACGGCAGGCAACTACACACCCGGCCCGTATTTCACACCCCATGTGACACCGCTGGCCGGATTGCGCGCCGCGTTACCCGATGCCGAAATCTCTTACGCGCCGGGATGCGAAGTGCTGGGTGACGATTTCTCAGGTTTCGCGGAAGCCGCGCGGGTGGCACGTGAGGCCGAAGTGGCTGTGGTAGTAGTGGCGGGCAAAAGCGGCCTTCAGCGCCCGGTCACAGTTGGCGAGGGCAATGACGTGACGAATCTGGATCTCACAGGGGTACAGCCCGAACTCATTGAGGCTCTTGCCAGCACTGGCACTCCTCTAGTAGTAGTTGTGCTCAGCGGGCGCGTACATACGTTAACGAGTGTCGCAACCTATGCCAACGCGCTGCTCCAGCTCTTTCCAGCCGGAGAAGAAGGTGGCAATGGCCTGGCAGATGTACTGACCGGTAAAACAAACCCCGCAGGCCGCCTGCCCATCACATTTCCGCGTTCGGTTGGCCAGGTGCCGATCTTCGCGGGTCAGCGAGCGGGCGCGGATAGTGTGCCGCTGTTTGGCGATTATGTCGATTCACCCGTCACGCCCCTCTTTGCCTTTGGACATGGCCTGAGCTATACCACTTTTAGCTACAGTGCTCTGTACGTACAAGCCACATCTCTCAACGAAGCAATCGAAATCTCTGTGGAAGTGGGAAATACCGGAGAGGTCGCGGGCGACGAGGTGGTGCAGCTCTATTGCCGCGACGATGTAGCTTCTGTGGCCCGTCCAGATCGCCTGTTGCTCGGCTTCGCGCGTGTCTCGCTCGCGCCAGGCGCGTGCCGCAAGATCACCTTTACCGTTCACCCTTCGCGCCTGGCCTTCTATGATCCGCACATGCGCTTTGTCGTCGAACCGGGCGCGTTCACCTTCAGCGTCGGAGCCTCATCCACAGACATCCGCGCGGAGGAAACGCTGATCCTTGATGGCCCGCTTATCGAATATAAGCAACGGGAAATCATAGAGACAATCATAAGCATCGATTAATCGATGCTTATGAGGCAAGCTCATAGTGTGAGATGGGAGTGTGAGAAGTGTTTGTGCCTCTGAGTTTGATTGCATCAAACTCAGAGGCACAAACACTTCTCACACTCCCATCTCACACTATGAGCTTGCCTCATATTGGCACCCCCTTTAACACGCGAAATGGCTCTTGCCTCAAGGCCACTATCGTCCTATAGTGATCATGGAATCATCACTCCATGCATGTGATTTCTGAACCCTATTTTGGGCTACTATCATAAGCTATAGAAGCGCTCTATTGCCCTACAAAAGCCTTTACTATAGAAGGAGGTTGAGCCTGTGGATTCTAATGCACAAAAAGAAAAGGCTGAACAATTTCGTCGGCTTCATCATCAAGCGCCTCTGCTCGTTTTGCCAAACGCGTGGGATGCCGCGAGCGCGCGTATTTTCGCGCGCGCTGGCTTCAACGCCATCGCCACAACCAGTTCCGGCGTCGCAACCGCTCTGGGTTATAGCGATGGCCAGAAGATTAGCCGGGAAATGCTGATTGAGGCACTTGCGCGTATCACGCGAGTGGTTGAGTGTCCCGTCACGGCAGACATAGAGGCAGGCTTTGGGGATTCCATCGCAGAGGTTCTCCAGACCGTCAAAGCTGTGATGGCAACTGGCGTTGTCGGTATCAATATCGAAGATTCGCTTAAACAGCAGGAAAAAGCGCTGGTTGATGTCGCGTATCAAGTTGAACTGATCAAAGCTTTGCGCGAGTTATCTACCACGCTTGATATACCATTCGTGATTAACGCACGCGTCGATGTTTTTTTGCTGGCCATAGGTGAGCCAGAGGGTCGGTTTGAGCATGCGGTCCAGAGAGCCAACGCTTACCTGCAAGCAGGGGCGGACTGTGTCTATCCCATTGGACTGCTCGAACGCGAGACGATTGCCAGGTTGGTCAAGGAGATCAACGGACCAATCAATATTCTTGGTGGTTCGCCCGCGCCCACGCTGCCTGAACTCGCCCAACTTGGGGTCGCGCGTGTCAGCCTGGCAGGAGGACTGATGCGTTCGACACTAGGACATTTGCAAACCATTGCTCAGGAATTGCTTGAGCATGGCACCTACGCGAGCATAGATGCTGAAGCCTTATCAGGCGCGGAATTCAGGACGCTTTTTAACGCGTAGCCCAGGCATTCCCTCGTCTGTGGACTTGCACCTGCGGTGCTCGCACCGGTTTTTATCTCAGGGCAAAACAAGTGCTGAGCACTTGTTTTGCCCTGAGATAAAAACCGGTGCGAGCACCGCAGGTGCAAGTCCACAGAGCGCAGGAAAGAGAGCAATGGGTAATCCCGATGGGTAGCCAGCAAAGATATCGATACCTCTCGTATACGAGCAAAATGGAGGGCAACAAAAAAACCGCCGGTGTGGGCGGGTGAAACGGCGACGTCTTATTTTCCCGTGGGGCTGCCCCCAGAGTATCATCAGAGCTGAAGAGCTTAACTTCCGTGTTCGGGATGGGAACGGGTGTACCC
>Ga0134128_10003222_pt1 | contig 19933 bp, 14 predicted proteins | sample KB31754_FD_96462 | JGI IMG/M metagenome (GOLD analysis project Ga0134128, IMG submission 96462) | Terrestrial soil microbial communities with excess Nitrogen fertilizer from Kellogg Biological Station, Michigan, USA - KB3-175-4 | ecosystem: Environmental > Terrestrial > Soil > Unclassified ...
ATAGCGACCGGAAGGATTCGCGCGTGGGCGTTTACAGCGGCAAGGTCGAAGACCAATTTTTTGCGGATTACACGGAGCCAGGCGAGACGGGGAACAAAGCGGATGTGCGCTGGCTGGCGTTGCGCAAGGGGTCGGTGGGTCTGCTGGCGGTGGGGATGCCGTTGTTGAGCGCGAACGCGCTGCATTACACGGAAGATGATTTGAATGCGGGCAAGCATGCGTTCGAATTGCCGCATCGGGATTTTATTTCGCTCAACCTGGATTTGAAGCAGCAGGGCGTGGGCGGGGACAATAGCTGGGGAGCGTGGCCGCATGAGCCGTTTTTGATTCCGGTGCGGGAATATACCTATAGTTTTCGGCTGCGGCCCTTTGGCCGGGGAGACGATCCGGAGAAATTGGCGCGGATGGTTTTGCCGAAGGAATAAGAACCCTAGGGGTATTATCTCTCGCCGGGACGCGGGCTGGGAATCCACCAATTCGCGCTCCAATAATAGGTCCAGAGAGTTTCCAGCGGGGCTTTTTCGACATGACCGTCGTAAAGCGCCAGGTCAATGGCGCCGGGCAGCGGTTTGGAAATATCCACATGGCGAGGGGCCGCCGAAGCGGAGCGCTTGCCATGCCGGGCAATCGTGAACGTGCTCATCCCCCTGTATTCGTCACCCATCGTAGGGTAATAGGTCGTCAACGAGCCGGTATATAAATTGGTCGCCGGCAGGGCGTCACCCAGGGGGCCATCAACAGGAGATATGTTCTCACCGAAAACGGGCGTTTCAGATGGGTGCGCGGGAGTTCTTCTGCCGAATTGCCATCCATCGGTAAGGTACCAAGGTTGTGTGAAATAAATATTCAAGGCATAGCTGCCCACATTTATTGTGGACATCGAACGATCCCGATAATCAAGCGAGCTCGCAGGGACGACCCAGGGATGATCGGCTGTGCCTTGCAATGAATCATATACCGGCCCTGAATTCGTCGCGAAGGTGGATGGGCAGAGAAGCAAGCTGGAGGTCATACCGTACGGCTTAAAGCGATCGGGCCAGGTTGAATAGGGTCCCGGTGAAGAGTTTTGAAAAAAACCAAAATCGTCCCAGTACATCTGGCGGGCAATGGCCATTTGTCTCAGGTTGTTCAAGCATCGGATTTGCTGGGCGCGCAACTTTGCGCTTTGTAAGGCAGACAGCAACAAGGCGGCCAAAATCGCAATGACGACGATGACGACGAGGAGCTCGATTAAGGTAAACGCCGCCTGCCTGCTGAAGGCAGTTGGCCGAAACGGAATGTTCGAACGGTCCATGGCAGGACCACGGCCCGTGTCAGTAGGGTGCACGGGGCGATTGGTTGGACACTACGCCTGTCATTCGGAGTCAGCAAGGGAGAATTGGAAGGAAGGCAGAAGGTTGAATGCAGAATGCAGAAATGGGAGGGTCGAGACGACGCTCCGGCATAGCCCGGCACGCGAACCATTCAGGAGAGCGACGTTTACGTCGCTTCAATGTTTGCCCACAAAAAGACCTCAAAAAATTTCAAAGCTCTCTCTTCGGTCACCGTGAAGCGGACTGAAGCCCGCGCTCCAGTGCGTTTGTCAAGTTGCGCTCGACGGCGCCCCCGGCGCGGCGAATCTGCTTGCTCGTGATTCGGGTAAGTTTTAGTTTCCGGCAAATCACCGTCACCAGCAAAATTCCTGTGCGTCAACCATTCTGGCCATTCATGAAAAATCGTGCTCTTTCGGTTCTCCTCGTGTTCACCCCGTGGTTCATGATTCATGCGCAAAATAGCGCGCCTGAGGCATTGCCCATTGTCGATGCCATTCCGCCGGCGCGCGACATTCCCTGGCCGGGCACGATCAAGCTATCGGTGGATGCGTCCGATAATACGCGCGGCATTTTCCAGGTGGTCGAAACAATTCCCATTTCCACGCCGGGCCCGCTCACTCTCCTTTATCCGAAGTGGCTGCCGGGCGAGCATTCCAATAATGGACCGATTTCCCGGCTGGCCGGCCTCGAACTGAAAGCGGGCGGCAAATCATTGTCGTGGCGGCGCGATCCAGTGGATGTTTTCGCATTTCACGTGGATGTGCCGCAAGACACTTCCGAAATTGAGGCGGATTTCCAGTATCTCGCGCCGACCGATCCCAACCAGGGCCGCGTGGAAACCACTCCCGAAATGCTGGACCTCGAATGGAACAGCGTGGTGCTTTATCCCGCGGGTTATTATGTCCGCCAGATCAACATGGATGCGTCGGTCAAACTGCCGCCGGATTGGAAGGAATCTTCGGCGCTGGACGTGGCTTCGCAGGAGGGGGACACCGTTCATTTCAAGCCGGTCGGCCTGGATACGCTGGTGGACAGTCCGATGTATGCGGGCGTCAATCGGCGGGTGGAAACGCTCGCGCCGGGTGTTCGTCTCGATATCTTCGCGGACGAGCCGGAGCAATTGGCGGCGACCGACGAACAAATTCAATTTCACCGCAACTTGGTGACGCAGGCGGTCAAACTTTTCGGCGCGCAACATTACGATCATTACGATTTTCTGCTGGAAATCAGCGACCGCGAAGGGGGCCAGGGGTTGGAACATCATCGCAGTTCCGAAGACGGCGTGCGGGAGGGATATTTTACGGAATGGGACGACAATGTGTCGGCACGGACGCTGTTGCCGCACGAATATACCCACAGTTGGAACGGAAAATTTCGGCGCCCGGCGGACTTGTGGACGCCGGATTACCGCACGCCGATGCAGGATAGTTTGCTGTGGGTTTATGAAGGACAAACGCAATTTTGGGGCATCGTGCTGGGCGCGCGGTCGGGATTGATTTCAAAGCAACAGGCGTTGGACACGCTGGCGTCTCTTGCCGCCCGGTTGGATACGATGGCCGGGCGCAAATGGCGTCCGCTCGAGGACACGACCGATGACCCGATCATTGCCAAACGGCGGCCGAAAGGATGGACGAGCTGGCAGCGTCAGGAGGATTATTACAATGAAGGCGCGCTGATCTGGCTGGATGCGGACAGCCTGATCCGCCAACTCTCCGGCGGGAAGCGCTCCATGGATGATTTCGCCCGGGCGTTCTTCGGCGTGCACGACCGCGATTGGGGAGAAATGATTTACACGTTTGATGACGTGGTCAAAACGCTCAACCAGATTCAGCCGCACGACTGGGCGGCGTTTCTTCACGCCCGGCTGGATAATATCAATGTGCACGCGCCGATGGATGGTTTCACGCGCGGCGGATATGAGCTCGTTTATACCAACTCGCCGACCGAAACGTTCAAGCTCGCCGAGAAGGCGCGCAAGGTGACGGACCTGAGTTATTCCGTCGGTTTTGTTCTCGATAAGGACTCGACGATTACCGAAGTGGGCTGGGACACGCCGGCTTTTAACGCGGGGCTGACGGTGGGCACCAAGCTTATCGCGCTCGACGGCCGCGCCATTGAAACGGACCAACTCAAGGCAGACATCAAAGCAAAAAAATCACCGCTGAAATTGTTGGTCAAGACAGGGGATTTTTACCGGACCGTGGAGCTTAACTATGACGGCGGACTTCGTTATCCAGCGCTGGAGAAAACCGGTTCGGGGCCGAGCAGTCTTGAGGCATTGCTCGCGCCGAAGCCTTAGCTAATAATTCAGTTGAAAAGGGGAGTGCGCCCGCCTCGGGCACAGCGAGGCGCACCCTTGCGGCTCACCGTTGCGCGTGAAAGGTTTCATCGTTCACTGGCCGTTTGCGCCTCAACCGTTCGGCGCGAGGCGCACCGAACCGCAGCCGAGGCGGCTACGCTCCCCGGAATTCGGATGAATCGCTGGTCGTTGGCCACCCTGATGTTGACTGCGTGGCGGCGGTTCACTATTGTCGCTCGAAATTGCCGGGCGCGGCGGGCAGGCTCCGACCCTTCGCCTCCGGTGTCAGTTCAAAAGCGAACGCGAACAACTAACCACACCCTCGTATGCAGCATATCCAACTGGGCAATATCGATTATGCCATCCTGATCATCTACTTTGTGTTTGTCCTCAGCATTGGCTGGATTTTGAAGCGGTACATGAAGGGCAGCACCGACTTTTTCCTGTCGGGACGATCGATTCCGGCCTGGGTCACGGGTCTCGCGTTTATTTCGGCCAATCTCGGCGCGCAGGAAGTCATCGGCATGGCGGCGGATGGCGCGAAATACGGCATCATGACCAGCCACTTTTATTGGGTGGGCGCGATTCCCGCGATGGTGTTTCTCGCGATTTTCATGATGCCGTTTTACTACGGCTCCAAGGCGCGGTCGGTGCCGGAATATCTCAAACTGCGTTTTGATGAGAAGACGCGCGGGCTGAACGCTATTTCCTTCGCGGTGATGACGGTGTTTTCCTCAGGTGTTTCGATGTATGCTCTGGCGCGATTGTTGGAGGTGCTGCTCCATTGGAATTACAACTTCAGCATCGCCATTTCGGCCATCATCGTGCTGGTCTACATTTTCCTCGGCGGTTTGACTTCCGCGATCTACAACGAAGTGCTTCAGTTTTTCATGATTGTTTTGGGTTTTTCACCGCTGGTGATTCTCGCGATGAAAGATGTGGGCGGGTGGCATGCGCTGGTCCAAAAATTAAGCGTGGTGGCGACGGATCAGCATTTCGCCCCGGGGACGTGGACGGAATCCTGGAAGCACATGGGCAGTTATGCGCAAAACCCGATGGGCGCGGACTGGTTCAGCATGGTTGCAGGGCTGGGATTTGTGCTGTCGTTCGGCTATTGGTGCACGGACTTCCTCGTGGTGCAACGCGCCATGGCCGCCGACTCGATGTCTTCGGCACGCCGCACGCCGCTGATTGCGGCGATTCCGAAAATGCTCTTTCCCGCGCTGGTGATTCTGCCGGGCATGATCGCCATTGCGTTGCATTATTCCAGCGGCAAGACCTTTTTGCCGATTGGCGCTGATGGCACGCCGGATTACAACATGACCATACCGGTGATGCTGGCGAAGTACCTGCCCACGGGGCTGCTGGGGGTCGGGTTTACGGCGCTGATGGCGTCGTTCATGTCGGGCATGGCGGGCAACGTGACGGCGTTTAACACGGTTTGGACTTATGACATTTACCAGAGCTACATCGCGCCGACCAAATCGGACAAGCACTACTTGTGGATGGGCCGCTGGGCGACGGTGTTCGGCATCCTGATCAGCATCGGCTGCGCCTATCTCGCGCGGCAGTTCAACAGCATCATGGACATGCTGCAACTGGTGTTCAGCTTCGTCAACGCGCCCTTGTTCGCGACGTTCCTGCTGGGCATGTTCTGGAGACGCGCGACGGGCCACGGCGCGTTTTGGGGATTGCTGGGCGGCACCGCCGGCGCGGCGGTCTTTCACGGGATGTCGATGACCCATGGCCAGCCGGTGGGCATCAAAGGCGGCTGGCTCGCGCAAATGCTGGGATCGCACGCGCTGACTTATAACAGCGAAATGGGCCAGACGTTGTGGATCGCGATTGTGGCGTGGACGTCGTGCTTCGTGCTGACGATTCTGATTTCGCTCGTAACGGAGCGAAACAAGACGGATGAACAGTTGAAAGGGCTGGTTTATTCGCTGACACCCAAGCCGGAAACGGCGCACGAGCCGTGGTATAAACGGCCGGTGACTGTGGGCATTATCGTGCTGGCTTGCACGGTGTTGCTGAACATCATTTTCTGGTAAACCTTGATTCGGAGACAACATTATGAACTTTGACCTGCGACTCCCGATTGGAATCATGTTCAGTCTGTTCGGCGCGATTCTGACGATCTTTGGCCTGGCGACCAACGGCGGGCAGATTTACAAAGACCATTCTTTGGGCATCAATATCAACCTGGGCTGGGGCATCGTGCTGCTGGTTTTTGGTTTGTTCATGCTGACGCTGGCCTTGCGGGGCGGAAAAAAGAAACCCGGGCCTCCTCCTCCAAAACCCTAATGCCGGCAAAAATCAGCAAGTCGAATTTCGGCCACTTGCCGGACGGCACTCCAGTTGAGCAATACACGCTCACCAACAGCCAGGGGGCGTTCTGCAAGATCATCACGCTCGGCGGCGTCATCACTGAACTACAGGTGCCGGAGAGGAACGGCAAGCTGGGCGATGTCGTTGTCGGCTTCGATAATCTCGAACAATATCTCGGGCCGCATCCTTATTTCGGCGCGATTTGCGGACGTTACTCCAACCGCATTGCAAAGGGGAAGTTCACGCTCGAGGGCAAAGCGTATTCGTTGGCGATTAACAATGGGCCGAATCATTTGCATGGCGGGTTGAAGGGGTTTGACAAGGTGGCTTGGAAGGCCACACCGGGAGAATCGAAGGATGGCGCGACATTGAAGCTGACGTATACGAGCGCGGATGGCGAGGAGGGTTATCCTGGGAATTTGAAGGTCGCGGTCACGTACACTTGGACAGAGAAGAATGAATTGCGGATTGATTACGAGGCGGTGACGGACAAGACGACGCCAATCAATTTGACCAATCATAGTTATTTCAATCTGGCCGGAGGCGGCGATGCGCTGGGTCATGAACTGACGCTGATGGCGGCGAGTTTTACGCCGACGGATGACACGCTGATTCCGACCGGTGAAATCAAATCGGTGAAAGACACGCCGTTCGATTTCATGGTGAAGAAAACGATCGGGAAGGATATGGAAAAATTAACCGCGCTGCCGCATCGCGGTTATGACCATAATTTTGTTTTGGATAACTATGGGAAGGGACTCGCGCTGGCGGGACAGGTGCGTGAGCCGAAATCCGGGCGGGTGATGGAGGTGATGACGGACCAGCCGGGCGTGCAGCTTTACACGGCGAATTATTTGGAGGACACGCGCTGCAAGGAAGGCAGGGTTTTTGGCCGCAACGGCGCTTTTTGCCTCGAAACGCAGCATTTTCCCGATTCGGTGAATCACTCTAATTTTCCTTCGACGATTCTTCGACCCGGCGAGACGTATCGGACGACGACGATTTACCGGTTTTTGGTTGGCTAAAGCGATCAGGAGATCGGCGCTCCATTCCAAATCAACTGCTTGCGTATTAGTTCATCCAGTTTCTCCCTCGTTTCTGCGTAGTTCCGCTACTTAGACAGGCTTCGGGTCGTGGCGTAGATTGGTGCATGGTTTCGACGTTGGAAAACCTTAAAGGCACGGAGCGAAAAATCGCGTTGCCCAAAGCCAAGAGCTACAAGAGCTACAAGGGCGAGGTGGTTTATATTTATGCCTTTGATGTGGCTTATGATATGGTGCGGCGACCCGTGCGGGAATTGCTCGGCCAGCCGGTGGCGCAATTTGTGGTGGATTCGAGCAAGCGCAGTCCGCGTCATCTGTTTTTTTATCGGCCGCAAATGGTGCGGCTGCCGCCGCACGAGCGAATCGGCCCCCACGGCCCGGTGCGGATACAGCGCGTGGTGAAGCTGCTGCCCGTGGGCGCCATCAGCATCACGATCCGCGTGCCGTTTGAAGTGGAGCGCATTGAGGATTTGGTGGGATATCATGATCTGCAATTCAGCAATGGCTCCTTGAACGAGGAAGTGCGCCACCTGGCGGATGACGTGCGACGCGAACTCAGCCAGTATTACATCCGGCCGCTCGGACAGCTTTCGGATGAAGAAGCGTACACGGTGTTCTGCATCGAGTCGCCATTGATCACTGGTGAAGGAACGGCGTTGAACGCGGAGCAGTGGTGGCGGGCGAACCGGCGGCCGGTCGCGTCGCTGCTGACGCAGGAGCCGGACATCGATCATCTTTCCAAGCAGGAAGCCAACGAATCCACGGGCCGATATCTGACGTATTACGAGCACGACCTGGTGGTGATGGACTGGGACGCGGCGCTGATCATTGACGAGCGGCAGAATTTTGACGAGACGCTGTACGTGATGGAATTGGCGAACCTGCAGCTCGCGGAGTTGGAGGCTTACGACCGCATTTTGGACGGCGCGCTGGAGCGTTCCTATAGGGATTTGACGACGCGCGGGGGCAAGGGGCGCGTGAATATCCTGCGCGAATTGCGCGAGTTGCGCATCGACCTGGCGCGGTTCAATGATGAGTTGTCAAACATCTCGAAATTTTTCGGCGATTGGCACCTGGCGCGCATCTACGAAAACATCTCGGCGCGTTTTCATTTGACGGACTGGCACAAGACGCTGGATGGGAAATTGAAAACCCTGGATGATCTTTATGAGTTGTTGAATCACGACCGGACGAATCGTTACATGCTGATTTTGGAAGTGACGATCGTGCTGTTGTTCGTGATTGATTTGATCATTTTGTTTGTGAAGTAGATTTGTCCGCGGGGTTGAAAGCCCGCCCTGTGATAGCCCGGGCTGGAGGCCCGGGAAATCCGGTCACATCAAATTATCCAGCCCTGTAAGGGCGGAACTATTTGTCTCATTTCGAAATCACACGTTTTGTGACGCCCTTTCAGGGCTGGGATTTTTCGGGCCGTTTACCTGGGTCTTCGCTCGTCGGACTCGCTTCAGCCCAGGCTATAACATGGCGGGCTTTCAGCCCTGGAATGTTGCGATCGCGAATGCCGAGGTAAAAAGATCACGATAGGGCTCCGCCCGCTAGTACGCGGGCGGGGACGCCGTAGCACGGCGTCCTTACCTGACCGGTTGGCCGACGCCGCTGAGTTCGAGGACCAGGCCTTCGCGGGCGGCTTCCACTTGCAATTTTCCGTTTTGGGCTTTCACGAGCTGGCGCGCGTGCTCGGTCATTTCGGAAATTTTAGCGTCGTCGTGGTCGGGGTCGTGATGGAAAAGGAACAGTTTTTTGACTTCCGCTTTCAGAGCGAGGGCGACGACGTCATCCAGGCAGCCGTGGCCCCAGCCTTTGTGCTGCTCGTATTCGGTGCGGTCATATTGGGCATCCATGATGAGGATGTCCACGCCGCGGAGGAAGGCAACCATCCGGCGGTCCTGGCCCTGGGAGTATTCGAGCGCGGCTTTGGGGTCGGTGCCGTTGGCGATGAATTGCGGCTCGTTATCCGGAAAATAGGCGATGGAAGCTTCGCCGGTGGAGAGCCGGTAGCCGACGCAGATGCCGGGATGATTGGCGAAACAGGCGTCCACCCGCACGCGGCCAATCGTGAATTTCATTTCCTTCAATTCCTCGATTTGCAGGTTCGCCGGCAATTCGCGGAGGGTGATGGGAAAGAAGGGATTCTCCATCTGGCTGGAGAGGACGTTGCTCAGGCCGTGGCGCGCGCCTTCATAGCCAAGAATGCGGACGCGATTCTGGGGCTCGTAGATGGGCTGGAAAAATGGCAAACCCTGAATGTGATCCCAATGCGTGTGGGTCAGCAGCAGTGTCATGTGGAGCGGCTGATCCTTGAATTCTTCGGACAACTGGCGGCCAAGCAAACGCAGGCCGGTGCCGGCGTCGAGGATGATCAGTTCGCCCTTGGCGCGGATTTCGATGCAAGACGTGTTGCCGCCGTATTTGACGGTGTCCGGCCCGGGTGCGGGAGTTGAGCCGCGGACGCCCCAGAATTTCAATCGCGGGGTTCCCGATATCCGGGTCGGCATTTCGAGCGGTTTTTCGGGCGCGGGCGGGATGTTGTTTATATCAAAGCGCGCCAACGCGGCGACGAGTTGCGTAGGCTGGACGGGCTTGGGAAGAAAATCATCGGCGCCGGCTTCGAGGGCGGCGCGGCGGTCGGCTTCGAAGTTGCGGCCGGAGGTGACGACGATGCCGGTGTGGCGCAGGGCGTTGTCGGCGCGGAGTTCGAGGCAGACCTTGAAGCCGTTGACGCGCGGCATCAAGAGATCGCAGAGAACGACATTGGGGCGATGCTGGCGGGCGAGTTCGATTCCTTCATCGCCATTTCCGGCGTGGTAAACCTGCCAGCCGTTTTGATTGAGCACCGCGGCCAACACGCGTCGACAGTCCGCGTCGTCGTCAATAATCAGAACGGTTTTCATCGGGGTGTATCGATCGTTCCTGCGCGTCACAGCCGGCAGTTGATTTCCAACTGGCAGACTCATCAGCGCGGCAATTCTTCCGAGTCGGCATCCTCTTCGACGGGCGCTTCGGTTCCATCGGGCAGTTCCAATGAGGCATAATGAACGCCGAGATTGTGCTGGGCGGTTTTATCGCCTTGCCGGGCCGCGCGAATGAACCATTTGATGGCGTCGGGAGTGCTCTGGGGAACTCCGCGGCCGGTCTGGTAACAGAGGCCGAGGTTGCATTGCGCGGGAGCGACTTCCTGTTCGGCGGCGAGGCGATACCATTTGACCGCTTCCGGATAATTTTGCGGAACGACGTGCCCTTGCTCGTAGAAGACGCCGAGGTTGAATTGCGCCTGGGGTTCGCCCTGTTCGGCGGCGGCATGATACCATTTGACGGCTTCGGCGTAATTTTGCGGGACGCCCTGGCCGGTTTCGTAGAGGACGCCGAGATTGAATTGGGCGGCGGGATCGCCTTGTTCAGCGGCTTCGCGAAACCACTTGGCCGCCTGGCCGTATTCCTGCGGGACGCCCAGGCCGGATTGATAGCAAACGCCGAGATAACATTGGGCAACGGAATCGTTTTGATCGGCCGATTTTCGGAACCATTTGACCGACTCGTTGTAGTCCTGCTTGATGCCCTGGCCGTTCTGATAGGAAACGCCGAGGTAACATTGCGCCTGAGGGTCGCCGCTCTCGGCGGCTTTGCGCATGTCATCGAATGAATTCCAGGTGCGGCGGCCTTTTTGCATTGACCATGGTAGCATAGAACGGGCCGGGGGAAATTCAAGCAGGGATTCGCCGGACCGTTTTAACCACGGATGCACACAGATGAACACCGATTGGGAGGCGAATTGGGATTGGGTGGCCGGGCTGGTTCGTGTCTTGTCAAAGGGCTTCGGGGCACCTACCGTGTGCGCGGTTGGGCGCTTGGCGCAGTGGTTAGCGCGTCTCGTTTACACCGAGTAGGTCGGGGGTTCGAATCCCTCAGCGCCCAGTCTTCGCTTCGCGAAGAAGCTCCAAATCCCAAATGCGGTTTTCGTGCGCACTTTAGGTGCTTGATGTTTGGTGCTTCTCTGGGGCCTGGTGCTTGGACGCTTGGAGCTTTCTCCGCGGAGATCGGAATTTGGAACTTTAATTCGTTCATATTTTTCTTCCCGCCAAGGCTAATGTTCTTAAAATCACGGCGATGAAAAATTCCGGATCCGTTGTCCTGAACCAGTTGATGTCGCCGTCGAGCGTGAATTTGAAGCTGAAGAGCACCGAGCGCGATGGGGTGTTGGAAGAGTTGGTGAACCAGGTGGGCGAGATTGCCAAGCAGCCGGAGGCGCGGCAGACGTTACTGCGGGCGTTGCATGAGCGCGAACAGCTTCATAGCACCGGCATTGGCGATGGCGTGGCGCTGCCGCACGCGCGCAATGCATTAGTGGGGTTGGTCGACAAACCGGTGATTGTCTTTGGGCGCAGCGCGCAAGGGGTGGCCTTTGGGGCGATTGATGGCGCGCCTTCGAAGCTGTTTTTTTTGCTGGTGGCGCGGACGGTGACGGAGCATCTGGCGATGCTGGCGCGTTTAAGCCGGTTGTTGCGCGATCCGCGGTTGCGGCAGGAGTTACTGGCGGTGGATAGCGTCAGCCAGGCGCTGGCGCTGATTCGGGATGCGGAGGAGAAGTTGTAGGCGATTATGGAAGCCGTTCGCAAGGAGCGCTTCCCGCGAACAGTTTGTGACGCCCTTTCAGGGCTTGAAGCGTTAGTTGTATCGATGACCCAGGGGGTTGCCCTGGGCTTTCATATTTCGGGCTTTCAGCCCTGCGCGTAAAAGGACAACCGAAAAAAAACCATTTCACGCCATTCAAGAGCGGCGGAGTGCGCCAGACCTTTGTCGCTTTTCTTCGGACTCGGGAGGTTCATTTCAGGTCCAGGACGGTGCAGGAGGGTTAACCGTTTCGCGCCGATCAGGAGATCGGCGTTCCGAATAAAAACGCCCTCTTGAATATCGTTCAAGAGGGCGGGATTGGAATAACTCCCGGTTATTGGTGGGCGAGATCGCCTTTCACGCCTTTGACGTCGTGAGGCAGGACGAGCTCGCCATCGGCCTCTGTTTTCTCCTCCGGGATGCGCATGGAGTAGAAGGAGCGATAGACGAATATCAGCGCCACGACGAGGAAGAAAACGGCAATGCCGGTCTTCAATTTTAATTCCTGTTTTTGGATCATGGTCACGGCGATTTCGGTGGCGAGGAGGCCGAACAACGTCGTGAATTTAATCACGGGGTTCAACGCGACTGAAGAGGTGTCTTTGAACGGATCGCCCACGGTGTCGCCGACGACCGTTGCGGCGTGCAATTCCGTGCCTTTCTGGCGGAGATCGACTTCGACGATTTTCTTGGCGTTATCCCACGCGCCGCCGGCGTTGGCCATGAAGATGGCCTGGAACAATCCGAAGAAGGCAATCGCGATCAGGTAGCCGATGAAGAAGTAGGGATTGAAGAATGCCAGCGCGATGGCCATGCAGAAGATGACGATGAAGATGTTCCACATGCCTTTCTGCGCGTAAACGGTGCAAATGCGGACGACTTCCTTGCTGTCTTTTTCGGAAGCGGTCTCGGCATCGAGTTTCATGTGTTCCTTGATGTAAACCACGGCGCGATAGGCGCCGGTGACGACGGCCTGGGTGGAAGCGCCGGTGAACCAATAAATCACCGCGCCGCCCGCGAGCAGGCCCAGGATGATTTCCGGCCGGACCAAACTGAGATGTGCGACGACCCCGCCGAAAAGATTTTCGAGCAGGATGATGATGCTGAAGACCATGGTGGTTGCGCCAACGACCGCGGTGCCGATGAGCACGGGTTTGGCGGTGGCTTTGAAGGTGTTGCCGGCGCCGTCGCCTTTTTCGAGTTGATACTTGGCGTTTTCAAAATCGGCATCGAAACCGAATTTTGATTTGATGTCCTGCTTGATATTGGGACGGGCTTCGATTTGGCTCAGTTCATAGACGGACTGGGCGTTATCGGTGACGGGGCCGTAGCTATCGACGGCGATGGTGACTGGGCCCATGCCGAGAAAGCCGAACGCCACGAGGCCGAAGGCAAAGATGGGCGCGGCGAAGTCGAATTCCTTGGGCATGAGGGCCAAAATCGGCGAGCCGTCGTAAGTGCCGAGGACGGCCGCAATGAGCATCAGCACCAGGATGCAGAGGCCCATCCAAAAGGCTGAAAAGTTTCCGGCGACGAAACCGGACAGGATGTTCAGTGAAGCGCCGCCGTGCTTGGAGCAGTTGGTCACTTCACGAACATGCTTCGAACTCGTGCTGACGAATACCTTGGTAAATTCCGGAATGACGGCGCCGGCGACGGTGCCGCAGGAGACAATGGCCGAGAGCACCCACCACAAACCGGAAAGTCCCGGGCCGAGATCCTGTTTGGCCAGCAGGAAATAACTCGCGATGAAGGTGATCGCGATGGAAACGGCGGAAGTGATCCAAACCAGGTGCGTCAAGGGCGCTTCGAAATCGAAATCCTTTTTGTTGCCATATTTGGCTTTGCTGAAGATTTCGTTCACGAAATAAGACACGAGCGAGGTCACAATCATCAGCGCGCGCATGACGAACAGCCAGATGATGAGCGTCGCGGAGAGGATTCGTTTATCGGGCGCTTCCAGCGCGAGCGCGAGGAACGTAATCAGCGCCACGCCGGTCACGCCGTAAGTTTCGAAACCGTCCGCCGTGGGCCCGACGGAGTCGCCGGCGTTGTCACCGGTGCAATCGGCAATGACGCCCGGGTTTTTCGGATCATCTTCGGGCAGTTTGAAGACGATTTTCATCAAGTCGGAGCCGATGTCGGCGATTTTGGTGAAGATGCCGCCGCAGATGCGAAGCGCGCTGGCGCCGAGCGATTCGCCGATGGCAAAGCCGATGAATGAGGGGCCGACGAGGTCGGGAGAAATTTTCGCCAGAAAGACAAGGATGCAGATCATGAAGAACAATTCCACGCAGACGAGCAGGAGGCCGACGCTCATGCCGGAGCGGAGCGGGATGCCGAGCGTGGCGAAGGGATTGCCTCTCAACGCCGAGAAGGCGGTGCGGGAATTCGCGGTGGTGTTGATGCGAATGCCAAACCACGCGACGCCGTAGCTGCCGAGAATCCCGAGAATCGAGGCGAGCAAAATGACGATGACGTTGCGGATCAGTTCGCCGTGACTGAGGTGGTTATTGGGATCATTCCAGGGCAGGCCGACGAAATAATAAAGGATGCAAATGGCAATCAATATCCAGAGAATCGCCAAAAACCTTCCTTGCTGGATGAGGTAGGTCTTGCACGTTTCCCAGATCGTGTTGGAAACGTTCCCCATTGATTCGTGGACGGGCAGCGCCTTGGTTTGCATGTATTGCACGAGGCCGAAGGCCGCGCCGATGAAGCACATCACGATGCCGAAATACATCAGCGCAATGCCGCTGACGCCGCCCAGCCCGGAAAACTTCACGGTGGTGAGGTCGGGGATATTAATGTCCGCTTCGCCGGCAAAGGCGCTGGAGGCCAGGACGAGCCAGCAGATGGGGAGAAACAACGGCAGTAGTCTTTTAGATTTTCTCATACGTTGATTTAGGCGGTGAGACTAAACAAAGGGGATTCGCGCCGCCACATTTTTTGGTCAAGTTCTTACTGATTTAACTGTACACCGGCGATTTTTGTCGCGGTTTCCTCGCGTACACCGCACCGAAAGCCGCATATCAGCCGCTCGCAATATCGCAGGGTTCCTTGAGAAGACGGACGTTCCACCAACGCTCCCAGTGTCTTGAAAGCAGGGGGGTGGGTCAATTCGTAAATTGGCGCTCTGGTTGGGTCCACGGCAGAAATCATCGCAGGAATTTCCCTTGTCGCATTTGGGGTGTTTCCCCATCTTGGGACGGATGCCTGAACGACCGATTTCCGATGTCCTGACCAAGCCGGATGCCGCGCTGGAGATGACGCTGCGGCCCTCCATTTTCTCCGATTTTACGGGCCAGGCGAAGGTCAAGGAACGGCTGGAAATCACGGTCGCCGCCGCCAGGCAACGCGGGGAAGCGGTGGACCATGTGCTGCTCAGCGGGCCGCCGGGCCTCGGCAAAACCACGATTGCGAACATCATCGCCAAGGCGATGGGCGCGACTATCAAGAGCACCAGCGGGCCGACGATTGAAAAGGCCGCGGATTTGGCCGGGCTTTTGACGAATCTTGAGGAAGGGGACGTGCTCTTCATCGACGAAATCCATCGCCTGCAAAAAACCATCGAGGAATATCTGTATCCGGCGATGGAGGATTTCAAACTGGACATCATCATTGACCAGGGGCCGAACGCGCGCAGCGTGCGGCTGAACCTGCCGCGGTTTACGTTGATCGGCGCGACGACGCGGAGCGGGTTGCTGACGGCGCCGCTGCTGACGCGGTTTCCGATTCGTGAGCGGCTGGATTATTACCAGTCCGAGCAACTGGAAAAAATCGTGATGCGCTCGGCGCGGTTGCTGGACATCGAGATTGAGGAACGCGGCGCGAGTGAAATCGCACGGCGCAGCCGAGGCACGCCGCGCATCGCCAACAATTTGCTGCGGCGCGTCCGGGACTTTGCGCAGGTCAAAGGCGAGGGGCGCATCACGGCGACGATCGCGGACAAGGCGCTGGCGATGCTGGAAATTGACGAGAACGGGCTGGATGAAATGGACAAGCGCATTCTGGAAACGATGATAGTCAAGTTCGGCGGCGGGCCGGTGGGCGTGGGATCGCTCGCGGTGGCAGTGGGTGAGGAGCCGGACACATTGGAGGAGGTTTACGAGCCGTATTTGATCATGGAGGGTTATCTCCAGCGCACGCCGCAAGGCCGCGTGGCGACGGAGTTGAGTTACAAGAAGCTGGGGTTAAAGGCGGCGAGTGGGAATCAGCAGAAGTTATTTTAGAATCTTGTTTTGGGCTCGTGCCACTAGGAGCGCCGATCAGGAGATCGGCGTTCCGCAGTCTCTATTGCAATTCAGCCGGCAATCTGCCGATGGAGACGTAGTAGTGGGCCAGCGTATCCGAGAGGTCCTGGGCGCGGAGGCTTTGGCCGAGGCGGAAGGTGGAGCTGGAGCCGAAGTTGCGGACGACGAGGCAATAGGAATCATTGGCCATGATGCCGAGCAATTCGCCGGTGCGGCTGAAGACCAAATCGCCGCGCGAAGGATTGAATTTTCCGAACAGGCCTTTAATCACGCTGCGGTCGAGCTTCACGTAATTGGGATTGCGCACATCGATCTGGAATTTGCATTCGCCGTAATAACCCTCCTGCGCGCCGACGAGGACGGCGTCCTGGAATTTGAATGGATCGGACGAGGTGCGATAGACTTTGGCGCCGAGACGTTTCGCGTCGGCGCTGTTGATCTGCATCAACACGACGCGCGGGTCCGGTTGCGAGAAGGACAGCGTGGACAGCGGAACCTGGCCGCCGTCTCGCTGCAAGGTGACGGTCAACGCGTCCCAATCCGCGGGCGGTATCCAGAAGGTGAGGGGAGTGTCCTGCACGTGGCACATGGCGAACGTGTTGGTGCCATCGGTGACGAGGACGGTCTTGGTGGCCTTTTCCTTGGTGGCCTGACCGCCGAACATGCCGGGCCGCGTGGCGGTAAATTGCACATCGACGGCATTGGTGACGAACTCGTTGAAAATGGTGTTCGACGCGAGGGGGCGGTTCTCGCGGATTTCCTGGGCAAGCGCGCTGGAATTGGTGGCTAGGCTTTTCACGCCTTCCGCGAGCTTGACGTTGGCCTGTTCGAGGCGCGCTTTTTCTTCGCGCTCATATTGCACCTGTTGCTGGGCCTGGGCGGCCATTTCGGTGGCGTGGCGCCGTTCCAAATCCGCCAACTGGAGCTGGTTCGTTAATCTGTCGCGTTCCGCCAATGCGGCCTGGTTTTGCTTCTGCAATTCATCCAGTTGCTTTTTCAAGGCGGCGGCCTGGTCCTGCTGTTTCTGCATTTCAGCCTGGGCGGCGGCGAGCTGTTCCTTCGTGAGAGTGGATTCCGTTGAGCGCGCGTGCAATTGCTCGTTCAGCGCGGCCATGTTGGTTTGCGCGGCGGCGATTTGCTGCTGCAGCGCGGCCTGTTGCTGTTGTGACGCCTGGGCGAGCTTTTCTTTTTCGGTCAGTTGACGTTCCTTTTGCTCGGCGGTGCGCTGGGCCTTTTGCAATTCGCTTTGCAATTGCAGGCGCTTTTGCTGTTCCTCGGTCAACGCGGTTTGCATGACGGCGGCGAGATCGCGGCCGCTGCTGGGCGCATTGGTGGCTTGCGCGGCCGGCACGGCGGTTTCGCCGCTGCCGCCGGTCACTTTGCTCAGGTCCGGCGTCGAAAAAATCAGCAGGCTGACGAGCAAAAAGTCGCAGATGACGATCAGGATGCTCCGGTTCATGACGCAGGTGAAGGAACGGGAGCCGCGACGGGCGTGGGCGAAGTCGGCGATTCGGCCTCGGCTTCCAGCAACAATCTCCGGCGCACGGGCCGCAGGTTGAAGATCTTGAAGAGAGACACGAACAGGATGCCGAACGAGGTCGAGGAGTAGGCCACCATCAGGTCAAAATGATGCTGACTGCTGACCGAGTAAATGATGAACGCCACGATCGTGCCGAGGAAGCCCAGGTACAGGCCGCCGTCGAAGAGGTGTTCCTCATTTTCGAGCAGGCGCAATTTGATGCGCGGGCCGACGCGTTGCCGGCGAATTTCGGCGAGCTTGATCAGGCAGGCCGTGTAGAGCAGCCCCTGCAATACGAAAAACAGGAGCATGGGTATCAATTTTGATTTATCCATAAGTGATGTGTGGAGGTTGACGGTTCCTGACGGGACTACGTCGCCCACCGTGGGCACGTGGAGTCGAAACGGCAATGGCGTTGCGGCGCTTTCCGGGGCGAGAAACGGCTCGCTCAGGAGCAGCACAACCAGCAGAAAACCGAGGCCAAACAAAATCTCGCGCGCAATGTGAAACCCGCGCACTTGCAGCGGCCTTTCCAGGGCCGGCACCGGCGGCCTCAGGACATGAAAGGCGAACGCCAGGAAAAATCCGGCGGCGAGGTACAAAAGCCATTTAATGATCAGAGTCAGTTCGGGTGAACGCGCGGAATAATTTGCGGAAAAGGCGATGAAGCTCGCGAAGGGTTCAGTGCGGGCCGCCGCGTCGTGCGTATCGGAGACATAAATCCGCTGCTGGGTGGTCAACAATTCGCGCACGCCGCCGGCGCCGAAAGCAAGCGCCGTGGTCAGGTCCTTTATTCCGCTTTTCGGAAATGTTTTCAGATATTGCGCGACGGCTTGCGGATTTTCAGACAGTTCCACGGCGGAATATAATTCAGGAAGCTGATCACCGTGATTGCGGACGAGATCGGCCTGGCTGTGCAAGGTGGCGGCGGAATCGGTTTTGCCGACAAAGGATTCAAGCTGGCCCCAGTTGAAGCGTTGCCCGAGCGACAGGAAATCGAGGAGGATGGGTTCCAGTGCCGCGGGATTCCCGGCTTGATTGGCCTGCGAAATGGCGGCGTCAATATCGCTGCTCAGGCTGGGAGTCAATTTGTGCTCGACCCGCAAAATTCCGGTGATGATGATGGCGGCATCGAAGGCCGCGCCCGCCGCGGATTGCGAGGGAGCGAAAATGGTGGTGTTGGTCAGGTCGCGTGTTTGGAGCAAGGCCTTCACGGACGGGTCCGCCGATTTGCCCAGAACGGCCAGCGCTTTCGTGCGGTTTTCTTCGCGCACGACGAAATCGGTAAATGACAGTTCGTTCGTGCCGGTTGCTTTCGGCGCTCTCGGGAAATAGGCGCGGGCGGCGCGACCGTTGATGCCCCAGGCTTCCCAGCCGGGATATTTTTTAACGGTGGTGGCGATGCTGGACGCGAGGTCGTCGGCATCGGAAGCGTGGGCGTTTTGAGCCGCGCGCAAAAGCATCTCGGCGGCGCCCACCTGGCCGATGTGGAGCAGGCTCGTGCCCCGGCCGGTGAGGCTGGAGGTATTACGCCCTGCTTGCGCGAGCACGGATGGTTCGAGGGCGCGCAAATGCGCGGGAATCAGCCAGCCGCAAAGCAGCATCAGCAATCCCAGCAAAACGCAGACTGTAAACCATATCCGGCGGTTCATTGGCGAATTTTCATTAAAATCAAAGCAATTGGCTTGCCAGTAGTGGCTACTTTACCCGGCCCCAGGTATGGGGCTTTCTACTACATTATGCCGCAAACGGTAAGAATATCAAAGAGTGGTGGGTGGGGCTGCCGGCATTTTCCGGGGTGGTCAAACCCTGCTGGATGTTGCTGCTGTTCGTCATCTTTTTTTGCTGGTTGCGCTGGTTGCATGTCACTCGCGTTTTCAAAAATAGCATACGCCGAAGCCTCGCCAAAACGCAAAAAATTATCGAGCCGATTGGCTGCGGAATTTTTCAAACTTCTACCACAGACTGGTTCGCCGCGAGGTTGGTTCAACATTTGTTTTTATTTTTGCTTGGGCCGGAGCGTTTCGGGGTTGAGCGCCGTAGGCGCGGCATCTTTGTAGAAATCATCAGAAAGCAATTCGAGCTCCGTCAGGAGCGGCATATTCAGATGAGGTCGCTCTTGACGGAGCTTGGTTGATATCCGTGCGGCAATCTACAAAGATGACGCGCCTACGGCGCTCGCAAATCGCGCGACGCCGAGCGTCCAGCTTGTAGCGGCCACGTTCGCGTGATAGAGTTCCGCGTCCCGAATGGATGCAAATGCTTCGGCTGATGGAACCTGAACTTGCAATGATGTTTTAATGGAATGAGCGCGCCAAAGACAATAGCCGAACACGAACGCCTGGCTCAGGCCCATGCGGGCCAAAAACGTTGGAAACGGTGGGGGCCGTATCTTTCCGAGCGGCAATGGGGCACAGTGCGCGAGGATTATTCGCCGGGGGGAACCGCCTGGGAATATCTGCCGCACGATCACGCGCGCCGCCAGGCGTATCTCTGGGGCGAAGATGGGTTGGCGGGGTTCAGTGATCATCAGAGCCGGCTCTGTCTGG
>Ga0134128_10003223_pt1 | contig 19930 bp, 12 predicted proteins | sample KB31754_FD_96462 | JGI IMG/M metagenome (GOLD analysis project Ga0134128, IMG submission 96462) | Terrestrial soil microbial communities with excess Nitrogen fertilizer from Kellogg Biological Station, Michigan, USA - KB3-175-4 | ecosystem: Environmental > Terrestrial > Soil > Unclassified ...
ATGAGCAGAAGATTTTTCGCCATGGGCATTCTCGCTGTGCTCTGCGTAGCCACCGCGTGCCGCTCGCCGCACGTGGATATTGCGGTGGAGAATCGGACCGGCAGCGAGATCCGCCTGCTCGAAGTCGATTACCCCAGCGCGAGCTTCGGGGCTGACTCGCTGGCGGCCGACGCCACCATGCATTACAAGGTGCAACTGCAGGACAAGGGTGCGGTCAAAGTGCAGTACATGACGCCGGATCACAAGCAGCCGCAGACCACGGGACCAGAGATTTCCGAAGGCCAATACGGCAAGCTCGAGATCATTCTGCTGCCCGGCGGCAAGGCTGAATTTCACCCTGAGTTGCACGGCGGAAAGTGACTCGGTGGGGTGCGTGAGACGTGCCTCCGCGAAGCATGCCCAGCGTGCTAATCTGCCCTTTGGTGGCTTCTGAATTCATCTCTATTTTTGAGCACGAGTATCGCGAGTTGCGGCCGCGGGCACCGATGCCGCCTTTCCATCTGCGCTTCCGCCGCTTCACTTCGCTCAACACTACGATTCGCCTGCGCGAAGGCCAGGTGTATGTAAACCTTTCGGACCTGCTTGAGGGCGCGCCGGAATCCGTGATTCGCGCCATCGCGCATATCCTGCTGGCCAAGCTGTATCGCAAACCGATCGACGCCGCACACAATGCGCGCTACAAGCGGTTTGCCTCAAGTGCAACGGTCACGCGCCAGGCCGAGCTCATTCGCGGCGCGCGCGGTACGAAGCGCTACTTCGGGCCGCAAGGACGCTACTACAACCTGGAAGAAGTTTTCGATACGCTGAACGGGCGTTTCTTCGGCGGGCTCATGGGAAGGCCCGAGCTCACCTGGAGCGAGCACCACGCCAAGCGCTCGCTGGGCCACTACGACGCCGCACACAACACTATCGTGGTGAGCCGAGTTTTCGACCGGCCCTCGTCTCCTCGATACGCCGTGGAATACCTGCTCTACCACGAGATGCTTCACCTGAAGCATCCGGTGAGGATGAATGGACTGCGCCGGTGTGTTCACTCGCGTGAGTTCAAAGCCGAAGAGCGCAAGTTCCCGCAGCTCACGGAAGCGCTCGCATTTCTCAAGCGGCTGTAGCGGCGAAGATTCTTCGCTGCGCTCAGGATGACAAGTTCATTCTTGGGGGTGCGGGAGACAAGCAGGTCCTTCGCTGCGCTCAGGATGACAAGTTGAGAAGATCATTCGGGGGCGACGGCCAATGCGGAAGACGACGCATCGGACCGGATCAGCAGGCGTGCGGGAATTCCGCAGAGCACAATGCCGACGCCGATAAGCGCTGGAACCGGATCGTGCAGCAGAATGAGCGCGTCCACGATGAAGCAGAAGACGATGAAGAGCACGGGCGCAACCGGATACCACCATGCCTTCAGGCGCTCGGGGAGCCGAAAGAGGGTGGAGACGGTAAGAGCCAGGAACAGGACCGCGGAGAAGATGATGAAGGCGAGCACGCGGTCGAAGGCGCCCAATGCGAGCACCAGCAGCGAGAGCGCAGTCTGCAGCAGGATGGCGTAGACGGGTGTCCCAAACTGCTGATGGAGACGCCCGAACGCCGGGAAGAACGAGCCCTTGACCGCCATGGCGTAGATGACGCGAGGCGCTGCCATGAAGAGCGCCGCGATTCCTCCGCAGACACAGACCAGCACGCATGCCGACAAGATGCGGCCGCCGGCAGGGCCGAACAGTGCGACGCCGAACTGCGCAACAAAGGCCGTGTTCGAGGTGACGTGGGACAACGGCACGACAGCTAGAAATGCGCCGCTGATGCCCAGATAAACGAGCATTACCACAGAGACCCCGCCGAGGAACGCCAGGGGAAGTGTGCGCCGGGGGTTGCGGACCTCGCCTGCGATCTTGCTGGCTTCCCACCATCCGCCAAAGCTAAAGAATGCACTCACGACGGAGGAAGCGAGCGCGGGGAAGAGGGCCTCGGATCCGGGGCGGCGTTGCGCGATCGGTAGCACGTTGGCGACGTGTGCGTGGCCGCCGAACAATGCCCAGCCTGCGACGATGAGGAGCACGGCAATCTTAAGCGTGTTCACGGACGAGACCACCACTCCGCTCAGGCGCGTTCCCAAGATGTTGATTGCGCCGAACGCCATGAGTAGTGCGGCGGGTGCGAGCGCCAGCAGGCGCGGAGATAGCGGCGCAACCTGCGCGATGTAAGCAACGGAACCGACGGCGAGCGCTGCGGCGACTCCGGGATACATGACGATCGAACTCATCCACCCGTAGAGAAAAGCCGTCCTGGGGCCATAGCCGACACGGAGGTAAACGTACTCGCCGCCGGACTCGGGGAATCGGATGGCGAGTTCGGAGTAGCAGAGTGCGCCGCACATGGCCATGAGTGCGATGCCGATCCACACGAGCCCAAGCAAGAGGGGCGAGCCGAGCGACTTCGCCATGCTCGCAGGGGTGAGAAAAATACCAAGCGCGATGGATTCGCCGGTGACCACGGCGATAGTCGCGGAGAGTCCGAGCTGGCGTTGGGATCGGTTGGGCATGGACGAGGGTCCCTTTATGTATTGCAGAGAGCGCGGCTCCGATTTTCGGAGTCTACTCTGGCGGGCACCGAAGGGGAAACCGTGCGTCCGGCTGTTAGTCCGGACGCATGTGGCCGAGTTAGAACGAGAGCCGGGCGGCAAGCTGAAACGCGCGTGGGCCGCCTGAGCCGAATACGCCGCCTGCGGTGGAGACCGGGCGGCCGAAGCTCGACGAAAGGGCTGGGTTGTTGCGGTCGGGCGTGAGCGTGTTGTTGAAGCCTGAGTAATTCAGGTTGCTGACGCCAAGAATATTGGTCACGTTGAAGATGTTGAAGGCTTCGCCGATGAGGGTGAGGCTGTAGCGGTCGCCGAAGCTGATGGAGCGGTCGAGACGGAAATCGAGAGCCTGGAAGCTGTCGTTGAAGTGCGCGTGGTCGCTCACCTGGGGCAGCATCACATAGCTGTTGGTGCTGGCTTCCCACACGCCGCCGGCTGCGTCAGTTTTGGCGATCCAGGCATTCAATTGCTGAGCATTGTGAAACGCGCGACCGCCGGCATTGCGCTGCAGGGTGGGAACGCGCTCGCTGCCGTCGGGCAGAAGAATGTCCATGGGCACGCCGGAGGCAATGGTCCACAGGGGCGCGAAATGGAATTTGTACGGCAGGTTGGCCATGCCGGAAAGAACCAAACGGTGGCGCTGGTCGTTGGGCGTCGGGCCGTATTCGCGATGCAGATCAGTGGGATCGATGGGTGAGTACTCGAACGGGATCTGGTCGTCGTTGGCGTAGTTATACGCTTTGGCGAGGGTGTAGGCGGAATCGAATTCGCCCCAGCGAGAGAAGCGCTGGCGCACGCTGACCCATAGCGCGTCGTACTTGGTGTTGGCCGCGGATTCCAGATCTGTGACCGAATCGGGGCCCTGGGTTTCAGGATTGTAGACCGAGCCGACAGGGCGGCCGATGATGAAGCGTGTGCCCAGGTTGTGGACCCCGTCGACCTTTACCAGCAGCTCCTGGCCGATCTGTTTTTCGATTCCCACGTTGAACTGCTGCACCATGGGATTGCGCATGCGGTTGTTGATGATGTCGATGCCTGCGGCGCCGGCGCCGGTGAAGACAAATCCGCCAAACGGATTGGAGAGCACGGTGGGTGCGCCCGGGCGAAAGGTGCCGTCGGGATTCATGTAAATGGGATTGCCGCTGGGGTCAGTAATCACATTGCCGGCGGTGACGTTGAGCGCGAGCGCGCGGCCATCGAGGCCTTTCTCAAGCGACATGATTTCGAACGTGATGCGGTCGTAGTAGATGCCGTATCCGCCATGAATGCTGAGATTCGGTTTGACCGCGAAATTGAAGCCGAAGCGCGGCGCCCAGTCAGCGAAATCGCGGTGGCGCGAGCCCTTGTAAAACGAATCGAGGATGGGATTGCGATGGGCGTACCAGCTCAGGTTGTTGAGGTTGGGTCCATCTCCCAGCGCAGCCCCATGTTGAGGGTGAGGCGCGGGAGCATTTTCCAGTCGTCCTCGGCGAACGCCGCAAGGTGGAAGCTGTCGTTGTTGGGCAGGATGAGCGCGCGCTGCGGCTTGGTGCTGCGAAGTCCGACGGCGAAGAGGAGATCGTCGTCATTTACTACGCCGTCTTTGTTGCGGTCGAAGTCGGGAAAGTCCTCGACGGCCTGGATGTTGCCTTTCTGGAAGACACCGAGATTGAAGTCGGCGTCAATGGACTGGACTTCTCCGCCGAAGGTGAGGGTGTGGCTGTGCCGCGACCACGTGATCATATCGGCGCCTTGCAGGCGAAACTGCTTTGTGCCCTGCGGGACGCGGTAAGTGGCGCCGTCATCGAAATCGGGGAAAGTGATCTGCGGTGCGGTCGTGGTGGGCGAGATGTAGTTGAAGAAATTGTTTTCCGCAAAGCTCATCTTGTTGATGACTGCGGGTGTGAAGATGTGTACCCAGTCGGCGACCAGGCCTTGCAGGTGATTGGTGGAGTTCTGCCGGTACGCGGCGGTACCGATGGCGCGGTCGAGCTGGCTCTGCCCCAGGTCGTCCTCAAGCTCGAGCGATTCGCGAAAGCCGAAACGATCCTTTTCGCGCGCCTGCCAGTCGAGCCGCTCGGTCGAGAGGTAGTCGTGCAAGGGAGCGGTCGCGAACTGGCGGGCAATGGTCTGGTGCGCCATATCGCGCGCGCCGACAAGATCGCCCCCAAGCTGCCGGCGGTCTTCCATGGCCACGAACCACCAGGCGCGATCCTTGCGGACGGGACCGCCCAGATCGGCCGAGTATTGCTGCCGATGGAACGGCGGAGTGGAACCAACACTGGGATCGAAGGTGGCGGGCAGCGCCTGCATTGCGCCGTCGCGCTCATACAATCCGATGTCGCCATGAAGGTAGTTGGAGCCCTGTTTGGTGACCACGTTCACCACGGTCGACCCGGATCGACCGAGGCCCGCGGAAAAGCGATTGGTGGCGATCTGGAACTCCTGCACCGCATCCTCGGGGATGTTGACCAACGACCCTCCGACGACGTCGTCGTTGTTATCCGCGCCATCCACAGTCACGCTGCCGCCGCGGCCCAAGTGGCCGGCGGAGGAGATCACCACGGTGTTCTGCTTGGTCGGATCGAAATTAGGCGCGGGCGCATTGCCCGGAACCAAGTACGCGAGCTCGAGATAGTTGCGGCCATTGAGCGGCAATGTGTCGATCTGGCGGGCATCGATCACGTCGCCGACGACGGAGCTGGTGGTGTCAATGGACCGTGCGGGATTGCTGGAGACTTCGACCGTCGCGTGACTTCCGGCAATCACCAACTGGATGGGAATGTTTCTTATCTGACCCACTTCCAGATGGAGGGTTTCGCGCCACGCAGAAAACCCCGACACGGCAGCAGTCGACAAATCGTAATCCGATGCCTCAAGCGTGGCGAAAGAAAAGACTCCATCGCCGTGGGTGGTGAACGTGCGGACTGTTCCCTGCTTGACATTGGTGAGCGTGACCAGGATGTTACTCACTGACTTGCCGGAAGCGTCGGTGATGGTTCCGGTGATGCCGGCCGTTGCCAGTTGCTGCGCATTCCCTGCCGGAAACATAAGCAGGGCAAGAAGCAGAATCCCGCAGGCAGAGGCACAGCGGGCGAAGACACGCGGAACGGTTTGCATTGTACTGACCTCGAAATTGAACAGTCCCTTGAGATGGGGAAATTGGAAGAGAACCTATGCGGGACAGTACGCGAGGCGATTGAACCCGGGCATCCGCTTCGAGAAGGAGGGATTTGTCAATCCAAAGGAGGAGGCCGTCTTGAGAAGTGTGGCGTGACTTGAGACAGAACCGCCGGGCGGGGAGAGCCCCCACCCGGCGGCGATCCCCCGGTTTATTTCAGTCCGAAGACGTCGATTTCGCCTTGCGGATTTGCGGCAGTTGGCAAATCGTGGCCAGTGGAAATGTAGACCTTGCCATTAGCGACCACTGGCGAAGAAAACTTGATTCCGTACCCTCCCACATCGCCAGGGTCCGTGGAGCTGTTGTAGAGTTCGCGAGGAAACTGGGCCGCATCATAGGCGCGCAGGATCGCTGGCGTGACTGGATCGCTGCCGCTGCTCTGGATGGGGTGACCGGTGTCGATCATCCACACAATGCCAGCGTTGTTGCCGTTGGCAGAGATAAAGGGCGAGGTGCCGCGCGTATATTGTTGAATGCTTGGATCGGAATGGGGCCCGGGAGTCAGGGTGCCGGAGTAAGTAAACTGGCGCACACCCGCAGGGGCTGAACTTGAGGTGGGAGTAACTCCGAGATAAACGGATCCGTTGAAGTAGGCGGCAGTGCCGAAAATCTCGTAGGAATTGCTCTGCGCAGTAAAAGTGCCAGAGACATCAGTGCAGGACTGGGAATAAGGTGCGGAGAGATCGGACTCGAACCAGAGGGTCTGGGTCGCGCCGGTATCGCCGGCGTGTTCCTGCCCCAAGTTCGAGGTGTCTACGAGGAAGAGCTTGCCTTGCTTCCCACCGGCAAGGGCCTTGGATGTTCCCGGAAGCAGCAGCAGGCCGCCAGAAGCGAGATCCGAGTCGGCGCAATCCATATATTGGTAATCCTGCGGCGTGAAGTAATCGAGAAGCTGCAGTTTTGGATTGAACTTGAGGACGGAGTCGGACCATGCGGTCTTTCCGTCCCAGGGGCCATTGCCGGTGACGACGTAGACATTACCGGAACTGTCGGCCGTCGGGCCGGCGCCACCCATCCAGATTCCGCCCGCGCTGGCATAAGGGCCTTCGCCATCGAGGTTGGGGCTGGAATTGAAGGCGCCCACCTGAGCGAGCGACTGCGCGTCGTAGGCCAGCAGCCAGCCCCTTGGACAGCTTCCAAAGCCGATATAGACGGTGTTATTGGCGAGCAGCAGGGCGGCGCGCTGCGTGCAGGAGGTGTCGAGCGAAACGACTCCGCCGACGGACCCCTTGCCGGTACCGGGAGCCGAGGCCTGCAGAGTGACGGGGCCTCCAGACTTCTGGGCGCCCGTCGCAAGATCGAGCGCATTGAGACGGAATGTGCCGCCGGCGGAGCTCGATTTTTGCGTACTCACCACGTAGAGAGTTCCCGTGGAGGGATCGATCACCGGTGTCGATGTGATGCCCTCGACCGGCTTGATGGGCGCGTTGCCAAGTGGCGATTCGCCGGGCTGCAGAAGCGACACCTTCCAGAGCGGATTGCCCGCTTGATCTGCGTCGAACGCATACACGGTGTCGTTCTCCGTAGCCACATAGAGCACGGCGTGCGATGTGCCGTTTACGGTTACATGCGACATGATCAGCGGACTTCCATACACGTACCCATCGACCTGATAAGAGAAGAGCTTTCCGAAATGGCCACCGGATACGTTCGCCGGAGTTATCGATATCTCGCTGGAGTTTAATCCTGACCTGTTGGTATCCACGTGCCAAGTGGGTACATTCACGAGTGACCCGGATGGAGTTGTAACCTGCACCGGTTGAGATGATGTAGTTCCATCGATCGATGCAGTTACCGTGGTCGAGCCGGATGCGATGCCGGTGAGCATGCCGGAAGCGCTGACAGATGCGACAGCGGAATTGCCCACCGTCCATGTTGCGGACGACGTGACGTCCTGAGTTGTGCCGTCCTTGTAAGTTGCTGTGGCAGTCAACTGCTGAGTGTCGCCGATGGTAAATTGCGGCGAGCTGGGCGTAATGGCGAGCGACTGCGCCGTGGGGCTGCTGATGGTGACGCTTGCGGATGCTGTGACGTTATTCAAGACCGCGGTTATGGCAGTGGAGCCCGGGGCGACCGCAGACGCGAGGCCGGCTGCGTTGATGGTGAGCAGGGTCGTATCGGCTGAAGTCCAGGTAACCTGGGCGGTGAGGTCGGCTGTGCTTCCGTCGCTGTAAGTCCCGTTTGCAGTGAACTGAAGGGTGGCTCCGGTCTGCAGAGCACCGCTTGAGGGGGAAACGGCGATGGAGCTTAGAGTCTTAGCCGGAGCGGTAACTTGAAGGCTCGCCGAACCGATGACGCCCTGGTAGGTCGCGGTGATGTTGGCAGAGCCTGCGGCGACCCCGGTGGCCTTGCCGCCGGCGTCGACCGTTGCAACGGCCGTGTCGGAGGACGACCAGGCCGCGAGCGAAGTTACGTTAGCCGTGCTCGCGTCACTATACGTGGCGGTTGCAGTGAACTGGAGGTTAGAGCCGGCCTGCAGGGTAGTGCTGGCAGCGGCTACCGAGATCGAGCTCAGAGTCTTCGTCGGAGCGGAAATTTGAAGGCTTGCCGAACCGGTGATGCCCTGCGACGTCGCGGTGATGGTCGCGGAACCCGCCGCGACACCGGTGACCTTGCCGCTGGCGTCCACCGTTGCGACCGTCGTTTCAGCAGACGTCCAGGCCACGAGCGATGTGACATCGGCCGTGCTGCCATCACTATACGTGGCGGTTGCAGTGAACTGGCGCGTAGCTCCGGCCTGAAGAGTCGCGCTCGACGGCGATACGGCAATGGAAGCCAGCGTCTTGGTTGCAGCGGTGACCGTGAGGCTTACCGAACTGCTGACGCCCTGCAAGGTTGCGACGATGGTAACTGTGCCCGCTGCAATGCCGGTCGCTTTTCCGCCGGAGTCAACGGTTGCGATGGACGGGTCAGTTGATGTCCAAGCAGCCTGCGACGTAATGTCAGCCGTGCTTCCATCGCTGTAAGTGCCGGATGCAGTGAGCTGGCTTGTGGTTCCGGCCTGCAGAGTGGCGCTCGAGGGCGAGAGAGCAATGGAGCTAAGGGTCTTAGCCGGTGCCGTAACCTTCAGGCTCGCCGAACTGCTAACGCCCTGGAAGCTCGCGGTGATCGTAACAGACCCCGTTGCGACGCCGGTGGTCTTGCCGCTTGAGTCAACGCTTGCAATCGAAGCGGCAGAAGACGACCAGGTCACGCCGGATGTCAGTTTCACGATGGTGCCGTCGCTATATTTCGCAGAGGCGGCAAACTGAATTGCGGAGCCTGCAGTTATGGTTCCGGAATCGGGGCTTACGGCTATGGAAACGAGGTCTTTCTTGGGAGGATTATGAACGACTCCTGACGAGGTTGCGCAACCTGAGAGGACCAAGGCAAATGCAAGCATGGAGCTTGCACACGACACCACACGCGTGAACTGGGAATGGAACAGCACGCCAAGGCTCCTTAATCAAATCATTGACAATCGGTCAAAAAGAAGACGAGCCGCGCCGAGGCGGTCAACTAAATACCGCGAAAAGCGCCGTCGCGAGCAAGCGTCTTCGGCAGAGCGTGCGAGCCCTTTTAGGAATTATTCAGTGTCTAGCGTAGGGTCTTAATTGTTGAGGTCTGTACTAGTTCCCACGAAGGCTAGTTCCCCCCATTTAATGATCTACTCCCCCGCCTTGTTAGTTGGGGGCGAGTGAAAACTGGTTGCTTCTGGGCTGGAATGCGCAATCGAAGGGCTCGCGCCAGAACCTGCCAACGGACGATGAGGAAAACGGTAGGCCGCCTCATCCGCCTGCGGCTGTTCACCGCAGGACTAACTGATCGAGAGCAAGATTCAGCTTCAGTACGTTGACCCTCGCTTCCCCAAGCAGCCCGAAGGTATGGGCTTGAATGTGCTTTTCGACGAGCGCACGGACCGTGATTTCCGGCAGGCGCCGGGCAGTGGCAACTGTATGCACCTGGTAGAGCGCGGCGGCCGGCGAGATGTCGGGATCGAGTCCGGAGGCAGACGTGGTTACAAGCTCGATGGGCACGTCGCGCCCCGGATTCTGTTTCTGATACTCGGCAATCGCGGCCTGGGTGCGATCCACAAATGCGGCGTTCGACTGCGCCAGGTTCGAGCCGCCGGAGTTTGCCGCGTCGTATCCATCGCCGGCTGCCGAGGGCCTGCCATGGAAGTATCGCGCGCCAGTAAAGCTCTGGCCGATGAGCGCGGAGCCGATGACCGCGCCGTTGCGCGCGATCAGTTGCCCATTCGCCTTGTTGGGCATAGTCATCTGCGCGATCCCGGTAACGGCGAGCGGGTAGACGATTCCAAGCAGGACGGCTGTGACCAGCGTAAAACGTAATGCGATCCAGAGCGTGTTTCGCACAACGGCTCCTTTCTTACACGAGGTGCAGGCCGTTCAGGGCCATATCGATGATCTTGATTCCGAGGAAGGGCACGATAATCCCGCCCATTCCGTAGACGATCAGGTTGCGGCGCAACATGGCCTCAGCGGACATGGGCGCGTAGTGCACGCCTTTCAGGGCAAGCGGAATGAGCGCGATGATAATCAGGGCGTTGAAGATGACGGCGGACAGGATGGCCGATTGCGGCGTGCCGAGATGCATGATGTTGAGCACCTGGAATGCTGGAAACACTCCGAGAAACATAGCGGGAATAATGGCAAAGTACTTCGCCACGTCGTTGGCGATCGAGAACGTTGTCAGTGCGCCGCGCGTCATGAGGAGTTGTTTGCCGATTTCGACGATTTCGATGAGCTTGGTGGGATTGGAATCGAGGTCGACCATGTTGCCGGCCTCTTTTGCGGCTTGCGTCCCGCTGTTCATGGCGACGCCTACGTCGGCCTGCGCCAATGCGGGCGCGTCGTTGGTGCCGTCGCCTGTCATGGCGACCAGCTTGCCTTTGGCCTGCTCGCGCTTGATGAGATCCATCTTGTCTTTGGGCTTGGCCTCGGCCAGGTAGTCGTCGACGCCGGCTTCCTGGGCGATGACCGCCGCGGTGAGCGGATTGTCGCCGGTGATCATGATGCTGCGAATGCCCATGGTGCGCAGTTGCGCCAGGCGCTCCTTTAGGCCGCCTTTCACCACGTCCTTGAGGTAGACCACACCGAGAGCAGCTTCGTTCTCAACGACGACGAGTGGGGTTCCGCCGAGACGGGCAATCTCCTTGACTCGATCCGACACCGCGCGGGGCAGCGCGGAACCTCGGGATTCGATCCATCGCGTGATTGCGTCGGCAGAACCTTTCCGGATCTGTGTGCCGGGCATGTCCACGCCGGACATGCGGGTCTGCGCCGAAAACGGCACGAACTCCGCGCGTATGCTTTCGAGGTCGCGCCCGCGCAGATTGTATTGCTGCTTGGCGAGCACCACAATGGAGCGGCCTTCCGGCGTCTCGTCTGCAACCGATGCCAGTTGCGCCGCATCCGCGAGGCGTTCGATCGTAATGCCGGGAGCGGGGAAAAACTCGGTGGCCTGACGGTTGCCAAAGGTGAAGGTTCCGGTCTTATCGAGCAACAGGGTGCTCACATCGCCGGCGGCTTCAACGGCGCGGCCTGACATGGCGAGCACGTTGTAACGCACCAGGCGGTCCATGCCGGCGATGCCGATTGCGGAGAGCAGCCCGCCAATGGTTGTGGGGATGAGGCACACCAGCAGGGATACGAGCACGAACAGGGTTTGCGGCGCGTGCGAGTAAATGGCGAATGGCTGCAGAGTGACCACGGCAAGCAGAAAGACGATGGTGAGTCCCGAGAGGAGAATGCTGAGAGCAATCTCGTTCGGCGTCTTCTGCCGCGTGGCGCCTTCGACGAGTGAGATCATGTGATCGAGAAAGCTTTCGCCGGGATTGGAAGTGATGCGGATCTTGAGCGAGTCCGACAACACCCGCGTGCCGCCGGTGACTGATGAGCGATCGCCGCCGGACTCACGGATGACCGGCGCGGATTCACCTGTGATGGCGGATTCATCGACTGACGCTACGCCTTCAATGACCTCGCCGTCGCCGGGAATGTGCTGTCCCGCCTCTACCCGAATCACGTCGCCGGCGCGAAGGTGGGCGCTCGAAACCGTCTCCACGGTACCGCCCGGACGCAAGCGGTAGGCCATCGTCTCGCACTTGGACTTGCGCAGCGTGTCGGCTTGCGCTTTGCCGCGACCTTCGGCAACAGCTTCAGCGAAGTTGGCGAACAGCACGGTGAACCACAGCCAGATGGTGATCTGAATATCGAAGATTACCGGATGATGATGGTGGACGGCCTCGATCACCAGCAGGACTGTGGTGAGAACGCAGCCCACCTCCACGACGAACATGACGGGATTTTTCGCCATGGTTCGCGGATTCAATTTGCGAAACGAGCCCACCGCGGCGGAGCGCAGAATTTGCGGAGACCACAGTGTCTGGGTATGCGCCATTGCTACTCCTCTTCAGGAAAACAGGGTTCCATGCCGCAGCAACAGGTGCTCCAGCACGGGGCCAAGGCTTAATGCGGGGAAAAACGTGAGCGCACCAACGATCACGATGACCCCAGTCAGCAGAATTGTGAACAGTGGCGTGCTGACAGGGAACATGCCGACGGACGGTGGAATCCGCTTCTTCCGCGCGAGATTTCCGGCCAGGGCGAGAGCCGGAATCATCATGAGGAAGCGGCCGGAGAGCATGGTGAATCCGAGGCTGACGTTGTACCAGGGCGTATTGGCGTTCAATCCCGCGAAGGCTGAACCGTTGTTGCCGGCGGCGGATGTGAAGGCATAGAGAATTTCGCTGAGGCCATGCGGCCCGTGGTTGGCCAGGCTGCTCAGGCCCATCCGGGGCGCGAGGATCGTGATGGCGGAAAAGGTGAGGATCAGCACTGGGAAGATGAGCACGTAAAGCATGGCCATCTTGACGTCGTAGGCTTCGATCTTCTTGCCCAGGTATTCCGGGGTGCGCCCGACCATGAGGCCGGCGATGAAGACCGCAAGCACTACGTAGACGAGGATTCCGTACAAGCCCGATCCCACGCCGCCGAACACGATTTCGCCAAGCATGATGTTGGCCAGCGGAACGAGGCCGCCCATCGGGGTGAACGAATCGTGCCACGAGTTGATTGCGCCGCAGCTCGCATCGGTGGTGATGGTGGCGAACAGCGCGGATTGGGATACGCCGAACCGCGTCTCCTTGCCTTCCATATTGCCGCCGGACTGGAGCGCGCTGCTGTGCTGATCTGCCCCGCGGAGGGTCGGGTTTGGCTGCGATTCATAGTGATAGGCAGTGGCGAATCCGGCAGCAAACAGGAGTGCCATGCAGGCGAACACGGCCCAGCCATGCCCACGCGACCCGGTCATTCGCCCGAGGGTGATGGTCAATCCGGCGCCGATGACAAAGATTGAAAGCATCTGAAGGAAATTGCTCAGCGGCGTTGGGTTCTCAAACGGGTGGGCGCTGTTGGCATTGAAGAACCCGCCGCCGTTTGTGCCCAGCATCTTGATGGCTTCCTGGCTGGCGACCGGCCCCTGGGCTATGGTCTGCGTGGAGTGCTCGAGCGTCTGCGCCACGGTGTAGGGATGCAGATTCTGGATGACTCCCTGGCTCACCAGGATCAGGGCGAACACCATGCAGGCGGGCAGCAGAACGTAGAGGCAGGCACGCGTGGTGTCGACCCAGAAGTTGCCGATCGACTTGCTCTCGTGCCGCGCGATTCCGCGCACCAGCGCGATGGCGACGGCGATGCCTACGGCCGCACTGAGGAAATTGTGATAGGCAAGGCCCACCATCTGGGTGAAGTAGCTCATGGTGGTTTCGGGCGTGTATGCCTGCCAGTTGGTGTTCGTGGTGAAGGATGCCGCGGTGTTCCATGCCAGCTCTGCGGGGACCGCAATCATGTGCTGCGGGTTCCACGGAAGCCACTGCTGGATGCGTTCAATGACATAGGTGAGCAGGAGCGAGACCAAGCTGAACAGGAGCATGGCAATTGTGTACTCGCGCCAGTTCATCTCTTTTTGTGGGTCGATGCCGCAGAATCGGTAGATGACATTTTCGAATCGCCGCAGGAACCTGGCGTCGCCCTGGAAGATGCGCGTCATATAGATGCCTGCCGGCCTCATGCATAGGAGCAGGAGAAGGAAATACACCGCAAATTGCAGCCAGCCGTTGAGGGTCATTTCAGAATTTCTCCGGATAGAGAAGCGAATAGAGCAGGTAGGCGAGCAGGCAGATGGAGAGGAACAGGATGCATGCGGTTGCTGTCGTCATGGCGCCTACCTCAGCCGCTCGCAGGCGTTCACAAACAGCAGGGCGATCGCGAAGAACAGGATCGTGAAAAGGAGCATGAGCAGATCGAGCATGGTGGGACATGCCTCCGTAATGGCTTGATCTGATTTGTAGTGCGGGACAGCGAAGGCGGGAGTAAGGGATAGCTAAGGGTTTTGTAAGGAGGGCTGCGCCGGGGAGCTATGGCCGCCGAGATTTTGCGTTGGCCGTCGCCACTTGACCGGTGAGGCCATTGGCACACCATTCACTCGTCGAGAAAACAGAACGTTGGCCAAAAGTCGGTCGCACGCAGGAATTGTGTCAGGCAGGCTTTTGAATGGCGAGGGCGGGCTCGGCGATTGGCACGCGGCTGTGGCGGGAGGTCCACACGAGCAGCGCGATGCCTGCCGCAACGCAGCCCAGGCTGGCGCATTGCGCGTTCGACATTCCCCACAAAACGTGGGGGTTGCGGCGCAGGAACTCGACCAGGAAACGAGCCAAACCGGTAAGAACGAGATATTGTGCCAGGATGCTGCCGGTGGGGCGCGGTTTCCCTGCCCTGAACCAGAGCCACGTGCCGATCAGCAGCCCTCCTGCAAGTTCATACAACGGCGTGGGATGTACCGCCACGAACACCGGATCGATGCCGTGCGGGAAGGCCATCCCCCAGGGCAGGTCCGTCGGTTTGCCGTAGCAGCCGTCGCCCGAAAGGAAGCAGCCGATGCGGCCGATGCCGTAGCCGAAGGCGGCTGCGGGCGCGGCCAGATCGAGGATGCGCAGGCCACCGATTTTGGCGCGGATCCCTTGAATTACGAGTGCCGAGATGCCGAAGACGAGACCGCCGAACCAGGCGAATCCCCCCGTATCCCAGAGCGCGCTCCAGCCCTGCTGGCGGAAATCCTGTGGCGTATCAAGGACATGCCACAGCTTGGCGCCGATGATGCCGGCGATCATGGCCACGACGACCATGGTGATGGCGTCAGCGGAGATGCGGGCGCGCCGAAAACTGCGCTCCATGACGAGGCCGGCGACCACGGCCGCGAGCCAGAGCATGAGTCCGAAGGTGGGGATTTCGGGGTGAAAGCTGCCGAGATGGAAGTGAATGTAGGGATACATCTCTATGTCCAGTATAGACGCGGGCTGAGTTTGGAAGATTCGGCGTGGTGTCAAGATTCGACACGCAAGCGGAATTTTAACAACGGCGGGCTTGGGGGACCAGTTGCGGACAGGCGATACTGGACTTATGGCCACCATCCCTCAGCAAGGACTGGAAGTTCTGTATACCCGTGACCAGATAGCGAGCCGCGTTGCTGAACTGGGGGCGGAGATCACCCGCGACATGAAGGGCGAGAAGCTGGTGATGGTGGGTGTGCTCAAAGGGGCCGCGCCTTTTCTGGCGGACCTGGCCCGGGCAGTTCAGGTGGACGCGACGTTTGATTTTGTCGCGGTGTCAAGTTACGGGAGAGGGCACCGAACTTCGGGGGCGGTGAAGCTGATCAAGGATCTCGACGAGACCGTCGAGGGCAAGAACGTTCTGATTGTGGAGGACATTCTGGACACAGGACTGACGCTGAATTACCTGCGGAGGCTGATCCTGCAGCAGAAGCCCAAATCGCTGCGGATTGCGGCGCTGCTGGACAAGCCGTCGCGGCGGATCGAGAAGATCGACGCCGATTATGTGGGGTTCTCCATTCCAAACTTATTTGTTATCGGATACGGAATGGATTATGCGGAGCGCTACAGAAATCTGCCGGACATTTGCCTGATGACGCCGGATCATCCGGAGTGAGTTGGAATGACCGTTTTGGGGTCGGGAGGGGAATGGAGCCAGCGCCGCGACCAAGGGTTTCCCCGAGGTTCGCCACAGGCTCAACAAAGGTCTATACTCATTCCCCGGGACAGGGCAGATCCGCCCGGTTAGAGGCGGTTCAAAGGAGCAGAGGGTTCATGGCTGCAGTACCGCAAGTTCAGGATACGGACCTTGATTTCGACCATGGCACTTTTGATGCGGCAGCGTTTACGTTGTCGGCGCTGGAGAATTGGCAGACGCTGGCGCAGGCCATGGATCACACCCTTCTGAAGGCCGAAGCGACACGCGAGCAGGTGGAGAATCTTTGTGACGAAGCGGTTCGCTATCGCTTCGCGTGCGCGATGGTGAACCCTACCTGGGTGACTACGGCGGTGTCGGTGTTGGCGGGAACGGGGATTTCTGTAGGCGCGGTCATCGGCTTCCCGCTGGGAGCGTCGCTGGATTCAACGCTGCGGCAGGAAGCTGCGGCGCTTACCCGGCTCGGCGCCAAGCAACTGGACATGGTGATTCCTGTGGGGCAGTTGAAGAGCGGGAACTACCACGCGGTTGAGCGCACGGTCCGATCCGCCGCCAATGTAGCGCACCATCATGGAGCAATTCTGAAGGTAATTCTGGAAACCTGCTTACTGAACGTGGAGGAAAAGCTGCGGGGGGCGGAGATTGCGATCCAGGCAGGGGCGGATTTCCTGAAGACGTCGACTGGATTTTCAAAGGCCGGGGCGACAGCGGCGGATGTGGCGCTGCTGCGGGGGGTGGCCGGCGGGCGCTGCGGAGTAAAAGCCTCGGGCGGGATCAGGACGCTGGCCGATGTGAAGACCATGCTGGAGGCGGGAGCGAACCGGATTGGGGCCAGCGCCAGCGTGGCGATTGTGAGAGAGTTGGGGGCGGAGTGAAGAAGCAGGCATTAGGGATCAGGCATTAGGCCTTCGCATGCTGGTTCGCTGATATGTAATCGTGGTTGCCATCTTTTCCTTTCCGGTTCTCAACTGCCGATGCCCGGCATTTATCATTCCCTTCGAGCCCCATGTCTTTGGATTCAGAAAAAAACATGCCTAAGCACGAATTCGAGGGCGATTACCGTCCGGCGGAAGGATCGCATATCGATCCTGTGAATGTGCGGGTAGAGCCGACCGACCTGGTTTACCTGGTGGAACTGGCCGATGCGCTGAACACGACCCTGGACCTGCAGACGCTGCTGGTGCGGACGTCGGAGCTTGTGCGGGCCGTGATCCATTACCGGATTTTTGCCATTCTGCTGCTGAACGACCGGACGCACGAACTGCGCATTCGCTTTCAAATTGGACACACGCCCGAGGTGGAGCGGATGCGGTTTCCGCTGGACAAGGGAGTGGTGGGCCAGGTTGCGCTGACGCGCCAACCCATGCTGCTGAACGATGTGACGCAATCGCCGGCGTATTTCAATGCGAACCCGGAGGTGAAGAGCGAATTGGCGGTACCCCTGATCGCGAAGAACCGGTTGATCGGCGTCATGGATATCGAGAGCGAGGAACTGAACTATTTCCGTTCCGAGCATCTGCATCTGCTGACGCTGACTGCGTCGCGGATTGCGCAGGCGATCGAGAACGCACGCTTGTATGCGCGGGTTTCGCGACAGGCCCAGACGCTGACCGTGCTGAACGAAATCGCGGTGGAGCTGGCGTCGATTCTGGAGCTCGATCCATTGCTCGAGCGGATTGGGCAACTGCTGCGGCGGCTGATCGATTACCAGATGTTCACGATCATGCTGCTGGATGACAAGGGCGAGACGCTGATTACGCGATTTGCATGGCGCTTCGGGTATACGCACGCTCCACGGCGGCGGCTTCCGATCACGGCCGGGCTTGTGGGCGCATCGGTACGAGAGTGGCGGGTGATCAACGTGCCCGATGTGCGGCGCGATCCGCGATACCTGGAGATGAATCCGGAGACACGGTCGGAGATGATTGTGCCCCTGTTCTACAAGGGGCGCGTGATCGGGGTGTTGGACCTGGAGCATACGCGGCCGGGATTCTTCAACGAAGAACACGAGCGGATGCTGACGACGCTGGGCGCACAGGTGGCAATCGCAATCGAGAATGCGCGTTTGTACCAGGCGGTGAAGCGGCAGGAACGGCAGCTGGAACGCGATATCGCGATGGCGCGCGAAGTGCAACTGCGGCTGCTGCCCACGGTTCCTCCGGAACACAAGAACGCGGACATGGCGGTGCGCTTTCTGCCGGCGCGAACGATTGGCGGCGATCTTTACGATTTTCTGGAATATGGCAACGATCGCAGCGCGGTGGTGCTGGGCGATGTGAGCGGGAAGGCGGCCCCGGCGGCGCTGTTTGCGGCGCTGGTGAGCGGGATTATGCGGGCGGCTGCCAATCAGCGACTGGAGCCAGCGACCATGCTGGCGGCGCTGAACGACTCGCTGCAGGAGCGGCGGCTGGACTCGCAATACGTGACCATGTTGTTTGCGCTCTGGGATGACGAAAAGAGGACGCTGCGCGTGGCGAACTCGGGCGCGGTGCAGCCGATCTTATGCCGGGGCGGGCAGTCGATGACGATCAAGGCCGAGGGATTTCCGCTGGGCATGTTCCCGGACGTGTCGTATGACGAGATTGCGGTGGCGACGGAGCCGGGAGACGCGCTGGTGTTTGTGTCCGACGGAATTCTGGATGCCGATAACGCGGCCGGTGAAATGTATGGGGAGAGCCGTTTGACGAACATGCTGTGCGGTCATCGGGAGCATACGGCGGCGGAGATTGCGGAAGCCATTCTTCAGGACGTGAGCCGGTTTCAGGAAGGCAAAGAGCGGTTCGATGACGAGACGATCATCGTGCTGCGGGTGTTGTGAAGGAGCTGTTGCCGTCCGCAAGCTTCGGCCATGCGCGAGCTGTTAAGACGTGGCTTTCCTGTGTTCCGCTGCTGGGGCGGGGACAGCGGCATTCTGCTGAATCGCTAAGAATACCGTTTGAATCCGATTTCCTCTAAACTAATGCTTTCATTACTGTTTACGTCAACCTGCAAGAACCTGTGGAAAACGTAAAAAAATAAATTTAAAAAAAAAACAGACCTTTTCCCTGACCGGTTGGACGCCAGACCCTGGATTTCTCCGGGATCAAAGCGAAAGTAGCACGGCGGCGGAGGCGCGGCTGTGATGGCGGTCACGGGGGCTTGTGACAGAGGTGCAGGGAACAGGGCGGGAGTTCCGTGGTCCAGTGGTCGGGTGGCCGGGTGGTCGAGTGGTCTGAGTGATCCAGGGATCCAGGGATCCAGGGATCTAGGGCTCTAGGGGGCAGGGGCAGGGGGCGAGTCGGGGGCTTAAAACGTGGGGGAGCCGACGGGAAAGCAACAGTAAAGAGTTGGGGGGCCATCCCACCAACGAGCGGAAGAGCCGACCCTGAGGATGGGGGCGCGCGAAAGGCGGGCCCGGAGCCGCGTTATTTATAGGAGATCTATATGAATATAAATGCCTACAGCCCCCAAATCATCATCGGCGCATGCGTGATCATCCTGGTATTCATGCTGGCAATCGCATGGGCGGTGAAACGACAGAGGGACCGGAAGAGGACGCAGGAACTGCGCGGCCATTTCGGTCCGGAGTACGATGCGGCACTGGTTCACTACGGATCGCGACGGCGGGCCGAAGCGGCGCTGGCGGGACGGGTGCGGCGGGTGGAGCAGTTCAAGCTGCGATCGCTGAGCGTGACGGAACGGAACCGTTTGCTTACGGAATGGGATTCGATCCAGGCGCGATTTGTCGATCATCCGCGAGGGGCGGTGACGGAAGCGGACGAACTGATCACAAGCATTCTGCAGTTGGGCGGATATCCCGGCGGGACCTTCCAGCAGATGTCGGCGGACATGTCGGTTCACTATCCGCGGATGGTGGACTCGTACCGGCGTGCGAACGCCATCATGGTGCGGGCGGGCAGGAATGAAGCGTCGACGGAAGAGCTGCGCACCGCGATGATTCTGTACCGGGGTTTGTTTGAGGAACTGGTGCAGACGAAGACGCTGGAGATTCCGCGGGCGCAAGCGGCGTGAGTATTTTCAGGTAGTTTCGCACGCGTGGAGAGCGCTAAAGATCCTGCGGTAAAAATCGCGCATCGAGCCGCGACGGTGGGAAAACCATCCCCCAGCGGCTAAAGCCGAAACCAACTTAGAGCACGGATCGGCACGACTGAAGTC
>Ga0134128_10003224_pt1 | contig 19928 bp, 16 predicted proteins | sample KB31754_FD_96462 | JGI IMG/M metagenome (GOLD analysis project Ga0134128, IMG submission 96462) | Terrestrial soil microbial communities with excess Nitrogen fertilizer from Kellogg Biological Station, Michigan, USA - KB3-175-4 | ecosystem: Environmental > Terrestrial > Soil > Unclassified ...
CGTCCACGGCTATGCCTACGACCTGCGCGACCACGTCACCAGCTACACCGATCCGCTCACCAAGACCGAAAGCTACCAATACGACGGCGACCACAACCTGACCCAAACCACCGACCGCAAAGGTCAGATTACTACCCTCAGCTACGACCACCTGAACCGTCCCACCCAGATCAGCTATGCCGACGGCAGCACCATTGGCTATACCTATGACGCGGGCAACCGCGTCACGAAAGTCGTCGATTCGCAGAACGGCACCATTACCTACACCTACGACGGCCTGGACCGCATCACCAACGTCGCCACCAGCAACACCGCAAACGGCACCACCACCAGCGGCAGCGTCAGCTACACCTACTACGCCAACGGCCTGCGGCAAACCATGAGCGCCAGCGGCGCCCCCACGCTGACCTACAGCTACGACCCTGCTAACCGCCTTACCCAAATCACCCAGGCCGCCGGTGCCGTCAACAACAACACCGCCCAAACCGTCAGCTTCGCCTACGACAACGGCAACCGTCGCACTCAAACCACCCTGGCCAACGGCATCGCCATGCAATACGGCTATGACGCGGCCAACCGCTTGACCGGCATCACCTACGTGCAGGGTGGCAACACCATCGGTACGCTGACCTATGGCTATGACGCCGCCGGCAGGAGAACCCAGGTTGGTGGCACCTTGGCCACCGCCAACCCGACCCCGGCCCAAAGCACCACGCTTGATGCGGCCAACCGCCTGACCAGCGTCAACGGCCAGGCCTTGACCTATGACGCCAACGGCAACCTGACCAATGACGGCAGCAACACCTATACCTGGAATGCCAGGAACCAACTGACCCAGATCACCGGCACCACCACCGCCAGCTTCAGCTACGACGCCCTGGGCCGCAGAACCAGCAAGACCATCAACGGCGTGACCACGGGTTACCTGTACGATGGCGCGAACTTCATCGAAGAACTGTCCAACACCGGTGCCGTGCAATCGGTGGTCGTCTCGGGCGGGATCGACCAAGCCTTGTTCCGGGAAAAGAACAACAGCATCCAGAGCTACCTCAGCGACGCCCTGGGCAGCACGATTGCCTTATACGACTCGAACGGCACGGATGTCGTCAACTACACCTATTCGATGTACGGCATCACGACCAACAATAACGCGGGCAGCTCGAATTCGCAGCAGTACACCGGGCGGGAGAATGATGGGGACGGGCTATACTATTACCGTGCGCGATACTACTCGCCGGGCTTGCAGCGGTTTATTTCGCAGGACCCGCTGGGGTTGGGTGGGGGGATGGATCCGTATGTATATGCAAATGGTGATCCGGTTAGCTTTGCCGATCCACTGGGATTGGTGGCTACAGTAATTGTAAATGGCAATCAGGTTTCAATAACAATACCAATTACCTTTTACGATGAAAATAAAAATCCCATACCAGCGAAAATTCAATCTGACTGGACTACGGCTATTCAGAACGCATGGTCAGGTCAATTTGGTATCTATAACGTAACTACTAAAGTAGTTTCAGGAGGTCCTAAGGATAATCGAATTCTTGTGCCATTTAGCGGGGATCCAGAGGTTTCATTCACAACTGATGGCCGAATCGGCATTTGGTATCCAGGAGTTGGTTCAAACTGGACGGCTGCACATGAAGCAGGGCACCTTATGGGGCTTCCTGATCGATATACTCGTGATGAAGATAACAAACCTCATGCGTGTCCTGGAAAAAGCGACATTATGGCAAAGAGGGGCGGAGCGCCATCTATTCAGGATATTCAGGACCTTATTAAGGGGCAAGGTCAGCCGCTGAAAAAATGGTGTAGTTGCGAATAATTCTTTTTGCTATATAAATTAGGTGTGATATGAAAAATACAATTACCATTGTTATTTTGCTCTTTGGGATATTTTCTTTGTGTTTTGACGCAGAGGCTGAACTCGTTAGCCATGGAAAAGAAAGCAAACCTAACCCCAAGGAATTTTTTATTTCCAAGCTAAAGAATGTGGTGGATTCTGGAAATTTATTTGAACCAAATACTATTTCCGAAATACTGAAGATAAATTTTCAGATTTCAACGCAATCAATGGCGAAGTTCGTGGACTGTTCCAATAGTGCGGGATATCGAACGAGTCAGAAAATCACAATTAGTCCAATTGAAAATAATTGGTTTCATGCCTTATCGTCCGGTACAAGAAATATGAAAATACCGAAGCAACCATTTTCTAATGCTACTTCCGCACACGAAAAAACTGATTTGACGTATGGCATAGAAAGTTACGTATCTTGTGATAAGAATGATCCTGTTCAGCATGAAAATTTTTCTTGGGCAGTTTTGCACTTCAGCGGCCTACCCGGTTATTCTTGCATTACACCGGAAGATATCCAACGTTTGTTGCCAACGGCGAAGTACGTGAGTGCAACTGACGGTGCCTATGCCTATCGATATCAAGAGCCAGGTGACGATGATCGCACCCCAAACTTGACTTTTTATTTTATTGGAAGAGCGACTTGTTCAACTAATGCCATTATCGAAGGGAATAAATATTGATAAACGGAGCGAGAGCCACTCAGCCCATTGGGTTAATTAATGCGGCGCATTCAATTTCCTGTTTTGTTGTGCAAGAACAGTACGCTTGTCGTGGTTCGGCGCGATTTTTTTGACCGCGTTGGACGTCTGGACGAAGCCGCAGGCAAATTGGAGTTGAGCGTTGCGCCAGACGGACGCGCCGGGCTTCAATGGATATTGGATTGTGAAGGGACGTTTTTCCGACTGACGTCGCAAGGTTTTGCTCCCGCAAATTTGCTGCAGAAGATGGCCATTCTTCGGTCGGCGGGAACAGTCACTAATGAGGAAGTTATGATCTGGTTCTCCGTTCTCGGTATCTTGATATTTTCTATATATTTCGTTATTTTATTTCGGAGGCAGGGTAGGGGCGCTGAAAAAAATTTGATCGCAAGATCGGAGGAGCTGGAGCAGCTTACGCTTGATCAAGTTCAGTCAAGGGTTGAGGATATCTTTTCCCAAGGCAGCCGGTTTTTTGTCGAACCTGCCCACAGTGTTTCCGCTGCGTCTAGCGACCTGGGACCAATTGCTGGGAAATTCTTTTCCAAATACAAGACTATCCGGTCACGAAACGGCGGGTTCCAACTCTCCCTGAACGACATTAAGCCATCGGAATATTTGAGCGGATTTTTATCTATCGGGCATAGCGAAGACTGGGACATAGTGCTACGCAGGAATGATGACCAGATATTTGTTGTTGAAGGTTCAGAGGTTCGTCCAAGTGAGATGGAAGTGCATTTCCCCAGCATCTATCATCTGATTCTGGATGAGGCGGACGCGAAAAATGATTAAATGGCGCAGCCTGATAAGGCCCGTTATCTGTTTTGTGGGCGGCCTTTTCTTTCTTTTGAAGACAGGTCACCCGGTCATCAGGAAATACGCGATGTCATCGAATATGCGCATAAGGTGATGCGCATACCAGCCTGGCGTTTGTTGCTTGATGGTGTCAAGTGGCTGGGACCGCCAATATTGATGCTCGTGGGTCTTTATGTCATTTTGCACTTGAAGTAGCTTTGGAATTTATGTTCACTTGCTTCATTCAAAATGCCGCGCACATGGCGCATGTGGCGGAAGTTCACGTAATCCGAGCCCAGCGCGGTCTGCTGTGCTGCCTTTACTGCTGGCCAGGCGGCAATCAATGATGACGACGATAATTAAGGATTGAAAAATGACTTCCTCGTCTCAGATATGGGTTCGGACATCGTTCTTCCACATCGAACAAGGGGAGGACGAATTAACCAATCCCGGGCGCTACGGACGGGCGTTCTCTCATTGGTTGGCTGAGCAATTAAAAACCCGTGGTGAGGAGGTGCAGGAGGTATTGCCTGAAGATTGGGGCTGGTGTGTGATGCTGGCGCGCAAGCCCTACATGCTTTGGGTGGGATGTGGAAACAGGAATGGAGTCACTGATGAATGGGGCGCGTTCGTCACCGCAGAGCCGAGTCTATTGCAAAAGCTATTTAGCCGGACTGATTCTGAATCAACCGTCAATCGTATTCATAAAACGTTGAATGAAATCATGCAGCATGTCCCTGAATTTGAAAAGGTTTGGATTGAAGAGTAGCCAAATGAAGACAGGGATAGCTGAGCTTGCAAAAACAGTTCTTTCGGCCAGGCGAAAAGTTTTTTTTCAGCAAAAGCCAATTTTTGAAGCGTACCAATCGCTTGCACCCGGTGAATTGGACGCACTGGCACGGAAGATAGGCGCTCCAATTCCTGACGATCTTCAAGTCTGGCTGCTGGCAACTGGTTATGGCGATGTTGGTGGCGAATTGAGCTTTCGCGGAGACTGGATTGCCCCCATAGAGAAGGGGCAATTAAAAGGGGGTGTCATTTTTGCGCAGGATATTCTGGGCAACTTTTATGCCTTCGATGTACACGGCTGCATTTATTATTTGTCACGATCTCAGCCCGCCTTCGCAAGGATGTCTGAAGATTTTATTGAATTTATCGAAGCGCTGATTGACCGTGACTATAGGGTTATTGATTGGACCGAAACACTGGTAACTCAATCATATGATTGGTAATGCCAGGCAAAAATGAGCCTAAGCGCACGAAACCAGATCATGTCATCGCTCATCGGATCGCCACCCGCCCTGCCCCACTCCCGCCTGCGGAAGAAGGCAGTATAAAAAAACGGGAGGATCGCTCCCCCCGCTTTCGCTTGAAGCTGAAACTTCAGCTGGTTACGGCAACTTCGACACAGCCGGTGCCACCGTGTTGACCCAGCCGTTACCCGCGCTCAGGTCCCAGTTGGTGTCCCAGGTCATCGCACCGCGCAGCGACGGATATTTGGCGACAGGGATGTAGCTGCCGCAGCTCGTGCCGTAAGCCAGGCAGGAGATTGCTGCATTGACGGTTGCCGGCGAGATGTAGCCGCTGCCTGCTGCCGAGCTCGATGCTGGCACGCCGATACCGACCTGGCTGGCGGGCAGATGCTGCAGCACGGCGTCGGCTTGCGAGGTGATGAAGTCCACGCCGCCTTCGCTGTAGCTCTGGCCATTCAGACCAGGCATCGAGCCCGAATTGTAGTACTGCGTGTTGACCATGGTGATGATGCTGCCGAGGTCCTCTGCGATCTTCAGGTAGTTGGCCTGGGACGGATAGGCCGGCAGCATGTCGACCGTTTGCGGTGCCATCAACACGACCAGCTTCGAACCTGCGAGCGAGCTCAATTGACGCAGCGCGGCTTCGTAGTAGGTGTAGTTGGCCGAAGTGACCACGTTTTCCATGTCGATGTCGACGCCGTCAAAGCCGTATTGCTGCATCAGGGCGTAGGCGGTGTTGGCAAAGTTGGTTGCCATGGCGTTCGAGGTCAGCTGGAAGCTGCCGTTCTGTCCGCCGATCGAGAGAACGACCACGCGGCCCTGGCTATGCAGGGTCTTGATGTCGTTGGTGAACTGGGCTGCCGAATAGCCACCGGAAACCGCGCCCGACAGGCCGGTGTCGATCGAGAACGTGATGCCGCCGTCCAGGGCTGCGTCGGAGTTGGCGAAAGCCACCGCCACGACGTTATAGCCGCTGGGCACCTGGGCCAGGGTTTGCACCGCTGCGCCATTGCCCGTGAAGTCTTGCCAGTAGCCGACCGTTGCGTGCTTGGGGAAACCAGGCGTTGGCGTCGGTGTGGGCGTTGGCGTCGGAGTAGGTGTCGGCGTCGGGGTGGGTGTAGGCGTCGGAGTCGGCGTCGGGGTCGGTGTGGGCGTCGGCGTGCCGGAGCAGGTGCCGCCCGACTTCCACAGCGACGGCGACGAAGCCGGGTTCCAGTTCGTGCCGACGTAGTCGGTTTGCGTGACCAGTGCCGTGTAAGGTGCGCCGTTATAGCTCACCACCTGGCCGGCCGTGTAGGTGCCGCCCGAAACCCAGACGGTGCAGCCCGGTGTGGGCGTCGGTGTCGGTGTTGGGGTGGGGGTTGGCGTCGGAGTCGGGGTGGGCGTCGGAGTTGGTGTGGGCGTCGGCGTGGGCGTCGGGGTCGGCGTGGTGCCGCCGCAGGCGCCGTCTGAAATCCACGGTTGGCCGCTGCCGGCCTTGCCGTTCGACGTCGAGGGGTTGTTGTTTTGTGTCCAGTAGGCGGCCGTGTAGTTCACGCCGCTGTAGCTGACATTGGCACCGCCGTTATAGGGAGTGGCCGAGTTCCAGGCCGAATAACAGGCCGTGGCTGCCTTGACGCTGCGCGTCATCACTTTTTGCTGGGCATCGAGCGAATCGCTGGAGCCGCCGCCGCAAGCAGCCAGGAAGCTGCCGATCATGCCCAGTACCAGGCTGTTTGCTACCTTGTTTGCTACCTTGTTCATCCTCATGTTTCCCTCCTCGAGTCATATCGATGTTTGTGAGGAACGGCGGACCGACAAATTCATGTCGTGCATCCACAAGCCCCCAGGTCTCTATGCCGTCGCCGTAGTTCGGCGTCGATCTTATTTCAGCCGCATGTGTTGCCAGCTTGTGAATGAGGATGCGACCGCCCAAAATGAGCGTCAAGTGGTTTTAGCAAATCAAAACCAATTGCATACCAGTGGTGCAAAATCGGCGTTTGAGGAATGGATGAGAACAGGATTTCCATGGAGCGTCTGCGGGTTTTCCGCATGGAAATCAGCTCTTCTGGAATGCATTGCCAATTAGGTGCAATGCGGGCGTGGCAGCAAACACCAGCCCAGGTGTGCAATGCAACAAAATAGCACGCAACTTTAAGACCACTTACCGGCCACAGGCAGGTGGTCTTAATCACAACCATGCTGCCATTGCCACCTTTTTGGTCTACTATCTCGGCACCATGCAACCGAGCCCGCCCCACCTCCCTGCCGACAGCGGCGACAGCATCCAGACAATGGCGCCAGACTGGAACGCAATCGTCGACGAGAATATCGCCGACGAAAAACAGGTTGCCCGAATCCTGGCCTGTTATCGAGAAGGCCGCTTTGCCGAGCTGGAACCGGTTCTGGCGGCCCTGCTGGAGCGGCATACCGAGGCAGGAATCGTCTGGAAACTCCAGGCGATCTGCCTGGCGCATCTTGGAAAGGATGCAAGCCCGGCCTTCGAACGCGCGGCCGGCTTGTTACCAAACGATGCGGACCTCTTGCGCAGGCGGGCGACATACCTGCTGTCGCGCCGCGCGGGGGAACCGGCCCTGGAGGCAGCGTTGCAGCTGTGCCGGCTTGCACCGGAAAATGGCGCCGATCTTGCGCTGGCAAGCCGTGCCGCGCGTGAACTCGGGCGCTTGCAGGAGGCCATCGGCTACCTGCGCCGCGCTGTCGGACTCGACCCACGGCAATTCACCTTGCATAATGACTTGGCCAACCTGCTGCGAGACGCAGGTCTTTTTGAGCAGGCCGAGCAGGCCTATCGCGAAGCGACCATGCTCAATCCCGCTGCGGCTGAAGTCTGGTGCAACCTGAGCATTCTCTACAAGGGCCTGGGGCGCCACAACGACGCGGAAAACGCTTGCGACGAGGCGCGTGCGCTTGCGCCACACTTGGCAGAGGCGCTGGTGCTGGCGGGCGACCTGGCAATCGAGGGCGGGCGCTTTGGTGAAGCAGAACAGTGGTTCGGCAAAGCGATAGAACTGGCGCCGCACTCGGCAGAAGCCTGGGCCGGCATTGCCCGAACCCGCAAGATGACGCATCAAGACGAGGACTGGGCCCGCAATGCTGCCGCCCTGGCCGACAGGGAAACCTCGCCGGCCAAGGAGGCCTACTTGCGCTTTGCCCTGGGCAAATACTTCGACGATACGCGCCAATTCGACCTGGCATTTCCGCAATTCGAGCGTGCCAACGAATTGAACCTGCACACCTTGCGGCTGCGCGGCGGCGCAGGCTATGAAGAGGCAGCGCAGGCACGCCGCATTGACCATATCGTCGGGCATTTTGGCCGTGCCGCGCTCTCGCAAGCGCGTTTCGCCCATCCATCGGCCCGCCCGGTGCTGGTGCTGGGCATGCCCCGCTCAGGCACATCGCTGGCGGAACAGATTCTTGCTTCGCATCCTGACGTACATGGCGGCGGCGAACTGCCATTCTGGGGCAAAGCCATCAAACGCTATGGCATGGAAGCCGATAACGGCAAAGAGCCGGCTGCCGTGCTGCCGACGATAGCCACGGAATTGCTGCGCCAGCTGCATGCCATGTCACCGACGGCGAAGCGCGTGGTAGACAAGATGCCCAACAACTTTCTGCACATCGGGCTGTTCCATGCCGCCTTCCCCAACGCACACATCATCCACATGCAGCGAGACCCGGTTGACGTCTGCCTGTCGATCTATTTCAATGCTTTTGCCGCTTCGCAACGCTATGCCGGCAAGCTGCAGCACCTGGCGCACTACTATGGCCAATACGAAAGGCTGATGGCGCATTGGCGCCGCGTGCTGCCGGAAGGCACGATGCTCGAGGTTCCCTATGAAGCACTGGTGCAACACCCAGAGACGTGGAGCCGCCGGATGGTCGAGTTCATCGGCCTGCCCTGGGATGAGCGCTGCCTGCGTTTCCATGAAAACCAGCGCGCCGTGCGCACCCCGTCGAATTGGCAGGTAAGGCAAAAAATCAGCACAGCGTCTTTGCAGCGCTGGCGCAATTACGAGAAATTCATCGGTCCGCTGGCGGACTTGCTGAAAACACGGGCCTGAGGGCGCGGCTAGAGGTTGGTTTCCGAAACGATCTTCCAGTCCTTGCCCTCGAGCGCCCAGTATTGGCGCTTGCGCACCGAAACGTGCGACTTGCCGCTGCTGCCCTCTTCGGTGAAGGTGCTGACCATCATCTGCTGCGGGCCGGGGTAGAGGAAATAGGTGGCGTCTTTCAGCGCCAGCGTCATGGCGCCGGTGCCCGGCGCGTATTGTGCCTGCTTGCCGAACCAGGTGTTGAAGTCTTCCCCGGTAGGCGACTTGAAGCTGTGCGAATAATTGGCCATCACGCGCGTGGGGTTGGCGCTTTCCACGTCACGGCGCCAGGAATCAACCAGCTTGGCCGCACTGCTGCGCTCGTCGATCCATTTTTCCTTGCTGACGAATTGCACGTGGTCGGCAATCACCACCGGCGTCTTGCCCGGCTCGATCGATTCATAGATCTTGTGCAGGTCAGGGTTGGCCAGCACCACGCAACCGTCCGACGACAGCGGCGGGCGCATGAAACTGTCATGCGGCGTGCCATGCAGCCAGATGCCGGAACCGCTGCGGCCATTGACGCGGTCCCATTCGTTGGGGTAATTGATCGGCAAGGCGCCGACGCCGTAAAACTCGGGCAGGCGCGCGCCGGGCAGGCGGCCGGTGATGTAATACACTCCCACGGGCGTCTTCTGGTCGCCGGCGGACTGCTTGTTCACCCCCAGCTTGCCCTGGCTGATGTAATAGTCGTCTTCGAACTTCAATTGCCCGCCGACGTTTTCATAGACGAACAGGCGCGACAGGCTGGCATCGACCAGCAGCACGTGTTTCTGGTCGTCGCGCAATTGCAGCACCGTGGACGGCACCAGGTTGGGGTCGGGCTTGGCGCGCATGGCGTACAGATGCGCCACGGCTTCTTCACGCAGGTTCTTGAGCTTGTCTTCCGGCGCATTGGGCACGTCGCCCAGCGCATTGACCACGTGCTCGTTCATCATCAGCAGGTCGCCGTAGATGAGCTGGCCGAGGCGGAAATTGGGGTAGGCCGTCACCAGCGCTTCGGCCTTTTCCTGCGCCACGTGCAGGTGGTCGGCACCGAGCGCCTTGTAGACGTCGATCAGCATCAGTTCGGGGTCGGGCTTGGCGCCGTGCGGCTGGCCGGCAGCCAACACCGGCACAGACGACACCAGGAGCGAGGCCGACAACAATGCCGCAGCGCGGCGCAAGCGATGAAGGCTGAAAAAGCGGGCCCGCCCGGTGTGCTCAGCCTGCGGGCGAGAAATAAATACCTTGAACGACATCAGCTACCTGCATGCTCCTGCTTGATCAGCCACTTGCCGTTTTGCTTGGTCAGCGTCAGCACCTTGCGGCTATCCGCCTTGAGGCGGTCGGAAGTATAGATCTGGCGGAATTTCACCGTGGCGGTGTTGCCGTTGATATTGACCACCGGAGAATCCACCTTGACTTCAATACGGCTCTTGCCTTCGATGCGGTCACGCCGCTCGTCGGCCCAATCCTTGCGCGATTCGCCCTTGGGCGTCTCGAAATCACTGCCATAGTAGCCCAGGTAAGACTTCACGTCCTGGTCGCTCCAGGCCTTGGCCCAGCCATGCACCGCCGTCAGGATGTCGTCGGTATCGATATCCTGGGTTTGCTTGGCCACGGCCTTCTGGTCTGGCTTGGTGTCAGGCTTGACTGCTGCCGGAGCCGGAGCCGGTGCAGGCGCCGGGGCCGGCGTTGCCGCCACCGCAGGCTTGGTCACGGCCGGTGCCGGGGTTGGTGCGGGTGCGGGCGCCGGCACGGCTGCCACCACCGGCGGCTTCACCACAGGCGCCGGGGCAGGCGTTGGTGTGGGTGCCGGGGCCGGCACGGCGGCAACCGCGGCCGGTGCCGTACCGGTGGCAGTCTGCACCTTACCCACGCTGGTGCCGGTCAGCGTGCGCAGCATGGTCAGCTTGGACTTGGCCGAGGTATTGCTGGCGTCGAGCTGCAAGGCCTTGTCGTAAGCCTGGCTGGCCAGCTTGGCATGCACGTCGCCGAGGTTTTCATAGGCGGTGGCATAGGCCGGATTGGTGCGGATGGCGTTATCAAGCGCCAGGCGCGCCTTGTCGTACTGGCCGTTGGCGGCAAACAGCACGGCGAGGTTGTTGTAGGGTTCCGGCAGTTCGGGGTAATCCTCGGTCAGCTTGGTAAACACCGTGATGGCTTCGGCCGACTTGTTTTCTTCGGTCAGGATCACGCCCTTCAGAAAACGCATCTGCGCATCGCGCGGGTGCTTGGCCAGGAAGGCATCAGCCTTGGAAAGCGCATCGGGATACTGCCCTGCCCGCACTGCCTTGGTCACATCGGCGAGTTCGTCGGCATGCGCCGGAACGACCACGGCCAGCAAGGACGCCACCAGGCCTGAAACCGTCAACGCCTTGTGCAGCGAAGCACGCAAGGCGGATGCAGACCGGGGCATGGGATGCGGGATGGGCGAAGTTTTCATCAGGTATTTATTCGCAAAAAAACGTATGGTACACCGTAGCCGCAGTATCAACGCGGCTCCAGTGCTCGATTTTGCCCGAAAACCGGGCCAGACGGGGGAATTTGGGCTTGGACGAGGCGTGCTTATGCGGGCTTGCAACAGTGGCAGCTGCCGGTTGGCGCCCGATAGGAACAAAGAGTGAAGTATCGGCAGTGCCTGAAACAACCCCCTCCCCCGCTTGCGGGAGAAGGGTTATGGAACCTAGGCCGCCAATTGGTTTTCCGGGCTCAAGGCATTCAACTTCGCAATGGTCTCTTCATCGCGCACAAACGCCTTTGCCGCAGGAATCACCAGCGTGGTAATCTGCTTGAGCTCGGCGGCAGGCAAGTCGCGCAAGGCCAGCCGGTCAATCCGGGTTTTCTCGAACGGATTGGTTGCCGCTTCGTACAGGATCACTTCATGATCCAGCGGGTAGTGATTCGCCAGCTTGTCGACCAGGATTTGCAGACGGGCTGGTTCAGTGTCGAAGCGCTTAAGGGTCAGGTCGCCGGCAATGCCGATCTGCCATAGGATCATCATACCGCTGGGGTCTATGGGGCGCTGGTAGATCATGAACTGCGTAGACTCCATCGACTGCATGCCGCGCGCACCAGGATCGATGCCAATGTCGGCTACCAGGCAATCTTCGGCAGAGATACCAGGTTCCATGTGCGCCTCGTAGCCTTCTTCCCGTGCTTGCTTGATCGCCATATTGGCGATGCAGGCGAAAACGCCCGGGTGGCCATAGAATGCCGCACAGACGGTTTTGCCAGCGCGAACTTGTTCCATGATTGTGGCGGTCATGTTGACATAGGTGTCTTTGCGGCTTTTACCGTCTTCCTCAACGATGTCGTAATGACCCGCCAGACAAATATATTCGCGCGCAATGCCTTGCAGCCACCTTCGCTGCAAGACATTGGACGCAGCGCCGACCACTACATCCGACGTCTCCAGATAGCTTTGTGCGATAGGCGTAATTTGACCAGCCATGCGCATACCCGTGCCCACACAGACCAAGCGGCCTTTTTTCTCGATTGTCATCTATAGACCAATTAATTTTGATTGAAACGGAACGCTTGGTACCATCCCCGTTACTGTTCAAATATCGCGACGGTTTGCGGAATTACTAAAGCTGGAAGCTGATTAGACATTGCAATCGTCTGCGGCACCAGCATGACCGAAAGCTGAGCCTTGCCTGCATCAATGCCAATTGCACCAGCCACGCGCCCAAACTCGCCGGACATAAGTGCATCCTGTTCATCGGCAGTAAGCCCGAATTGGGACATGCTAACAAACGGTTCCGATTGATGCGCAGCACGCATTACTGCACTCCTGTCCACTTCAATGAAATACTCCATTAGTCTCGACATTATTCATTCTCTCCCATACTGGTTTAAATAAAGGGACATGCAGGCTTTTAATGTTTTTTCGACGTTGATTTGACTTCTCGGCCCAAACGCTCAACGTAGTTTTTATGCGATTAGTATGGTCGAGTGATAAATCAATGTCAAATTGATTGGCACTTGAAAGAACTAAGCAATCCTGCAAGTGACTACGCGACAAGCGGAGCGTGGCTAGCAACTTCGCCGTAAGGAACAATGCGATTGCGTCCCATGTGCTTCGCTTGATACAGAGCTTTGTCGGCGCCCGCCAAGACCTCCTCGAATCCAGCGACGCCATTCGGTGGACGCACTGCGATACCAAAGCTGGCAGATATGGGAAACTTATGTCCGCTAGGGGTGGAATCTATGCCTTCGATCGCCATGCGACAGCGCTCTGCCAAGACCATTGCCTCTTGCTCGGATGCCCGCGGAAGGCAAATGGCAAACTCCTCTCCGCCCAAGCGACCAAACATATCTTGCGCCCGCAAGCAGGCAGAAATCGAAGTACTGATCGTCTTCAAGACCCAATCACCCGCAGCATGTCCGTAAGTATCATTGATCAGCTTGAACTCATCGAGGTCAAACACAATCACAGAGATAGTGCCTCGTGCATCCTTGAATGCATCGTGTGCGCAAGCAATGAAATGGCTGCGATTGCTTATCCTCGTCAATCCGTCGATCTGCGAAAAAGCTTTGAAATCATTCTTTTGACGCCACATCCGCATCAGGGACACCGTCACGAAAGCCAGTAAAATTGCACTCACGAACACAAGGAGCTCTAGAATATGTTTGTTACGATCCTGAAGCTCTCTCTCCGAGGTAAGCAGCTTATTAATCCGCTCAAGAAGTTGCAATTGTATGGATTGGTCCTGCGAACGGAATTTCATTCGCTGGTACGCAATTTCTTTGCTGGCCCTATCGTCGAGCAATTTCGCCCAAAGTCGATTACTTTGGTCCGCATAAATCAAAGCCTGATCCAACTTCCCTTCGGCCCGCATAACAGAAGCCATTGTCTCGTTGATTTGCTGGCGAAGTTGAATCGCATTTCCAGAATTTGCCCATTGCAATGCGCGTGTCCCGATTGACTCTGCTTTTGCCGGCTCACCTAGCGCGACAAATCTTTTGGCAATTGCGTTCGCAAGAAGAATCGCATAGTCGGAGTTTCCATTTGCGGCATTAAGAGACTCGAACAGCGCAATACTTTGCTTTGGCACTCCAGTTTCATGACCGTCTTCAAGATTGGCTATTGAATCCAAAGCTCTTGCACTTAGAGATATGTACTGGTGATTTCCTTTTCTGCAGGCGTCCAACACACTTGGCAACAATGAGTGTACCTGCTCAATTTCATTTTTCAGGAATGCAATTTCTATCAGATCGCTTTGTCCCAAACACATCGGAGTATTCGCCTCATTCGGCGGAAGATCCATCAAACGTTTCGCAAAATCGCTGGCGTCGTCGTACGCCCTTAATGAATCCAGCAGGGAAACTGCGCCTTGCAGCACTTCCATTTTCGCTACGACATCATCAACATGAGGAAGGAGGACGATGCTGTCATTCATTGCCGACAGCGCCTTGTCGTATTGCCCCATATTGGCATAGCCATCGGTCATGTGGTAGAGAAAAAACACCTTTTGACCGGGTTCAATTGCATCTCGTAGTGCCTGCAGACTCGCTTCCGTTTGCTCCTTGTGCATACCTAGGTATGCAAAATATAGAATCTGAATTTTTCGGTATTTATAGCGCTGAATTGAAGAGAATTTCGGCTCTAGCCCGGCTAGCTCCTGCAAAGTATTTTTGACCGCTTCAGGGCCGATTTTCATTTCATCGGTGGCGCGTTGCAAAATTGTGTCAGGATCATTCTCAGCGCAGACAATTTCCGAGCAGGAAACGCCCAACGCGACAATCGCTATCGCGAACAGATTTCGAAATACCCAACGCGCCACGATTTGCAGCTCAAATCAGTTGTATGGCTCTAACGGCACATACATGGATTTCAATTCTTGCATGGGCACGCCGCATGCATTGGCGATCTTTTGGCGATCTCCGGACGCTAGCGCATCCTGCTCATCCTGCGAAAGTCCAAAATTCGTCATGCTTCCAGTGGCGTCCGCAGCATGGGCATCACGCGCATCTGCATTCTTGTCGAGATGATTGAGGTAGTCCAGGAGATTTGACATGGCGGTATCTATATTTTGAAGGTTGGAAAATCAGGCAAAGGCATCCCACAACGTGAGGAATACTTGCAAACCAGCAAGGTTTCCCCAATTCAAAGTATCTCCGAGGTGTTACCCACTGTCAAACGTTCAATTGTGTCATAAATACACAATCTTCCAGCGACATTTTTCACATCATTCTTTACATCATTCTTGAAGCTGGTTCCATACCACAACATTGCCGCAGGAAAATCCCTCTTCGGCCTGCCGGCCCGCAAGCCCGCTGGTATTGCCCCACGCGGCAAGACTTGTCATCTGTCACGCAAGCATGCAAAATCCATGCACACGACTTTAATTACAGTATGGAGAGACCATGGAACAGGCAGCAGCAGCGAGGAACGTAGCCGTCAACGACGATTGGCGCCGTTGGATTGCGGAAAACCTCATGCTCGATAACGATCCGCAAGGTATGTTCAAGGTGATGACGTCCAATGGCGTGCACCCGGACGAGGCGGGGCGCGAATTGCAGGCGGCCATGTCCAGCCCCTATGTGACCGGCGCACGCCAGGCCAACCAGCGCCTGAAGAACCGGCTGAAGAAGCATGACTGGATTCTGGAAATCCACCGCAAGCTGGCGCGCCAGTCGCCCAATTGCATGGAAATCGAGCGCCGCGAAAAGCTCTCGCGTGCCGAGTTCTACGTACGCTACTACCTGAACAACAAGCCGGTCATCATCACCGGCATGCTGGAAGACTGGCCCGCACGCAAGAAGTGGGACTTCCAATACCTGAAAGACAAGGTCGGCGACAAGATGGTGCAGGTGCAGATGGGCCGCACCAAGGACGCCAATTACGAAGTCAACACGGAAAAGCTGCGCGAGATCATGCCCATGCGGCGCTATGTGGAGATGATCGAAAACGCCGGCAACACCAATGACTTTTACATGACGGCCAACAATACCTCGCAAAACCGCAAGGAATTGGCACCGTTATGGGAAGACATCGGCGGCATCCCGGAATACCTAGACATGAATTCGCCGGACGACGGCTTCCTGTGGTTCGGCCCGACCGGCACGCTGACGCCCTTCCACCATGACCTGACCAATAATTTCATGGCGCAGGTGATGGGCAGCAAGCGCGTGCGCATGATTCCGTCATGCGAACTGCCCTACGTCTATAACAACATGCATTGCTACACGCCGGTCGATGGCAAGAATATCGACTACGCGACCTACCCGATGATGAAGGACGTGCAGGTGATCGACTGCATCCTGAACCCGGGCGAAATCCTGTTCATTCCGGTGGGCTGGTGGCATTACGTGGAAGGCTTGTCCACGTCGATCACGGTGTCTTACATCAACTTCCAGCTGGATAACAACTACGCGTCGTTCTATTCGACGTACCAGGAAGTCTAAAGCAGCAACAGGCGAAGGTTGCGCAAGCCCAGGCTCCGCGCAACCGCCTTATAGACGGAACAGCTTATTTGTAGGCTTCCGCCATACTCATCACGCGCGGCGTGGCCTTGATGTTGAACCCGCCCAGCATGGCTTCGATTGCGGCCAGGTTGGCTTCCTTTTCCGCATTGGTCCAGCCCTGGAACAGGTCGGTGCCCGGCTTTTGGTATTGCACGTCGAGCACTTTCTTGCCGTCGCCGTGGGTGTAGGTTTTCGACTCCGTGCGCTTGAAGCCCAGGCCTTCGAGGGCCGAGATGAAGGCTTGCGGCGGGCTGTCGGCATCGAGTGCGGCGATGATTTCGAAGGTCTTGCCCGGTGGTTTGGCGGCGATGTCGACCAGATAGACACCTTCGGCCACAGGGGAATGCGTATTGCGCAGAAATAGCATGGCAGTCCTTCGCTCGGTGAGGTTCTTGTAAGGCATCGGACTACGCCGCAGGCAGCGCGCCTCCCCCGATGTGGGCTTACTTTTGCCTGAATGCATCCTACGATACCCCCGATTTTTCCGAATGTAAACGCAAGAACGCCTCGGTGGGCATGGATGCAACGGCCAGTCTGTAACACGCGGGAAGGCTGAATTGTTAATTTTCCGGCACCCAACCCTAATTTCGTTTTTCGGCTATGCTTGCTCGAAATTTGCATCCGGCAGCGTCCGGTTGTGCAACGAGACTATTTTGAAGGATTCCTTTTGAGCGACCTGTTGACACGCCGCCTGGCCCTGTTTGCCGCTGAAGCCAACCTGCCCCTGCAGCGGCGCGGCTTGCGCGGCATCGAGCGCGAGACCCTGCGCGCCGACGCCGGCGGCCACCTGGCCATGACGGGCCACCCCAAGGGCCTGGGTTCGACGCTGACGCATGCGCAGATCACGACGGACTATTCCGAATCGCTGCTCGAATTCATCACCCCGCCGGAACACGACGTGGCCGACGTGCTGCGCGACCTGGACCTGGTGCACCGTTTCGCCCATACGCAATTGAACGGCGAACTGTTGTGGAGCGATTCCATGCCCTGCATCCTGCCGGCCGACGACGAGATTCCCATCGCCTGGTATGGCAAGTCGCACATCGGCATGTTGAAGCATGTGTACCGCCGCGGCCTGGCGCTGCGTTATGGCCGCACCATGCAGTGCATTGCGGGCATCCATTACAACTATTCGCTGTCGGAAGAGCTGTGGCGGCTGTTGCAGAAGGAAGAGCAAGCCCCCGGCAGCGAGCGCGACCACCAGTCGGAACGCTATATCGCGCTGATCCGCAACTTCCACCGCTATAGCTGGCTGTTGATGTATCTGTTTGGCGCCTCGCCGGCACTGGCAACGCAATTCCTGCGCGGCCGGCCGCACAAGCTGGAAACCCTGTCCGACGATACGCTGTACCTGCCCCACGCCACCAGCCTGCGCATGAGCGACCTGGGTTACCAGAACAATGCCCAGGCCGGCCTGGTGCCGCCTTACAACACGCTGCGCGAATACATGACCAGCCTGGCGCGCGCCGTACAACAGCCCTACAAGCCCTATGAAGAGCTGGGCACCAAGCGCAATGGCGAATGGTGGCAAATCAATACCAACGTGCTGCAGATCGAAAACGAGTTCTACGCCACCATCCGCCCCAAGCGCGTGATCAACAGCGGCGAGCGCCCGGTGGAAGCGCTATGTGCGCGCGGCGTGCAATATGTGGAAGTGCGCTGCATGGATGTGGACCCGTTCGAGCCGCTCGGCATCAATCTGGAAACCGGCCGCTTCCTCGACGCCTTCCTGCTGTTCTGCGCCCTGGAAGACAGCCCGGCCACCAATGAAGCGGAAGCGGCACGCAACCGCGAGAATTTCTCGCGCACTGTCACACAAGGCCGCAAGCCCGGCTTGATGCTGAACCGGGCTGAAGGCGAAGTCTCGCTGCAAGCCTGGGGCCTGGAATTGCTGGACAAGATTGCCCAGGCCGCCACGGTGCTAGATGCGGCACATGGCACCACCAGCCACACGGCTGCCCTGCAGGCGCAGCAAGGCAAGCTGCACGACGCCACGCTCACGCCTTCGGCACGCGTGCTCGATGCGATCGGCGAAAACGGCAATTCCTTTATCGGCTTCGTGCTCAAGCAAAGCGGAGCGCACGCCGCCGAATTCCGCGCCCACCCGCCGTCAACCGAAGACACCTTGCTGTTTTCGCGCATGGCGCGTTCTTCCATTGAAGAACAGGAAAAGATGGAGCAGGAACAGTGCGGCGACTTCGATCAGTTCATTACGGACTATCGGTCGCGCACTCCGAAGCAGCTCTGCGAATAGCCCTGCAAATCAGCAGGAGCTTCAAGCCCGTTTCCCCAGCAGGCGCAGCGCCTATCCTTTAAGATAACGCGCTTCGCTGCTGAGGAATTCCATGTATATCATCGCCATGAGGCAATGGCTGCGCGGCTTCGTGCCGGGCCAGATGCGGGTCGGTTACCGTGAACGGATACGCGCCTGCATCGGCGCCCTGATCGGCATTTTTGTGACCGGCGTCGCCACGCGTTTTCTGCTTGGCCCCGACGTGGCGCTGCCGATGCTGGTGGCGCCGATGGGTGCCTCGGCGGTGCTGTTGTTTGCGCTGCCTTCGAGCCCGCTGGCGCAACCCTGGTCCATCATCGGCGGCAACCTGGTGTCTGCCGCCATCGGCGTCACGTGCAGCCAATGGATCAGCGATCCGCAACTGGCTGCCTCGCTGGCCATCGCCGGCGCCATCGGTGCCATGCTGGCGCTACGCTGCCTGCATCCGCCGTCCGGTGCCGTGGCCTTGACGGCGGTGCTGGGCGGGCCGCTGATCCATGCCGAGGGTTACCACTTCCTGCTGGTGCCGATCGGCATCAATTCCGTGCTGCTGCTTGGCGCTGCCCTGCTCTACAACAACCTCACGCGCCATCGCTACCCGCATTCGGCCGTGCACAGCCACGACAAGCTGCATGCAACCAAAGACCAGCCGCCGGGCGACCGCCTGGGCTTTACACCGGCCGACTTAGACTTTGTGATGAAGAACTACAACGAAGTGCTGGACGTCAGCCGTGACGACCTGGAAAGCCTGCTGATGCAGGCCGAAATGCATGCCTACCGGCGCCGCCTCGGTGAGATCACCTGCGCCGACATCATGTCACGCGACGTGGTGGCGGTGGAATATGGCACGGCGCTGTCTGAAGCCTGGGGCTTGCTGCAAAAGCACCACGTGAAGGCCTTGCCGGTGGTGGACCGCGTGCGCCGCGTGATCGGGATGGTGAGCCAGCATGACTTTGTGCGCCATGTCGAAACCGGTGAACATGCAGGCTTTGAAGGCCGGCTGCGCGAATTGCTGAAGAAGAGCGGCTTGTCGCACACGGAAAAGCCTGAAGTGGTAGGGCAGATCATGACGCGCCAGGTGCATACGGCCGATGCGCGCATGCATATCGTTGAACTGGTGCCGCTGTTGTCGGAATATGGGGTGCATCATATTCCGGTGCTGGATGCGGAACGGCGCTTGTGTGGGATCGTGACGAATACCGACCTGGTGGTGGGGCTTTACCGGGGGCGTTTGGCGGATTTGGCCGAGCCTCGTTAGTTTTGATTAAGAACCGGTTTCAAAATGACCAGGGCTAGGGCCTGTTGACATTTAATTTGGGAGTGCGAAGGTACCGTATGCGTTGCAGGCCTAGGCGCGGCGACGCGTCGTAGTGGCGCTACGGCAAGGAGCTGCAACAACGGCATGTGACGCATACGGCACCTTCCCGAAGGGTTCAGCGGGGCCGCCTAGGCCAGAATGCGCGCTGGCCGCGTTGCACGGCTTGCGAAGGCACCAGCCTTCGCTTCGCC
>Ga0134128_10003225_pt1 | contig 19920 bp, 17 predicted proteins | sample KB31754_FD_96462 | JGI IMG/M metagenome (GOLD analysis project Ga0134128, IMG submission 96462) | Terrestrial soil microbial communities with excess Nitrogen fertilizer from Kellogg Biological Station, Michigan, USA - KB3-175-4 | ecosystem: Environmental > Terrestrial > Soil > Unclassified ...
ACCCCGTAGGGGTCAGACGGTTCATGAGTCACACCTGGTCGGAGGAACCAGTACCACTCTGCCAGCTAGCCCCAGGCCAGCCACCCCCAACACTTACAGACGGTTCACTACCCCGTGCCGTTGGCACGAGATGTACGACAATACGCCATATATATGGGCTTTCGATGCATCCAACGATCACCGACTTAGAACCGAAACCGAAGCTCCATGCGCCCGGGCAAGCCTGGTGACCCTCAATGTTTCCTGCTCACGAGGCAGCTCACAGACTATTCCTACGCGCTTGGAGTACATCCGAGTTGTGGCAAGAAAATTCGTAAACCCTACTATTTCGCGGCGAGTTTCCAGTGAATAGCCTTCAGTGGATTCATAGAAGCAAGGGTGACGAATGTCTCTTGGATTCAAGAGCGGTCTTAATGGAAAGGATTTCCCGTGACAGTGAACAGTATTCGTACACCCCCGGTTGGGTTGTCAATGCTTACTGACAAACGTCTGCACCGACGGATATCGATTATTGTTTTTTCAATTCTATTCATCGTGCTCGCTTGGGAACTCGCTGCACGGTTCCTCGTGCGAGATGAGACGCTTCTTCCCGGACCATTCAGCGTGTGGAACCATTTCACATACTTACTCACCACGTCGGAGAAAGTCGGAATCCAGAACGATATCTGGGCGAGCACAGCTCGAGTGCTTGTTGGTTGGGCCATCGGTATCGCCATCGGTGTACCAGTAGGTGCAGCTTTGGCGACGAATGAAGTGCTCCGTATCGGCGCCGATCCGCTCCTGCAAGCTGGTCGTTCTGTTCCACCTTTGGCATTTGCGCCGCTCATGGTCGTCTGGCTTGGCCTCGGCGAACCCTCAAAGTATGTACTAATCGCTCTCGGCGTAATGCCGATCATTGCGATCAATGTGAGTGCAGCAATTGGCGGGATCGACCGATCGCTTCTGCGTGTGACTTCGACAATGGGCGCATCACCATTCTATAGATTGCGGAGGGTCATTATTCCGGCCATTCTTGCTGATCTCTTTACCTCGATGAGAGTGACTCTTGGGCTGGCATGGGCAACGGTGATTGCTGCCGAGCTCGTGGCATCAACTGCCGGACTTGGTTATCGCATCCTCAAAGCAAGTCAATATATGGATACGAACACCATCTTCGCGGGGATCCTGGCGATCGGTCTTTTAGCACTGATCGGTGATCGCGTACTACTCGTGCTGCAGAAAGTACTTGTGCCATGGCGAGGGGTTGGATAGGTGCAGACACGAATCGATTTCGAAACCAGAACGGGGCAACAAGTGAGCAACCCAGTCACGGTATCTGCCGTGAATAAGGAGTATGGGAAAGGCTCCCATGCGGCGACCGTACTCAATGACATCAACCTTACGGTTAGAGAAGGTGAATTCGTTTCGATCATGGGGCCATCGGGATGCGGGAAGACCACACTTCTCCAATTGATCGCAGGCTTCGAGACGGTAAGCAGCGGTGCCATCGAATGCGTTGGCGCTCGGGTGACCAAACCCAGCGTGGACCGTGGAATAGTTCTCCAGAAACCAGCTCTATATCCCTGGATGAATGTCATTGAGAATGTGATGTTCGGCCTCAAAGCGACCGGGCAAGGGAAAAATGCGCGGCCGATCGCTGAGCGGCTCCTGCAGGAGGTCGGCCTGAAAGGTTACGAGCGCCACAAGGTTTATGAATTATCCGGCGGCATGCAGCATCGGGTGTCGATTGCTCGCACTTTGGCGTTGAGTCCGAAGGTGCTCCTGATGGATGAGCCGTTCGGGGCGCTCGACGCGCAAACCCGGGCGGAAATGCAATCTTTCTTGCTGGAACTATGGCAGCAACATCGATCAACGGTGATCTTCGTCACCCACGACATTGAAGAAGGTCTGCTGCTCTCAGACAGAGTCGTCGTGCTTGGCAAAGGCACCGAGGGGATTCGCGAGATCGTCGAAGTAGGAATCCCGCGACCCCGACGCTACGACGTGACGCTTACCCAGGAGTTCATCGACCTTCGGCGAACGTTAAAGAACCTCATTACCGGCAAGAATCAAAATCAAACAGGGGATTAGCCATGAAACTAAGAAAAAACATCCAGTGTGGCCTGGGGCTGGCCATTGGCATACTCTTCCTGGCAGGGTGCACGAGTACACCGACGGGCAGCGACGCTGCTCCCAATGTTGACTCAGAGCAGGGTAGTGAGATCAATGTCGGCATGTTCGAAGGAACACCAAGTCCAGCGTTTGCAGGTCTAAGTGATGAGATTTGGGACCCGCTGAAGGTCAATCCCATCAACATTGACTCCGGTCCCGCTGCGCTGTCTCTTATTAAGGGTGGAGACCTCGACGCCATCATCGATGCTGCAGAAGCTCCGATAGCCATCGCTGCGGCGTCCGGCATCAGTATGCAGGTCGTCTGGGCAAGTCACGCGAATGAAATGTCAATCGTTGCGGGTCAAGGAATTTCCGGTCCTGAGGACCTCAAGGGGAAAGTGCTGGGCACCGTCACCGGAAGTATTGCTGAGTACTTTCTAACTCGGTACCTGGCTGACAACGGGGTATCCCTTGATGAGGTCGAAGTCTTGAATCTTCCGCCAGCTTCTATGGTCGCTGCACTTAAAACAGGGCAGATTCAGGCCGCGTCCATTTGGCCTCCAACCGCCTCCGCACTGGCAGAACTTCCCGGAGCGACCATCTTAGATCAGCAGCTAGCGTTCTCGTATGACGTCTTCTCCTCCTCCTACCTCGACAAACATCCTGAAGCCGTCCAGCAGTGGGTGTGTGGCCGGGCAGCCGAGGGAAATGCGTACCACACGGACACTGCGAAGTTGCAGGACACAATCGCTAAAATGATCGGCCAGCAACCGGGGGATGTCGCTGCTCAACTCCCTGTGGATCTCGTATTCGTAGCAGACCAGCAAGTTGAGAAACTTGGTACCGACACCATCGATTTAACCCAAAAGATCGGCGAGTGGATGGCCTCGGATGGAAGAGTCGATGCAGCTCCAACAATCGAAACCATCAAAACAATGTTTAATACCGAGTTTGCGGAGAAGGCCGCCAGCGGTGGCTGCGGCGTCTGACGCCAGATCGACAACAGGATGCGTTTCTGAGAGGTAAAAAATGATGAGCAATAAAAGTGATTTTAACGGCGGACGTTTTTCTCTGCCCGAACCTCAGCGGAAGGAGAACGGTCCTTCTTCGTTTGACATTAGGAAGCAGAAGGAGGCGTTTCAGCCGGCCAATATTGCAACGGCGCCCGAGGCGGCACCAAATGTTGTGGTAATTCTCCTTGACGATCTAGGATTCGGCACGTCGAGTGCCTTCGGCGGGCCATGCAAAATGCCTGCCGCCGAGCGTCTCGCGGGGGGAGGGCTGAGATATAACAGGTTCCACGTGACCGCGCTCTGCTCTCCTACCCGACAATCCCTGTTGACGGGGCGGAATCATCACTCGGTCGGCATGGGGGCAATTACCGATTGGGCAACGAGCGCTCCTGGCTACAATGCAGTGCGGCCGAGAAGTGCCGGAACTATCGCGCAGATACTCAGCGCGAATGGTTACAGCACCGGAGCGTTCGGCAAATGGCATCAGACTCCTGTGGAGGAGGTCAGCGTATCCGGCCCCTTCGATCGATGGCCGACTGGGGAAGGGTTCGACAAGTTTTACGGATTCATGGGCGCAGAAATGAACCACTGGCATCCGCTGCTCTATGAGGGTACGACGCCGTTTGAGCCCGAGCGTACGCCGGAAGAGGGCTACCATCTATCGGAAGACTTGGTGGATCAGGCAATCAACTGGGTTGATCAGCAGCAGGCTTTAACCCCAGATCGCCCCTTCTTCACCTACCTTGCGTTCGGAGCATCGCATGCTCCACTGCATGTTTCAGAGGAGTGGCGAAAAAAATACCGCGGTGCGTTCGATCACGGGTGGGACCGACAGCGCGAGATGACGCTCGAACGGCAGAAGGAAAAAGGCATCGTGCCGCCGAGCACGCAACTTTCTGATTGGCCGGAGACTGTCCCCAAGTGGGATGACCTGTCAGAGGACGAACGATCGGTCTCTGCCCGCTACATGGAGACTTTCGCTGCCTTCACCGAGCACGCTGACACTCAGGTCGATCGATTCCTTGACTACCTTGACGACAACGAGATGCTCGATAACACCATCATTGTCTACATTCTTGGTGACAACGGGGCATCCGGTGAGGGCGGGCTGACTGGCTCTTTGATGGAGATCCGATTGACGGAAGACATTCTCGATGACCCAGAAGAGGTCAAAGCCATGAAGGATCGCATCGGCGAAGCTGACACATATCCGATTGCCCCCGCAGGCTGGGCACTAGCATTGAATACTCCCCACCCGTGGACCAAGCAAATCGCCTCCCACCTCGGGGGAGTTCGCGACGGTATGATCGTGCACTGGCCGCGTGAGATCACGGAGCCAGGCGGCATCCGATCTCAATACCACCACGTGATCGACATAATGCCGACCATCTTTGATTGCATTGGAATACCCGCGCCGCTAGAGCTCTCCGGAGTAACGCAGCAGCCGATCGAAGGAATAAGTCTTCGATACTCGTTTAATGACTCGGGGGCGGAGGATCGACGCAAGACGCAATACTACGAGATGCTCGGCAACCGCGGAATTTATCACGAGGGATGGTTGGCCTGTGCCCGACACGGGGTTCCATGGGAGATGGTCTCGCATGGAGACCGGTCGTTCGAGAATGACGTTTGGGAACTCTACGATCTCGACGCGGATTGGTCTCAGTCGGTTGATCTCGCCGCACAGCATCCGGATCGACTCAGGGAGCTTCAAGACCTCTTCCTCATCGAAGCTGCAAAGCACCAGGTGTTCCCTCTCGATGATCGAGCAGCAGAGAGAGCAAATCCGTCGCTCGCAGGACGTCGGGAGGTCACAGGCTCAAGACCTCATGTTACCTACCCGGGAACGGTCCGACGTGTTTCAGAGCATGTGGCACCAAATGTAAAGAACCGAAGTCATACCCTCGAAGCAGATGTGACCCTTGAAGTTTCAGCAAGAACGGGAGTGATTGTCGCACAAGGCGGCCGTTTCGGGGGCTGGTCCCTGTATATCAAGGAGGGTGTGATTCATTACGCCTACAACCTGTTTGGCTCGCAGATGACATATGTGATAGCACGGAGCAAATTGGATGTAGGCCGTCATCGACTGGAGATGCGCTTCACATATGCTGGCGGAGGCGTGGGTCAAAGCGCCGACGTCGAACTCTTCACAAACGGGGTGTCCGTCGGCCGGGGGATCATTGATCGGACCGCAGCGTTCTCATTCTCGTATGACGAGACCCTTGACGTTGGCGTCGACCTGGGAACCCCCGTGACCGACGACTACCCGATCCGTGGCAACGGATTCCCAGGTGATGTGCATTCCGTGACGTTCCATAGAGAAGAGGGCTGGACTGGAACGCCCGAAGACGAACTGCGGGCAAGTCTGACAGTTCAGTAATTGCTGCTCGTCCTGACCCTGTGGGAGCTCTATGCTTGCACAGGGTCAGGTTGGCTCGTTTGGCAAGCGTTGTTCGCGAGGATGAGTAGCACTCTGCTCGTACAGAACACTATGACTGTCGAGGAAAGCTGCAGGACTGCGGCGGGGTCGGCAGTTCCAACAATGTTCTCAATGCCATGAGAATGGCGGTGGTAACTTCATCGTTAGGAAAAGTAGAAACCTGCAGTGGCAGTCCAGGCGAGATCGACGAGGACGAACAGCAGGTCAACTCCGAAGTGTGGAACTCACCTCGGTATGCCGACTGACGGAACGGCACCGGCGGTCAGTCCCAGGCCAGGATCGTGCACTCCATGACGATCAGCCCGACTTATTACGGGTGATCCGCGTAAGTAGCACCGTTTTTTCCGGCGTTCAAACTGGCGGGGAGTTGCACGGAGCAATTTCCATTCGGTTCCCCTGTGGTTGCCGGCGCGGTTACTCCCAGAAGTCGGTGGCGGCTCTCAGCCACTGGTTACTATGCCCTCGCTTGTTCGCCCCACTGCGGCTAGTGGCGTGGGATTGGTGATCCAGACAGTTGACGGTGGTATTGGCGGCGAATCGGGGAGTGTGTCCACCAAGTAGGCGGGGCCCGATTGGCTGGCGATGATAGTTGGCGGGAAGGTCCGCATTGGCCATAGTCGTGAGCAGGTCGCTGGTGGCCTTCGTGCCGAGACCCGTCGTGGGGAAGCCATCGATGACGAGTTGGCGCGCAAAGTCACCCACCCAGGTATTGTGTCCTCCGTTCGTGGAGATGAACAGCTGGTTCGTCGGGCCGACCTTACGGCCGTGGGTTGCGTAGCTCTTCATCCGAACCGTGTCGCTTTTTAGTCCCGGCACAGAGCTGATTTCGACAACTGAAGGTATCCGGGATGGGAAACCCCGACTGGCGCATGGGCTTTTCGATGCCGTTGGTCCGGCGCAGTTCCACGACCACGTCGACCGCGGTGAGGACGACCTCCTCCGGCGTCGAGTAGTGGCTGGCTCGTTCCTTTAGGAGTTCCTCGAACCTGGTGGCGACGTGCGTGAGGCGCAGGACCCCGAACTTCTCACGATCAACGCTGCTCAATACCGGCATCGGCCACGCTCCAAGGGCTGCTTGTTCTTGTTCCCCAGGGTTCCCTGGGCGTTCTGGCGCGGCAGGAAGGCATGGCCCCGATCCTGGGGCGCTCCAGGACCATCTCAACCGCCGCGGTGGTCGTCGGCCCGAAACTACTGGCCCTGCGCACGGCCCAGTCCTTGGCAGCGCCAGGCAATGTCCTGGGACCATGAAGGGTTGGTGTCAGGATCCTGCGAAACTTTTCACGCGATTCGGGTCTCGTCTTGGTGTCGATTCTGGGCAGCGTGTCCCTCATCCGGAGGCAGAAGAACTGGAATGTGGCCGAAGCTGTCCTTTTTACTGGGGCAAATCCACAGAGAATCTCCGGGCGGTGTCCAATACCGGACGTGTCTGTAGTCGCCGTACGCATCTAAAGCCCAGATGCGATGTGGTGTCGTTGATTCCTTGTCCTTGCCTGGCAGCAGGGCGGTAGCGCTGACAATAGTCAGGGGAGCACAAGTGTGATCCTCCTTTGGTGACCATTCGGGACGATTCCGATTGGTGAATCGATCCTCCACAGCATGATGCGTTCATTGCGGGGGCATCAACAGGACGCTCATGGTGGCTCTCGGTCCAACGGGTCCGCGTCCACTCCCAAACGTTGCCAATCATGTCGTAAAGGCCGTAGTCATTTGGTGGATAACTGCAGACCGGCGATGTCCTGTCGAAACCGTCTGGATCGTCAGATCTCCAGGGGAAAGGTCCCTGCCACGTGTTTGCCAGGATGCTGCCGTTAGGGCTAAGTACGTCACCCCAGGTGAAGTCTTTCATCAGAAGACCGCCTCTGGCGGCGTGTTCCCATTCCACTTCTGTCGGTAGATCTTTATCTGCCCATCGCGCATAGGCCATTGCGTCTTCCCACCCGATATGCACGACAGGATGATCGGCGATCTCCTCCCAGGGCACGCCATCTCCATTGGGTTCGCGCCAATTCGCGCCCGGCTGCCATCTCCACCATCGCTTCCAATCATCAAGCGGTACAGGTCCCTGCGGCTGGTTGAAGACCTGGGAGCCTGGCACAAGGAGGGCGAGGTCTGCTCCGGGGAATTCTAGGGGGTTCGGAGCGATTTCTGCCACGGTCACGTGGGAAGTTGCAACAACAAAGCGTGCGAATTCGGCGTTTGTTACTGGATGGGGGTCAAATAATACGGCGTCAACTGGTGTTTCTCGGACCGGTTTTTCTTCGGCATAGAAATGGTCGCAACCAATAATTGCAATACCACCGGGAATATAAATCACGTGAATGCCTCATTTCAAACAGATGGTTACGGCAGATATTATGAAGATGGCTTAGGGAAGCTTTGAAGAGCATTCGGCGGGAGCTCTTCAGAAATACCAAGCTTCCATCAGACGGCAAGCAAACGCCGCAGTCAGAAGCTAGCTATCGAACAGTTAGTCACCGGATGTCGAGTAGAGAATGCTGAAATTGAACGGCTAAGGGTTGCTGCCGTCCAATGCATTTGAAGGTCTTTGGCGCGGCGACAGCTTCAATCCAGGTAGTTTCCAAGAAAAACACACGTTCGGCGACCTATTCTATGGAAGATTTACCAGAGGTGAGCCGCCTCGTTTGAAAAAATTCTAAGTGATATCTGATTCTGTGGTGGCATGGTGGCACGAAATCGGCCGATCTCATCCGACAGGTTCTTCTGGGGCGCTAGGTCCAGACACACGACTTTGGCGCAGGATTTTGATATGGCTAGCGCAGCGCTCGGCCTCTTTGGTTAGATCTTCAATAGACGGGTTTTTTTTAGTAATCGATTACAAGTTCTCAGGCTGTTTCGACACATAGGCTAGGCAAAAGTCCTCAAAGTGGCGCGCTGGGCGTGGGGCCATTGCTTTCACAGGACTTGAACGATTAATTCCGTGGCGTTTTACGCTGATTATGGACGAGATAAACAGGAGAGAAACATGTCTGCTTCCGCTGAGAGCACGAAATCAATCGAAGAGGTCTTCCGCACCCAGATGGCTGCGTACGCTACGTGCGATGTCGATCTACTCATGACCACCTTCGCCGAAAACTGCGTATTGCGCGACATGGCCGATCCGGACGCCGCATTCGTAGGGCTGCCGCAAGTTCGCGAATTTCTCGCTGGGTATTTCTCAGATTTAGCCAACGTGCAGGTCACAATTTTCTCAATCATCGCGAATGAACGGGACGTGATCGGAGAGCTCGACGTCACGGCAGATTGGATTTCGGCCCCATTTTCGCCTAGTGAGCCTCGGAGCATCCGTCTCCGCTATGCCGTCATTGACACGATCGAGAACGGCCTCGTAGTCTACGAGCGGTTCTACTGGGACAGCGAAAATCTCAAGAAGCAGCTCGAAGTCGCCAACGTCGCTCAATCTGAATGAGGGACGAAATGCGAGTTTTGGCCTATCGTGCCGGCCGAGTGCAGATCGAGGACAGGGCTGTCCCTGAGCCGGGCCCTGATGAAGTCGTTGTGCGAACACGAATAGCCTCTCTCTGTTCCGCGGATCTGGCACCCATACGTGGGGAATCGAATGTCCCAGACGGGATCGTTCTCGGGCATGAAGCAGTCGGTGTCGTGTTTGCTGTGGGCAAAGAGGTCAAGGGGTTCGCGCAGGGCGACCGTGTCGCCGTGGCCTCCGGCACGTCGTGCGGCCGCTGTGATAACTGCCAGCGGGGCTTTGATGGCCACTGTGGCGGACAGGCAGGCGGTGCCTACTCGTCGGGAGTTACGCGCGATGGAAGCCTGGCTGAGTACTTTGTGGTGCCGGCCGCTGAACGCAATCTTGCCCGGATCCCGGAAAACGTCGAAGACATAGCAGCAGTTTGTGCCACAGATACTCTCTCCTCCGGCATGACTGGCCCGGAAGCCGCGCGCATTCCGCTTGGTGGCACAGTGGCTGTGTTTGGGCAGGGGAACATTGGCCTCGGTGCAACAGCTGGTGCACGGGCGCTCGGAGCCGGACTGGTGGTCGCCGTACGCAAGAGCGCAACGCAAGACAATATCGGAACCGTCATGGGTGCAGACATCTGCTTGAACTACGAGGAACATGACGTGCAGGCGGAAATTCACCGGCTCACCCGTGGTGCGGGCGTAGACTGCGCGATAGAAGCGTCAGGCGCCAGCAGTAGCTTCCCGCAGGCGATCGAGGCCACTCGGCTCGGAGGAACCGTTGTCGTGCTCAGTTCCTATTCAGGTACACCGGGCGCCGCTTTGGAGATCCCGCTCGAACAGTGGGGATGGGGCATCGGCGACAAACGGATCCTTTCGACCTTTGCATGGACCGGTGCGGAACGCCTCGAACGACTGCTGCGGCTTATCTCTATGGGGCGGATTGATCCTCGTCCTCTGGTGACGCACCGGTACGACTTTGACGATATATTGCTCGCGTTCAGTGACCTTGGCCGGCGCAATTCAGACATGATCAAGCCAGTCATTCTGTTTCCGTGACCACAGCCGTGGGTGTGTGTCGGTCAAAATCGGGCCGGCATCAGTCAATCCGAAACTGTATAAACTTGGCTCCTTCTGCGCATCCATCTGAGGAAATGAAAAACAGACGGGGTCGATTCGTGCCGCGCTGGAACTTCAGGTGAAGGAACTCCTGATGCCGAGGGAGGATGTCTCACAGCGTAGATCGTGCCAATCCCGCGTATTCACAGGGACACCCCATCTGGAGTCGGCGTTCTTGGTCTCCGCATGCTAAGTTTTCGGCCCTGCCGGGCTTGACGACCGGGGAACCATTCCAGGGTGGTGCCCCAACTTCGCTAGAGGCACCGCTGCTGCCGACATTAGGGTAAGAATTCAGATCACCTAAATTGTGCGGTGATCGTGCACATAAGATGGGTCATTTCAATTCGTACGAAAGTATCGTTGCTTGGCCATCATTTTTACCGCCTGTAAGGGGGCTCTCGGACAAGGACGCGGGATGGCGCGAATACGCCTCTTGCGGCACATCGTATGAATAAGAACCCTTAGGAGAAGCTGTTGTCAGAACATCGAGTTCAAGTGGTCTGGGCCCATCCAAGAACCAACTCCTTGACGGCCGCAGTCGTCAAAGATGTCGTCGACGAGTTGGGCTTGGCCGGCGCCGAGGTTGACGTATTGGACCTCTACCGGGGCGAGTTTAGTTCCTTGCTTCGCGAGGTCGACGAACCTGACTGGGATAATCTCGACAAGAAATACTCGAACGAAGTCATCCGTCATGCAACAAGAACAAAGTCGGCAAACGTTGTTATTTTCGTATTCCCGATTTGGTGGTTCTCCTTTCCCGCCATCATGAAGGGCTATATAGATCGGGTCTGGAATCACGGCCTCTTCTATGGTGGTGGGCGAAAATCCGGCATTCCAAAGGTTCGATGGATAGGTTTAGCTGGTGAGAGCAGCGAGTTCTTCACTAAGAGGCGCTATGATACGATGATCGACCAACACCTGAATGTTGGCATCGCCGGCTTCTGTGGCATTGGAGACAGTCGCGTCGAACTCCTGTATGACACGTTCGCGAACGGAACCGAGGATGTGTCCTCACATTATTCAAAGCTTCGTGATCAGGCTCGTAAGATCGCGCGTGCCGCTTTGGCTTAGCCCTCACAGTCAGGCTGGAGCGGTACCACGGTGACAGTGCAAGTCGGCTCGATCGCGTAGAACGAGAACCGGGGCACCCACCACCATGTCTCATCTAGTTTTGGCTGAAGTACGCCAGGATGGATCCGTGCGTGGTTCCGGACCCCACGCCGGTGGAGCGACCCCTCGAAAATCTTATGCTGCCAGGAGCTTGAGTTGGTCCAGTACGAGGACGCCTGCTCCCGCCGTGAGGGGAGGTGCCTTCCTGCGGGAGCAGGGGTTTACTCCTCCAAATGACGAGTGGTGCAAGCTGCCCGGTGCCGGCGTCCTGCAGGGAAAGAAGGCCGAGGAGAGAACCAGGAAGCTGTCCCCCAGAGCGGCCGCGATTTCGTGTCTGCGGAGCCAACTGGAGATGTGTCCATCTGGTCCGGGTTGTGACAAACCCGGTTCTGCGTTGTGACCACGAGCCAGGAGGGTTGACGGTTTCCCGAGCCTTCGGGCGATTTCGGGTGCGGAGTCGTCCCAGGAAAGCGCCCTCGACGGTTGAATGGTCTGCCGGGTTCTTCCCGACCGGATCAACGAAGTCATCCTGTCGACCCTCGATGGTGCCCGGCTGGAGCGATTTTCGTCGCCAACACCCCTGATTTCCTAAGCCCCCAGTGGCCGCCGACGAGCCAAGAACAGAGCTCCTATAGGTTTCGTCGGAGGGCAACGCTTTGCTCGCTCAAGGTTCAATCCACTCCAAAGGCCCCTCCTCTGGAATGGATCCCTTTATCCTGCGGGTCGGACGTTCCCCAACTGGTCTCGCCTTTGATGCCGGATACCAGGTCAACGGACAGAGGGGTTACTGCGAGCGTCGCGCGAGATTGCCGGACGTAACTCCAACTACGTCCCGGGCGCTGTTCAGTGCCGCCTCCATCCATGAGCGCCATATTGAGGTGTCTACATCGGTTCCGGCGAAGACGAGACGATCTTCGGGTTCGTTCATGGCTGCGAGAAATTCGTAGGCTTCACCTAGTCGATTGACGCAGTGAGTGCCATTGAACAACGGGTCCGAAAGCCAGTCGGGATGGCAGATGGACAAGACTTCGACCTCCGGAAAATACTTTCGAAGTGCCCGTTCGACGCTTTCCCTGTTATCAAGATCGAGATCGCCGATGCCGTCGGATCCGAAGCCACACAGAACCGAAGATCCGTCCGCGAGTTCATACGCCGTACAAACCATCTGAAGGTCAGATATTCTTAGGGCGAACACTCCTGCGGGAATGTTCGATATATGGATGATGGGCTTGAGCAGCCGACCAATGTGTCTGCTGTGAGACCGCTTCATCCTTCCGAGGCTGAGATCAGGTGTGAAATCGACGTGCTTCAACGCATTGGTTGGAACGGCGATAATGCATTCGGAGGCCTTGAGAACAAAGCCTTCTTCGTCAGTTCTCACCGTGACCCCATCGGGCGTTCGGTTTACGCTGACCACTCGGTGGTCGAGACGCACCTCAAGCTTTGATCCGTCAATCATTCCTTTCAATAGTCGGGTGGCTCCTCCTACAAATCGTTCAGTCAAGGCCCCAACAAAACCGTACGGACTATGTCCGAATGCCGCCACCTTGGCGACAATGCTGAGCATCGATGACCTGGATGGGTCGGCTCCTGTGTACGCCGCGATTATCCCGAAGATGATGTCCTTCGTCGATTGAGGCAAGTTGAGCGGGGCGAAGAAGTCCTCGGCGGACACGTCGAAATCGATGATTGGCTGGTTGGCCATCGGTTGCGATGTCGAGATTCGCATCGAGGAATCACGGAGGAAATTGAGGGCTCGCTCAAGATCGCCAAACTCAAACGCGGGTACGGGTAGATTGCGCTGTGTTCCCCGGTGACAAAGCTGGCAAGCACTGTCGCCGAGTCTTCCTTGACAGGAATGTTGTAACTCTGGACGTAGCACCGCATCAGAGGCTGGATCTTTCGATTAACCCAGCTGCCACCGAAATCAACAGTTACTCCTTCGAGTCCGTCGAAAAGGCGCTATAAAAGCACGCCCACCCAAACGTGAACCAGCTTCAAGGACCACTACCGAATAGCCACGATCGGCAAGGTCACGTGCTGACGCTATGCCGGAGATGCCACATCCGAGTACGATCACGACGTAGTCTATTGCCACGTTTTGATTCCAATCAGTATGGTCCGCTGGGACGCGGCACAGTGGTGAGTTTCGCGAATGCCGTTCAATCTAGTTATGGGAACTGGGCCGGCACGTGGATTGTAAAATCTCTGACCGGAGGGAATTAGCGTAGTGGAGGCCGCAATCGCTACCCCCATCGCCTCCTGCTTCTAGCGGCTCCGATTGAGAGGATCGATGCAACCATGTTGGCAGTCGGAACACTGGCTTTGGGCACCGGAACTGCCCCATCCAGCTCGTGAATTGTTCCGAAAGTGCAGTTCATGGGTGGCGCATCGAACCGAACTATAGGGTTCACTGGTCAGCATGACATGAATGAAAATGCCTTCGACTCCAGCAGCTTGCGAGAATGCTTCCCCTTTTCGAGAATCCAAAGCACGTTGAGATGCGGAGCGGTTTGTTCTACCGTCCCTTCATGGCGCATCGAGCCGTCCGCCCAAGCCTGGATATTGTTCCCTGCCTGAAGTTGATCCAGTGCAATAAATTTCTCGTTCATGACGAATGACGCCTCTCCAATGTCGCTTCAATAATTTTCAACGGTGGCCGCGATAGTAGGAAATGCTTAGGGGAGTCGATCGAGCAAGCCGATGCGACCGTGAGTTTCTCCGCCACCGGTGTCTCACTTCCCTTCACCCTAGAAGGGCATCACATGGCCCGAAATAGTGTTTTTCACTTTATTTCACGTGTATTTTCGTTGATTTACACAAATACTGTCACCCATGCGAACCAGAATTGGTATGGGCCTCAGGACAGAAGTCCACTATGTACTGAGTTGTTCCGACTAGCCGCTCGACCGAAACCCGTCCTTGTTGTGCGCGGTCGACACGGGCGATGACGCGATCAGAAAGGCCACAGTCCTCCGAATGACTTTGCCCCGTTTGCCCGGGCTACGGATGTGTACCGCGATATCGTCGAAATCCGATTGTCCGGCTGTGGTGGCAACGACGTCATCGGGAACATCAGCTAATTGCCGCAAGGTGGCATGAAACCGTTCCGGTTCGGTAAGGATGCCCGTGATCTTCATGTCGAGTAAAAGCGGTCGGTCCAAGGAATCTAAGAGCAGGCAACCCGAGAGGTCTATGCAGCGGTGGGGTGCTCGAGAGTACCTTGCTTTGGGCCGCTTGATTTGCGTTCTGGGTCGTTGGATCTGTGACTTCGGTTCTGAGGGCTAGCACCGGAAAAGTAGTACTTGCATAAGCTAAGAGTGTGGGGTCGGGATCGCGACCCCACACTCCCGGCATCTCAGCCCCGTACTGGGTATTTAGGTGCTGGGCCCCTTACGTCTCACGGCACAGTGCTCGTGTGTGCGTTCGCCGTGTGCGCGGCGGCAGGGCCCTCGATGCCGATGCCCGACGGGCCGGTTGCCAGCGGGTCCCTCGCTGCTGCTGCTGCCGCCGCTGCCTGTGCCCAGGCCGGCTGCCGGCGGGCCCTGGGTCGGCGCCTGACGCGAATCTGTTGTTGTCGGGCTTCTAGAGTGTCGCGGGGCGCTCTGATGAAGTCGTGGGGTTACGGGCTGGGGATGAACGGCGAGGGAGCTGGGATAGCGAGTAGTGGCCGGCTCGGCCCCCAGATAGACCTCCAAGGCATCGCTGTCCTGCGGTTCTTATGGCGGCGCGCTCGCCGGCTCGCCTAGCTCCTGCCGCTGCCTAACCTTGTTCAGGGGTGTCTTCCTTCGGGGTGGTCACACCTACTTCTGGGCGGAATGGGGGAAACCCCCGCGGCCGCGCGTCTTGGGGGTGCACGCGGGCGCGGGGGCTTGTAGTCTCGCCCGGTGGCCTATTGGGGGATGGCACTTCCGGACGACCATCTCACGTTACCCGTACGTCTTATCGAGCGCAAAAGGCGGTATTCGAGCAGAGCAACGCCTCGTGGTCGGATGCTCATCGGCCTAGGCAGTCGCACTCCCGTTGCTTCCCGTGCGTGGGGCCGGCCAGAAGAATTGGTGCCGGCTTGTATGCTGCGCTCTGACCTTGCATTCCTAGGCTGGCCCCCTCCGTGCGATTCGCCGCGGTTCTCGCTGCTCGGTTGCTTCCGGCAGGGGCGCTCGCCGATTCATCTGCCGCGCTGCTCCGCGGTAGCCTCCTCAGCTCCTGGGAGTTCTTTGGCCGGTTCTCTAGCGCTGCTCTTGTTTGCTAGTTCAGCCGCGGTCTCTGACGCCCTGCCCTCTTCTGTTTGGGCAGGTAAACGTCGTTAAACGCCTTTGTCCCACACTGTCGTACTGTATCGGCGCATGTTTCTCGAGGTAAGTAGTGAGAGCAGCGTTGCCGCTCTCATCCGATGAGGAATAGGCGAAGGGAATGTGGTTCACATGTCGAGTAAAAGCGGTCAGTCCAAGAGGTCTAAGAGGAAGCAACCCGGGAGGTCTGTGCAACGGTGGGGAGCTCGTGAGTATCTTGCTTTGGGACGTTTGATTTGCGCGTTGGGCCGTTGGATCTGTGACTTCGATTCCGTGGGCTAGCACTGATAAAAGCGAACTTGCATGCGCTGAGGGCGTGGGGTCGCGATCTCGTTCGCGACCCCACGCCCTCGGCATCGCAGCCCTTGTTACACGCCGCATTGGATGACCATGGGTAGTCGTGCTGGCTGACGATACCGCTCCCTGTGGTTCAGTGTTCATTGGCGGCGTCAGCATGACGACCACGCCCACAGTCTTGATCGGCGCACGGGAATCCCGACCGGCTTGTTGGCACGGTGGTTTTGGTCCTCCAGCCGATGCCGGGGTGCCTGATCCCGGCCGTGCCGATGCCGATCCACACCAAGTGGCCCCTTCCCAGATGTGGGCATGATGGGCAAGAGTCGTTGCATGGACGTTGAACCGGCAGGAGTGGAGCGGACACGATGATGATCGTGGGCAACGTGGAGCAGGGCGAGGCGGCCCTGCTGGCAGGGCAGATCGCGTGCCCGGGCTGCACTGCCCGGCTGCGCCCCCACGGGCACGCCCGCCACCGCACCGTGCGCGGCCTGGGTGATGCGCGGTTGGACGTGCGACCGCGTCGGGCCCGGTGCGAGGGCTGTGGCCGTACCCAGGTGCTGCTGCCCTCCGCCCTGTCGGTACGCCGCGCCGACTCCCTCGAGGTCATCGGCACGGCCCTGACGGCCAAGGCCGCAGGCGGCGGCCACCGGAGCATCGCCGCGCGCCTGGGTCGGCCTCTCTCGACGGTGCGCCGTTGGCTCAGGCGGGCAGCACCCCCGTCGCACACCCAATGGTTGTACGAGCAGGCGGTGCAGCACGCGTTCCGTCTCAACCCCGACATCTTGGTCCGTCCCAAGAGATGGCCGAGCCTGCTCGGCTGGAGCCTGAACATCTTGGCCGGCGCCGCCGTGGCCTACCGGGAACGCGTGGCCGTCGACCTTCCGCTTTGGCCCCTGATCGGCTACTTCACACGGGGTAATCTACTCGGCCCACCGCTTCGCACGTGAAAGCGAGTTGGGATCGTGCCATTGCCATGCCCTGAAACAGGAGTCACACTGACGACGGCGGCAACAACCGGGTCCATATGCCCGGCAGTCTTGACGACCACCACGTCACGAAGACGACCAAACCCGCGAATCCGATCGTCATTAGAGGCGACGCCGCCATCGTCAAATTACGCGACGGTCAACAGCCCTGTGCAGGGCTACGCCCAACGGTCAGATGCCCACCAGCCCCTGCGTTCGCCGTGCCCCGGTGCGGGTCTCTGGTTGTTCCTGGGCGGTGCGTCTTGTCCCACGCTGGGGGTCTTGGTTGAGCATGGTTTTCGTGTTGTGCCTTGTCTGGGTGTTGATAAAGTGTCACGCCCGCTGGCGCGGCCCCCTGTCTGCCTCGCGGGCTCTACTGCGCCTGGCCAACTAGCGTGGCACTGTTTCGCTGGCCGCGTTCTGCTCCCAGCACGGCCCTGCTGCGGTCTGCGACCGGGCCCTCCGCCTGTGGCATCCCGCTCGTGCCGTGTCTGGGTTTGTTGGTGAAGGTTCCCGGGACGGCCCTGCAGCATGTCGTGCAGCGCACCGATGAGATCTCCGGCCACGGTGTTGAGCGTGGGGCCTGCTTTGTAGATGGCGCTTACATGTGGGGCGCTAGAGATTTCCGCTGTCTCGTATATGGCTGTAGGCGGGGTTGAGGTGAAAACCCCTAGTGTCAGGGCGATTAGAAGGGCTGGGATGAATTTTCTAGATTGGTGAGTCACCTTTGACAGGCTCAAATGTGCAAAGCCAGCCAACCGAAGTAACGACCTGTTTGCACGGCTTGATTCTCGGTTGTGGCGTTCAAGGGGGGTCTTTGGCCTGTATGGCCCTGTTTTTGTCTTCACACAGGTCTCTATGCGATGACTTTGGTGACGGGTGTCAGTTCGGTGTTGGGTGCTGCTGTGCGGGTGAGGGCGGCGATGCCTTGGGAGGTTCATGCAGGGTTGAGTGGTGCACTGTGCATTCAGCTCACAGAGGTGGGGCGGGGTCAGCGGAAATGTGCTCATGCATTTCTGTGTGCGGGGATCACCACGCTGCGCTCGGTGCCAGTGCCGAGGTGCTGGCACCTTTCGCTTCGGTCGCGTTGCTTCGTCTCTGCCCCGCCTCGAGGTGGTGCTTCCCTATGGGCATGTCTTGTAGCGCTCGCCGACCTGTCTCCGGCACGGTTTCACTGTCGGTCTCGATCCGTTTGCGCTCGCCGGTGTCTGGGAGCCGCGCCTTAGGCGGGGTGTGACTCTCGTGGTCTGTGGTCTGTGGTCGTTGCCGGGTCGGTCTCTCGAGGTCGGTACTGCCGACGGCGCCTCCTGGGTAGCGGACGGGTTTTTTCTGGATGTCCAGAATTCTTGTGTCCTGGCGCTACTTGCTTGTGTTGCCTGCGGCCTTCTGTCGCGGCGGTTGTGGGCAACGTTGTCCAGTGAGAGGGGCAGCACGGGCTCCGTTGTTCTGTTGCGGCTCGTGCTGGCCTTGTGCTGCTGAGCTTCGCCGGATCGGTAGCGCTGTGGTGGTGGAGTTGGCCGCGCTAGCCTTCGGCCCCATGCCGTTGTCCCGTGCTGTTGGGGTGCTCGTTTGAGCCGGAGTGCCTCCCCGCGGTGGCCCGCATGGCACGTCGCTGTGTTTGTTGCCTGCACGGCGCATGCCTGGGTCGGGAATTTGGTCGGCGCAGCGCTCCCGGGGTGCGGCAGAGTCCATGCGCGGCCCGGTGCTGTGCCACCTTTGGGACGGCCCTTTTCGCCGTTCCTGTCGATCATTCTTGGGCGCGACTATAACGATAATATTTTTTGCTTCTTTTTTTGTGCAAATTATACTTTCTAAATTTGTGTTTGTGGGGCAGTGGCTAAACAGTCACTGGGTATTGACTGGGCAATTTCTGGGTGTTTGTGGGGTGTGGTTTTTCTGGATGTCCAGAATTTTTTTGGGGTCTGGTTCGCTGCTTCGGAGGGTGGTTTGGGTGGGTTGCCTCGGTGGTGTGGTCGCCTCGGGGCTTCCTGGTGTGTAGGCCCTGGTGGTGATGGCTGCGGATCCTGGGGTGGTATGTCCTTGGGGGAGCTGCAGCTGCGCTGTCTGCGGGCTTCTTTTCGGGCTGCGCTGTATGGGGGTTGTTTGGGGCGGCCTGCCGGCGGCTGATAGCCGGGGTGCGGGTTGTCTTTGTGCTGCGGCTGCGTGGGGCTGGCGTGGGGTGTGGTGGTAGGTGCGTTCTTGTGGGTGCTCTTAGGTATGTTGTTATGTTTGGCCTTGTGATCAATGGTTTTTTGGGGTTGTCTGGTCGGGCGCTGTTGTGCTGGGTCGTGGTGTGCCTGGTCTTTGGGGGTGGTCGTGCGGGGACATACCGTGTGGGGATCCCTGGGCGCTGGGGCTGGATCTTGGTGAGGCTGCGTTCTTCCTGGTGGGATCCGCGGTGGGGGTTGTTCCTGGTGTGGTGGCGGTATGTCTTTTGCCTTCCCTGGTCTTCGGGCTCTGGTTGTGGATGTTGCACCTGGTGCGTTGGCTTGCCGGTGGTATGTCTGGACCGCTGCGCGCAGGCGGGCCCTGGTTCTGCTTGGTGCTGCGGCGGCCGCTGCTGCTGGCGTGGTGGCGGTATGTCTGAGCTGCGCTCGCCGGCGTCTTGTGCTGGGGCGGTGGGGACATACCGGGCGGTACCGAAGGAGCCGGCGCCGCCCGGGGAGCCGGCTGCTGGTCGGGGCGGGTGGTATGTCTGTGGTTTTCTAGGTATTTGCCTAGGTTGAATCTTAGGTAAGAAGTTGTGTTTTTTCGGCCGTATTTCTTGGTTGACATGGGCTTTCGTGGTAAGCTTGGGGTAGTTCAAAAGGCAGGGGAGGTGTTCGGGCAGATGGTTACCCAACAGTCGCGGCTGGTGCTCAGCGAGGCTGGTGACGCCGTGGAGCTGCAGGCCCTCGGTCGCGCTTTCCGCCCGATGCGCCCAGGGGGAGGCTCCGACGGTCAGGTCGGCCACCCCCTTGTCCAAAGCCCTCCTGGTGACCCACATCGAGACCGACGCCTGCCGGCGCACCGCAAGCCCTCTACCCGTTTTGCAGCGCGTCAGCCGCTGCCCGAAGGCCGACGACGAGACCGCACCACTGACGAAACCGACCGCCCGGCAGGGCGGTGGCCAGCGCGCCAGCGCTGGCAAGGAGCGGGGCCGCCAGGCCCCTAGCTCG
>Ga0134128_10003226_pt1 | contig 19919 bp, 16 predicted proteins | sample KB31754_FD_96462 | JGI IMG/M metagenome (GOLD analysis project Ga0134128, IMG submission 96462) | Terrestrial soil microbial communities with excess Nitrogen fertilizer from Kellogg Biological Station, Michigan, USA - KB3-175-4 | ecosystem: Environmental > Terrestrial > Soil > Unclassified ...
CTTTCGCCGAGATCGACAAGAAGTGGCAGGACCGGTGGGAGGCCGAAGGCGTCTTTAACGCCCCCAAGACGCCGCGCGCGGGCAAGAAGTTCTACTGCCTGGACATGTTCCCCTATCCGTCGGCCGCCGGCCTCCACGTCGGCCACCCCGAGGGCTACACCGCCACCGACATCCTCTGCCGCTACCGCCGCATGCGCGGCGACGACGTGCTCCATCCCATGGGCTGGGACGCCTTCGGCCTGCCCGCGGAGAACTTCGCGATCGCGACCGGCAAGCATCCGGCGGACGTCACCAAGGACAACGTCGACAACTTCCGCCGACAGATCAAGTCGCTGGGCTTCTCCTACGACTGGACGCGCGAGATCGACACGACCGACCCCGGCTACTACAAGTGGACGCAGTGGATCTTCCTCCAGCTTTTCAAGAAAGGACTGGCGTTCGAGTCCACCGCCCCGATCAACTGGTGCCCCAAGGACATGACCGGGCTGGCCAACGAGGAGGTCTTCAACGGCGCCTGCGAGCGCTGCGGCACGAAGGTGGAGCGCAAATCGCTGCGCCAGTGGGTCCTCAAGATCACCGCCTACGCCGACCGCTTGGCCGACGACCTGGCCGGCCTCGACTGGCCCGAGTCCACGCTCGCGATGCAGCGCCACTGGATCGGCCGCTCCGAGGGCGCCGAGGTCTCCTTCAAGTCGGAGGGCGGCGACGAGATCAAGGTGTTCACGACTCGCCCCGACACTTTGTTCGGCGCGACTTATATGGTTCTCGCGCCGGAGCACCCCCTCGTCAAGGAACTGACGTCGCCGGCGCAAAAGGCCGCCGTGGAGGCCTACGTCGCCGCGGCTCAAAACAAATCCGACCTCGAGCGCACGGAGCTCCAGAAGGAGAAGACCGGCGTGGCGACGGGCGGGTTCGCGATCAATCCCGTCAACGGCAAGAAGATCCCGGTCTACATCGCGGATTATGTCCTGGCCAGCTACGGGACGGGCGCGATCATGGCGGTGCCCGCTCACGACGCGAGAGACCACGAGTTTGCGACGAAGCACGCGATACCTATCGTGAAAGTCGTGGATGCGTTGGGGTCCGATGGGCTCATTCAAGACGTCAAGAAAGAGGCGTTCACCGGCGAAGGCATCGCGGAGAACTCGGACTTCCTGAACGGCCTATCGACTCCGGAAGCGAAGAAGAAGATCATCTCCTGGCTCGAGGAAAAGAAGCTCGGCCGCAAGCAGATCAACTACAAGCTTCGCGACTGGCTGTTCTCACGCCAGCGCTACTGGGGCGAGCCGATTCCGCTGGTCCACTGCCCGAAGGACGGGATCGTCCCGGTTCCCGAGGATCAACTGCCCGTGCGCCTGCCCGAGGTCGCCGACTACAAGCCCACGGGCACGGGCGAGTCGCCTCTCGCGAACGTGGCCGACTGGGTCAACACCAAATGCCCCAAGTGCGCCGGCCCCGCCAAGCGCGAGACCAACACCATGCCGCAGTGGGCCGGCTCGTGCTGGTACTACCTGCGCTTCATCGATCCCAAGAACGACAAGGCCGCGTGGGATAAGGAGCTCGAGAAAGCGTGGGGGCCCGTCGACTGCTACGTCGGCGGCGCCGAGCACGCCGTCCTGCACTTGCTGTATGCACGATTCTGGCATAAGGTTCTCTTCGATCTTGGTCATGTCCACACCAAGGAACCTTTCATGAAGCTGCGCCACCAGGGCATGATCCTCTCGTACTCGCACCGCGATAAGATGGGCAACTATCATCCCTACGAAGTCGTCGAGTACGACGAAAAGGGGAACGCCGTTCACGCTCAGACCGGGGAAGTTCTCGCTTCCCAGATCGAGAAGATGTCTAAGGCGAAGAAGAACGTCGTTAATCCAGATGTTGTGTTAACCAAGTACGGCGCCGACACGTTCCGCCTGTACGAGATGTTCATGGGCGCCTTCGAGCAGGCCAAGCCCTGGGACATGCGCAGCATCGAGGGCTCGTCGCGGTTCCTGCGCCGCGTGTGGAACTTGCTTCCCGAATCGGGCGCCGCCGCGGCCCCCGGCGACGGCCTCGTCTCGGCGCGCCATCGCGCGATCAAGAAGGTCAGCGAGGACTTGGAAGCTTTCGGCTTCAACACCTGCATCTCGACCTTGATGACCTACTGCAACGAGATCCAGAAGGAAGCCGTGCCGGCCAAGGTCGATCTCGAGACCCTGCTCATCCTCCTGAACCCGTTCGCTCCGCACGTCACGGAGGAGCTGTGGTCCATGCTCGGCCGCAAGGACCTCCTGTGCCGCCAGGCATGGCCGGCCTGGGACGCCAAGTTCCTGGTCGAGTCGGTGATCGAATACGCCGTTCAAGTCAACGGCAAGCTGCGCTCGACGTTCTCCATCGCGGCCGAGGCCGCCGAAGCCGCGATCCTCGAGGCCGCCTTGGCCGACGCGAAGGTCAAGGTCGCCGTCGACAACAAGACGATCGTCAAGAAGATCGTCGTGCCCAAGAAGCTCGTCAACCTGGTGGTGAAATAGCGATGCGCCGGATCGTCCTCCTCGCCGCCGCCGCCTTGGCCGCCTGCGCGGCGCCGGCGGCGCGCCGGGGGCCGCCCCTGCCGGCGAACATCCATAAGCTGGCGATCCTGCCCATCGTCAACAAGACCCAGCAGCCCGGGATGGAGGATCAGCTCACCACCGCGGTGCGCGACGAGTTCCTGCGCGACGCCCGCCACCCTCTGGTGCCGCACGATGAGTCGGACGGCGACGTCCTCATCACGATCACCCGCTACATCCTGACGCCGCTCCAGTACGACGCGAACCTCAACCCGATGACGTACCGCCTGCACGTCAGCCTCGACGTCCAGCTCGTCGATCGCGCCGCGGCCAAGCCCCTCTGGGACGAGAAGGGCCTCGAGGCTTCCATCTCCTACCCGTACGTCACGTTCACCGGCGGCCTCTCCGAGGACGCCGCGCGCCAGAACCTTTGGGCCATCCTCGCCCCGATGGTCGTCAGCCGCGTCGTCGACGGCTTCGGAGCCACCGATGCGGCGGGCTCCGGCGGCAGCCCGAGCGCGCCGAGCACGCCATGAGAGACCGCCTCCGCCGCCTCGCCCTGCCTCTCGCCGCCGCCGCGCTGGCCGCCTGCGGGTCCGGCCCCGACGTGTCCTATCGCCCCACGCCGCAGCTCCTGCCCAGCAACATCCAGAGGCTCGCGCTCCACCCCATCTAGAACAAGACGCAGCAGTTCGGCGTGGAGGACAAGCTGTCGCTGGCGGTCCGCGACGCGTTCGAGGCGGACGCGCGTTATCCGCTCGTTCCGGAGTCCGACGCGAACGGCATCGTCTGGATCACGCTCTCGCGCTATATCCTGACCCCGCTGCAGTATGACGCGACGCTCGCGCCGACGTCCTATAAGCTGCGCATCCTCCTCAACGTCACGCTCATCGACCGGAGCACGAACCAGGCCATCTGGGAGGAGCGGAACATCGAGGGCTCGCTCACCTACGCCAACCAGACGCTGGCCAACGGCCTGACCGAGGAGCAGGCGCGCGAGCAGATCTGGGCCCAGCTCGCGCCGAAGATCGTCACGCGCGTCGTGGACGGCTTCGGGGCCATCACCGGGACCTCGGAGCGCCGCATCACCGGGGACGCTCCCTCGACCGCTCCGCCGGCCGCGCCCGAGAAGCCGATCACGCCCGTCGTCCCGGCGCCCTACTGAGCCGGCCATGGAGCTGCGCCCCCACGAGCTCCTGAAGGAATGGCAGGCCGGAAAGTTCCGGCCCGTGTACTATCTGTTCGGCGAGGAGTCCGCCGCGAAAGCCGACGCGGTCCTGAAGCTCAAGGAGCTGTTCAAGGCCGACGACTTCAACCTCTGCGAGTTCTCGGGCGAGCCCGCGTCGGAGGCGCCTTTGGCCGTCGCCGAGGCGCTGACGCTCCCCGTGTTCGCCGACCGGCGCCTGGTCATCGTCCGCAGTCCCAAGCTCCCGGCCGACGCGCGCGCCGCGTACGCCGAGTACCTCAAGTCGCCGTCGGCGACGACGACCCTCGTCCTGCTCTCCGAGGACAAGCGTCCCGACAAGAAGGACGCGCTCGCGGGCGCCGCGGCCGCCGCCGGCGCCAACTGCGTCTTCTCGCCGCTCACCGAGGAGGAGGCCGCCTCGCGCCTGATCGCGGAGGCCAAGAAGGCGGGCAAGACGCTGGCGCCCGAGGCGGCCGAGACGCTCGTCGGCGAGGCCGGCACCGATTGGGGCATCCTCGCCGGGGAGCTCGAGAAGCTCATCCTCTATTCCGGCGAGGGCTCCGTCCTCGAGGCCTCCGCCGCGCTCGCCTGCCTGGGCTACCGCAAGTCGGCGGATCCGTGGGCGTTCGAGAAGCTGGTCCAAGGCCGCGACCTCAAGGCCTGCCTCGGCTACCTGCGCGGGGCCTTCGCCGACGCCAAGCCGGAGGAGGTCGTCTTCCGCTCCCTCGCCCAGATCCGCAACGGCTACCTCAAGCAGCTGAAGGCCAAGCGCCTGCTGAAGGCGGGGATGCCGCAGCGCGAGATCGAGACGCGCCTCAGGATTTTTTATGACACGGCCTTTTTCACGCGGGCTTCGCGCGTGACCGAGGAGCGCCTGCGCCGCGACCTGCGCCGCTGCCTCGAGGTCGAGACCGACCTCAAGTCGAAGACCTGGCTCGATCCCAAGCTCGAGCTCGAGCGCCTCGTCGTCGAGCTCTGCGCCCGCACCCTCTCCCCCGCCTAATCGCAGGACAAAAGGGGTCAGGCTTTGACTTATTGACTTATAGTCCGGGCGGCCGTCTGACCGAAGAAGTCAATAAGTCAAAGCCTGACCCCCTTCGTGCGAAAAAAGAAGCGCCCGCCCTCTCGGGCGGGCGCTGTCTCGCGATGGACGGACGCTACTTCGCGGCGGCGGCGGCGGAGCCGGAGATCAGCTTCTGGGCGGCGAGAGCCATGCGCGACTTCTTGCGCGCGGCGGCCTTCCAGTGGATCGTGCCGGTCTTCGCGGCCTTGTCGAGCGTCGACGAGGCCTTCGCGGTGAGCTCCGCGATCTTCTTGACGTCCTTCGCCTTGGCGGCGTCGATGACGGCGCGGACGGCGACGCGGACGTCCTTCTTGATCGCGCGGTTGTGGAGAGTGTGCCTTTCGGCCTGACGCTGGGCCTTGAGGGCCGATTTGTGCCGGGTCTGCTTCTTCTTTGCCATGGTCAGCAATTATGCCTTTTGGGCGGCTTCCCCGTCAATCGAGCCCCCGGGAGCGCTCAACGCAGGCGCGCCACCAGCTCGAACCCCGGCGCCCACGACCGCCATTGGACCTTGTAGTCCGCGCCGGGATTCTTGGCTTGGAACTGCGCCGACGTGGTCCAGGTCTCGTCGCGCAGGGCGATCGACGGCCCCAGCGACAGCCACGGCCGGGCGTGCCAGAGACCCGCGAGGTACCACCACTTCTCCCGGATCGCGGTCTCCCCGTAGTTGAGCGGAAACACGCCTTCGAAGCGGAGGAACAGCGTGGCCCGCGGCGTCAGCCCGTCCATCCAGAACCAAGCCAGCTCCGGCGCGAACAGCAGCGACGATTGCCCGTTGAAGAGGTTGTGCTCCCCGCGGAGCTTCAGGGAGCCCACCCAATGACCGCCCGGCAGGAACGAAAGCTCCGTCCGCGGCGTGGCGTCGAGGATCAGCACGCTCTCGGGCCGGTCCGTCGTGTCCCGCCAGCTCCAGCGGCCCGGGGCGTCGTTCTTCCAGTCGTCGTCGTGGCGCGCGCCGTACTGAAGCCGGTAGAACGCGCCGAGCTTCAAGCGCTTCTGGACGCGGGCATAGGAACCGAGCGTGAGCTCCTTGTAAGGATGGAGACCGTCGTATTGCCAGCGCTCGGCGGCGCGCGCCATCGGCTCGAGCGCGTCGAGACGGCCGAAGAGAGCCTGCGAGGACTCGTACTCGACGGGACGGCCGCTCGGCGCCTCCGGCGACGGCGCGGCCGCGGCGAGAGAGGCGGCCGCGCAGGCGAGCGAGCACAGCGCGGCCCGCGCCGCGCGCTCAGCGGTAGTCCTGGTCAATGAGCTCCGTGTACGCGCTCTCGAGGTCGGTCCGGTCCTCGACGCCGCCGGTCTTCGCGTCCATGTTCCAGTTGAGGAGCTTGGTCCAATCGTAGGCCTGAGGCTGGGTCAGCTCGGTCCCGGCTTTGACGAGCACGCCCTTGCCGGCGGGCACGAGGAGGCCCTCCTTGGCGCCGTCGGTCTTGACGTCGACAGCCCCTTCGTTGACGCAGACCCACAAGTCCTTGGTCTTGCCGGCGTCGCGGCCGTAGGCGGTGAAGAACTGCGTCCCGCGGACCGCGGCGACCGCCGTCTGCGTGCGCACGCGGAACTGCTCGCCGAGCCGGCGCTTCGTGACCTTGGCGAAGACGCCTCCCCACGACAGCTCGACCTCGGTCTCGGGCCGGCGGACCGCCGGGAGGTTCAGGACCAGGCGGCTGGACTCTCTCAGCTTGAGGCGGGAGCCGTCGGCCGTCTCGACGATCGCCGTCGCCCCTGGGCCCGTCACCACCGCCTCGCCGTCGGCGAGCGCCGCGCCGGTCCTCCCGAGGCGGCCGCCGTCCTTGGACTGGATCGTCACGTCGCCGTCAGCGTACGCCAGGCGCGCGGGCGGGGCCGCCGCGGCGGCGGCCGCGGGCGGCGCGGACAAGGACGCGAGCAGGGCCAGGCAAGCGAGGCTCATCCCTTGAGTGTAATAGGCGGACGCCGTCCTGTCCATGCGACTTTGGATTCGGAAGGGTTATACTGGGGAGATGACCCCCGACGAAGCCGGCGAAGACGAGTCCGGCCGGACGCTCGACCGGCGCCACCTCCCGCACAAGACGGGCGTCTACATCATGCGCGACGCCGGCGGGGACATCCTGTACATCGGCAAGGCCAACGATCTGGCCCAGCGCGTCGCCCAGTACTTCAACCCGAAGAACGACAACGTCAAGAACCAGGCCCTCGCTCCCCTCATCCGCCGGATCGACTATGTCCTGTGCGAGTCGGAGCGCGAGGCCCTGCTCATCGAGCAGCGCCTGATCAAGGAGAACCAGCCGTTCTTCAACGCGGTGTGGAAGGACGACAAGAGCTATCCGTATCTCAAGATCACGATGGGCGAGGACTTTCCGCGCATGTTCCTCACGCGGCGCCGGCTCCGCGACGGCGGCGTCTACTTCGGACCGTACCCGAAGGTCGCGCCGGTGAAGAGTCTCCTGCGCTATCTCTGGAAGCAGCACATACTCCCGCTGCGGCCCTGCCGCTGGGACTTCTCCGAGACCAAGCCTCTCGACCGGCGCAAGATCAACTCCTGCATCTACTACCACACGAAGGAATGCCCCGCGCCCTGCGCCGCGCGCGTCTCCAAGGACAACTACCGGAGCATTGCCGAGCGCGCGGTGATGTTCTTCAAGGGCAAGTACAAGGACCTGCAGGAGGAGTTCGAGCGGGAGATGAAGACCGCGTCGGAGAATCTCGAGTTCGAGAAGGCCGCGCTGATGCGCGACAACATGCACGCGCTCGGGCTCATGGGCGAGCGCATCCGCGTCCGCGCCGTGAACGCCGACGAAGTCGGCGGCCACTTGGCCGCTTCGCGGTCGGTGACCGCCCTGCAGGCCGCCTTGGGGCTCGCCGTCCCGCCCGTGCACGTCGAGTGCTTCGACATCTCGCACTTCCAAGGGCACCAGACCGTCGCCTCGATGGTCTGCTTCGTGGGCGGGCGCCCCCACCGCGACCACTACCGCAAGTTCAAGATCCGCGACGTCGCGGGCATCGACGACTTCAAGTCCATGCACGAGGTCGTCTACCGCCGCTACAAGCGGCTGCAGGCCGAGAAGGCGGCCCTGCCGGACCTCGTGCTCATCGACGGGGCAAGGGCCAGCTCGGCGCGGCCCAGGCGGCGCTCGCCGAGCTCAAGCTCAAGCTGCCGATCGCCTCGCTGGCCAAGCGGATCGAGGAGGTCTTCGTTCCCGGGCGCCCCGAGTCGATCCTGCTGCCGGTCGGCAGCCCGGAGCTGAGCCTGCTCCAGCGCCTGCGCGACGAGGCGCACCGCTTCGGCATCACCTACCACCGCACCCTGCGCGAGAAGAACCTCTTCGAGGGCTAAACGTTGGGGTCAGGCTTTGACTTATTGACTTATGCGACCATAAGTCAATAAGTCAAAGCCTGACCCCGTTTTAAATCAGCCCTGCTTGCTGGCCAGCTCGCCGAGGCCGAACATCGGCATGAACATCGCGACGACGATCGTGCCGATGACGACGCCCATGACGACGATGACGATGGGCTCGATCAAGGAGGTCAGGCCCTTCACGGCGGTGTCGACCTCCTGGTCGTAGAAGTCCGCGATCTTGGACAGCATGACGTCGAGCGCGCCGGTCTCCTCGCCGACGGAGATCATCGAGGTGACCATGTTGGGGAAGATGCCCGACTTCTTCAGCGGGTCCGACAGGTGGCCGCCCTCCCGGATCGACTCGCGCGTCGCGAGGACGGCGTCGGCGATGACGACGTTGCCGGCCGTCTGCGCGACGGTCTCGAGCGCCTGCATGATCGGCACGCCGGACTTGATCAGCGTGCCGAGCGTGCGCGTGAAGCGCGCGACCGCGACTTTCTTCAGGATGATGCCGAAGATCGGAGCGCGCAGGGTGTAGCCGTCGACGAGCTTCTGTCCCTTCGGCGTCTTGTAGAAGGCGATGAAGCCCTGGTAGACGCCGTACGGCGTCGCGACCAGCAGGTACCAGTAGTGCTTCATCGCGTCCGAGATGTTGATCAGGATCTGCGTGGGCAGCGGCAGCTCGGCGCCGAAGCTCGCGAAGATGTTCTTGAAGGTCGGGATGACGAACACCATCAGGAAGCAGGTGACGATGGCGCAGATCGACAAGACGATGGCCGGGTACATCATCGCCGACTTGACCTTGGCCTTGAGGGCCTCGGAGCTCTCCATGTAGACGGTCAGACGCTCGAGGATGGTGTCCAGGATCCCGCCGAGCTCGCCGGCCTTGATCATCGACGTGTAGAGGTCGGGAAACGCGTCCGGGTGCTTCTTCAGCGCGTCCGAGATCGAAAGGCCGGCCTCGATGTCGGCCTTCACTCCGGCCAGGACTTCCTTGAAAGCCGGGTTCTCCGCCTGCGTCTCGAGGATGCCGAGGCTCTGCACGATCGGCACGCCCGCGCCGACCAGGGTGGAAAGCTGGCGCGAGAAGAGCACCAGGTCCTTGGACGTGACCTTGCCCTTGCTGCCCGCCGCGATCAGCGCCTTGATCTTGTCGAGCGGCCCGGCGGTCTTCTCGGCGATCTCGAGCACGACGAGCTTCTGGGAGCGGAGCTTGTCGACCGCCCCCTTCTGCTCGTCGGCGTCGATGACGCCCTGCATCACGAGACCGGCGGACGTCTTCGCTTTATAGGCGTATGCGGGCATGTTCTCTCTCCTACTTCGGCGCCTGCGCCGTCATCTGGCGCTGCATGAGCCGCCGCAGGTCCTCGGGGTCCAGCGAGTGCGCCATCGCTTCCTGGAAAGTGATCTTCTGCTTGAAGTAGAGCTCGGCGAGGCCTTGGTTCATCGTCTGCATGCCCACCTTGCCGCCGGTCTGGATCGCGACCTGGATCTGCTCGACCTTCTGCTCGCGGATCAGGTTGCGGATGGCCGCGTTGACGATCAAGGTCTCGCAGGCGAGCACGCGGCCCGCGCCCGAGGCGTGTCCCAGCAGCTGCTGGCACAGCACCGCCTGCAGGACGAACGAGAGCTGGACGCGGACCTGCTCGAGCTGGTGCTGCGGGAACACGTCGATGATGCGGTTGATCGTCTGCGCGCAGTCCGTCGTGTGCAGCGTCGCGAGCACGAGGTGGCCCGTCTCCGCGATGTTCAGCGCGGCTTGGATCGTCTCGAGGTCGCGCAGCTCGCCGATGAGGATCACGTTGGGGTCCTGGCGCAGGACGTGGCGCAGCGCCGATTCGAAGTTCGTCGTGTCTTGGCCGACCTCGCGCTGGTTGACGATCGACTTCTTGTGGGTGTGGACGAACTCGATGGGGTCCTCGACGGTCATGATGTGCGCGGCGCGGCTCTCGTTGATGAAGTCGATCATGCTCGCGATCGTGGTCGACTTGCCCGAGCCCGTCGGACCGGTGACCAGCACGAGGCCCTTGGGCAGCTTGATGATCTCCAGGATCGAGCGCGGCAGGCCGATCTCGTCGAACGTCTTGAAGGAGCTCGGGATCGAGCGCACCGCGGCCCCGACGCTGCCGGTCTGGCGGTAGACGTTCATGCGCATGCGGCCGATGCCGCGCAGGTTGAAGGCCAGGTCGAGCTCGTTCTGCGCCTCGAAGCGCTGGCGCTGCTGGTCGTTGAGCAGCGAGTACACGAGGGTCTGCGTCGCGTCGGAGTTGAGCTTCTCGAACGGGCTCGGGACGAGCTGGCCGTCCACGCGCAGGATCGGAGGCGCGCCGACGGTCAAGTGGAGGTCCGACGCGCCGCGCTCGTGCATCAGCAGGAAAAGCTCGCCCATTGAAACCATAGTTCGTTTTCCTCTAGTCGGCCTGAGTCACGCGCAGCATCTCCTCGACGGTGGTGGCGCCGGAGAGGAGCTTGCGCACGGCGCACATGCGCAAGGTCAGCATGCCTTGCTTCATCGATTGAGTCTTGATCTCTTTGGCGGATGCCCTGTCCAAAACGAGCTGCCGGATGGCATCGGTCATGTCCATGACCTCGTAGAGGCCGGCGCGGCCGCGGTAGCCGGTCATCGCGCAGTTCTCGCAGCCCTTCCCCTTGTAGAGGACGACCTTGCCCTTGTCGGTCAGCTGGATCTGGACCTCGGGCACGCCGAGCTTGAGCAGGAGGTCCTTCTCGACCTCGTAGGGCTCCTTGCACTTCGGGCAGATCGCGCGCAGCAGCCGCTGGGCCTCGACCATGAGCATCGCGGCGCTGACGAGGAACGGCTCGACGCCCATCATGCCCAGGCGCGTGATCGTCTGCGAGGTGTCGTTGGTGTGCAGCGTCGAGAAGACCAAGTGGCCGGTCAGCGCCGCGTTGATCGCGATGGTCGCCGTCTCCTGGTCGCGGATCTCGCCGACCATGATGACGTCCGGGTCCTGGCGCAGGAAGGAGCGCAGGGCCGCGGCGAAGGTGAGGCCGACCTGGTTGTGGATCTGGACCTGGTTGATGCCCTTGAGCTGGTACTCGACCGGGTCCTCGGCGGTCATGATGTTCGTGTCCGGCGTGTTGAGGTTGGCGAGCGCGGAGTAGAGCGTGGTCGACTTGCCCGAGCCCGTCGGGCCGGTGACGAGGGCGACGCCGTAGGGCGACTCCATCGCCTTCTTGAACACGGCCATCGCCTCGGGCTCGAAGCCGAGCTGGGTCATGTTGACCTTGAGGCCGCTCGAGTCCAGGATGCGCATGACGACCTTCTCGCCGGGCGCGCAAGGGAGCACGGACACGCGCATGTCCACCGCCTTGCCTTCGATCTTGAGCTTCAGGCGGCCGTCCTGGGGCACGCGCTTCTCGGCGATGTTCAAGTTCGACATGATCTTGATGCGGGCGCAGATCGCGTTGTGGAACTTCTTCGGCGGAGAGGGCTGCTCGTGCAGGACGCCGTCGATGCGGTAGCGGATGCGCAGCTCCTTCTCGTAGGCCTCGACGTGGATGTCCGAGGCATGGGCTTTCACCGCGCCGGCCATGATCAGGTTCACCATCTTGATCACCGGCGCGTCCTCGGCCTCCTTCTCGAGAGAGGCCTCGTTGGCCTTATCGTCCTTCTCCGCGACGTGCTCGATGGCGTCGGCCGCGGCCTCGTCGGCCGCCGTCTTGGCGACGATGTCGTCGAGGACCTCCTGCGAGGTGGCCTGCTTGTAGTACTTATCGTGGGCGGCGGCGATCTCGCTCTCGGCGGCGAGGCAGCCGACGACCTCGCAGCCGGTCAGCATCTTGAGGTCGTCGAGAACCATCACGTCCAAGGGGTCTGCGATGGCGACGGTCAAGCGGTCCTTGGTCTTGTTGAACGGCATCAGCATCTTCTGCCGGGCGATCGCCTCGGGGACCGCGGCGACGGCGTCCTCGGAGATCTCGCCGAACTCCGCCAGGGAAACGAAGGAGATCCCGGTCCTTTCCGCGAGGAACTGAAGGAGCTTGTCCTCGGGAACGAGGCCCATGTCGATGAGCAAGGTCCCCAGCTTCTCGCTGCCGCCCTTCTGGGCCTCCAGGGCTTGCTGGAGCTGGGCCGCGGTGAGAAGCTTCTCCTCGACGAGAAGATCGGCCAATCGTCGAGAAAGGCCGATCGAGATTCGATGCTGTACGTTCGCCATTATTCCTATAGGTTAGGGTTCGCGCCGGACTTTGTCAAGGCTGCGGCATGGGGGCGTCGCATTAATAAGAAGTGAACGAAAGACGCGTTATAACCCGGAATTGACCGTGTCGGAGTTGAACGCGCCGTCGTCCTCCGCCGGCGGCCGCAGCGCCCCTTCGTCGGGCAGCGGCAGCAGCGGCACTTCCTTGGGCGTCGCCGACTCGGCGGGCCGCCGCGCGGCCTTCTTATGGGCGGGCTTGCGCGCCTTGGGCTTGGCCTTGGCCTTCGGCTTCTCCGCGGCGGCGCGCGGGCCTCCGGCCAGGACGCTCTTGGCGTCGAGATTCTTTCCGATCACGAAGCCGCGGTCCATGTCGACCTCGAACAGGTAATGCACCTCGTCGCCGCCGCGGGCCGGCGCGAAGCGGTACTCGACCAGGTACGTCTTGTCCGCCGTCTCGCTCGCGCTCCAGGTCTCCTTGCCGGCGTCCGGGCTCGCCGAGTACGAGAATTGCAGCCATTGCGCCACGGTGCCGCGTTCGCCGTCGAGAGGGAAGTCCTTCACGGCCGCCACGGCCGCGTCGAGCTTCGCCTGCGAGGCCGCGCGCGCGGTCTCCGCGGCGTCCGGCGCGAGCGGAGCGAGCGTCGCGGGCGCCGCGGGCGCGATCGGCGCCGACGAATCGGCGGGCGGCGCGGCCATCTTCGGCTTGACCAGCGGGGGACGCATCGCGTCGTCGGCGGGCGGCTCGGCGCCCAGACGCGCGCGCCCGTCGTCGAGCTCCGTCATCTGCTTGAGGTCCTTCGGATGGCGCAGGAAGACCACGCCGATGACCGTCATCACGACGACGAGGAGGCCCGCTCCGATCACGAACGGCTTGTTGCTGCGCGGCGGCCGCGGGGCCTTAGTGGGCGGCGCGGGCGCAGGCTTGGCGAGGCGCGCGAGCGCCTCCTCGGTGGACGGCGCGCCCGACATGTCGTTGCCCAGCGGGCTGGAGAACGAGGGCATCACGGCGGCCGGCTCCGCCGTCGCGGGGGCGCCGAAGGAGAGAGTCGCGGGCGGCATGGGCGCCGGCGTCGGCGCCGGAGACGCCATCGGGTTCAAAATGGACGACGGAACGACTTCCGTCGGCGCGTCGAACACCGGGATGGGCGGCGCGGAAAGAGGCGCGGCCGGGATGAAGGTCGCCGGCGCGGGCGCCGCCGTCAGGGTCGGAGGAGGCGGCGCCGAGAGCGGAGCGATCGCCGAGAGCGGAGCGATCGCGGCGGGAAGGGGCTCGAGCGTGATCGGCGCGGGAGCGGGAGCCGGGGCGACCGCGGGCATCTCGGGAGCCGGAGGCAGCCGCGGCGCGGCGGCCGACGGCGCGCTCGTCGCGGGCTCGTCCGGCCCGACGACGCGGAACGACTTCACCGTCGGCACGATCTTGAACGTCTTCTTCTCGAAGCGAGCCTTTTTCGGCTCGGAGGGCGCCGGCGCGGGCGCCGCGGCCGGCGGCGCCGCGGGGACGGCGGAGGCGGACGGCAACGGCGCCAGGGGCGGGATCGGCGGGGCCGGCGGAGCGAGCCCAACGGGAGGGGCAAGGGACGAGGCGGGCAGCGGCGGCCCCGCGGCGTCGACGGGCGAGAGCGGAGCGGGCGTCGCGAACGGGGCGGGCGGCGCGAGCGGGACGGGCGGGAGCGGCACCGGCGCAACCGCAGGAGCGCCGATGGACGGGAAGCTCGGGAACGCTCCTCCCGCGGCGGGCGGAGCCCAATCCGCCGGCGGCGGCGCGGTCGTCGGCGGCTGAGGCGCCGGAGGCGCGAAAGCGGCGGGGGCGGCGGATGAAGGAGCGGCGGTCGCGGGCGCCGCGGGCGCGGGAGCGGGCTCCGGCGCGTAGGCCGGGCCGAGCTTGGAGCGCAGCTGCAGCTCCTTCTCGGCGAGGCGATGCACGAGGCTCGTCTGTCCGGCCTCGAGCTCCGCGACGCGCTTGTACAGCAGCTCGAGCTGGACCGTCAGCTCGGACGCGCGGTCCTTGGCGCGGCGCAGCTCGGCCTCGTCGACGGTCGGCCGCGGGTCGAGCAGGCCGCCGAACCCCGCCTTCATGACGGGGTCCTGGAACAGCTCCTCGGCGGCGCCGGGGAACTCGTCGTCGCCGATCAGCCCGGCCGTCTCCAGCTGGAGCTTGTCCAATAGGCCGTAGGTCGAGGACATGTCGTCGACGGGCCACGCCGGACCGCGGTCGAGCGGCAAAGCCGCTAGATCCGTGATGTCGCCGGCGGGGCGCCAATCGCCCTCTCCGGCCGCCGCGGATTCGCCGACGGAGACCAAGGTGGACGCGTCGACCCCCGGCAGACCCGCGACCGAGTCCTTGTCGAAGGGGCCGAGGATCCGCGAGTCTTTATAGACCCAATACTTCACCGGTTCCAGGATACCCCTCGTCCTGTTACGTTTTCAAGGCGGAAAAAGGGTAAATTGGAGCCATGCAGATCCGCCCGTTCTACCTCGCCTGCCTCGCGCACGCCTCCTATCTCCTCGCCGACGAGCGCACCGGGACCGCCGTCGTCGTCGATCCCCAGCGCGACGTCGACCTCTACATCGAGGAAGCGCGCCGTCTCGGCGCGCGGATCAAGCACGTGATGCTCACCCATTTCCACGCGGACTTCGTCGCCGGGCACCTGGAGCTGCGCGATCGCTGCGGCGCGACGGTCCACCTCGGCGCGCGCGCCTCCGCCGACTACGCCTTCTCCCCCCTGCGCGACGGCGACCGGCTCGAGTGGGGCTCGCTCGGCCTCGGCGTGCTGGAGACGCCGGGCCACACGCCCGAGGGCGTGACCTTGCTCGTCTACGACCTGGACGCCGATCCGAAGACGCCCAAAGCCGCGCTGACCGGAGACACGCTGTTCATCGGCGACGTGGGACGCCCCGATCTGATGGCCTCGGCCGGCTTCAGCTCCGACGCCCTCGCCGGCATGCTGTACGAGTCCCTGACGCGCAAGCTCATGGCCCTGCCCGACGACACGCTCGTGTATCCGGCCCACGGCGCCGGCTCGGCGTGCGGCAAGTCGCTGTCCAACGAGCGCGTGTCGACGATCGGGGAGCAGAAGCGCTACAACTACGCGCTGAAGGCCAAGAGCCGCGAGGAGTTCGTCCGGCTGGTGACGGCCGACCAGGTCGAGGCCCCCGCCTACTTCGCCCACGACGCGGACATGAACCGCCGCGAGCGCGCGACGCTCGACGCGGCGAGGGCCCGCGCGCTGCCCGCCGCCGAGGCGGAGGCCGCGGCGCGCGCCGGCGCCCAGCTGCTCGACGTGCGCGACCCCGCCGACTTCGCGGGCGCTCATTGGCGCGGCGCGCTCAACGTCGGGCTGGACGGCAAGTTCGCGACGTGGGCGGGGAGCGTGCTCGACCGCGAACGGCCCATCGTCCTCATCGCCGACGCGGGCCGGGAGCGCGAGGCGGTCACCCGGCTCGCGCGCGTCGGCTTCGACCGCGTGACCGGCGCGCTCGCGGGCGGCATGGAAGCGCTCGCCCGCCGGCCGGATCTTCTGGAGGAGACGCCGCGCCTGACGGCGCGAGCGCTCGACGAGCGCCTCGCCTCGAAGGAGCCGCCGCTGGTCGTGGACGTGCGGAGCGACGCGGAGCGCGCCGAGGGCTTCATCGCGGGCAGCGTGCACGCGCCTCTCTCGAAATGGCCGGGCGGGATCCCCGACCTGCCGGCCGGACGGGCCGTGGCGGTCTACTGCGCGGGAGGCTACCGGTCGTCGATCGCGGCGAGCCTGCTGCGCGCGAGCGGACGGAGGGACGTCGCGGACCTGGTGGGCGGCTTCGCCGCCTGGCGCGAGGAAGGCCTGCCGGAAGCGAAGAGCGGCGCTTAGCCTTCGCCGCCGCCGCTGAACTCGCCGATCGTGCTGAAGTCCGGGCCCGGCTCGGCCTCGGTCTCCTTGTTCTCGATCTGGTTCTGGTACTCGATCGAGTAGCGGCAGTAAGGGATGGCCTCGAGGCGCTGGCGCCCGATCGGACGCTGCGTCGCCTCGCACAGGCCGTACGTGCCGTTGTCGACCTTGCGGATGGCGGCCTCGATCATGTCGAGGGTGCCGCGCTCGTTGTCGGAGAGCTCGAAAAGAAGCTCTTTTTCTATCGATTGGCTGGCCTGGTCGACGGAGTCGCCGTTGTCGACGCCCTCCTCGGCCTTCTGCTTTCCCACGGTCTTCAGGATGTCGTCGCGCATGCCGACGAGCTCGGAGCGGATCTCCTTCAGCTTGGCGGGCGTGAGCCACGCGCGCTCCTTCGCGAAATTGGCGGCCGACACGGCGGCCTTCTTGGACGCGGGCGCGGCCTTCACCGCGGTCGCCGCGGCCTTCTTCACGCTCTTCTTAGCCATAAAAACTCCTCCGTCGAAATCGAGAACGGCATAGTATATGAGAACGCCCGAAGGTTGCAAGACCCAGGGCGCCCCCGCCGGCCCGCGTCAGGCGGCCTTCGCGGCGGCGTCCTTGAGGCGGGCGAGGACCGTTTCCTTGCCCATGATCTCGAGCATCAGGAACAGCGTCGGCCCCTCGGTGCGCCCCGAGACGGCCGCGCGCAGCGGGTGGAAGACCTGCCCGGCCTTGAGGCCCTTCTCCTCGACGAACTGGCGGATTCTGGCCTCGAGCGCCTTGTCCTCGAACGGGGCGAAGTCCTTGAGAGCCTCGGCCAGGCCGGCGAGCGCGTCCCTGGCGCCCGGGCCGCTCAGGACCTTGGCGGCCTTCTCGGTGACCTCGACGGGCTTGTAGAAGAACTCGATCAAGGTCGGGATCTCCGAGAGGAGCTTGAACTTCTCCTTCTCGAGCGCGATGGTCTTCTCGAAGCTCGGCCCGGGCAGGCCGATCAAGCCGGCCTTCTCCAGGAAGGGCTTGGCCAGCTCGATGAGCTCCGGCAGCGGCGTCTGGCGGATGTACTCGCCGTTCATCCACTGCAGCTTTACGGTGTCGAACGTGGCCGGGCTCTTCTGGCAGCCCTCGAGGTCGAACTGGGCGATCAGGTCCTCGTCCGTGAACAGCTGCTGGGACTGAGCGTTCGACCAGCCGAGCAGGGCCAGGTAGTTGCGCATCGTGTGCGGCAGGTAGCCCTGGTCGCGGTACTCGAGCACGGACGTCGCGCCGTGGCGCTTCGAGAGCTTCGAGCCGTCCGGGCCCAGGATCATCGACAGGTGCGCGAACACCGGAGGCTGCCAGCCCAGCGCGTAGTAGATCTGGATCTGCGACGGCGTGTTGGACAGGTGCTCGTCGCCGCGGACCACGTGGGTCATGCCCATCAGATGGTCGTCGATGACGCAGCAGAAGTTGTACGTGGGGCCGTCGGTCGTCTTCCAGATGACGAGGTCCTGCAGCAGCTTGTTCTCGAAGCTGACCATGCCGCGGATCTTGTCGTCGACGACGGTGGCGCCCTCGACGGGCATCTTGAAGCGGATGGACCACTTCTTGCCCTGGGCCTCGCGCTCCTTGCGCCCAGCCTCGGACAAGGCGCGGCAGCGGCCGTCGTAGCGCGGCGGGCGCTTCTCGAGCTGCGCGAGGCGGCGCATCTCGTCGAGCTCCTCCTTGGTGCAGTAGCAGCGGTAGGCCTTGCCCTCGGCGAGCAGCTGGTCGAGGTACTTGCGGTAGATCTCGACGCGCTTCATCTGGAAGTACGGCGCGTGCGGGCCCTTGTCGGACTTGCCGTCGATCGGACCCTCGTCCCAGTTCAGGCCGAGCCACTTGATCGAGTCGAGGATGGCCGTGACGGACTCGTCGGTCGAGCGCACCTCGTCGGTGTCCTCGATGCGCAGGATGAAGTCGCCGCCGTGGCGGCGCGCGAACAGCCAGCTGTAGAGCGTGGTGCGGGCGCCGCCGATGTGCAGGAAGCCCGTGGGGGACGGCGCGAAGCGGGTGCGGACCTTGGTCGTCATGTGAGGGAGTTCTCCAGTAGTTCTTGGGCGTGTTTGCGGCTGGCGGCGGTGGCGGCGCGCCCGCCCAGCATCGAGGCCACCGTCTCGAGACGGCGTTCCCCGGTCAGCCGCTCCAGGCGCACGCGCGTGCGTCCCGAGACGACCTCCTTCGAGACGTGGAAGTGCGTCGCGGCGCGGCAGGCGACCTGCGGCAGATGCGTGACGCACAGGACTTGCCGGCCCTTGGCGAGCACGGCGAGCTTCTCGCCGACCGCGGTGGCGACCTCGCCGCCGATGCCCGAGTCGACCTCGTCGAAGACGAGCAGCGGCGTGCGGTCGGCCTTGGCGAAGGCGGTCTTGAGCGCGAGCATGACGCGGGACAGCTCGCCGCCGGAGGCGGCGGCCTTCACGGCGCGCAGCGGCTCGCCGGGATTGGCGGTGAGCAGGAACTCGACCGCGTCGGCGCCGGTGCGCGACCAGGCGCCCTCCTCCATCTCGACCGAGCAGGAAAAGCGCGAGTGCGGCATGCCCAGGACCTTGAGCTCCTTGAGAACCGACGCCTCGAGCTTCTTGGCGGCCTTGACGCGCAGGCCGTGCGCCTTGTCGCAGAGCGCGGAGAGCGCGGCCTCGGCGGCGGCGAGCTCGCGCTTGGTCTCCTCGATGCGCGCGTCGGAGTTCTCCAGCCCGTCGAGCTCGGACGCCAGGCGCGCGCGCGTGGCGATCACGTCGGCCAGCGTCGGTCCGTGCCGCTTCTTCAGGCGCGACAAGGCCTCCTGCCGCGACAACAGGCCGTCGAGCGCCGCGGGATCGGCGACGGTGCGGTCGCGATAATCCCCCACCTCGTGGGCGACCGCGTCGATGGCCAAGCGGGCGGCCTCGAGCTCGCCCTGGAGCCTGCCGGCCGCGCCGTCGATCTTGGCCAGCTCGCCGAGGGCGCGCTCGGCCTTCATGAGGCGGGCGAGCGCGGCGTCCTCCTCGGCATAGAGAAGTCCGTAGGCCTGGTCGGCGAAGCCGCGCAGGCGCTCGGCGTTCTTGAGGCGGGGAAGCCGCTCCTCGAGCTCCTCCTCCTCGCCGAGCCGGGGCTTGGCGGCGTCTATCTCCTCGAGCTGGAAGCGCAGCAGCTCCACGCGCCGGCGGCGCTCCTCGTCGGACATCGACGAGGCCGCCAGCCGCGCCGACAGCCCGCTCCATCTCGCGTGCGCGGCGGCGAGCGCCTCGAGCTCCGGCTCCAGGCCCGCGTAGCGGTCGAGCAGCTCGAGCTGCACCGCGGGGCGCATCAATGCCTGGTTCTCGTGCTGGCCGTGGAAGTCGGCGAACGCGTCGCCGAGGGCGGCGAGCGCGGCGACCGGCGCCGATTGGGCGTGGATCATGGCGCGCGTCTTACCCGCGGCGTCGAGCTCGCGGCGCGCGACGAACGCGGGGCCGGAGACCTTGTAGCGCTCGCGAAGCTCGGCCGGGAGATCGGCGGCGTCGAAGACGCCCTCGACCTCGAGGCGGTCGGCGCCCGTGCGCAGCCAGGACGACGAGCCGCGCGCGCCGAGCAGGAAGCCGAGGGCCTCGAGCAGGATGGACTTGCCCGCGCCGGTCTCCCCGGTGAAGGCGACGAAGCCGGCGGGCAGGTCGAGCTCGACGCGCTCGACCACCGCGAAATTGGCGACCTTGAGGCGCTTCAGCATGTCAGAGCTTGCCCCACTTGAGCTTGCGCCGCAGGACCTCGAAGAACGAGCGTCCCGGCGGCAGCAGCAGGCGCAGGGGCGTCTCGGCGCGGCGCACGCGGACCTCGTCGCC
>Ga0134128_10003228_pt1 | contig 19911 bp, 22 predicted proteins | sample KB31754_FD_96462 | JGI IMG/M metagenome (GOLD analysis project Ga0134128, IMG submission 96462) | Terrestrial soil microbial communities with excess Nitrogen fertilizer from Kellogg Biological Station, Michigan, USA - KB3-175-4 | ecosystem: Environmental > Terrestrial > Soil > Unclassified ...
CGAGCAACGCCGGCATCTTCGCGCGATGCTGCAGCCACATCACGCCGAAGAGATCGACGATGCCGACGAAGAGCCGGTCGAGCGTGCCGTAATTCGACTGGCCGCGCTGGCGCGGGCGATGATTGACCGGCACGGATTGCACGCTGCCGCCTTCGCGCAGCACCAGCGCCGGAAGGAAGCGATGGTTGTGGTCGAAGAAGGGCAAGGCGAGATAGAGCTCGCGCCGGAACAGCTTCAAGCCGCAGCCGGTATCGGGGGTGCGGTCTTTCAGCATGCCGCCGCGCACGGCATTGGCGATGCGCGAGGAGACGCGCTTCACCGCCGTGTCGCGCCGCTTCTCGCGATAGCCGGCGAGCAACAGCTTGTCGGAATTCGGCGTGGCGCGCGCCAACTCCCAGAGCCGTTTTATATCGGTGGGATCGTTCTGCCCGTCGGCATCGAGCGTCGCGATCCAGGGCGCGCGCGCCGCGATGACGCCGCTGCGCACGGCGGCACTCTGGCCGCGGCTCCGCGCATGGCGCAACAGCCGCACGCGGCCTGCGGCCATCGCCGCGCGCACCGCGGCAGCCGTGTCGTCGCTGCTGCCATCATCGACGTAAATGATCTCGTAATCGGCGATCCCGTCGAGCGCGGCGCGAATCTCGGCGACCAGCGGCCCGACATTCGGCGCCTCGTTGCGCGCGGGGATGACAATCGAGAGTTCCATGAGCGAGAGGCGGTTTAGCATGATTCGCCCGCATCTTAAACACGTTCAGCCGTGCGGTTCGGCGATCTCGTTGGCGAAAGGGGTGCTTGCCCATATACTTCCGCGCCATGCGTTGGATGGCGTTGACAGTCCTTCTGACAGCCGCAGCGTTGCGTTCGGCGCCAGCGCCGGCGGGGCAGAACGATCCGCGCCTCGCGCAGCTCTTCGCGGCGCTGGCAGCAGCGCCATCGGCGGGCACGGCGCACACCCTCGAAGCCGAAATAACGCATATCTGGGCGGAGAGCGCCGATCCGGCGACGCAGCAACTCATGCGAAAAGGCTTAAGCCTCATGGCGAGGCATGAGAACGGAGCCGCGCTCAAGGCCTTCGATGAAATGGTCGCGCATGCGCCCGATTTCGCCGAGGGCTGGAATAAGCGGGCGACGATCGAGTTCCAGCTCGGCGATTACAAGGCCAGCATGGCGGACATCGCCCATACCTTGAAGCTCGAGCCGCGGCATTTCGGCGCGCTCGCCGGGCTCGGGCAGGTCGAGTTGGCGCTCGGCAACAAGGCAGCAGCGCTCAATGCCTTTGATCAGGCGCTTGCCATCGATCCGTACCTCGGCGATGTACCCAAGATGGCCGAGCGCTTGAGAAAAGAACTCGCCGGCAAGCCGATCTGAACGCGCGGCTGGCGGCGAAATACGGGAGGTCGTTCATGTTCTTGCGCAACTACTGGTATGTCGGCGCCTATGCCGCCGAGATCGGCGAGCAGCCGCTGGCGCGCACTATTCTCGGCGAGCCCGTGCTGTTCTATCGCACGAGCGACGGCCGCGCGGTCGCGCTCGAGGATCGCTGCTGCCACCGCAACCTACCGCTCTCGATGGGCGCGCGCGAGGGCGACGGCATCCGCTGCGGGTATCACGGGCTGAAATTCGACAGCACCGGCCGATGCATCGAGATCCCGGGCCAGGCGCAAATTCCGCCGGATGCGAAAGTCCGGACCTATCCGGTGATCGAGCGCTGGAATTTCATCTGGCTGTGGATGGGCGATCCGGCCGAGCGCGACGAGAGCCTGCTACCCGAGTGGCAGTGCATCGATGATCCGAAGCTCGCCACCACCATGGGCAATGGCTGTCAGGCCTTGCCGATGAAATGCAATTGGCAGCTCAACAACGACAATCTGCTCGACTTGATCCATGTCGTCTATGTGCATCCCGGCACGCTCGGCGGCGCGGGGCTCGACAACAACCCGGTGACGACGAAGCGCCTGGCGAAGGGTGTTCACATGATGCGCTGGAGCGCGAATGTCGAGCCGGTGCCGCTGCTGGCGAAGCTCGCCGGCTTCAACGGCGCGCTTTCCGATCGCTGGCAGGCGACGCTTTGCGAGCTGCCGAGCCACTGCACGATCGATGCCGGCTTTTCCGCGCCCGATGCGGTCGGCCGCGATGGCGATCGGGACCAAGGCGTGCGGCTCAGGGCGCTGATCACCGCGACGCCCGAGACCGACACCACCTCGTTCATGTTCTACGCGCAATGCCGCAACTTCGCGCTCGGCAATGAAGAGGTCAGCAAGCGCTTCATCCAGCAAATCCGCGCGATCTTCGATCAGGACATCGGGGTGATGGAAGGCCAGCAGCGCATCAATTCGATGCTGCCGAACGCGCCGACGATCGAGATCCGCTGCGACGTGCCGGTGGTCGCGATGCGCCGGCTGGTGATGGAAGCCGCAGCGCGCGAGCGTGGCGAGCCGATCGCGGCGCGTGCGACGGCGCCGCGGCCGATCGAAGCCGGGAGGGTCGCGGGTTAATCGCGCTTTAGGGATGCGCTGACGCCGCCGCGCCTATCACCCCACATGATCACGACAAAGCGGCGCGGCGCATGGTTGCGGCTGCCTTAACGAACGCATTGGTGGCGGCGACCCGCTTCGGCTACGCGCCGAAGCCGGGCGAGCTTGCGAGCATCGCGCAGGATCCGCGCGGCTGGGCGCTGCATCAGCTCGACACCAAGCCGGCGGCGCTCGATCCGGGCCTTCCCGCATCGCCAGGCATGGTCGCGGCAATGCTGCAAGCGCGGCAGGATTTCGCCAAGAACAAGGACCCCGACTTCAGGAAGACCGAGAACCAGCGCCTGCGCGCGGTCTATCTCGCCGAGCTCGATGCGCGTCTTTATGCCGCGGTCGATGGCGATGCGCCGCTGCTGGAGCGGCTGACGCGCTTCTGGAGCAATCATTTCACCGTCTCCTGCGTGCGGCCGGTCATTCGCGGCTTCGCCGGCGCTTTCGAGCGCGAGGCGATCCGGCCGCATATCACCGGCCGCTTCGTCGACATGCTCTTGGCCGCCGAGCGTCATCCGGCGATGCTGTTCTATCTCGATCAGGTGCTGTCAATCGGCCCGAATTCCCCGGCCGGTCAGCGCCAGCATCGCGGCCTCAATGAGAATCTCGCGCGCGAGATGATGGAGCTGCATACGCTCGGCGTCGATGGCGGCTACACGCAGAACGATGTCGAGGCACTGGCGCGCATTCTGACCGGCTGGTCGATCGCGCGTTTGCGCGAAGCCGATGCCGGCCAATTTCGCTTCTATCCGCAGCTGCACGAGCCGGGCCCGCAGCGTCTTCTCGGGAAGACATACCCCGAAGGCGGCTACGACCAGGGCGAGATGGCGCTGCGCGATCTCGCTGCCCATCCCGCGACCGCCACGCATCTCGCGACGAAGCTGGCGCGGCATTTCATTGCCGACGATCCGCCGAAGGAAGCGGTGCAGCGCATCGCGACCGTGTTCCGCGACACGGGCGGCGATCTGAAGCGCGTGATGCAAGCGGTCATGCGCGAAGAGGCGGCGTGGCAGCCGTTGACGAAGGTGCGCATGCCCGAGGATCTGCTGATCGCCGCCTGCCGCGTTACCGGCTTCACGCCGCCGGCGCCGTTCCAGGTGCGGATGCTGCACGTCCTCGATCAGCAGCCTTTCTTCGCGCCGCAGCCCGAAGGCTGGTCCGATCGGGCGACGGAATGGATCGGCCCCGAATCCGTGCTCCATCGCGCCAATGGCTGCGCAAATTTCGCCGCGCGTCTGCCCGACCCGCCCGATCCGGCGACCTTGGCCGATGAAGTCTTCGGCGAAGCGTTGCCGGACGAAGCGGCGCAAGCGATCCGCCACGCCGCCTCGCGCCGCGAGGGGTTGGCGCTGCTGATCGCCAGCCCACAATTCCAGAGACGGTGAGCCGCATGAGCACGACGCGCCGCGATTTTCTCGGCATGGCTGCAGGGGCCTTCGCGATCGCCGGCTTGCCGCACGCGGTCTTTGCCGCCGTGCCGGGCGAGCGCCGTTTCGTTGTCGTGCTGTTGCGCGGCGCGCTGGACGGGCTCGCCTCTCTGCCGCCGATCGGCGATCCGCATTATGCGGAAAAGCGCGGCGCGCTCGCCCTCGCCCAAGACGCCTGCATTCCGCTCGATCCCGGCTTTGCGCTCAATCCCGGCCTCAAAGCGCTCGAGCCTTATTACCGCAAAGGCGAGTTGCTGCTCGTGCCGGCTGCCGGCAACGGCTATCGCACGCGCTCGCATTTCGACGGCCAGGATCTGATGGAATGCGGCCTCAGCGCGAAGACACATGAAACCGACGGCTGGCTCAATCGTGCGCTGGCGCTGCTCCAACCGATGAGCAGCCGTAACGCCGAGAAGCGCCTAGGGCTCGCGGTTGGCGGCGCGGTGCCGCTCTTGCTCCGCGGCGCGGTGCCGGTCGCGAGTTGGGAGCCGGCCGGCGCCAAAGTGGCCGATGCCGATTTCGTCACGGCGCTCGGGCCGCTCTATGCGCAGGATGCGCTCTTCGGCCCGGCGCTGCAGCTCGGTTTGAAGACGCAGAATTTTTCCGACGCGGTGCTCGGCGAAAGTGCGCCGAAAGGGCCGGGCGGCTTCGGGCCGAAAGCTTTCGCGCCGCTCGCCGGCGCCGCCGGCAAGCTGCTCGCCGCCGAGGACGGGCCACGTATCGCCGCGCTCGAAATGTACGGCTGGGACACGCATGTCGCGCAAGGCACCGTGCAAGGCCGGCTCTACGAGAACCTCGCGGGGCTCGCCGAGGGCTTCGATGCGCTGGCGCAAAATCTAGGGGCATCGTGGCAGAACACCGTGGTGATCGCGACCACCGAATTCGGCCGCACCGTCGCAGTCAACGGCACCAACGGCACCGATCACGGCACCGGCACGCTGATGTTCGTCATGGGCGGCGCCGTTAGAGGCGGGCGCATTTACGGCGACTGGCCGGGCCTCGCGCAGCTCGAAGAGAATCGCGATCTCCGTGTCGCCACCGACTCGCGCAGCATCGCGAAAGGCATTCTGCGCGATCACCTCGGGATCGATCTCGCGAGCCTCAATGCCAAGGTCTTTCCCGACGCCGCTTCGCTGAAACCTGCGGAAGGCCTGTTGCGCGCCTGACGCTCACGCGCGCCAGAACGGCTTGCGTGCCTCGGCGAGCGCCTCGCTGCGGCTGATGCCGATGTCGCGCCAATCGTTATCGGCGAGCGTGAGCAGCTCGCGGCGCGATCGGGCGCGACGACGCATCTCGCCAATGCTCTCCCGCATCTTACGGAACCGCGATCCAAGGCGCAGTGTGAGTCGAGCCCGACGCGCCGTGAAAGCGATGCCGACCATGGCGCACTCCATCCGTTGGACGTGCGCATCTTCGATGCTGCCGAGCGCTAGGGATATCCGCTTCTTGCGCTCGAACTCTTATTACGCGGTTACGAAATTGCCGCTCGACCTAATTCTCGACCCAAGCGACGCGCAGCACGTTGGTGGCGCCCGGGGTACCGAAGGGCACGCCCGCGGTGACGACGACGCGCTGGCCTTTCTCGGCGAAGCCCTCGCGCCGCGCGGCGCTCGTCGCGTGCTGAACCATCTCGTTGAAGTTGCGCACATCATGCGTATGGACGCAATGCAGTCCCCAGGCGACGGCGAGCCGCCGCGCGGTGCGGAGATTGGAGGTCAGCGCGAGGATCGGCACATCGGGCCGCTCGCGCGCCATGCGCAAGGCGGTCGCGCCCGAGGTCGTGTAGGAGAGGATGGCGGCGGCGCCGATCGTATGCGCGATCTGGCCGGCGGCCGAGCTGATCGCATCCGAGGCGCTTTGCTCCGCCGCGACCGTAGCGGCGGCCTGCAGCCCGGGGAAATAGATCGGATCCTCCTGCACGCGGCAGATGATGCGATCCATCATCGCGACGGCCTCGACAGGGTATTGACCCGCCGCGGTCTCGGCCGAGAGCATCACGGCATCGGCGCCTTCATAGACGGCGGTTGCGACGTCGGAAGCCTCGGCGCGCGTCGGCACCGGGTTGCGCACCATCGATTCGAGCATCTGGGTGGCGACGATCACCGGCTTGCCGGCGAGGCGGCAGGCATGGACGATTTCGCGCTGCACCGGCGGCACGTCCTCGGGCGGCATTTCGACGCCGAGATCGCCGCGCGCGACCATCGCCGCTTCGGAGAGATCGATGATTTCGCCGAGCCGCTGGATCGCCGCCGGCTTCTCGAGCTTCACGAGCACGCTGGCGCGGCCGGCGATGAGCTTCCGCGCCTCGGCGACGTCCTCGGGCCGCTGCACGAAAGAGAGCGCGATCCAGTCGACGCCGAGATCGAGCGCGAAGGCGAGATCGGTGCGGTCCTTCTGCGTCAGCGGGCTTAAGGGCAGCACCGCATTCGGCACGTTGACGCCCTTGTGGTCGGAGATGTCGCCGCCGATCACGACTTTCGTCTCGGCGAAATCCTTGCCGCAGCGCTCGACATTGAGGCGCACATTGCCGTCGTCGATCAGCAGCTGCGTGCCGGGCTCGATCGCGGCAAATATTTCGGGATGCGGCAAGGTCGCGCGCTTCGCATCGCCCGGCTTCTGATCGAGATCGAGGCGAAACGGCTTGCCTGCTTCGAGCTTCACCTTCTTGTCGCTGAAGGTGCCGAGCCGCAGCTTCGGCCCCTGCAGATCGGCCATGATCCCGATCGGCCGGCCGACGGCTTTCTCGAGTGCGCGGATGCGATCATGGACGGCGCGATGATCGTCATGCGTGCCGTGACTGAAATTCAAGCGGAAGAGATCGACGCCGGCGCGGAAAAGCGCCTCGAGCTTTTCCGCCGAATTGCTCGCGGGACCGACGGTGGCGACGATCTTGGCACTGCGTTGACGACGCATCCTGCTCCTCAATCTCCTCCGGTGATCAATATGGCACGAAAATCGTTCACATTGGTGAACGTGGGACCGGTCACGAGCAGATCGTCGAGCGCGGCGAAAACGCTCCAGGCGTCATTTCCGGCGAGCGCCGCCGCCGGATCGAGGCCCTTGAACCGCGCGCGGGTCAGCGTATCGGGGCCGATGAACGCGCCGGCATTGTCTTCGGTGCCGTCCGTGCCGTCGGTATCGGCGGCAAGTGCGTAGATGCCGGGCGCGCCGTTGAGCGCGAGCGCGAGAGCCAGGAGGAATTCCGTGTTGCGTCCGCCGCGGCCATTGCCGCGCACCGTCACCGTGGTCTCGCCGCCGGAGAGCAGCACCGTGCCGGGCGCGGATTGTCGCGCCTGCACTGCTTGCTGCACGGCGACTTCGCGCGCCTCGCCCTCGATCGCATCGCCAAGCATCACAGGCGCTATGCCGGCGTCGCGCGCCGCTTTCGCTGCAGCGTCGAGCGCTTCGCGCGGCGTCGCGATGATGTGATAGGTGGCGTTCGCGAGGCGCGGATCGCCGGGTTTCGGCGTCTCGTCCGGCGAGCGATGGAGATAGCTCGCAACCGAGGCGGGCGGGCTCAGCGCGTAACGCGTGAGGATGCGCCGTGCATCGGCGAAGGTGGTCGGATCGGCGACCGTCGGCCCCGAGCCGATCACCGCCGGATCATCGCCCGGCACGTCGGAGATGGCGAAGGTGATGAGCTGCGCCGGAAAGACCGCGGCGGCGAGGCGGCCGCCTTTGACCGCGGAGAGATGCTTGCGGACGCAGTTGATCTCGGAGATCGTCGCGCCCGAGCGCAGCAATTCGCGCGTGACCTGCTGCTTGTCCTCGAGTGTGATGTTGCCGGTCGGCAGCGCGAGCAGCGCCGAAGCGCCGCCCGAGAGCAAGCAGATCACGAGATCATCGGCACTGAGACCTTTCACCAGGGCGAGGATGCGCTTGGCGGCGGCTTGGCCGGCGGCATCGGGCACGGGATGCGCCGCCTCGACCACCTCGATGCGGCGGCAGGGGACGCTGTGGCCGTAACGGGTGACGACGAGTCCGGTGAGCGCGGCGGGCCAATGATCCTCGACCGCGCGCGCCATCTTCGCGGCGGCCTTGCCAGCCCCGATCACGATGGTGCGGCCCTTGGGCACAGGCGGCAGCCGCGGCGGCAGGACCTTCGCCGGGTCGGCAGCATCGAGCGCGGCATCAAGGAGATGGCGCAGGAGGGGCAGGGGATCGCGAGGAAGACCCAACGTTGTGCTTCGATCGTCGCGCAGGTTTCGTTGGCGCTTTGATTTAACTACACTCTTGCGTGTGCGCAACGGGGTGGTGGGCTGGCTCGCGAACCGGATGACGGCGCGGGCGAAAGCGGGTTCCCGCCTCGCCCGCCGCGCGCTCATCGCCTTGTTTCTGGCCGCCGCGCTTTGCGCTCCCGCGTCCGCCGGCAAAACAGGCCGCGCGACAGCCTCCGCCTGGCCGGCCAATGCGATTGTCTACGGCGTCGATCTTTTCGCCTTCCAACCCAATGCTTTCACAACGCTCACCGCGCATCTCGATGATCTAGCGCGGCTCGGCGTCAATACACTCTGGCTCTCGCCCATCGCCGCCGCGCCGCCCGGCGATTTCGGCTATGCGGTCACAGATCCGTTCCAGCTGCGCGCCGACTTTGGCAGCAAAGACGAGCTGCATCGCCTCGTCGCGGCGGCGCATGCGCGCGGGATGAAGATCATCCTCGATGCGGTCGTGAATCATCTCTCGGACGAGAGCAGCTATTTCACGAGCGCCGGTCGAAGCGGCCGCGCCTCGCCCTATTACGATTACTTCGAGCGCGATGCCGCCGGCGCGGCGATGCATTATTTCGATTGGCGCAATCTCGAGAATCTCAATTACCGCAACCCGGCGGTCGATCGCTTCATTATCGCGGCCTTCGAGCATTGGCTGCGCGATTTCGACGTCGATGGATTCCGCGTGGATGCGGCCTGGGGGCCGGCCTGGCGCGACGATGCGTTCCTGCCGCAGCTCACGGCGGCGCTGAAACGCATCAAGCCCGATCTGCTGCTGATTGCCGAGGCGTCGGCACGGGATCCATATTATGCCAAAGCCGGTTTCGCGGCCGCCTATGATTGGAGCGATCAGCTCGGCCATTGGGCGTGGCAAGACGCGTTCGATCATCCGGACGAGACAGCGGCGCGCTTGCGCGCGGCGATTGCCGCGAACGCCGATTCCAGCGCGCTGGTCTTCCGCTTCCTCGAGAACAACGACACCGGCGCGCGCTTCATCACGCGTTATGGCCTGCCCCGGACGCGGCTGGCGGCGGCGATGCTGCTGACTTTGCCGGGCTTGCCGGCGCTTTATACCGGCGAAGAAGTGGGCGCCGCTTTCGAGCCTTATGGCGCGCCGCCCGCCATCGCTTGGCGCGCGCATCCCGAGCTGCGGGCGTGGTATGTGCGGCTGATCGCGCTGCGCCGTGCCGATCCGGCGCTGCGCTCGCGCGCGATCGAGCTGCTCGATTTGCCGCATCCGGAAGCGCTACTCGCTTATCTCCGGCCGGGCGCGCAAGGCGACAGCGTGCTGGTGCTGCTCAATTACGGCGCGCAGCCGCTTAGCGTTGCGTTGCCGCCCGATATCGCGGCGAGCGCGGCGCTCGATCTTGGCGATTGCAAGCCGGCCGCGGTGGCGGCAAGCGCGCCGCAGATCGCGATCGACGGAAATAGCGTGCGCATTCTCGGCGCGCGCGATGATCCGGCCTGCCGCGGCTGAGCGCGGATGCTATAAGAAATCGTGATGGCCGATCTTCTCACCGTCTCCGATCCACCACCTTTCGAACTCTGCCACGAAGCGGGCAAGGCCTCCGTCCTGCTGACTTGCGATCACGCCAGCCGCCGCGTTCCCGCCGCGTTGAACCGGCTTGGTCTCACCGAGGTCGCGCTCGCGCAGCATATCGGCTGGGACATCGGCGCCGCCGCGGTGACGCGGCTCCTTGCGCCGATGCTCGATGCGCCGGCCGTGCTTGCTGGGTATTCGCGGCTCGTCATCGATTGCAATCGCCGTCCCGATGATCCGAGCTCGATCCCGAGCGAGAGCGACGGCATTCCGATTCCCGGCAATGCCGCGCTCGACGCGGCGGCGCGGCGCGAGCGCCGCGCGCTGCTCTTCGAGCCCTATCACGCCGCGATCGATCGCCAGCTCGCGCATCTCGCCATCGGCGGCCGCGTCCCGGCGGTGATCTCGATGCACTCATTCACGCCGCAGATGAAAGGCTTTGCGCGGCCCTGGCATATCGGCGTGCTCTGGGATGGCGAGGGCCGCATCGCCAAGCCGTTGCTGGCCGCCTTGCGTGCGGAGCTCGATCCCGCGGTGGTCGGCGACAACCAGCCTTATTCGGCGCGCGAGCCGGTCGGCTTCACCCAGCGCCATCACGCTTTCGAGCGGGGCTACCCACATGTTGCGATCGAGCTGCGCCAGGATCTGATCGCGGAGGAAGCGGGCGCGACGGAATGGGCGGAGCGTCTCGCGCGGCTCTTGAAACCCGTCCTCGCGAGGCCAGGCCTCTATGTGGCAATCGACCGCACGGGACCCCATACTTAGGGGTAGGAAGGTCCCGGCGCCGCCGGTGGAGCAGGCGCCGGGGGAAAAGAAGGACGACTCATGGACCTCGACCAAAAGACCCGCACCGAGCTCGAAGCCGGCGCATTCCGCAAGCTGGTCGCGCATCTGCGCGAGCGTACGGACGTGCAGAATCTCGATCTGATGAATCTCGCCGGCTTCTGCCGCAATTGCCTATCGCGCTGGTATCGCGAATCGGCGGAGGAGCGCGGCCTCAAGCTGCCCGATCCGGAAGCGCGCGAGGCCGTCTACGGCATGCCGTATGACGAATGGAAGAAGAAATACCAGAACGAGCCGACCAAGCCGGTCGATCACAAGCACTGAGGCTGTGGATAAAAGGATAACGTGGATAACGCCGGCGCGCGCATTGCGCCGGCGTTGTCGCTTCGATAGCGTCGCCTCGTTCTCAGAAGAGGCGGGGCTCATATCATGGCGAAGGCGGGCGGCGTCGCCGGCGATCATCTCAAATCCTTCATCGAGCGCATCGAGCGCTTGGAAGAAGAGAAGAAGGCGCTGGGCGACGATATTCGCGACGTCTATTCCGAGGCCAAGGCGAACGGCTTCGAAGTAAAGATCATGCGCCAGATCGTCAAGATCCGGAAAATGGATAAGGACGAGCTCGACGAGCAGGAAGCGCTGCTCGAGACCTATCTCCTTGCGCTCGGCATGCGCGGCACCCGCGCCGCCGCGGAGTAGCCGCCCGGCGGTTCCGGTGCCCGGCGAGCGCATCACCGCCCTCCAGACCGACATCACCACGCTCGCGGTGGACGCGATCGTCAACGCGGCGAACACCTCCCTCTTGGGGGGCGGCGGGGTCGATGGCGCGATCCATCGCGCCGCCGGGCCGGAGCTCTTGGCGGAGTGCCGCAAGCTCGGTGGCTGCCCAACCGGCGAGGCGCGCATCACCAAAGGCTATCGCTTGCCCGCAAAACATGTGATCCACACGGTTGGGCCCGTCTGGCGCGGCGGTGAGGCCAACGAGGACGAGCTCCTGGCGCGCTGCTATCGCGCGAGCTACGCGCTGGCGCTCGAGCACGGCCTCGCTTCGCTCGCCTTTCCCGCGATCTCGACCGGCGTTTACGGCTTCCCGCGCGAGCGCGCCGCGAAAATCGCGATTGCCGAGACGCGGCAAGCACTCGCCGCCGCCCCGGCGCTCGAGCGCGTGATCTTCGCATGCTTCGATCGCGAGACGCTGGCGCTCTATCAGCGGGAATTGGGCTGAAAGGCGCGAATAGCAAAAATTCTCTCATTGCGAGCGAAGCGAAGCAATCCAGGGCCACGCGGTCGCTCTGGATTGCTTCGTCGGGCTGAAGCCCTCCTCGCAATGACGGCTATTGGGCGGCCAGCCTAGTCAATCTTCTTGTCGTCCAAGGATTTCTCGGCCTTGCGCGCATTGGCCTCGGTGCGCTCGCGTTCATCCTTGCTGCGCCCGAAGCGAGCGCGGTTCTCGTCGGCGGTCTTCGCCTTGGCGGCGCGGTCGCGTTCTTTCTTGAAGCGGTTGAGGTTGATGATCTCGGCCATGAATTCAATGCCTATCGATGCTCGACCGGATGCAGCTCGCCGCTGCGATAGCACTCCAAAACGAAAACGCGCAAGGCGCTCGACAAATTCCCGGCGCGCCGCGCGTCAATCGATGAAACGAGCGCGTTGAGGGAAAGGTTGCGCTGGCGCGCGATGCGATGCAAGTCCTGCCAGAATTCCTCCTCGAGCGAGAAGCTGGTCGCGTGGCCGGCGACGGTCACCGAACGCTTGCGCAGGGAGGTGGCGGCCATTCTTAACCCGGTCCGAGCATCGCCTTCGGGTCAACCCAGCGCTCGAAATCTTCGGGCTTCACATAACCGAGAGCGGCGGCCGCCTCTTTCAATGTCTCGCCCCGGGCGAGGGCGCGTTTCGCGATCTCGGCCGATTTGTCATAGCCGATATGCGGCGCCAGCGCCGTCACCAGCATCAGCGAGCGGTGCAGCATGTCTTCGATATGGTCGCGATTGGCCTCGATGCCAGTGACGCAATGCTCGGCGAAGCTCTCGCTGGCATCGGCCAGCAAGCGGATCGATTGCAGCAGGTTGAAGATGATGACCGGCTTGAACACGTTGAGCTCGAAATGGCCCTGGCTGCCCGCAACGGTCACGGTGACGTGATTGCCCATGACCTGCGCCGCGACCATGGTCACGGCTTCGGCCTGGGTCGGATTGACCTTGCCCGGCATGATCGACGAGCCGGGCTCGTTCTCAGGCAGATGCAGCTCGCCGAATCCGCAGCGCGGGCCTGAGCCCATCAGGCGGATGTCGTTGGCGATCTTCATCAGCGAGACGGCGAGCACGTTGAGCGCGCCCGAGACTTCGACCAACGCGTCATGCGCGGCGAGCGCCTCGAATTTATCGGGCGCCGAAACGAAGGGCAGGTGGGTGATCTTCGCGGCGGCGGCGGCAAACCGCTCGGCGAAGCCTTTTGGCGCATTGAGGCCGGTGCCGACGGCGGTGCCGCCTTGCGCGAGCGCGGAGAGTCGCGGCAGCGTCGCCTTCACGCGCGCCATGCCGTTCTCGATCTGCCGCGCATAGGCGCCGAATTCGGAGCCCAAGCGCAGCGGCGTCGCGTCCTGCAAATGCGTGCGGCCGATCTTGACGATGGTGTCGAATTCCTTCGCTTTATCCGCGAGCGCGCCGCGCAGTGTCGCGAGCGCCGGCAGGAGGTGGCGATCGATCACCACGGCGGCGGCGATATGCATCGCGGTCGGGAAGCTGTCGTTGGAGGATTGGCCGAGATTGACCTGATCGTTGGGATGGACGAGCCGTCCCATGCCGCGCTTGCCGCCGAGGATCTCGCTCGCGCGATTGGCCAGCACCTCGTTCATGTTCATATTCGTCTGCGTGCCCGAGCCGGTCTGCCACACGACGAGCGGGAATTCGCCGTCGTGCTTGCCGTCGATCACCTCATCGGCGGCTTTGACGATGGCCTCGCCGATGCGCTTGTCGAGCGCGCCGAGCTCCATGTTCGCCATCGCCGCCGCTTTCTTCTGGATCGCGAGAGCGCGGATCATTCCCGGCGGCAAGCGCTCGCCGCCGATGCGAAAGTTCTCGAGCGAGCGCTGCGTCTGCGCGCCCCAATAGCGCTCTTCCGGCACCTCGATCGAGCCCATGCTGTCGCGCTCGATGCGGTGCGGCGTGCTCTCGGCCATGGTTAACTCCTCGCCTCGTCCGGCTCACTCAGCATATGGGGTTGCGGGTAAAGCGCCAAAACCGCGCGATAGCAGGAATTTATTAGGAATTGAGCGCGAAAACGACAGATGGGGGTAAGGGGTTGTGGTGAGGTGCTGCCGTGGATGTCTTCGATACCCTCCGGGAAGCGGTCGAGAAGCATCGTTGCGTGACCATGCTGGCCGATGGCCTGCGCCGCGACGTGGCGCCCCTCGCGATCGGCTTCAAAGGCACGCAGAAGAAAGTCCTGACCTTTCAATTCAAGGGCGACAGCAGCTCCGGTCTGGCGCGCGGCGGCGCCTGGCGTTGCTTCCTCATCGAGAATATCGCCTGGGTGAAGCTCAATGACGAACCCTGGCAGTCAGGGAATTATCCGATCGCCAAGATGGAAGCGAGCTTCGACTATGTCGTCTGCGGCCTCGGCGCGCGGGTGCGCACCTACGCACATTTGAAGCAGCCCCAAAACGAACGCGGTTGAAGACCCACCGCCGAGAGCCGAAGATATGGCCTCATCGACAAGAGGCCGGGTGCCATGCGATTGGTAGCCGGCTTCGTGGGGACACGGAACATGAGCAGCCCGAAAATTCACCCGCTTCATCGCGCCGTGATGATTCGCAGCCTATCGGACGTAACACAGGCCCTCGCAGCCGATCGCGATCCCGATCCGCTCGATCGTGAGGGCAGATCGCCGATTTTCTATGCGACGCAGGACGGCGATCTCCCGATCCTGCAAAAGCTCATCGACAGTGGCGCGGCCGTCAATCTTCAGGACAAGAGCAAGGAGACGGCGCTCCATTTCGCGGCAAGATCGTTTCAGCCGGACGCCGCTCGATTGCTGATCGAGCGCGGCGCCATTGTCGATATCCAGGATGTGCATGGGAATACGGCTCTCTTCCACGCGGTCTATGACTCGCAAGGGCGCGGCGAACTGATCACCTTGTTATTGCGTTCAGGCGCGAACCGAGCGCTTAAAAACAATTATGACGTCTCGCCGGAAGATTTGGCGCGGACGATCGCCAATTACGATATCGCGTGCTTCTTCGATTCTTGAGCCGACGAGCACGCTCGAGAACCGCTGCCACCCTCATTTCCAGCATTCGAGCCGCACGGTCATCTTCACCGCTTGCGCGGCGATCGCGGCGGTCGAGAGTTCTTTCTCGCCGGCATCAGTCGCGACCGTGACGCCATGCGTGGCGAGGAATTGACGTGCTTCGTCGGCCTTGATCGCGAAATTGATATTCTCCGGCACGACGCCGATGGCGCGCGCCAGCTGCACTGTGTCGAGCGTGCCGACCGCGACGCCGGCGACGCGACCGCTCGCATCGAACACAGGCCCGCCGCTATTGCCCGGCTGGATCGGCGCCGAGATCTGCAGCTCGCGCTGATTGCCGCGCATGCCGGCGAGCGCGCTGACGATGCCGCTGGTGACGATCGGCTCCGAGCTGAGGAGCCCGGTCAGCGGGAAGCCGACGACGACGACATTCTCGCCGAGCCGGCTTTTGTCGGAGCGGAACACGGCGGCTACGTCGACCGGCCGGGGCGCTCGGAGCAGCGCCAAGTCGCGATCGGGATCGATAGCGAGGATCTTCGCGGGAATGCCACTCGCACCATCGCTGATCCGCATCTCGCCACAGGCCGCGATAACATGGTTGTTGGTGAGGAGCGAGCCGTCGCGTGCAACGTAAAAGCCGGTGCCGGTGGCGCGCAGCTTCGGCCCGCGCGACGACGTGGCGGCGCGCGATTTTGTTTTTGGCCCGATAACGACCTCGTCCGGCTTCCAATCCTTCGCGATCTGCGCCGCATCCGCGACATCGCCGGCGCTGAGCTTCGCCGCGACGCGCTTCAAGCCCACCGCATCTTGTTTGGCATGGGGATCTTTTGGATCGCGCAACGCCACCGCGTACCAGAAGTAGGCTTCCTTGTAATCCTGTTCGACGCCGTCGCCGCGCTCGTAGAGGCCGGCGAGACTCGATTGCGCCAGGGTATCGCCATGATCGGCGGCGGCCTCGTACCACTTCGCCGCCAATTTAGCGTTCCGCCGGACACCCTCGCCGAGCTCATAAGCAAGGCCCAAAATGCCTTGCGCGTCGCTCACGCCTTGCGCCGCTGCCGGGCGAATCCACTTGAGGCCGGTCTTCCAGTCCTTGTGGAATTCGATGGCGATCGCGCCGAGCCGCCATTGGGCATAGGGCAGGCCGGCTTGCGCCGCTTTGGTGTACCAGTTCTCGGCCTCGGCGATACTCTTCGGCACGCCTTCGCCAAGCTCATAGGCGCGGCCGAGATTGAATTGTGCCGTCGCATTGCCTTGCGCCGCGGCGAGCTGGAACCAATGCACTGCGACGGCAAGGTCGACGGCAACGGCCCCGCCTTCTGAATAGAGCACGCCGAGCATGCCTTGACAGGTCGCATCGCCGGCTTTCGCCGGCCCCTCGCAAAGGCGCAGCACGGCCGCATAGTCATGATTGTTGAGAGCATCGAAGGCAGCTTCCGGGGCCGCCCCGGCGGTCGCTATTGTGAAAATCGTCGCGATCGCGCCGATGGCGCAGAAACATTTTCCCGACATGCATCCCCCCGATACTGGGCAGATGCTATCGGAACTTTGCCGCAGCTGCCTAGTCCGCGCCGTTCACGGGAACGTTACGGCGTGACCATCTGGAAGAGGCGCCGTGCCGGCTCGTCGGGCGGCGCTTTTGCCTTCGCGGCGAGCATGGCGCGCTGTTCCGGCGTGAGCGTCTTGATGAAAGCGTCGAGCGCGCTCGATACTTCGCGCAGGAAGGCTTCGCGATTGCCGTTGACCTGGTCGGCGAGCTTTGCGATCGCCGTCGTATCGGGTGTCGGCTTGGCGATCTCGCTCCACAGATTCTGGATCAGCGGCTGGTTGCCCTCGCGCACGGAGCGGCCGCGCTGGCGGAGCGTGCCCAGGAATTGCTCATAAGCCTGACGCTGGTCGGCCGTGAGATTGAGCGAATCGCCGAAATGCTGCATGCGCACGATCGGCGATGCCGGCCGATGGATATGCATCCAGACAAGGCCGGCGAGGAAGCAGACGTTGAGCGTCAGGGAAAGGGCGAGCGCGATCCACAGCAAGCGCCCGCCCCGCCCGGCCTTCTGGCCGGATTCGGCGAGAGTGGTCATGTGCCGGAATCGTCGCTGAAGAAGCTATCGAGGCTGGTTGGGCCGAGCCCGTCGGCCGCGACGCTGTCGGCCGCGCTCGTGCCCGACAAATTCGCATACGCCTCGCTGCCCATCGAAAAGCCGATGAGACTCGCGCAGAGGATGCTCGCGGCGATGCTGCTCCAGGCGAGGGCCCTCCGCCATTGCGGTGGGCGCTGCGGCAAAGGCGCTCGGAAAGGCAATATCTCGGCGCCTGCAGGCGCGCCGTCCTCCGGCACCAAAGCGGCGGCTTTGCCGAGGATGCGGTCAGAGATGGGTTGCGGCGGATCCTGATTGGCCGCGCGCGCAGCAGTGACGTCGCCGAGCGCGTCCGGCAGCGTCGCCAGCCAGGCTTCGACCGGCTCGGCCTCCGCCTCGCTCAGCCGGCCTTCGGCATAGGCAGCCATCAGCAGCGCATCGGGCTCGGACGCCCGGGATCGCTCACCGAGCGCGTGCCAGCGCTGCCATAGCCGTCGCTCCTGTGCTTCGACCCCCTTGTCCGTCATGCCATATCTCCTAGCACATTTTTAGGCGTTCCCGCCCCGTCCCATCCCCAGCGGTAAAAGCTTGTAATCATTTCACTTCTCACGCCGTGTCGTGATCCGCGAAATGCTCGCGTAGTTTGAGCATCGCCTTGTGATGGGTGCTGCGGACGGTTTGCGGATCGATGCCGAGCGCGGTGGCGATCTCGGCGACCTCCATTTCGCGCTCGTAAAGCAGCGTCAGAACAAGCTTTTGCCGGGGCGAGAGGAGCCCGTCCGGGAGGCGCAGCTTCTCCTGCGGCTCGGCCGTGACCGACAGCATCACCTCGGGCACGGCATCGATCGGCGTGACCTGCGGCTGGCGGCGACGCTGCATGTCGCGCGCGGTGCTGCGCGCGACAATCGTTAGCCATGTCGACAAACCCGCCCGCGCCGGGTCGTAAGTCTTCAACAGGCGGAAATCGTCCTTGCAGAGCCGGGTAAAGACCTCTTGCACGATGTCCTCAAGCTCGATGCCGGGTCGCGCCGCCGGCCGCACGGCCGAAAGGAGGAGCCCGGCATAGCGCCGGACAAACCCGTCCCAGGCCGGCTTTTCGCCGCGCACCAGCGCGTGCAGGTCGATCGAATCCGTCACCGCGCCCTGCGTTTCGCTAGCGGCTTTTTGGCGGCGGGCCTGCTCGGTCCAGGCTTTCGGGCCGGTGGCCGCTGGGTGCGCGCTTTCGCCCGCCGCAGCGCGGCGGCGAAGGCGAGATCGGCCCATTGGCCGAGAATATCGCTGTCCTCGAGCGCCTCGGGCGGCGCCTGGTGATAGGCGAGCGCAACCAGCTTGCCGCGGCGGCGATAGCGGAACGGGCCCATGCCGGCGGCGGCGAAGGCGGCGCGATTGGCATCGTCGCTGCGCAGGAACAGCATCTCGTCATGGATCAGCGCGAACATTGTTCCGCCCCGGAATATGCCATGGCCCCCGAACATGCGCCGAATCTCGACCGGTCCCCAGCGCCGGAACTGGTCGCGGAGATAACGGATGAATTCGGGTTCTTCATTCATTGCCTGCTCGCGCGACCACCGCCTGGCCAACCTAGGTCGCGCGAGCAGGGTTGGTGTGGCGGCTGCGAGCGCGACCTCAAAATTAAAGCTTCGCGAAGAAGTCGTTGCCCTTGTCGTCGATGACGATGAAGGCCGGGAAGTCGACCACTTCGATGCGCCAGATCGCTTCCATGCCGAGCTCGGGATATTCGATAACCTCGACCTTTTTGATGCAATCCTGCGCCAGCCGCGCCGCCGGCCCGCCGATCGAGCCGAGATAGAAGCCTTTGTGCTTCTTGCAAGCCTCGCGCACTTCGGCGCCGCGATTGCCCTTGGCGAGCATCACGAAGCTGCCGCCGGCGGCCATGAATTGATCGACGTAGGAATCCATGCGCCCGGCGGTGGTCGGGCCGAAGGAGCCCGAGGCGAAGCCCTGCGGCGTCTTCGCCGGACCGGCGTAATAGACCGGGTGGTCCTTCATATGTTGCGGCAGGCCTTCGCCGCGATCCAAGCGTTCTTTCAGCTTCGCATGCGCGATGTCGCGTGCCACGACCAGAGGCCCGCTGAGCGACAGCCGCGTCTTGATCGGATAGCGCGACAGCGTCGCGCGGATCTCGCTCATCGGTCGCGTCAGATCGATCTGCACGACCTCGCCGGCGAGCTTCGCCTCATCGATCTCGGGCAGGTAGTGCGCGGGATTGGTCTCGAGCTGCTCGAGAAAGACGCCTTTGGCGTTGATCTTGCCGAGGATCTGGCGATCGGCGGAGCAAGAAACGCCGAGGCCGATCGGCACGCTCGCGCCATGCCGCGGCAGGCGGATGACGCGCACATCATGGCAGAAATATTTGCCGCCGAACTGCGCGCCGATGCCCATCTTGCGCGTCAGCGCCAGCACTTCCTGCTCGAAGGCGTGATCGCGGAAGGCCTGGCCCGCCGCATTGCCTTCGCTCGGCAGCGTGTCGAGATAGCGGCAGCTCGCGAGCTTCACGGTTTTCAGATTCATCTCGGCCGAGGTGCCGCCGACGACGATGGCAAGGTGATAGGGCGGGCAGGCCGCGGTGCCGAGCGTGCGGATCTTCTCGTCGAGGAATTTCAGCAGCGCGTCGTGATTGAGCACCGCGGGCGTCTGCTGAAAGAGGAAGCTCTTATTCGCCGAGCCGCCGCCCTTGGCGACGAAGAGAAATTTGTATTCGTCGCCCTCGGTCGCGTAGAGATCGATCTGCGCCGGCAGATTGTCGCCGGTGTTGATCTCCTTGAACATGCCGAGCGCCGCTTGCTGAGAATAGCGCAGATTGGTTTCGGTATAGGTGCGGCGGATGCCGAGCGCGAGCGCGGCTTCGTCGCCGCCGCCGGTCCAGACGCGCTGGCCCTTCTTGCCCATGACGATCGCCGTGCCCGTATCTTGGCACATCGGCAGCACCTTGCCGGCGGCGATGTTCGCGTTCTTCAACAGATCGAAAGCGACGAAGCGATCGTTGTCCGACGCCTCGGGATCCTCGAGGATATTGCGGAGCTGCTGCAGATGACCCGGGCGGAGGAGGTGCTGGCAGTCGACATAAGCCTCGCGCGCCAGCAG
>Ga0134128_10003230_pt1 | contig 19903 bp, 23 predicted proteins | sample KB31754_FD_96462 | JGI IMG/M metagenome (GOLD analysis project Ga0134128, IMG submission 96462) | Terrestrial soil microbial communities with excess Nitrogen fertilizer from Kellogg Biological Station, Michigan, USA - KB3-175-4 | ecosystem: Environmental > Terrestrial > Soil > Unclassified ...
GCGGACGGGCGGACGGATGTCAGTGAGCGCAGTTCCGAAAGATAAGGAAATCTCGAGGCCGGGATCGACGGGCGACGAGGCGGCACGCGTGCTGGCGGATCTCGCGAGCCGGCTCGGCAATTTTGGCATCGAAGTGGCCGATATCGCCGGCAACCTCGAAGAAGTGACGGTCCGCGTCGGGCAGCAGGCGGAGCAGTTTCAGCTCCTACGCCGGGCCGCCGAGACGATGGTGGCCGGCAATCGCGGGATCGATGAGGCAGCGCGCGGGGCACAAGCGGCGGCGCAGGCGGCCGGCGGTGAGGTGGAGGGCTCGCGCGCGGTGGTGCAGCAGGCAAAGCGCCATATCGGCGATCTGACTGCCGCGGTCGGCCGGATCGAGGAGCGGTTGGGCGCTTTCAAGTCCGTGCTCGATCAGGTGGCCAATGTCGCATCCACCATCGAGGCGATCGCCAAGCAGACGAACCTGCTGGCGCTCAATGCTACGATCGAGGCGGCGCGTGCGGGTGCGGCAGGGCGAGGCTTCGCGGTCGTGGCCGGCGAGGTGAAGAGCCTCGCCGAGGAGACGCGCAAAGCGACGACGCGTATCTCGAGCATCGTCGGCAACCTCACCAGCGAGATCGGCAGTCTCGTCGAGGAGAGCGGTGCCGCCGCCACCCATGCCGGGCAGGCGGGTGCAGGGGCCGAGCGGATGCAGGCCGTCATCGAGCAGGTCTGCGAGGGTTTCTCGACGACCAATCGGCATATCGGCGCAATCGCCAAGACTGCGGCTGGGAACCTCGGCCACTGCGATGCCATGCTGACTCAGCTCGGCACGCTCTCGACCGGCGTCGAGCTTACCTCCTCCAATCTCAAGCATGCGGACAAGCGCGTCGAAGCGCTCCTCGGCTTCAGCGAGGGGCTCGTCGAGTTCATCGCCGAAAGCGGCGTCGAGACGGCGGATACGCCGATGATCCGCGCGGTGATGGAGACGGCGCGCCGGATCAGCCGCGAGTTCGAGATGGCGATCGAGCGCGGAGAACTCGCCGAGGATGCGCTCTTCGACGAGGACTACCGGGAGATACCGGGAACCGACCCCACCCAGTACCTTACGCGCTACGTCGAATTCACCGACCGGCTGCTGCCGCCGATCCAGGACCCGCTCCAGAAAATGGATCCGCGCATCGTCTTCTGCGTGGCCTGGGCGCGGAGCGGATATCTTCCGACGCACAATCCCGATTACCGGCAGCCGCAAGGCCGCGATCCGGCCTGGAATGCCGCCCATTGCCGCAACCGCCGGCTCTTCAAGGATCGCGCCGTCCAGAAGGTCGGGCAGAATACCAAGCCCTTCCTGCTGCAGACCTACCGTCGCGACATGGGTGCCGGAAATTTCGTGCTGATGAAGGATTGCTCCTCGCCCATCTTCGTCCGCAACCGGCACTGGGGCGCTTTTCGCATAGGCTACCGGTCGAACTGAGACGCGGAGCCGCGCGCGCTACATGCCGTTGCGGCTGATCTCCTGCCAGCGCTTGAGCTCGGCATTGAAGGCGACGCAATCGACGCTTACCGCGCTGCAGATCTGGTCGCGCTTGCTATGGGCCCTCTCGGCCGAGAAGATGCAGCTGTCGTACTGATCGACCGTGGTGACGCGCGCGTCATCGGGGTTGACCATCGTCTGCTTCCACTGCTGTGCGCTGTAGGCCTGCGCCAGGGTGAAGAAAGCCGAGCAATAGACGCCAAGCTGGAAGTGGGTCGAGTCGCGGTCATTGTCCATCGCGCGACCGACGGCACCGTCGATGCAGGCGGAATAATCCTCGGTGCTCCAGGTCATGGATTGGCACCGCGCGGCCGCCACGGCGCCGCGTGCGATGGCGGCGGCTGGCGTGGCGGCCTGGCTTGGCGGTGCTTCCTCTCCGGCGGCAAATGCGCCGGAGCACAAGGCCAACAGCATCCCCAGCACGAACAATTTTCTCACTCGACCCTCCTGCCGCGCTTGGGCCGCGGCAGCTTACGTGATCGACCTCGACCGCGAGGCCATGTTAATCCTTTCCGATGATACTTGCTCCTACCGGAAAGCAAGCCCGACGCGCCGATGCCCCAAATCATTGACTCCGCCGCGCTAGGCGCGCCCCGCCTCAAGGAAGCCCTCCTTTACTGGCAGCGCAAGCGCGGCAGCCGCGCCATGCCGTCGCGGCGCGACCTTGATCCCATCGAGATGCCGAAGCTGCTGCCTTTTGTAATGCTATACGACGTGCTCGCCTCGCCGCTCGATTTCCGCTACCGCCTGATCGGCACCGAGGTGCGTAGCATCCTCGCCGCCGACTATACCGGCAAGCGGTTCTCGGAAGTGCCGGGAAAGGGTCGGGGCAGCGTCGTCTGGGACAATTGCGAGCAGGTGGTGCTCAGCAAGATGCCGTTCTCGCGTAGCCCGCCCTATGTCGGGCCGGAGCGGGTGCTGCGTGCTTGCGAGAACTTGTTGCTGCCGCTCTCCGATGACGGAGTCGCGGTCAACATGATCCTGCAGGCGATCAGCTTCGAGCGCGGCATCGCGTGAGCGAAGACGCTCACGGCATGATATGCCAGGTCATCGCATTGGCGGCGCGGCACTCGCCGGCTTGCATATAGCCGTCGAGCGCGACGACGACGCTGCCCTCGAGGCGACTGGCGAGTTGGCGCGCAGCAAGACAGGTGTCGCGGTCGAGCCCGGAGATCGAGACGGCGATCTCGACCGGAAAGCGTGCGGCGTCGATGCGCACCGCTTGGCCGGGGAAGTCGCGGGCGACCGCGCGCTCAACCTGGTCGCGGGGCATGCTCCAGGGCAGGGCGGCGGTTTCGGCGGCCGCGGCAGAAAGCTGGCCCTTGATGGTCTGGGCCGGCGGCTGCAGCGTCTGCCAGATCTGGGCCGAGGCGAAGAGCAGCATCGCCGCGGCGGCGATGAGCTTCACTCGACGCGAGAGATGAAACCACTCCCACTTCGCCCGGCGGCGAAGGGGCATCGATACCGGCGCATGGACAGAGATCAGCGACATCCCAGACCTCATCGGCAGCGCGTCCGAAGAGCCGATCATAGGAACTTCGATTTAAGCAATTGATAATCTTCGCCGGTGTTTTAGCGGCATTTGCCGCGAATGCCGGCGAGCGCGGAAAAGCTCAGCGGGCAGGCAGCTTCCGGCCCGCCAGCCAATCGGCGCCTTGGCGATAAAGCTGCTCAACCGCGGCACCCTTAAGCCCGGGCATGTCGCGCTTCACGGTGAAGCCGGCCTTGTGCTGAAGATAGGCGAGGTGGCGGTAGCCTTCGGGGAATTCGGCCAGGAGCGCCGGGTCGAGAGCAACGCGAGCCGAGGGATCGAGCGGATCGAGCCGGTCCTTCTCGTAGATCGGCTGACGCAGCACGATGCCCCAGCGTCCTTGCCGCTGCTCGAAGAAATCGTAGAACCGCCCGGTGCAGACGACGTCGCACGCCACGCCGTCGACCGGCGCGCGCTGCAGGATCTGCATCTTGGTCTGGGCGATCGCCCGGTCGCCAGCGAGATCGATGGTGCTGCCGCCTAGGAAGTGGAGGATGTTGACGCCGCGCTCGAAGCCTTCGCGGCTCACCTCGATGAAGCGTTCGGCCGGGCCCTGGAACCAGGTCGCCATCATCCAGCCATCCCGGTGCCAGACGGTGCGGAAGCGCTGCCAGTCGCCGGCATCGCGCCAGAGGACCCAGTTCTCGACGGTTTCGCGGATCCGCTGCTTCTCGAGCCGCTCATCGGTCATGCCGGTCTCCCCTCGACCGGCCCACTATCCGCGCTGTGCCCGCCCGGCGCAACGGGATGCGCGCATGGAAAAGGGGCGGCCTCCGGGCCGCCCTTCGATCCCAGCGACGGTTCAGGCCTGCTGCAGGTTGACTGCGGCGACCCGGCCCTGCTGACCGCGCTCCACTTCGAAGCTGATGCGCTGGCCTTCATGCAGGCTGCCGATGCCCGAGCGGGTGACTGCCGAGATGTGAACGAAAACGTCCTTCGCGCCGTCATCGGGGGCGATGAAGCCGTAGCCCTTGGTCGTGTTGAACCATTTTACCGTACCGGTAGACAATCGAATTCTCCATGAGTGGATAGGCCGCTCTCGCTGCTGCGAGGCGGGTCAGTATCGTTTGGATTGGACCGGGTCGGGGCTCAGCGAAGGAGCGAAGTGACAGGACCGAGCCAAAGCGAGGTGACGCCGCTCAAGATAGGCAGGCGGCCGCGAAAGGCAAGGGGCTCAGGCCGGCTCCGACGCTTGCGGCAGCTCCGCGGATTGCCCGCCGTCCAGCCGCGCCGCGGCGATCTCGGTGAGCGCCCTGAGCAGCTGGATGATGAGGCCGCGCAGACGCTTGTCCTCGATCCCCATGACCGCCGCAAGCTGGCGCTGCAATTCCTTGCCTTCAAGCGCCGAGAGCGCCGGCTCGGGCGCTCCGGCGGTGGGGGCGGCGACCTCGCCGCCAAGCCCGTCGAAGAAAAACTGCTCATTGACGCCGAGCGCGGTGGCGAATTCGTGCAGCCGGCTGGCGCTGACTCGGTTCTCGCCCCGCTCGTATTTCTGCACGGACTGGAAGCTGATGCCGACCAGCTTGGCGAGCTCGCTTTGCGTCAGCCCGCGCATGACCCGCTGCAACCGGATGCGCGAGCCGACGTAGAGGTCGATGGGGTGCGGCCCGTCGACGATGATGGTGCGGCGTCGCTGCCGCGGCTTGGACGCGGCCGTGACTGCGAGGTTGCTCATGGTCCCCCCTCTGCGACTCGACCGGGCTGACGTGGAGCCGCGATGCACTTGTAGCATTTTTACGATGGCAGGAGGTAGCGGGTCGCGCGAACCCGCCGGAGACGGTTCGCGCCGCCCGTGGGCAGGGCTACCGCCTCGACGCGACCACCCGCCAAGCCGCCGCTTCCGGCTCGGCCGCGGAACGCGGCACGGCACCGCCGGAATAGCGCTGCCACATCTCGCGAAAGCGCGGCGCGCGCTCGATAAGCTCGGCGAGACTGCCGATCGCGCTGACGCGGCCGGCCTCCATGAACACGATCTCGTCGAAACGCGCGAGCAGATGGAGGCGGTGGATCGAGGAGACGACGCAGGCTTCGCCCGAAGCCGCGAGCAAATTGGCATAGAGCCGGGCTTCGGTCGCGGGATCGAGGCTGCTGGTCGGCTCGTCCAGCAGCAGCAGCGATGCATCGCCCGCAGCCAGCAAAGCTCGCGCCAGGGCGAGGCGCTGCTTCTGTCCGCCAGAGAGGTTGAGCCCGCGCTCGGCGATGTCGGTGTCGAGCCCGGCGGGCAGCGCCTCCAGCACCGGGGTGAAGACGGCGAGGTCGCAGGCGCGCGCGACGGCGGCAGCCGGATAATCGATGCCGAGGGTCAGATTGTGGCCGATCGTGCCGGCGAAGATCTCGGGGTCTTGCGGTGCCAGCATGGCGATGGCGCCGAGATGGGGAAGGGCGGGGAGCGGCGTGCCGTCGATGGCGAGACGCCCTTGCGCGGGTGGGTAAAGCCCGGCCAGGACGCGCAGCAAAGTGCTTTTGCCGGAACCGCTTTCTCCAACCAGGGCGATGCGCTGGCCGCGGCGAAGCGCGAGGCCGACATCGTCGAGCGCGAGACCAGCTTCGCGCATCGCGGGATAGGCAAAGCGCAGACCCTCGATGCGGATCTCGCGCCAGGAGGGCGCCACGGCGCCGCACTGGACCGGGCGCACTGGCGCATCGAGGAGCGGACCCGCCGCCCTGAGGTCGGTCTGATAGGCGACGAGGTCCTGATAGTTGCCGGCCATGTTGCTGACCACACCGCCGACCTGTTGGGCATACTGGTAGACCATCACCGCGCTGCCCAGCAGCACCGGCGCGCCCTGGCGCCAGGCAAGCCAGGCGTAGAGTACGACCAGACCGCAGCGTATGCCGCTGTTGAGCAGGTCGATGACGCACCATTTCGCCTCGTTGAGCACGATGCCCTCGCGCTGCGGTGCGAAGACGTCGCCGAGCCGCGCTGCCAGCAAACGGCGCGTCGGCTGCTGCAGCCGCAAGGTGAGGACGGTGGCGATGTTGCCGAGACAGTCGACCAGCGTGGCGATGTAGCGGGCCTGGCAGCGGTTCTGCGCCCGCTTGAGCCGGATCATCGCGCGATCGAAGCGGACCAGGACGACGGCGATCAGCGCGTAGACCGCGAGCGCCACGCCGCCGGTCACCGCCGAGATCACGAAGATCGCGACAATCGGGCCGATCAGGCTTACCGCGTTCTGCAGGTAAATGAACTGATTTTGCGCGAAGCCGAAGAGCGCGCCCCCGGCTTTCTGCACGTGCTCGATGGTCTCGCCCGAATGGTGGCGCTCGTGCCAGTCGAGGGGCAGTGCCGCCGCCTTGGCGTAAAGCGCATCGGCGAAGCGCTCGTGCACACGGATGGCGACGAAGCGCTCGACGATCCGGGCCGGCCCATGCAGCACCCAGCTCGCCGCCGAGACGACGAAGATCAGCGCCATGTCCCAGGCGGCGGTGCCGAGCGCGGCGTCGCCGGAGCGCTGCATCGCCGAGACTGCGGCGCCGGAGAGATAGGGGATGGCGAGCTTCAGGAGCTGCGCCAGGATGAGCATCGCCATGAACAGAACGACGCGCGGGCGATCGCCTGCCGCGTGGCGCCAGAAGCTGCGGTAAAGACCAGGGGGCTTGGCCGGAAACGGCCGAGGTGCTGGCTGCTGCATGAGACGATGCTAAGCCGGGCGCCGGTTAGGGAATGGCTAATGGGCGGTACCGCCACAGAAATTTCCCGTGAGTTGCGGCGCGGCATTCGCTACGAAGGAACCTATGATCGATGTCGAGAAGGTCGCGGCGCTGATCCGCGAGACCGCCGAGGCGGTGATCGTGCCGCGCTTTCGCCAGCTCCGGCAGGAGGATATCCGGGAGAAAAAGCCCGGAGATTTCGTCACCATCGCCGATATCGAGGCAGAGCGGATGTTGACCGAGCGGCTCAGGGCGGACGCTCCCGGTTCAGTGGTGCTGGGCGAGGAGGCCACCGCCGAGGACCCCTCGCGGCTGGATCTGCTTGCCGGCGAAGCCCCAGTCTGGGTGATCGACCCGATCGACGGGACGGGGAATTTCGCCCGGGGCGCGCCGGGATTTGCGGTCATCCTGGCGCTGATCGAGCGCGCCGAGCTCTGTGCGGGCTGGATCTACGATCCCTTGCGCGGCGAGATGGTGGCGGCCGAGGCCGGCGGCGGCGCCTGGTCGGATGGCCGCCGGCTTGCCGTCGATGGGTCGGTCGATCCCGCGCGGAGCATCGGCGCGGCCTATGGCCGTAGCCTCGCCGGCCCGCGCGCCGCCAAGGTCCTCGGCGACAGCGGCCGCGTCGGGGAAGTGCAAAATCTCGGCAGCAGCGCGCTTGAATACAACGCCATTGCGCTGGGTCGGGCGCATTTCTCGCTGCATTCGCGCTCGCTTCCCTGGGATCATGCAGCGGGATTGCTGATCGTGCGCGAGGCGGGCGGCATCGCCGGTTTCGCGGACGAGAGCGGCTACAACCCGCGCATCCTCGACCGGCCGGTGCTGGCCGCCGCCAACCGCGCCGTCTGGGAGACGGTGCGCAGCGTCGTCGGCCCGTTCTCCTAAAAGCGCCGCTCAGCGCGGCGATGATGCGCCGGTTGGCGCGGCACGCGCACGCCCCTATGGTGTCCGCCCCGGAAACGAAGCGCATTGGATGGTGGCGTGGCGCGCGGGCACAATATCGGCAGAGCGATCTTTTATATGGCCCTGGCGATGTCGCTCATCCCGTGCCTCAACGCCTCGGCCAAATATCTCGGGCGCAGCTACCCGACGGTGGAGATCGTCTGGGCGCGCTATGCCGGGCACTTCGCCTATATGGTCATCGTCTTCTTTCCACGGCGCGGACCGCGGCTCTTCTATACGACCAGGTTCTGGATCCAGGTGCTGCGCTCGGCCTTGCTGGTGACGGCAACCGGCGTCTATTTCACCGCCCTCCACTACACCGACCTGCCGATGGCGGCGGTGATCAGCTTCTCCTCGCCTTTCATGATGACGGCGCTCTCCGGCGTGATGCTCGGCGAGCCGGTGGGGCCGCGGCGCTGGGCGGCGGTAGGCGTGGGCTTTCTCGGCGCGATGCTGATCCTGCGGCCGGGCACCGGGGTGGTTCATCTCGCCTCTTTCCTGGTGCTGATCAGTGCCGCCTGCAATGCTCTCTACCAGCTGCTGACCCGGAGCCTGGCGGCGCGCGATTCCGCGGAGACGTCGAACACCTACATTGCCGTGGTGGGCTTCGTCTTCACCAGCCTCATTGTTCCCTTCTTTTGGCAGACGCCGAGAAGCTTCCTCGACCTCGCGCTCTTCGTCGGCCTGGGCATCTTTGGCGGATTCGGACACTACTTCATCGTCAAAGCGCTGGAGTGGGGACCGGCGGCCGTGGTCGCGCCGTTCAACTACGGCCAACTCATCGGCACTGTCATCATCGGCTATTTCGCCTTCGCCGAGTGGCCGGATGCCTGGACCTGGGCGGGCGCCGCGGTCATCATCTGCAGCGGTCTCTATATCTTGTATCGCGAGCAGCGCATCCAGCGCCTGGCGCGAACGAGGGAGGCGGGAAAATGACCGATGCGGCGACGATGAAGGGCAAGCTCTGCGTCATCACCGGTGCCACCTCGGGCATCGGCCTCGTCGCGGCCGAGCGGCTGGCCGGGCTCGGCGCGCGCCTCCTGCTGATCGGGCGCGACCAGGCGCGCGGAGAAGCGGCGCTGGCGCGCATCCGCCGGGGTGCCCCCAAGGGCGAGCTCGCCATTCGCTATGCCGACCTGTCGCGCCTGTCGGAAATGAAGCGGCTTGCCGCGGAGATCTCCGCGAGCGAGCCGCGTATCGACGTGCTGATCAACAATGCCGGCGCGATGTTCACCAGCCGCACTGTCACCGAGGACGGGCTCGAGCGGACCTTCGCGCTCAACCACATGGCTTATTTCGTGCTTGCCAACGGGCTCAAGGACCGGCTCGCCGCCGCGGCGCCTTCGCGGATCGTCAGCGTTGCCTCCGAGGCGCATCGCGGCAACACGTTCGACTTCACCGATCTGCAGGCGGCTAGCGCGTATCGCTCGTCGCAGCTGATGCGGCCGGCCGGCTTCACCGTCTATGGCCGCAGCAAGCTTGCCAACATCCTGTTCACGCGCGAGCTGGCGCGGCGCCTTTCCGGCACCGGCATCACCGCCAACTGCCTCCATCCGGGCTTCGTCGCCTCGCGCTTCGGCGACAATAATGCCGGAGCGTTCCGGCTTGCCCTCGGGCTTGCAAAGCGCTTCTTCGCGCTGACCCCGGAGCAGGGTGCCGAGACGGTGGTCTATCTCGCCGCTTCGCCGGAAGTGGCAGAGGTCACCGGCGGCTATTTCGACAAACGCCGGCAACGACAGCCGAGCACGGCGGCGCAGGACGATGCCGCGGCGCGTCGCCTCTGGGAGGAGAGTGTCCGCATCGCGGGCATGCCGGGCTGATCGGCGATTTCAGTTCCCGTGCTTGCTACCACACGCTGCTCGCCGGCAAGAAGGCGGCGGCCAATCCCTGGGGCGTCGGGGCGACGACGCTCGAATGGACGCTGCCTTCGCCACCGCCCTTTCACAGCTTCGCCGCGCTGCCGCAGATCAAGTAGCGCCGGGCTTCGGCCGGCAGCTTGGCAGGGCGCGCCGCCGCGCCTATATGGCGGGAGCCACTACCGGTCGGTTTCATGGCTGCGCGTGACCCATATCAGGTGCTGGGCGTCAAGAAGGAGGCGAGCGAGGAGGAGATCCGCGCCGCCTACCGCAAGCTTGCCAAGAAGCACCACCCGGACCTCAATCCCGGCAACAAGCAAGCCGAGGCCCGCTTCAAGGAGATCGCCGCAGCCAATGACTTGCTGTCCGACAAGGAGAAGCGTGCGCGCTTCGATCGCGGCGAGATTGATGCCAGCGGCGCGGAGCGGCCGGAGCATGCCTATTCCCGCTATCGCGGCTTTGCCGAGGGCGCCCCGGGCGAGCGCTACGAGTTCCATGCCGCGGAAGGCATGGCGCCCGATGATCTCGACGATCTCTTCGGCATGTACCGCGGCCGTCGCGGCGGCGGCACGATCCGGCTGCGCGGCGCCGATCTGAATTTCAGCCTGACCGTCGATTTCCTTGCGGCGATCAACGGCGCGCGCCAGCGCCTGACGCTCGCACCGGAGCGCAGCCTCGACGTCACCATCCCGGCGGGCATGCGCGACGGGCAGATCCTGCGCCTCAAGGGACAGGGCGAGCCCGGGCTCAATGGTGGGCCGCCGGGCGATGCGCTGATCGAAATACGCGTCGCGCCGCATCCCTTCTTCCGCCGCGAAGGCGACGATATCCATCTCGAGCTGCCGGTGACGCTCGGCGAGGCGGTGCTCGGCGGCAAGGTCATGGTGCCGACCCCGTCCGGGCCGGTAAGCATGACCATTCCTTCCGACTCTAACAGCGGACGTGTGCTGCGCCTCAGGGGCCGCGGCGTGCCGCGGCCCGACGGGTCGCGCGGCGACGAGTATGTGAGCCTCAAGGTGGTGCTGCCGGAAGGCGCCGACGCCGAGCTTGCCACCTTCCTGCGCGACTGGGCCGCGAAGCACCCCTACGATCCGCGCCGGGGGATGACGCCATGACGAGCTTCGACGCGGTCATTCGCCTCATCGCCGGTCTGCAGGCAGAGGATCTGCGGCGCTGGATTGCCGAGAGCTGGGTGCGTCCCGAAAGCGGGACCGGCGGTTATTTCTTCCATGAAGTCGACATCGCGCGGGTACGGCTCATCTGCGAGCTGCGCGACGAACTCGCCATCGATGACGAGGCCATGCCGGTCGTGCTGGACCTGCTCGACCAAGTCTACTCTCTGCGCCGTCGCCTGCGCGCGCTCGCCGCAGCGGTGGACGCGCAGCCCGAGGAGATCCGTGCGGCGCTGCGCGCGCGGCTCGGCGAACCGGAGGGCTGAGGCGAACCGGGGACCGGGGCTGGCGCAAGCGGCACTGCCGGCTAGAATGGCCGCGCCATGGTGATCGGGCTCTTCTTCCACATCCTTGCCGCCGTCATCTGGGTCGGCGGCATGTTCTTCGCTCATCAGATGCTGCGGCCTGCCGCCGGGGCGCTCGAGCCGGCGCAGCGCCTGGCGCTCTGGCGACGCGTCTTCAGCCGCTTCTTTCCGGCCGTCTGGCTGTCGATCCTGGCGCTGCTCGCAAGCGGCTTCGGCATGATCTCGCTGGCGCTCGGCGGTTTCGCCAATATCGGGCTCTACATCAATCTCATGATGGCGCTCGGCATCATCATGATGATGATCTTCGGGCATCTCTACTTTGCGCCCTGGAAGCGCTTCCGCCGGGCGTTCGATGGCGGCGACCTGACTGCAGCGCAGAAGCAGCTCGGTCAGATCCGCTGGCTCGTCGGCCTCAATCTCGTGCTCGGCCTGATCGTCGTCGTTATCGGCGCCACCGGGCCCTATTGGGGGTAGGTCCTATGCTGGAGCTTTACGAGCTCGCCGGCGCCGAAGAGGATCGGCTGTTCAGCCCGTTTTGCTGGCGCACGCGCCTGGCGCTGGCGCATAAGGGGCTGCCGATGCGCAGCATTCCCTGGCGCTTCACCGAGAAGGAGAAGATAGCGCCGTCCGGCCAGGGCCGGGTGCCGGTGCTGGTCGATAACGGGCGCTGGACCGCCGATTCCTGGGCCATCGCAGCGTATCTCGAGGCGACCTATCCCGACCGCCCGTCGCTTTTCGGTAACGGGGCCGGGCCTGCGCTTAGCCGCTTCTACAACAACTGGGCGGACAGTGTGCTGCAGCCGGGCTTGATCCGCCTCACGCTGCTCGACATCTGGCGGCACGTCGCGCCGCAGGACAAGGACTATTTCCGCCGCTCGCGCGAGGAGCGCTTCGGCGTCAGCCTCGAAACCGTCGTTGCCGATCGCGACCAGCGGCTCGAGGGGTTCCGGCAGAGCCTGGCGCCGCTGCGCCTGACGCTGCAGACGCAGCCATTTCTCGGTGGCGAGGCCCCCCTCTATGCCGACTATATCGTCTTCGGCGCCTTTCAATGGGTGCGCTGCATCAGCGACTACGCCGTGCTCGCGGCCGACGATGCCGTCGCGGCCTGGCGCCGGCGGATGCTGGGTCTCTTCGAGGGCCTCGCCGGCAAGGCCAAGGGCTATGCGGTTGAGTGAGGGGTGAGGCGATGACGGTCGAGCGCAAGGAAGTCGGAAAGCAGCGGTATCGCGAGAGCTACGGCCGCTATTTCGAGGATTTTGCGACCGGCGACATCTATGAGCACCGGCCGGGCCGCACCATCACCGAAACCGACAACATCCATTTCACCCTGTTGACCATGAACCAGCATCCGATTCATTTCGACCGCGCCTATGCGGCCAAATCGGAATTCGGCAAGCCGCTGGTCAACAGCACCTTCCTGCTCGCCGTCATCACCGGCATGAGCGTCTCGGACGTGAGCCAGAAGGCGATCGCCAATCTCGGCTGGACGGACATCAAGCTGAGCGCGCCGGTCTTCGCGGGCGACACCATCTATGCCGAGAGCGAGGTGCTGGCGAAGCGTGAGTCCCGATCGCGGCCCACGCAAGGGATCGTCACGGTGCGTACCATCGGCAAGAAGGCGGACGGCACGGTCTTCATGAGCTTCGAGCGCCAGGTTCTGGTGCCGAAGCGGGGTCACGCCGTCGACGATCACGCGGACTATTGAAACGTGAGGCCCGGACCCCTTTCGGGGTCCGGGCCTCAACTCCGTTCAGCGATCTGATCAGCGATCGCCGGCGATACCCTCGGCCGAAGCGGTGGCCGCAGGCTGCATCGGCAGCTCGCCGGTGCCGGCCCAGAAGGTGTCGCCGCGGCAGGCGGCCCCGTTATCGACGCGCGAGGCGTCGAGGAAGCCCAGGACGCAATTGCCATAGAGCTTGGCGAATTGCGGGGTCGAAGCGGCCCAATGCGTGGTCAGCAGCGGCGGCTGGTCGACGACCACGTAGGGCAGGTGGCGCGCCGTCAGGATGGCGCGGGTGCGGTCGCCACGTCCACCCGGATCGAAATCGTCGCCATGGAAGTAGAAGGCCATGACGCGGGCATGGCGTACTTCCTGATAGAGCGGGTAGAGCTTGGTCGCGTTGTTGCGCCAGCTGCCGTAGAAGTCGGAAAAGCTGCCATAGGCGGCGGGAGCGGTCACGACCACCGCATCGACCTGGTTGCTGGAGTCGGCGGCCATCAGCGAGAGAAAGCCGCCGTAGGACTGGCCGGTGAGCGCCACCTGGCGATAGCCCTCCTGCTTCAGCCGGCGAACCTCCGCCACCAGCCCCTCGGCGGAGTTGGTGAGCGTGTCGGCAACGCGCATGCGGTTGAAGCGGTAGGTATCCCAGCCGCCGGCCCTCAATTCGGCCATATAAGGCGGGGTGGGCGCCGTCGAGTCCTCGGAATCGACGGAGCGTCCGTGACTCCAGATCACGGCGCCGGTGGCGCGCGCCGGGCCGAGTTCCGGCTGTCCGGGGTTAGCCGGGGCGAGCCAGAGAGCATCGTGAGCTTGAGCTGTACCGAGAAAGGCGAAGGTGGCGCAGAGGCCGAAGACGAATTTGCGAAGGATCATCGTGCTTCTTTTCGCTACAGGGGACCTGCAGACAAGAATCGGTCTCTAATCCTTTACAAAAGGTTTCGCGATAGAATCGGCCCGTGTCAATACGCGCGTGAGGGGTGATTGTGCCGCGAAACTGCGCAACCAACAGGCGATGGAACAAAACCGCAATTGTCGGTGGCCTGCCGTCGGGCTAGCGTCGAACGCGACGAGGCAAGGAGCGCGGGTGATGAAAGGTCGGCTTTTCGTGGCGTTTCCGCTGCTCGCGGCTTTGCTGGCCCTCGGCGGATGCGGCACGGCGCCGCAGTCGCCCATGACGGAGTCCGCAGTGCCGAGCGGGAAGGCGCGGGTCTATTTCTTTCGCGATGCCGACTATTACGATGCGATGGTCTGGACGACGGTCTCGCTCGATGGCCGGCCGGTCGGCGCGTCAGCGCCCGGCAGTGTCTTCTTCCGCGACGTGGCGCCCGGGACCTATCGGGTCGAGGCACGCAGCGATCAACTCTATCCGGCGCAGATCAAGAGGGTGGCCTTGGCCGCCGGCACGACCACCTTCATCAAGGTCGAGCCGCAGCCTTATTGGGGGAAGTCGGCCCTGCTTTGGCAGGGGAATACCTTCTCCGTCGCCGTCGTCGATCCGCGCGTTGCCCGCAGCCAGATCGAGGGCCTGACGCCCAGCTCCGGCTAGATCCCATGCAGAGACGGGGGAGCCATCCGCGGGCGTGGCATCGCGTCGCATCGGGTTCTTCGCATGCGGGCGTCTGACCGTGGTCAGGTGCGCAGCGTCATCAGCACCAGCGAAGCAATAACGACGCCGGCGAACTGTGCGCCTGCAGTGATCTGGCCGAGCATCAGCCCGCACACCGTACTGGCCAGGGTGACGGCGCCAAGCAGCGAGCTCATCGAGAGGGCCTCCTTCGGGACTTTTTTAGCCGAGTTGGCGGGATAACGCGGCAGCCCGAAGCTTTATTCCGTGGTTGACGTCAGGCGTCGATCTTCGCGGTCGCCGACAGCTTCGCGAGGGCCTGAGGCGTGTCGATGTCGGTGAGGACGGCGTCGCTCTCCATCTCGACTTCGGCGACGAGCTCCGGATGGGCGGCGATGATCTCCCGGGCGCCCACATCGCCCGAGACCCCGTTGAGATCGGCAAAGAGCCGCCGAGCCAGCAACACCGGGTTGCCGCGCTTCCCGCGCCGGGTCGGCACGCAGACGGCGCGCCCTTCGACCGGGTTGAAAGCCCCGATCAGGCGATTAATGGTGTCGGCGCTCACCATGGGCATGTCGCCGAGGCAGATCACTGCGCCGTCGACATCCGCCGGCAGGGCCGCAAGGCCGCGTTTCAGTGAGGTCGACAGGCCCTGCGCATAGTCCGGATTGGCGACGCAGCTGAGCGTCAGCCCGGCGAGTGCCGCCTCCACCTTCTCCCGCTCATGGCCGGTGACGACGAGGAGAGGGTTTGCCGCCGAGGCGGCGGCCGCCTCGGCCACCCGGCGCACCATCGGCTTGCCGTCGATGCCGATGAGCAGCTTGTTGAGCGTGCCCATGCGCCGTGATTGGCCGGCGGCGAGCACCAGCGCCGCGATGCGTGGCGCCCGCGGCGCGGCCGTGGCGGCCTCGGCGGCCAGTTTGGCCCGCGGCAGCGGACGGGTGGGAATATCGGCGAGGAGCCCGCCTACCCCCATCCGCATGATCTCGCCGGGCCCGGCCGGCAGATCGGCCAGCAGTCGCTGCAGCACCCAGTCGAAGCCGTTCACCTTGGGCGAGCGGGCGCAGCCCGGCAGCCCGAGAAGGGGGATCCCGTCCTGCCACCCCATGAGCATCAGATTGCCGGGGTCGACCGGCATGCCGAAATGCTCGATCCGACCGCCAACCGCCTCGATCGCCGCCGGGATAACGTCGCGCCGATCGACGATGGCGGAGGCGCCTGCGACGAGCACCAGCTCGGCGCCGGCGGCGAGGGCGGCGGCGATCTCCGGCGCCAGCGCCTCGCTGCGATGATCGCAGCGCCGTTCGAGCAGCAGCAGGCTGCCGAGCGCGGCGAGGCGCGCGCGCGTCGTGTCGACGGTCTTGTCGAGGACGCTTTCCTTGAGGCCGGGAAGCCGCGTCTGAATCAGCGCCACCTGACGCTGACGAAAGGGAGCGACGGCGAAGAGCGGCCCGGCGGCCTGTATCTCGGCAAGCCAAGCCGAGACGGAATCGCGGCGCACGGCGAAGGGGATGACTTTGACCGTGGCCACCATCTGCTTCGGCGCAACCACCGCGTAAGGCTCGATGGTCGCAAGCGTGAGCGTGTCGTCGATGAGGTTGAGCCGATCGACTCTCGCGCGATCAAAAACAACAACTCCAGGTACTTCGGAGAAGAAATTGACGCGGCCGGTGAACGGCGCGGCGACGCTGATTCGGGGGCCGGCCAGCGGCCCGGCGATTTCGGCCGCGGCCTCGTTCTCGGTGACATCGCCAGGCTCGAGTTGGGCCGCGATCACCGTCCGACGTCCGGCAGCGCGCAGCGCAGCGACGTCCTCCGTGCCGAGCACGCGGCCCTTGCGCAGGCTGCGGTCGGCAAGCTTCAGCGAGTGGGCGAGTACCGCGCCGACAGCCTCGTCGACGGGGATCTCGCCGAATTTCATGCCGCCTCGCGGCTCTTCTGCGTCTCCGTGCGCAGCACTGCGGTGATCTGCGCCAGGATGGAGATGGCGATCTCGGCCGGCGATACGGCGCTGATATCGAGCCCGACCGGCCCGTGGATCCGCGCCATTTCGGATTCGCTGAATCCCAGCGCGGCGAGCCGCTTCAACCGCGCCGCATGCGTCTTCTTGGAGCCGAGCGCGCCGATATAGAAGGCATCCGAGCGCAGCGCCACGCTGAGCGCGGGATCGTCGAGCTTGGGGTCGTGCGTCAAAGTCACGATCGCGGTTCGGCGGTTCGGCTTCAGCTTCTCCAGCGCCTCGTCCGGCCACTCGGTCGAGAGCGTGACATCGGGGAAGCGCTCATCGCTGGCAAAGGCGGTGCGCGGGTCGATGACCGTCACCAGATACCCCGCGAGCGCCGCCACCCGCGCCAGCGGCTGCGCGATGTGGACGGCGCCCACGACGATGCAGCGGAGGCGCGGGTTGAAGACTTCGACGAAGACCGGGCCCTCGGCGGTTTCGAAGGTGGTATTGCGGTCCTCGGTCACCGCCTTGCGGATGGCCGCCAGCGCGTCCGCATCGAGCGTCAGATCGCCCAGCGTCTCGGTGGGTTCGATGAAGGTCTGAAGCCCGGTCTTCAGGTTGGTGGCGAGCACTGCCGGTCGGCCGGCCCGGCTGGCGGCGAGCGCGCGCTCGAGCAGGGAGAGTTTCATTCGACAGGCTCGACAAAGACCTGGATCTTGCCTCCGCAAGCGAGCCCCACCTCCCAGGCGCGCTCGTTGCTGACGCCGAAGCTCAGGAGCCGCGGCTGGCCATCGGCGATGGTCTTCAGCCCTTCCTCGATCACCGCGCCCTCGACGCAGCCGCCCGAGACCGAGCCGATGAAGGCGCCACCTTGCTCCAAGGCGAGCTTGGCGCCGGTCGGCCGGGGCGAGGAGCCCCAGGTGCTCACCACCGTGGCGAGCGCCACGCCCTTGCCGGCGGCTCGCCAATCGGCCGCCTGCTGGAGGATCTCTTCGTTGTCGCCCATCATTCACCCCGCTTCCCGCCAGGCTGCGGCGGCTTCCAACCGCCGCGAGCCTGGCCGGCTCAACACCTTCACCAGTTCGCTCAGGCTTTCCAGATTGTGCACCGGACGGAACTCGTCCACATGCGGCAGGATCGCCCTCATCCCCAATGATTTTGGCGCGAAACCCTCGTAACGCAACAGCGGGTTCAGCCAGATCAGGCGGCGGCAGGATTTATGCAGCCGGTCCATCTCCTGACCGATGCCGGCACCGGCATCGCGGTCGAGCCCATCGGTGATAAGCAGCACGACCGCCCCCTGGCCGAGGACGCGCCTCGACCAGCGCCGGTTGAAGTCGGCCAGGCATTGGCCGATGCGCGTGCCGCCAGACCAGTCCTCGACCGCGCTCGCCACCTTGTCGAGGGCGATGTCCACGTCCTTGTAGCGCAGGAAGCGCGTGATGTTGGTGAGCCTGGTGCCGAAGAGGAAGGTGTAGACGCGGTCGCGATCATTGGTGACCGCATGCATGAAGTGGAGAAAGGTGCGGCTGTAGCGGCTCATCGAGCCCGAGATGTCGCAGAGCACGACGAGCGGCGGCGGGCGGCGGCGGCGGCGGCGGCGCTTCAAGGTGAGGAGATCGCCGGAGCGGAGCTGGGCGCGCAGGGTCGCGCGCATGTCGGTGCGGGCGCCGCGCGGGTCGGGGGCGAAGCGGCGCGTCGGGATGTCGGCCAGCGGCAGCACCATGCGCTTGATCGCGGCGCGGGCCTCGGCGAGCTCGGCGTTGGACATTTTCTCGAAGTCCATCTTCTGCAGCAGCTCGCGCTCGGAGAAGGTCATGGCCGCATCGACCTCGATCTCCGTCTCGCGCGGCCGCTGCTGGCCGCTTTCGCCGGCATGGAGCGCCTCGGCAAGGCGGCGGCTCATCTCCTCGCCGGGCTCATTGCTGCGGATCGCCGGCAGCATCAGCGCCATCATCTTCTCGAGCAGCTCGGGATTGCGCCAGAAGATGTGGAAGGCCTGGTCGAAGAGCTCACGCTGGTCGCGCCGGTTGACGAAAACGGCATGAAGCGTCCAGTAGAAATCGTTGCGGTCGCCGATGCCGACGGCGCGCACCGCCTCGACCGCGGCAAGCACCTTGCCGGGGCCGATCGGCAGGCCCGCCGCGCGCAGGGTGCGCGCGAAATACATGATATTGGCGAGGAGCCGGCCGACCATCAGCCGACGGAGGCGAGCTCCTGCTTCACCTGGGTGAGCAGGCGCTGCGCCTCGGAGCCCTGGATCTTGGCGATGTCGTCCTGATACTTGAGCAGCACGCCGAGCGTGTCGTTGATCGCCTCCGGCGTCAGGGCCAGCACGTCGAGCTGCGTCAAGGCGTGGGCCCAGTCGATGGTCTCGGCGACGCCCGGCAGCTTGAAGAGATCGTTGGTCGCGCGCAGCTTCTGGACGAAAGCCACGACCTCCCGAGAGAGCTGCTCGGCCGCACCCGGCGCCTTTACCCGCAGGATCTCGAGCTCGCGCTCGGCGGCGGGGTAGTCGACCCAGAAATAGAAGCAGCGGCGCTTCAGCGCGTCATGGATCTCGCGCGTGCGATTGGAGGTGATGACGACGATCGGCGGCTCCTTGGCCTTGATCGTGCCGAGCTCGGGGATGGTGATCTGAAAATCCGAAAGGACTTCGAGCAGATAGGCTTCGAAGGGTTCGTCGGTGCGGTCGAGCTCGTCGATCAGCAGCACAGGCGGGGCGCCGAGCTCGGGCTCCAGCGCCTGCAGCAGTGGCCGCTTGATGAGGAAGCGGTCGGAGAAGATCTCCTCTTCTACCGTGTCGCGGCTCTCGGCGCCGGCCTCGGCGAGGCGGATCTCGATCATCTGGCGGGAATAGTTCCACTCATAGACGGCCGAGGCGACATCGAGCCCTTCATAGCATTGCAGCCGGATAAGCCTGCGCCCGAGCGTCTCCGCCAGCACCTTGGCGATTTCCGTCTTGCCGACCCCGGCTTCGCCCTCGAGGAAGAGCGGGCGATTCAGGGTCAGCGACAGATAGACCGCGGTGGCGAGGCTGCGGTCGCCGACATAATTGCCGCGCCGCAAGAGATCGAGCGTATCGCCGACCGAGGCGGGGAGAGAGGTCATCGGCATCCGATCCAGATGTTTGGCGAGGTTCTAGGCGGTGGTATCGAGACTGGCAAGGAAGGCCGCGTCATCCCTCTCCCCTCGCGGGAGAGGGATGGGCCCGGCGCGTAGCGTCGGGAGGGTGAGGGGCGGCGGCGAGCGCTTCAAGGATCTTCAGGCAAACGCCTTCCGAGTTCTCCAGCACCTCGTTGTTCCAAAAGCGAAGAACTTGAAAGCCTGCGCTCTCAAGATAGCGGATACGGGGCTCGTCGTAGGCGATGTTCGTGGCGTGTTGTCCGCCGTCAACTTCTATGATGAGACGGTAGGCGAGGCAGACGAAATCAGCGATGTACCGGTCGATCGGCTGCTGGCGGCGGAACTTGTAGCCGGAGAGCTGGCGCGCGCAGCAGTCGCCAGAGCGCTCGTTCCGCGTCGGTCATGTCTCGCCGAAGGCGGCGGGCCGCATCTACCGTCATGTGCGCGCTGCCCCTCACCCTCCCGTGGCTGCGCCACGGGCCCCTCCCTCTCCCGCCAGGGGAGAGGGAAGGAAAGCGTCTGGTGTGACGGCCTACCCCGCCGCGGCGACGGCGCGTTTGGCCATGACGGTGACGAGA
>Ga0134128_10003232_pt1 | contig 19892 bp, 23 predicted proteins | sample KB31754_FD_96462 | JGI IMG/M metagenome (GOLD analysis project Ga0134128, IMG submission 96462) | Terrestrial soil microbial communities with excess Nitrogen fertilizer from Kellogg Biological Station, Michigan, USA - KB3-175-4 | ecosystem: Environmental > Terrestrial > Soil > Unclassified ...
AATCACCACATCGAGCGCCGGCGGCGCGGAAGATTGCAGCGAAACAGGCGTGGCCCAAGAACGTTTTTCTTCATGCTCTTCGAGGCTTTCCGGGCGCACGCGCCGCAGATGATCGATGGCCAGATTGCGCGCCAAAGTGAAAAGCCAAGCCTCGAAATTTCTGTGCGGATCGAAACGCGCGATTTGCCCCGCCACGCGCAACCAAGTTTGCTGAAACAGATCCTCGGCTTCGGCGGGCTGGCGCACGATGCGCAACAAATAGCGGTACAGCCGGTGCTGGTAGCGGGTCACCAGCTCCGCAAGCGCGTCCAGGTCGCCGCGTCGAAGCCTGGCGACTTCGGCTTCGAGACCCACCAGCACCTCCATCGAAATGGCAGCGTGGCCTATCATACAGTTCTATATACGGATGAGGCGGGCAAAAGGACGCACGGCGTGCCAGCGCTTGCCAAGCACAGGTTGCCGAACTTCGAGTAGCATAAGAGATGACCGGACATGGCGACTGCACAGACGCAGGCTGAAACGACCACAGCGAGCCGCGCACAAATCGAAATCACGCCGAATCCGTCTTTCATTGATGAAGAGGTCTCGATACGCATCAGTGGTGTTCCTGCGGGCGCTCGCATAACGTTGCGCGCGGAAGTCGAGGACGACGCAGCGCGTGCCTGGGAAGCGCACGCCGACTACATCGCCGACGCCGCTGGTTCCGTCAACGTCGCAAGCCACAAATCGCTCGGCGGCACTTACCGCGGCTGCGACGCGATGGGCCTTTTCTGGTCCATGAAGCTTGAATCCGCAGCGCATGGCGGTCGGGCGACCTTTCGTAAAGACAATTCTGCGCCGGATACCGTTGCGCTGACGGCGGAAATCGCCGGGCAAGCAATCGCGACCTCTAAACTGGACAGGCGGTGGCTGGCTCCCGGGACTGAAATTCGCGAGGCCGATGAAGACGGCCTTGCCGCTCGACTTTTTGTTCCGCCCGGCAGTGAGCCGCAGCCCATCGTGATTGTCCTCGGCGGCTCAGGCGGCGGATACGATCTCGACAAAGCGGCCGTGCTTGCCCGGCACGGATTCGCAACACTGGCGCTGGCCTATTTTGGACTGCCGGGGCTGCCGACGTGGCTGCATCGCGTGCCCCTCGAATATTTCGCGCACACTATGGCGTGGCTTGGGCGTCAGCCGGAGGTTGATGTGCGCCGAATGGGCGTGCTGGGAATTTCCCGAGGCGCCGAACTCGCCCTGTTGCTGAGTTCAACGTTTCCGGAGATACGCGCCGTGGTCGCATACGCGCCCAGCGCCGTGGCGTGGGGCTCAGGCGGTCGCGACAAAGCCAGCGGCGAAATCATTCCGTGCTGGACGCAAGGCACCGAAGCCATGCCGTTCGCGCCGTTGCCACTGCGCGGATTCGTGGCGCGGTCGGCGGTGCCGGTGGCGCTCCTGCGCCGACCCGTCAAATTTCGTAACCTGTTTCGCGTAGCGCTGCGCAATCGCGGCGCGATCGCACGTGCGCAGATTCCCGTTGAAAGCACGCGCGGCCCGATTCTGCTGATTTCCGGCGGCGACGATCACGTCTGGCCCTCGTCGCGGATGGCGGAGATGATATGTGCCCGGTTGCGCGCGCACAACTTCGCGCACTCCGTCGAGCATTTGCATTACCCGAAAGCAGGCCACGAATTGCGTTATCCGTTTCTTCCCACTACGGCACGAACCACGCGGCCGGCGGGATTGAAGTTCGCGATCTCTTTCGGCGGCACAGCCGAGGCCGACGCCGAAGCTCAAAAGGACGCCTGGCGGCGGGCGCTTGCGTTCTTTCGCAATTCCTTGTGACTGGCTGATCTCGGAATAATCGAACTGTGAAACGCGGCGCAACCGGCGGGTGTGCTAAAATACACGCCAGTGAGAGCAATCCTCAAGGAACTTTTGCAGCTTCAGGAAGTCGATACGCGTTTGAATGCCGTCCGCGCACGGCTGGCCACATTCCCGCAGCGCTTGACCGAAGTGAACGCACGACTCGCCGCCGGAAAAGCTCAACTGGAAAAAAGCAAGGAATCGCATTCAACCGCGCTCAAGGACCGCAAAAAATACGAGCTGGACGTCGAGCAGTGGAAGGAAAAGGCCCGGAAATACCGGGACCAAGCCTACCAGGTGAAAACCAACGAAGCCTTCAAGGCTCTGCAGCATGAAGCCGAAATGGCCGAAGCGGAAATAGCGAAGTCCGAGGACCGCTTGCTCGAAGAAATGGTATCGAGTGAGCAATACGACCGGCAAGTGAAAGCCGCGGAGAAAAGTTACAAGCTGGTGGAAGACGAGACGCGCGCAGAGCGCACCAAAATCGAAGCCGAAAAGGCCGTGACGGAAAAAGATATGGCGGGACTGGAGGCTGAGCGCGCCAAAGCAGTCGCGGTGATTCCCGAAGACCTGGTCGATCACTACCAGCGCATCGCCAGGAAGCACGGAGGCGTCGCCGTAGCCGCCATACGGGGAGAAGCCTGCGGGGCGTGTGGCGCGCACATCCGCCCGCATGTGTTTCAGGAATTAAGCCGCGAGGACAATCCCGAACTTTACCACTGCGAACTTTGCACTCGCATCCTCTATTACATTGAGCCGCCCGCCGCGGAAGCGAGGGAGCAGGCAGCGGCCGCGCACGCCAGTGAAGATTAGTTGATTCGCCTCAAACCCAGACGCATTGAAATTATTTTCCCGTTATCTATTATCCTGCGATAGCCTTTCAATAGATTCATGATTAAACGCACCGCGAAAACGTCCCCGCCCTCGAGCGCGCGATTGTTCGAGGAAGCACATACCGCGCCTCCGGGCGGGGTGCACGTTGCAAACATCGATGGCGCGTCGCGCGGAAATCCCGGCCCCGCCGCTTATGCCGTGATTTTTCGCGCCCCGAACGGCTCAAAGCTCTGTGAGTTCGCCAAGACGATTGGCCACGAGACAAACAACATCGCCGAATACTACGGCCTGGTTGCCGCGCTCGATTACGCGGCCAGCCATGGCATCCGCGCATTGCGCGTTCGCAGCGATTCGGAGTTGCTGGTGCGGCAGATGCAAGGGCGCTACAAAGTTAAAAACGCGGCGCTGAAGCCGCTGCACGAGCGCGCGCAAAAGTTTGCGCGAGCGCTTGATTACTTTGTGATTGAACATGTGATGCGCGAACAAAATCGCGACGCGGATGAGCTGGGCAATCTCGCCCTCGACCGGGGCGGAAGCGTCGGCAGTTCGTCCCCATCCGGCGCATCGCTGGGCGCGGTGGCCCGCACGAGCACTCTGACTCCGGAGAACTCCGCCGTGACGCGAACTGTTCGCGCCACATATAAGGACGGAATCTTCATTCCGGCCGAAAAAATCGACCTCCGTGATGGCACCACGGTCGAGCTTAAATTCCGTATCCCTAAGAATATCTGATACTTAGCCAACACTGCCCTGTTTCTTGACCGGCTCAAAAATTAGTACTAACGGTGGATTGTGCCGAGCTCCTTGTCGGTGCTAGTGTCTTGCATCCTCTAGGAACAAAGCGACCTGTGACTTCATTGCTGGACAAGCTGCCGACGATACTCATTCTCGCCGTTCTCGTGGGGATTTTCGTCTCCCTGCGCAAACATTCGCCTTCGGCGCGAACAAGGTTATGGATTTTTGCCTGGGCGCTGGTGTTTATACATTTCTTCATCCAGATTTTCGAAACACATGCAGGCGTGCTCGAAAATATCTTTGAGTCTATCGATCTGGGTGCGCTGGAACTTGCCGGCGTATTGTTCCTCATTTCGCTGGCGCGTTCGGCCGAAGACAACGCCCGCAGGAATATTCTTCTGGCGATTCTCGCTCCGACAGCGGCCTTTCACGCTACGGCGATTACGTTCGGATGGCCCAATCGCTGGGCGCTTTGCGGAGCGGTGGCGATTTTCTTTTTTGGCATGGCGGGATTCGCGCTCTTCGCGCACCGCACAATATCCCGATTCAACCTCGTTTTGGCGCTGTCGCTCACGACAATCGGCATCTGGGCAGTACACGCACAGTGGCTTGGCAGTCCCGCGCCGGCCGCGGACGCCATATTGACTTTGACATTCGCGATTTCCGGGTTTTTGTTCTGGAAGCGGTTTCCCCGGTTTTCACCGGGCGTGATCACCGTCACTGTCGGCTTCGTTTGTTGGGGCGCTGTGTTTCCAACTGGTTGGCTGACGGATCATTTCCTGCCGCACTTGCAAATAAATCCGGAATTATGGAACGTCCCGAAATTCTTCGTCGCTTTCGGAATGATTCTTTCCGTCCTCGAAGAAAAATCCCTGATTGTTGAAGAAAGCAGCGCGCGCGAACATGCCGAGAACGCCCTGTTGTTGCGTTTTTCGAAGATCACATCCCGGCTGCTGAGCGGCTCAGTCCCGGCGTCGTTGTGCAGTGAGATCGCCGAAGCCATCACCGAAACAGTTTGTTTCCACCGCGCCGCGGTGATGCTCGCGCAGGAAGACGGTTCGCTCCTGCTGGCGGGTTCCAGCGGATTTTCGGAAGCCGAGCACCATGATCTGGAGAAAATGGGCGGCGGGTGGAACCTCGGTCGAGCCGGCGAACTGTGCGCGATGGGTAAACTGGTCGGCAATAATTCGTTCCGTTTGCCGGCAGAGCGTGTTCCGGAATTGAACGGGCACGCACATCCGGAGGTTATTGTCCCGTTGGTGTCTTCGCGCGGGACGTGCCTGGGATGGATTGCATTGTCGTCACTGCGAAACGCAGCCGAACCAAGCGCGCCCGAAATCATGAAAGTGGAAATGCTGGCCGCCGACCTGGCCGTGACGATTGAAAATACGCGTCTGCATCAACAGCTTGTGCGTTCAGAGAAGCTCGCGGCTCTGGGGCAGCTCGTCGCGGGTGTGGCGCACGAACTGAATAATCCGCTCACAGGTATTATTGGCTACACCGAATTGCTCTCCGACGAAGTCGCGGGCGAGAGCGCGACGAAAAAAGTGGTCAAGCTCGGCAACGAGGCGCGGCGCATGCAACGCATCGTCAGCGGCCTATTGCGCTTCGCCCGCCAAAGTAATTCCACCGAGCGCGCCGCCGATTTCGAGGGGTCGCTGCGTGACGCGTTGCAGCTTCGTGAATTTCATCTGCGAAAGTTGAATATTGATGTACGCACGGAAATCGAGCCGTCTCTGCCGCCGCTCGCCATCGGGGAAGACGAATTGAAGCAGATTCTGCTGAACTTGCTGAATAATTCCTGTGACGCCCTTGAGGAAAGCCGGCAGCGCTCCATTCGCATTCATGCCAGCAAACGCGACGGCCGAATTATTTTTGGCTTCGAGGATTCGGGTCCGGGATTCCTGGAGCTGAATCGCGCCTTTGATCCTTTCTATACCACGAAGACTGTGGGCAAGGGAACAGGCCTCGGTCTGAGCATCTGCTACGGCATTATTCGCGAATGTGGCGGCGACATTCATCTCGCGAACCGCCAACCCTATGGCGCCAGCATCACTGTCGACGTCCCTGTCGCCACCGGTGCTCGCGGGATCGTTTCTCCGCAATGCAACTCGTCAGATACTTTTCCGACCTGAAGCGGCAACCATTCACACGGCTAATCGTATTTCTCGAAGCGGATTTGCTTGCGGTCCAGTCTGAATTCTTCCTTCAAGATGAATCGCACCTGGTCCACCATCGTTTTTAGCCCACAGATATAAGCCTTGAAGTCGTTGCGTCCCGCGAACCATTTCCGCAAGTACTCCTGCACGTAGCCCGTCTCGCCGCGCCAATCCGCGGGAGGACGGCTGAGCGTGGGAACGAAATGGAATCGCTGATGCGCCGCGGCCCAGGCTTCAAATTCCGCGCGGTACAGAATCGTGTCTGGTTGCCGCACGCCGAATAACAACCAAACATCGCGCGAGAGCGATTTGCCTGACGCGAAAATCTCCGCCAGCATGCCTCGAATCGGCGCGATTCCCGTGCCCGTCGCGATGAACACTAAATCCTGCTCCACGGGTTGCGAAACAACGAACGAGCCGTGCGGGCCTTTCATATTTACGATCGCGTTTGTTTTGAGGTCGCACAAATAATTCGATACGAACCCGCCCTCGACGCGATTCAGGCACAAATCAAAACGGGAATCGCCTCGCGGCGCGGAAGCAATCGAATAAGGGCGCGCTTCTTGTCCGCCGTTGTGCGGAACCTCCAGCGACACGAATTGGCCGGCATAAAATTCGAACGTGCCGCCTTCTATCGCTTCCCATTCAAAATGCTTCGTCGAAGGTGTCAGCGAAACTACGCGCCGGAGTACGGCGCGGAAATCACGCGGCGGAATAAAAGGTCGTGTCGGCATAGGAGATTAGGAGCTACTCGTTGTTCAATTTCCATCATATCGCAACTCATCGCCGCCCGCTTCCGGCCCGATCAGGCTGAATGCACCAATGGCGGGAAATGGGGATTTCGCGTATTATGGTTGTTTGTCCGCGGACCTAGCGACGCGGCTGGGCGGTTCATTCACTCGGCAAACACGCGCAGACCGGTCAGGCGGAGGGAGCCAGCAAATGAAAGAAGGAATACATCCGGATTACCACGCGGTGAAGGTGCACTGCGCGTGCGGGAGCACGTTCGAAACGCGATCGACGCACAAGGGCGAACTGATACGCGTGGAAATCTGTTCGAGCTGCCACCCGTTCTTCACGGGCAAGCAAAAGCTGATCGACACAGCGGGACGGGTCGAACGCTTTCAACGCAAGTACGCTGACGCGGCGGCGAAGAAGAAGCAATAGCCCTTCGCGATTAGCGATCAGTTTCCGAGCAATAAGATGCAGCGCGTAAGCGGCGCGGGCCAATCATGATCGGGCCCTACAAGAACGGTTTTCCTCTCATGTGTTGACACTGTGGGAATCGAGCCATTAGCATTGTGAAACTCACCGTGTGCCGGTGTAGCTCAGTGGTAGAGCGAGGGTCTCATAATCCCTAGGTCGGGGGTTCGATTCCCCCCGCCGGCACCAAACTTCCTTGGCAATCACGAACCGCGGGTGGCAATTCGCGAACTTATCGTCCGCCGGTAGTGGGTCAGTTTGAATTTTGACTCTTTGTGTCACGATCAAGAAAATTCAAACTGACCCAACACTCGTCCGCGGATTGCGTTGACGAAGATGCGCCCTGGCCCGTATAATCATGAATTCGCACATGCCTCAGGAGGCTGTATGTACGCCGTGATTCGCAGTGGAGGTAAACAGTACCGCGTCGCGCCGGGTGAGACCATCCGGGTCGAGAAGCTCGAAGGCAAGGTCGGGGGCAAAATCACTTTCGACGAAGTACTCGCCGTCCACAACGACGACAAGAAGCTCGTCCACGGCACGCATACCTCAAAGGCCAAGGTCACCGGAAAGATCGTCGAGCAGGGCCGTGGAGCAAAGCACGTGGTGATGAAGTACAAGACGGGCGGCCAGTACAAGATTACGCGCGGGCACCGACAGGCATACACGGCGGTCGAAGTCAGCGACATCAAGATGGAATAGGGGTTTCGAGCATGGCGCACAAAAAAGGCGGCGGTTCATCGGTTAACGGGCGCGACTCCCACGGCCAGCGGCTGGGCATCAAGCGTTTCGCGGGACAGCTCGTCACGGGCGGGAGCATTCTGGTGCGCCAGCGCGGCACGCCGTTTAAAGCTGGTCGAAACGTCAGCCGCGGCAAGGACGATACGCTCTTCGCGCGCATCACTGGTGTTGTCCTGTTCGAGGATAAAGGCGGAAAAGGACGCTTCATCAGCGTCCTCCCCCTGGAAGAAGTCGAAGCTGTCTCCGAAAAGGTTTCCGCCCAGGCCTAGATTTTGCGCGCTGTAGTCTGCCTCACGCAGGCAGGCGTCAGCCACGCCATAAGGCGCTCGGTTCCTCAGGATTAACCGCTAAGTCTCAAAGGGCTTTTTTTCGCACCCCTGCTTGGACCGTTCCCTTTGTCTTTACGCAGCGTGCTGGCGTATTCTCTCCCTGACGATTGGATAACCAAGGTGCAGATGTGTTTGTTGACGAAGCGAAAATTTACGTAAAAGCAGGGGACGGCGGCGATGGCTGCGTGGCCTTTCGGCGCGAGAAATATGTTCCGCGCGGCGGGCCGGCCGGAGGTGACGGCGGCAACGGCGGCGACGTCATCATCGAAGCAACGGAAAACGACAACACGCTGCTGCGCTATCGCTACAATCGCGAATTCAAGGCGGGACGCGGCGGACACGGCGAAGGCTCGAACTGCCACGGCAAGTCCGCTGAAGACATGCTCCTGCACGTCCCTGTTGGCACGATTGTTTTTGATGAAGGCAGCGGAGAGCAGCTCTACGATTTCACCGCTTCGGGGCAGCGTTTTCGAGCGGCGCGCGGCGGACGCGGCGGACGCGGAAATTCCCATTTCGTGCGTCCCTGGCATCAGGCTCCGCGCGAGCACGATGAAGGCGAAGTCGGCGAAGAGCGGCGCTTGCGGCTCGAGTTGCGTTTGCTGGCCGATGTGGGCCTTGTGGGATTTCCCAACGCGGGGAAATCGACACTGATCTCGCGCATTTCCGCGGCGAAACCGAAAATCGCCGATTACCCGTTCACTACTCTGGAACCGCACCTCGGCGTCGTCTCCGCCGATCCTGACGCAACCTCCGGCTCCGGCCGCACTTTCGTCGTCGCCGATCTGCCCGGCCTGATCGAAGGCGCGCACGAGGGCGCCGGCCTGGGCATTCGCTTCCTTCGGCACATCGAGCGCACGCGCTTGATCGCGCATCTGGTCGACACCAGTGACGCAACCGACCGCGACCCCGTCCGCGATTTTGAAATTATTCAGGGCGAATTGCGCGCTTTCAGCGAAACCCTGACCGCGAAGCCCGAATTCGTTATCGCCACCAAACTCGACGCCACCAGCGATCACGAACGCCTCGAACGCCTGCGCGAATTTGCCAGGAAACGTGGCCTGCCTTTCTTCGCAATTTCCTCGGCCACGGGAGAAGGCATTCAGCCTTTGGTGCGGGCGATGGCGGACGCGCTCGATCGTTTGCCAAAGCCGCAGCAACCGCACGCGGAAGGCCGCCCCGTCGTCGAGTTGGGCAATTCTGCGGTCGAATCGGCGTCCGCGAGCGTCTCGCCGCATCCGGAGAAGCATTGAAAGCGGCCGGATCGAAAAAAGCGCGGACCTCGCGCTCGATTGCCATTTTTGGCGGGACGTTCGACCCGATTCATTCCGGCCACTTGGCGGTCGCTGAAGCGGCGGAGCGCCTTTTCCGTTTGGAAGCAACTTATTTTGTGCCGTCGTCGCGTCCGCCGCACAAACAGCGCGCGAAACTGGCCGCATTTTCGCACCGCTACGCGATGGTGACGCTCGCGGCCTCAGGACATTCGAAATTTATTCCTTCGCTTGTCGAAGCCCCGCTCGAATCGGGCGGAGTTGAAGCTTTTTATTCCATCGATACAGTGCGACGTTTCCGACGGGAACATCCGCGCGAGCGCATTTATTTCATTTTGGGCGCAGATTCGTTTCTCGAAATCACCATCTGGAAAAGCTTTGAGGCGCTGCTCGATTCCTGCGATTTCATCATCGCCAGCCGCCCGGGCTTCCGTATGGACGCGGTGCGCCAAGTGCTCCCCGCCAGAATGCTTGGCAGGAAGCCCGCAGGTGGGCCAAACGCGATCGCCCTGCGCAAGTCGACAGTTCATCTGCTCACGGCGGTGTCGAGCGAAGTCTCGTCCACCGAAATCCGGCACCGCTGTGAACGCGGCGCTTCGATTCATGCCCTTGTGCCCGAAGGCGTGGAAGATTACATTCTTAAACAGGCCCTGTACCGGTGAACCTGGACTCCTTACCCAATACGATTCGCTGGACCGTGGAAGCGGCCCAGAACAAGAAAGCCACGGCCGTGACTGTGCTGTCTCTTGCGGGTCTTGGCGCTTTCGTCGAGTATTTTGTAATTTGCTCGGCGGAAAGCGTGCGCCAGATCGACGCCATAGGTGACGAGATCGAGGGGCTGCTTCATACGCGCGGCGAGCGTTTCCCGCATCGAGAGGGGCGCGCCGGAACGGAGTGGCTTCTGCTCGACTACGGCAACTTCATCGTTCACGTCTTCAGCGAAAAAATGCGTCTCTTTTACGATATCGAGCGCCTGTGGCGCTCCGCGAAGCGCTTCGACGTTCCGGAGCCGGGCCCGTCGCATGCTTCCGGCGCCGCATCATGACCACAGGCCGCCTGGAATGGATCGCGGCTGATCCCGCGTCGGAGCGCATGTTGGAAATTGCCGGCAAAGTCGCCGGCACTTCCACGACTGTTCTGATCACGGGCGAAAGCGGCACGGGGAAAGACCATCTGGCGCGCTGGATTCATGAGCAGAGCACCCGCCGCGACGCCGCATTCCTGAAAATCGATTGCGCCAGCCTTCCTTCCGAGCTTGTCGAATCCGAGCTTTTCGGCCATGAGCGCGGCGCGTTCACAGGCGCGGAAGCACGCAAGCCCGGCCGTCTTGAAATGGCACGCGACGGCACAATCGTGCTCGACGAAGTTGCGGCGCTGGCACCGAATATTCAGTCCAAACTCTTGCGTGTCCTCGAAGAGCACAAATTTGAACGCCTCGGTGGCACGGAAACGCTCGATATGGACTCGCGCCTGGTTGCCCTCACGAATGCTGATCTGGAACGTGCAGTGCGCGACGGCTCTTTCCGCGAGGATTTATTTTTCCGCCTCAACGTCGTCGTCATCGTCGTTCCGCCTCTGCGCGAACGGCCCAAGGATATTCGACCGCTTGCGGAACATTTTCTCGCGCGCCTCGCGCCTGTTCACGGACGCGCCGGCGCCACGATTGATCCCGCGGCAATCGCCATGCTCGAATCGTACGCGTGGCCCGGCAACGTTCGCGAATTGAAGAACGTCATCGAGCACGCCCTGATTTTCGCCAAGACAGCAACGCTGAAGCGCGAAGATTTTCCTGCCATTCTTAACGCGGGCGCCGACGTCTCGCCTGCTGCTCGGCCGCGTTCCCTCGAAGACCTCGAAAAGGAAGCTATTATCGCGACTCTCGAATCCACGCACTACAAAATCGCCCAAGCCGCTGAAATTCTCGGCATCAGCCGCAAAACGCTGCTCGAAAAACGCAAGAAATACGGCCTGGCCTAATCTCGATTATGAAAATCCGCCTCATCATGCTGGGCCGCACACGACGCGCGGAAACTCGCGCCCTGCTCGATGATTACCTGGTCCGCATCCGCCACTACGCTGAAGTCGAAGCCACGGAATTGCGCGAGAGAAGCGATTCCGCACTGCGAAAGCTCAAACTCGAATCGTCCGCGACACTCGTCATGCTCGACGCTGCCGGAAAGCAATTCACGTCGACGGAATTTGCTCGCTGGCTTGGCGACTTGCGCGATCGCGGCTCGCGCGAGATTGTTTTTCTTTGCGGCGATGCAGGCGGATTCCCTGAGTCCCTGAGCCGCACCGCGAAACAGAAGCTTTCGCTTTCCACGCTGACCATGCCGCACGAATTCGCCCGCGTCGTGCTGGCCGAGCAAATCTACCGCGCCTTCGCCATCCTCGCCGGCCACCCCTATCCGAAATAATTTGAAATAGGCAGATTCCGCGCGCGCGTTCTGAGAGAATGTCGGTTCATGGCCATCAAAATCACGCACGATGCAAACGCCCCAATCGCGTCCGTCGAGCTGACGATCAGTCAGTCTCTCGACGATTTCGACCTCACCGAAGTCGCCGCCCCCATTCCTCGCGACATCGATCCCATCCTCGCCTCGCAAGGATTCAGAGACCTGCTCGACGAAGCGCGCGCGATCCTCGAACGCGAATTCTCCGGCACCAATCTCGAAATCGCGCAACTAACCGGCGCCATCTGCCGTGACGCAGGCGTCTACCATCCCGGCATCTGGCTCGTCGTCCGCGAATCGAACGCCGCCGCCGGCAAAGAAATGTCGCAGGACGCGCGCTCGCGCGTCGCCGCCACAGCCGAATCTCTGCACTCGTCCCTCAGCCTCTCTTGAAACTTTCCCGCATTTCTGGAGTCTTGGTGGGGCCAGGCTATCGCCGTACGAAACGCTCAGAGCCGCCGCCGCGCTTGACGTTTACCCACGCAGCGGGGAGACTTGTAAACCACATCTGCGAGCGAGGCCGCGAATCGATGCCGGAAGGAAAAGGGCTGCTGATCGTCTACACTGGCCCGGGCAAGGGCAAGACTACTTGCGCGCTGGGCACGGCGTTTCGCGCGGTGGGCCAGGGATTGCGCGTGCTGATGGTGCAATTCATCAAAGGCTCGTGGCATTATGGCGAGCTCGACGCGGCGAAAATGCTGGGCGACGATAAATTCGAGATTCGTCCCATGGGCCGCGGCTTCATCAAAATCGGCGGCGCCGAAACGGACCCGGAAGACATCAAGCTGTGCGAAGAGTGCTGGAATTTCGGCCGCGAACAGATTTACAGCGGCAAATATGATCTTGTGATCCTCGACGAGATCAATTACGTGATCAGCTACAAGATTCTCGACCCTGAGAAAGTCGTCGATGCGCTCGCGAAGCGTCCCGAACACGTGCACGTGATTTGCACGGGACGCAATGCGCATCCGAAACTCGTCGAGCTCGCCGATCTGGTCACCGAGATGCGCGAAGTCAAGCATCCGTACACCAAAGGCATCCTTGCGCAGCGCGGCATCGATTACTGATCGGGAAGAAAATCATCCATGGCCTGGTTCAAAAAAGATAACAAGCCCATCGAAGCGACGCCCAATGAAGAGCGCCGCGTCAGGACGGAAGGCCTATGGATCAAGTGCGACGGATGCCGTTCCATCATTTGGAAAAAAGACCTTGAGGCAAATTGGGAAGTGTGCCCCAAGTGTGGGAATCACTTTCGCCTCGGCGCAAAACGCCGCCTGGAACTGTTGCTTGACGACGGGAAGTGGATCGAGCATGACGCAGAGCTGGCCTCGACCGACCCTTTGAAATTTGTGGACACCAAGCCTTATTCACAACGTCTGCGCGAGGCGCAGAATAAACTCGGCGTCAATGACGCCATCCTCAGCGTCGAAGGCCAGCTGAACGGGCGTCCGGTAATTTGCTGTTCGATGGAGTTTGCTTTCGCCGGCGGCTCCATGGGTGCAGTGGTTGGGGAGAAAGTGACGCGCGCGGCGGAGCGCAGCGCTGAGCGCAGAATGCCGCTGATCATCGTTTCGTGTTCCGGTGGCGCGCGCATGCAGGAGGGCATGGTCAGCCTGATGCAGCTAGCGAAAGTCTCCGCGGCTCTCGGTCGGCTTGACGAAGCACGTGTTCCTTACATTTCCGTGCTCACTGATCCCACCACCGGCGGCGTCACGGCCAGCTTCGCAATGCTGGGCGACCTGAATATTGCCGAACCAGGCGCGCTGATCGGTTTCGCGGGGCCGCGCGTCATCGAGCAAACCATCCGGCAGAAATTGCCCGACGGATTCCAGCGCGCCGAGTTTCTCGTGCAGCACGGTTTCCTGGACGCCATCGTCGCGCGCAAAGAGCTCAAGCCTTACATCTCGCACGCCCTTGATTTTTTCGTCGGGTAAGTTGGCGCAAATGAATTACGAAGATTCCGTCACCCGCCTGCTATCCCTCGGCAAAGAACTGGCCGCCCCGCAACAGGCTCGCGTGCAGAAATTCGACCTCGAAAATATCCGCGTGCTTTCCGATCACCTCGGCGCGCCGCATCGCGCAATTCCTTCCGCGCATATCGCGGGCACGAATGGCAAAGGGTCCACGGCGGCGATGCTGGAATCGATTTTGCGCGCTGCAGGGTTTTCGACCGGGTTGTTCACGTCTCCGCATCTGGAACGTATCAACGAGCGCATTCAATTCGACGGCGAGCCCATTTCCGATGAGACTTTCGCCTCCGAATTTACGCGCGTCCAGGCTGCCATTGAGACCCTGCTCGCCTGCGGCCAGCTTGCAGCCCATCCCACTTATTTCGAGTGCATCACTGCAATGGCTTACAGCGCCTTCGCACGGCGTCCCGTTGATTTCGCCGTGTATGAGGTCGGCATGGGCGGAAGGCTCGACTCGACGAATATCCTGCAGCCCGAGGTTGCGGTGATCACGCAAGTCGACCTGGATCACGAGAATTTCCTGGGACACTCGATCGCGGAAATTGCGACTGAAAAAGCGGGAATCATCAAGCCGGGTGGCTGGGTGGTGAGCTCGGCAGAGCGTCCTGAGGCTCGTGCCGTCATCGCGCGCCGCACAGCGGAACTCGGCGGACGTCTGGTGGAGATTGATAACGAGTGGCGCGTCGAAATACTCAGCGCCGCAGCCGGACGTCATCGGGTGAGCGCCACGCCGACCCATTTCACCAAACCGCTTGCGCTCGATATTCCGCTCGCGGGCCGTTTTCAAGTGCGCAACGCGCTCGCGGCAGCGACTGCGGCTCGCCTTCTGGCCGCGCGCGGATTCTCCATCGCCGACCAGGCGATAATCGCCGGCATTCGAAATGCACAGTGGCCCGGCCGCCTCGAACAATTGTCCAGTGCTCCCGCTATTCTGCTTGATGGCGCGCATAATCCGGCTGCCGCGCGCGAGCTGGCCGCATTTTGGGAAACGCATCTGGCCGGGAAACGCATCTGGCTGATCTACGGAGCCATGCGCGACAAAGCGGTCGACGAAATTGCCGGCTTCCTGTTTCCTCGCGCGCACGAGGTTTTTCTTACTGAGCCGCGCCAATCCCGCGCCATTTCTGCGCCGCTTCTCGCGGAGATGACGTCGCACCTCGCTCGCCGCTTTCGAGTCGTACCCGATCCTGCAACAGCCTTCGATCTCGCCCTTTCGGCCGCCGCCCCCGAAGACGCCATATTCGTCACTGGCTCGCTGTACTTGGTTGGCGAATTGCGCGGCCACTGGCACCGGCTCCACGAAAAAGCCAGTCTCCCGCTTTTGGACCACGCCGAACAAGGTTAGTCGGAGCCGAGCACCACTGACCGATGATCGGTACCCGCACCGAATCGTGTTCGTTATTGGGACGCAAAGGCGCTTTTCTCCCGCCTGTGGAAATCGTCCCATACGCGGACGCCCATTCCCACCTTTGGACATTGCCAATGACGCCTCCAAAATAGCGAGACGCGCAAGGAACTTTGTTTCAGGCACATGCGTATAAGATTTATGAATATTTGCGGCAACCGAATTGCCCTTTCTGCGTCTAACTCTAGGTAGATCAAGGAGCCTTCAATGCAAGCGCAAGGGCGGCAAAAGAAACTAGAAGCTTTTGGGCGCGGGCCGGCCCTTCTTTCCGAGGCGCTCCGCAAGTGCCCCAAGAAGATGTGGCTCTATCGTCCTGCGACGGATCGCTGGAGCATCCACGAAATCATTCTGCATCTCGCCGACAGCGAAGCCGAAGCGTACATCCGCTGCCGCCAGTTCATTGCCCAGCCGGGTTCGCCCGCTTTGGTCTACCACGCTTCCCTGTGGGCCAGCTCCCTCGGATATTTTCACCAGAGCACGCGCGAAGCGCTTAGCCTGATTACGCGTCTCCGCAAAATGACCCATCAGATTCTTTGTTATATTCCCGAGCCAGTTTGGTCCCACACGGCTCAGCATCCAAAGAAGGGCATTATGACCCTCGATGGATGGCTTGACACACAAATGAGCCATGTTCCACACCACATCGAACAGATTCAAGAAAACCATGCTGCATGGGCCGCCACGCACCGTCAGCGCAAGCCCGCGGTTCGTTTAGCAGCCGGTGTACCCAAGAAAGAACTCGCCCTCGCGGCTTTCGGCGCGACGGCCGAATTCAACTGACGTTTGCCGAAAAGCATCAGCCCGGAGTTCGCCAGTCAGTGCTCGAGAAAAAGCCGCCGTTGTCATTCCCCTTGCCCTGAGCCTCTGTAACGAAGTGATGAGCGGCGGAGACGAGCCTGCCTGCTAGTGGCGAGTGGCAGGCAAGGAATCCGGTTCTCAAAGTTTGCAAACGCGTTCCCGCGCTTTACCTCCCCGATTTGCCTCCGTCACGTTAAAATCCATCTCGCATGCCAGACACGAACGCTTACGACATTGCTGGTCCACCCGGCGCTCCCGCGATTGTGTTTCTTCACGGAATGCGCGTGACGCGCAAGATGTGGAAGCCGCAGATGGAGCGCCTGGCCAACTCCTATCGCGTAATCGCACTCGATTTGCCCGGACACGGGGCGCTCAGCCACATTCCCTTTCGCCTGGACGCTGCCGTAGAGACACTCGCTGAAGTCATCCATCGCGAAGCGCGCAACGCTCGCGCACTGGTCGTTGGAATTTCCCTTGGCGGCTATGTCGCCATGGAATTTGGCGCGCGACACACGGAAAGGGCCGCCGGTCTCGTCATCGCGAGCGCCACCGTCGAGCCGCGCGGCTGGCACACCTTTCCGTATCATTTCGTCGCTGCAGCGATGAACGAATTGCCGGAGCGCACCCTGAACTGGATCAGCCGAACATTTTTTCAACTCGTCTATCCGCCGGAAAAAGCGGAGCCGCTGATCGCGCCAGGTTTTTTTATGCGCGGCGGTTCGCAAGGCTTGCGCGAAGTCTTTGGCAAGGAATTCGCTCCGCGGCTCGCCCTCTATCCCGGCCCTGTTCTTTTGCTGAACGGCGCGCTCGATCTCGGCTTTCGCATGCACGAACGCAGATTCCTGGCTGCAGCGCGACAGGGCCGCCTGGAAATTATTCCGCGCGCGTTCCACATAGCGAATATTGATCAGCCCGAAGCATTCTCAAATGCCGTTCGCCGCTTCGCCGAATCACTCCCCTGGTAATTTACTGACGTCAGTCCTTTCTATCCGCATCCAACCATTCCGTTGTCGCCAGACGGAGGCGATGGTAGGATTGAACCTTCATGGCCAACGAAAGTCATTCTCGACCGCGCATAGGCGTCCCGTATCGCACACGTAATGAAGAGGTTAAAGGGTTGCGCAAGAAATACGAGAACTACCTGCGCGCTGTCGAACAAGCCGGTGGTACGCCCGTCGAGATTTCCTTGGCCTTGCCTTCAAACGAATTGCTAGCCCTCGCAGGAACGCTCGACGCAATTGTTCTCCCCGGAAGTCCTGCGGACGTCAATCCAGCGCGCTACAATGCGCCACGCCGTCCCGAATCAGCCGACGCCGATGCAGACCTGGAGCGCACGGATAACGCCCTGCTGGAACACGCTTTTGCCGAAAGCAAGCCCGTACTGGCAATTTGTTACGGCATGCAAATTCTCAACGTCTATCTTGGGGGCAGCCTAATCCAGGATATTCCCAGCGAATTGCGCACTGCGATTCAACATACATGGGACGGTGCGAGCAAAGGCGCGCCTGAACCCTTCCACGTCGTGCATTTCGCCCCCGATTCGCGCACTGCGAAAGCTTTCGGCGCGCTTGACGCCGAAGTGAACAGTTCGCATCACCAATCCATTCGCGAACCGGGACGCAACCTCCGCATCGTGGGCCGCGCACCCGACGGCGTGGCCGAGGCGGTCGAATGGACCGGCGATTCGAATTGGGTCACTGGAGTTCAGTGGCATCCGGAACGCATGAGCGGCGACGCATTGGCGAAAGCGCTTTTTCGAGAATTAATCGCCACAGCGCGGGGCGCAACGGTTCGCGGCTGAACCGCGTGCGCGGCATGATCTGTTAAGCTTCCAACTGTAGGCGCCCTTTCCATTCATTCAGGAGAATTATGATCTCGCTAGCGGGCAAGGCAGCGCTCATCACGGGAGGCTCGCGCGGAATTGGCGCCGCATCCGTCCGCGCATTCGCGCAGGCTGGGGCCGACGTGGTATTCAATTACATCGCAGCCGCGAAGCCGCTGCGCAACTCGAACAAGACGCCCGCAAGCACGGCACTCGTGTTGAATCGTTCAAAGCCGATCTGGGCCGCATGGCTGACGCGAAAAAGCTCGTCGAGTTCGCGCGCGACCGCTTGGGCCGCCTAGACATCCTAGTGGCGAATGCAGGCATCTGGAATGTAGAAGATCTTCCGATTGAAAAAATGTCGGAACGCGAATGGGACGATATGCTGCGCGTGAATTTAAAGAGTGTCTACGCCATGATTCATTATGCTGTCCCGCACTTTCTAGCCCAGAAGAGCGGCAAGATTATTGCCATCAGCTCGACGGCCGGGCAGCGGGGAGAAGCCTTTCATTCCCACTACGCCGCTTCCAAAGGAGCGATCATCAGTTTCGTCAAGGGACTTGCCACGGAGCTTGGCCGCCACAATATTCTTGTGAACTGCGTCGCGCCCGGCTGGGTGGACACGGAAATGTCTCAGCCCGTCTTGAAGACCAAGGCCGGCCACAAATTCGCCACCAGCGTGATCCCTTTGGGCCGCGTGGCTACGGCGGAGGAAATTGCGGGTCCCATTCTCTTCCTGGCATCTGACCTTGCGGCGTTCATCACCGGAGAAATTCTGAACGTCAATGGAGGCGCGGTTCTGTGCGGCTGATGCAACGCGCTTCTTCTGTTGTACTGATTTCCGCGACGCTGCTTTTCGCCGCGTGTCTACCCCTTCGCGCGCAGGACGATCAAGTGCTTTTGCCCGAGCAAAGCGCGGCAAAGGCCAAGCAACTGCTTCAAGAAATGATTCAAGCGCTCGGTGGCAGCGCCTATCTGAACGTAAAGGATTCGACGTGCACGGGCATGCTCGGTTCCTTCGGCCATTCCGGAGCGCTCAGCGGTTACGATAATTTCTGGGATTTCGTAAAATACCCCGACAAGGATCGCACCGAGTTTTCGAAAAAGCGCAACCAAATTCAAGTCACTAATGGGAAACAGGGATGGGTACTCGACCGGGGCGGCGTCAGCGAAGAGCCAGCGGACCAAATCGCCGACGCGCAACGGGAGCAGCAAGTCGATCTCGATTACATTCTTCGGTTTCGGCTCAACGAGCCCGGCATGATTTTTCGTTACGATGGTCCAGACATTGTCGACCTGAAAGAAGCCGACTGGGTGGAGATTGACGATCCTCAAGGCCACGAAATTCGCATCGCCATTGCAAGATTGACGCATTTGCCGATCCGCAAGGAAGTGGCCATGCGGGATCCCCTGACCCACATGCGCGCCGAGGAAGTCGACTACTATTCGAATTTCCATTCCGTCGATGGCGTCACCATGTATTTTCAGCAAACGCATGTCCGCAACGGCATGAAAGTATTTCAGGTTTTCTATAACGCGGACGGATGCAAGTTCAATACGGGCCTTCAGGATTCACTGTTCACAAAGGAATCGCTCGACCAACGTTGGGCGCAAGTGGACAAGAAAGGTAAAAAGAAGAGCAAAGACGCCAAAGATAACAAGGATGCCAAAGCCAAGGACAATTCTTCCAACTAACGAATTCTTTTCCTCGCTTGCTTCCTTCGGACTGATTTTCTGTTAGACTCCGCGGCAACTTCACATCGTGGAGGTGTTCCGATGCTTCGTCGCCGTGAATTCATCCAACGTGCCGCGGTCGCCGCCGCTATTCTCGGCGTTCCCATTTCGCGCGCGGAGCAGGCCTTCGCGCAAACGGTGGTCGAGAATCCACCTCTGCCCTCGCCGGATTTATTCACAACCGATCCCGCGCGCTACTGGGCCGAACTGCGCCGCCAATGGCTCCTCGCCTCCGATCGCGTCGATTTGAATTGCGGCTCGGTCGGCTGCACACCGCTCCCCGTCTTGCGGGCCATGATTGACCACATTCTCTCGGCCGAGGAGTTTCGCGAACCAACCTATCCCTGGTTCGGCTACGACGAAAACGAGCACTTGCACGCCACCTGCGAAGCCCTCGCCAAGTTTGTGAACGTAAAAACTGACGAGCTCGCCCTGGTCCGCAACGCCACCGAGGCCAACAACATTATCGCCAACGGCTTCGACATGAAGCCCGGCGAGGAAGTGCTGATGACCGATCAGGAGCATCCCGGCGGCTACTGTCCGTGGGACGTGAAAGTCGCGCGCTATGGAGTCAAGATCAACAAAGTCACGCTCCC
>Ga0134128_10003233_pt1 | contig 19891 bp, 21 predicted proteins | sample KB31754_FD_96462 | JGI IMG/M metagenome (GOLD analysis project Ga0134128, IMG submission 96462) | Terrestrial soil microbial communities with excess Nitrogen fertilizer from Kellogg Biological Station, Michigan, USA - KB3-175-4 | ecosystem: Environmental > Terrestrial > Soil > Unclassified ...
CATCATCACGCGCGATCCGAATTTCGACACGCTGCAATTCGATCCGAAACAGTACAAGGCGCGAATTGCGACCGTCGCATCCATCATGGATGTCACCGACCAGAGCCTCGAGCGGTTCCGCGCGAAGGGCGGGAAGATCATCATGACGCACGGCACGGCGGACGACTTCATCACGCCGCATAACTCGATCGCCTACTACAAGCGGCAGCTCGCCCAGTTCGGCCCGAACCGCCTACGCGGTTTCCTGCGCTTCTATGTCATCCCTGGCTTCGGTCACGGCTTCGGCACATTCAATGCGAAGTTCGATGCTCTGCCGGCGCTCGAGCAGTGGGTGGAGAAAGGAAAGCCGCCCGCTCACCTCGTCGCGACCGACGGCAATCCGAATGCGAACAGGACCCGGCCGCTCTGTGAATACCCCAAGTACCCCAGATTCATCGGAGCGCCCGGCACGGAAAACTCCGCGAAAAGCTTCACCTGCGCAAATGATTGAGTGGTATTCCGCCGCGGAGTGGGTCGTGCGCGGCTTGCTCATCCTCCACGATTAGTCCTCCACGATCAGTGAATGGTGCGGAGAAGCTTGGGCGCGAGCAGCCACCGAAGGACCGCGTGCCCTGCGCGAGGAGCCGCATCGAACGACAGCAGCGCCACGCCGAACTTCTTGAGATCGAAGGCCTTCGGTTGGGCCGCACCCGGCAGTGAGGCCGCGATGAGCTCACCCAATCCGGGTTGATGGCCCACGACCGCGATGAGTTTCTGCTGATCGGCCCGCAGCGCTTCGAGCACTGCCTGCGGTGACTGCTCAGGAGCCAGCGCCGGACAATCGAGCGGCGAGGGCCAGCCGGCGAACTGCGTGAGAATCTCGGCAGTCTGCCTCGCTCTCGCGAGCGGACTCGTCAACAGGCGCTGGGGACGATCGAGGAGTCGCTCGAGCCCTTTGGCCGCCTGCCGCGCACGCGCCTGTCCCTCGGGCGTCAACGGACGCTCGCGATCGTCCGCCCATCGACTCGCGTCTCGCTCGAATGCTATCGCGTGCCGTACGATCAGGAGATCCATTTGAGGACAGCCGTAAGTGCACGCCGGAGCATTGCTACGTGAATTCTTGGCGACCGGGCAATCGGATCGCGCCGGCGCGTGCCTTGCCCGCGAGGTGCGCTGCCAGGGTGAGTGTTTGCGGCCATGATTGGATCAGCATCGCAACGGCACCAGCGACTCGCTCGCGCATCGCCAAATGCGAATAGAGCTGCGCCAGCCGAAGTCGCGGTGCAAACGTGGCGCGCATCGCGCGTACGTAGGCTTCATTCAGGCTCCGTATGATGCGCTCATCGAGGTGCGAGCGCCTCCTGCCCAGAAGTCCTGCAAGCAGCGCGGCGGACTCGAGGGCCATGCAAATTCCCTCCCCAATCAGCGGGTGAGCCTCGGCGGCGGCATTGCCGATAGAGAAGACGCCGTGCGTTTTCCGTGCATGAAAGCCGGGGAGTAGCGGGCCTATCGATTGCCAACCCTCATCGAGGCGGGCACCGTCGAGCGCTTCGGCGAGACCACGACAAGAGCTGCGCAAGAAGGCTTCGACGGCCGCGCCGGCCGAGTCTCCCGGAGAACGCAAGCGGCACGCGCGCAAGACATCGCGACGAATGCAACACGCCACAGTGGCTCGCCCGCGATCCGAGATCACCATGCCACCATAGGCTCCGGGCAGGGCGAGCACGGGCAGCAGTCCGGATGGCAGGGCGGCTCCCCGGAAGGTGGCCTTGAAACCGAGCAGGTCGGCGGGGCGGGCAGGCGCGGGGCCGGGCTCTGCGAACGGCGCAGGGCCGCGTTCCCATGAACCGTGCGCGTCGACCACGATCGAGGCCGAGATCCTCTGGTCGATTGCGCGCGAGCGCGGCCCGGAGACGGACGGTTGCGGCCGATACTCGCAGACGAATTCGCCCGCGGCGGCGCTCGACAGTCGCCGCGCGCGCGCGGGCTGAATGACGTTCGCGCCGGCTTCGCGGGCGCGGTCGAGCAGCATGGCATCGAGGAGGTCTCGGCCGACAGCTCGTCCGTAACGGAACGGCCCGGCGTGGCACGGCGGCATGTCGGCGACCCCGGTTCGATCGCGCGTCATCCATGCCACACGCCGTAGCTCGGGCCCAGCGAGGTCGCAGAGACCCTCTGAGATTCCGAGCTCGTGCAGGCGGCGCAGACTCGCGGGTCCCAGACATTCGCCGCAGACCTTCTGACGCGGGTAGTGTGATTGCTCGAGCACTGCAACTCGCCAACCGGCGAGCGCGAGGCGAATCGCGACGGAAGAGCCGGCCGGACCCGCGCCGATCACCAATACGTCGACATCACAGCGGCTCATGGGCCGACGGTCGTCGGCGGCTCGACGTTGAGGCGCCGTGCGATGAAGCAGTGGGTGAACGGAGGTGCGAAACGCTCCTCGAGTCGCCATCCGGACCTCGCGGGCCAGAGCGCAGAGAGCTCTCGAGCCGCAAACCCGGCCTCGACGCTCGTCAGCGCATCGTGGCGCGTCACCTCGTTCGCGCCGAGCAGCACGAGCAAATGGCTGCCGAGCCGCCCAAAGGCATTGCGGCGCGGCTCGCAGGCGACGAACGCATCCGTGCAGACCGCCACGCCCTCGAGCAGTTGCGTCAAAGCAGGCTGCTCGAAATGATGCAAAAAAAGCGACGTGAGGCACAGGTCGTAATGCTCGCGAGGTGCCGAGCGAGCCCACTCGATGGCATCGACGCAGAGAACCCGCGCATTCCACCCGAGCGCGGCGAGCTGCGCTCTCGTCGCCTCCCTCAGCAGCGCCTGCCGATCGAGAAAGATCACATCCCCACCGCGCCATCGCGTGCGCAGAGTGCGCAGCAGCCGCAGCATCAGCGTGCCATCACCCGCACCGAGCTCGAGAATTCGCCGAGGCGGCACACGAATATCCGAGTCTGCGATCGCACGCGTGAGGATCGACAGGGATCGCATGGCTCGGTGAACCCGCCGCAAATCGCCTCGGGCTCGTCGTGCGCGCGGGTCCTCGGGCGGCAGGCTGTCCAGATGTTCCGGGCGGACCACGCGCGCTGCAGTGCCGGCAGATGCGTCAGTCGACCGCAAGCAAGGCTCCGTGACAGGCGAATCCCGCCCCGAACGAGGATAGCCACCACCAGCCTCCCGGGGCCGCATCGGCGAGCGCCGCGTCGAGCACGAAATAAACGAACGCGCTGCTCAGGTTTCCGTACTCGCGCAGCACGTGCCGGCTGTACCGCAATGCGTCCTCACCGAGCTGCAAGTGCTGCTCGAGCGCCGTCAAAACGTCGCGTCCGCCGGCATGCATGATCCAGGCGGTAATCGCTCTCTGGGAGAGGTGCGCTCGCTCGAGCGTCGTCTCGAGCGCCTCCTTCGCGTACGCAGCCGCCAGTTGTGGAACTTCGCGGGTGAGTATGTTGCGCAGGAGTCCGTTGCGATGCTCGAAGCGCAGGGCATTGCGAGATGCGGGCTCCAGAACCGACCCGGACACACTCCACTCGACCCGCCTTCGAGCAACGGGCGGGCGACGCGACAGCACCGCTGCGCCGGAACCATCGCCGAAAAGGCAGGCGCTGATGAGAACGCCCGGATCGTCGTCGAGATACAGCGCGGCGCTACACACCTCGGCCGAGATCGACAACACGTGATCGCAATGCTGTGAATCGAGCAGCGCGGCACAGAGCTGCCAATTCGGAAGCGCTCCGGCGCAGCCCTGGCCGACCAGATCGAACGTTTGCACGTGACGCGACAGGCCGAGTCGCTCGCTGACGTAGCTCGTCAGGCCTGGACAGAGATAGCCGGTGCAGGTGGTGATGACGATCGCGTCGATGGCTGCAGGCTCGAGCGAGCAGCGCCGCAGTGCGGCCTGTGCCGCATCGGTCGCGATCTTCGGGGCATGTTCGGCAAAGCGCCTCTGCAGCGTATCGGGCTCTATGGCGAACACTTCTTTGAGCGAATCGACCGCGAGCCACCGGGAGTCCATTCCGTTGTCGCGCGTCAACACCAGTCGCGCGAGCGCACGCGAGCGTTCGTCGAGGCGCAGGAACCAGTCCGAGGCGATGAAGGCGGCCCAACAGTCGCGTTTCGTGTAACGCCGGCCCGGAGTCGACGTTCCGAGCGCGTTCAGATACATCGGCCGCCCGATGGAGCGAGCCTGCTCGTGCGGACGATGCCGCTCAGTGGGCGCCGCACGGGCCGGGTGCTCCATGAAAGCGCTTCCAGGTCTCCGTGCGGCCGAAAAGCTTGATCCCCACGTACCCGCGCAGGTTGAGCAGGTCACCGTCCGCGGTCATCGAGCCGCGATAGGTACGTCCGCTCTTCGGGTCGTAGATCTGTCCACCCTCTGCGTGTTGCGGATCGCGCTCGATGAAGCCTTGTCCGATGCGAAGTCCGCAGAGCGGCCTCATTCGCAGGCTGGGATTTGGATTGTGAACATCGGTCGTCGCGCGAGCCTCGCGGCTGAGGGCGACGATATCCAGGCACAATCGCGTTCCGCAGGGCGCGATGTGGATGATGGACCCGGAGGGCACGACCCAGTAACCGCGAACGGTGGCATTGGTTCCACTCGCCGCGTACAGGTTCGCGCTCGCGATCAGCGCGGCGAGCGCGAGGAGCAGTGAATGTCGCAGCAGGGAGTGCATGTCAAGTTGTCGCAGTGGGCATCGTGTCGCAACGGAGCGCGCGCAGTCGCGCCGCACTTTCGACGAGCCGAGCGCCCGTAAGTACCCCCCTCTACGGAAAAGATTCATCGGCCCGAGGGCCCAGGGGATTTCCGTGACTCGCATCACTCGTCGCTCCTTTTCGGATGAGCCTCCGAGCCGGTTCCATAGCAGAAATGTGAAACGATTGGCGCCGCAGCGAAATGCTCGCGTGCGAAGGTTTGAGCATGAGTGGATGGAGACCTCGCATGAGCTTTGTCCGATACGTCGTCGTTTCAGCGCTCGGATTCCTGATCTCGACCGGGCTCGCTCATGCCGAGGCGCCCTCTGATGCGCAGATCGCCGAGATCGTCGTCAAGGCCAACCAGGTCGACGTGGACGCGGGCCGGCTCGCGATGCGCAAGACTGCGACCTCCGCCGTCAAATCCTTTGCGGCGGAGATGGTCGCGGCGCACACCCAGATCGGTAACGAGGCCGTCGCGCTGGTGAGGAAGCTCGGAGTGACCCCTGAGCCGAGCGTGACGAGTCACAGTCTCGAGGGCGGCGGCGCGGCGAACATCGCGCTCTTGAGCAAGTTGAATGCCGCGCAATTCGACCGGGCTTACGTCGGACACGAAGTCGCCTATCACCGGCAGGTGCTCGAAGCGGTCGACGATGTACTCATTCCGAGCGCCCAGAATCCGGAGCTGAAGGCGCTCCTTCGTGCGGTCCGGCCGATATTCATCGCGCATCTGGAGCACGCCCAGCACCTGCAGGATTCGTTGTCGGGGACCGCGATCGCTCCGCAGTGAGACCGGCTTCGAGCGCTACTGCGAGGCCGACCCGGCTCGAGCTTGCGCGGCGACCTGCGCTCTGCCGCGGCTGACGACATCGAGGTCTGCGCGCGTCGAGGCGGGTCCCGTGTTCCGCCTGCCGAGCCCGCTCATGGGAGGGTCGAGGCTGAAGGGAGCGGGGTCGCCGGGCCGCAGCTTCAATCCGAACAGCGTGTGCATGCCCGGGTGCCGCCCGAGGCCGCCATACAGATCGAAGCCGCGATCGAGCCAGTCGCGCAGCGGATCGTCCTCGGTAAGGGGCGGAGCCGTCGCGACGGATGCGGTCCATAAGAATACGGCGAGCGCCCGATAGTCGGCGTAGTTGGGCCTGTGCCCGCCGAGCCATTCGTGCTCTCTCAGTATCTGCCGCAAGGGCTCGAGTGCCGGCGGCACGAGCGGCAGACGTTCCTCCCGCCCGGCCTGCACTTCCTCGAGCTTGCGCCCGCCCAAGATGGCCTCACGAGTCAGCGTGACGTACTCATGATCTTGGGGCAGCGACAGGTCGCGGTAATCCCGGATATAGCAGCTGAACCACGGCCGGATGGCGTTCTGCCAGAGCCAATATTCGGTGAAGCGCACCGACACTTTCATGCTCTCGCTCTCGAAGAGCATGGGTCGGTCGGGATATCTCTCATCGAGATACTCCGCGATCGTCCAGCTGTCGAGCACCCAGCGGCCCTCGTCCACGATGACGGGCACGCGCTCGGAGCGGCCGCCGGTTCTCTCGAGGATGCCGGTGAATCCGCCCGGAACGGTCTCGATCTCGAATCCCTTGTGTTTGAGCGCGTATTTGGTCGACCAGACGAATGGGCTGATGGTGCACCCGGATGCGAGCTGCAGGTCGAAGAGCGTGATGGTGTTGTCGGTTGCCACGGGGCGACTCAGATCTTGAACTGCTCGAGCGTCGTCGGATCGAACAGCTCCTCGGGCGCGAGCCGCCGCGCACTCAGTCCCTGCGCGTGGTGATGGCGCAGGAAAGTGTCGAGCACATGCCGGTTCGCCTCCAGCCAGTAGCTCCAATAGTCATGTCCCATGAGCGCACGCGCCGCGTGCAAGTCCGCCTCGAGGAACGGCAGGCTCACCTTTGCGGATGCGGAGTCCGCCAGAGACTCGATCGCACGCGTCTTCGATTCGGTGAACGCCTTGAGCAGCGCACCCGCGAGCCAGGGATGCTCGGCGGCAAGCGAGCGGCGAACGCCGAGCACGTGCATGATCGGAAATATCCTGGTGCGCTCGTAGTACCTCTGTGCTGCGGCTGCCGGATCGCGGAACAGCGTACCGACCGAGGGAAGGCTCCGCTCCATGATCGACGGCGCCCGCGGGGAGATGAGTCCGTCGAGCTCTCCGGCCGCGAGCATCATCGAAAGCGTGCGGTCGGGCGGTGCATCTTGCAGAGACACCGAGCGCGGGAGGTCCAGCGGGATCTTCTCTTCGCGTCCGAGCTGCTCGAGCCCGCCGCGCACCCAGAGGATCTCCTGCGGAGCAACGCCGTGATCTTCCTCGAGGAGGATGCGCACCCAGACGCAGGCGGTGAGCTGATACTCCGGCAGGCCGATACGCCGGCCACGCAGATCGGCCGGTGCGCGGATGCCGCGGTCGTTGCGGATGAAAATCGCCCCGTGGCGGAACATGCGCGAGGGGAACACCGGGATGCCGATATAGGGGTTGTCGCCGCGCGCGGTTTGGACGGCGAAGCTCGAAAGAGACAGCTCGCAGACATCGAACTGCGCGCCCCGGAAAGCACGGAAAAAAATCTCCTCGGGCTCGAGGAGCATGTATATCGGATCGACTCCATCGATCCCGACCTGCCCGTCGAGGAGCGGCCTTACGCGGTCATAGTTGCCCGTTGCGATCGAGAGCGAAAGCTTGCGCATGGTCGGAGGCGCGGTCTCGACAGGCACGCTGCCTGAATGCGCCAACCGTGGGCGTACTCACGCGCCTCGTCAAGTCGGCCGATCCGCACTCCTTAGCCGGTCCGCACGTGGATGTCCCGGTACTTGTCATCGTAGAAGGCGACGCGGTCCTTGAGCTCGGGGTGCTCGTCGAACGGCTCCTCGTAGCTCCACACCGCATCGTCGAGCCGTCGACCCTCCGCGCGCAGAGTGAAATAGTGCGCAGTGCCTTTGAAGGGGCACTCGCTGGTCGTCTCGCTGCGCTCGAGCTTGTCCATGCTCACATCCGAACGAGGGAAGTAGAGCCGTGAGGGATGGCCGTCCTCATCGAGCCGGATCACATCGTGCGAGTCGGCAACGATCTCTCCGCCGATCTCGACCGTGAAATGCGCGCTCTGCGGAAGTTGATGCGCCTCGACTTTGTGGTCGGGCCATCGCTGATGTCCAGGCGACTTGCTCATGATGTCCTCCGATTCGGCATGTCTGCCGTGAGTCGCAGAAAGCCCGCGGGCCCGCGGCCGGTGTGCGGTCGCAGCCGGTGCAAGGCCGCCAACGAGCGGAGGTTACCCGGCGCGCCGGCCGCTTCGCGAGCGCCGTCGTGGGGTGTGCGGCGCACCGGGCGTGGTATCGTCGCGGCTCTGCAGGCGCGAGCGCCGCAGAATCCCCCGTTCGAGCTCGAGGTCCATGAGATGCGCCATCCCGAGTCACGACGTTCCGGCTCACACCCTCTTCTTCCTGCCATCGCGGCGGCTTGTGTGCTGTGGCTCGTGACGGGATGCTCGGGCTCGGAACCGGGCCAGGCGCAGGCTTCCGCATCGAATGCGGCGGGTGGCGGGGCAAGCGGCTCCGGCGCCGCAGCCTCGTCCGAGCCCTGCCCCGAGAGCGATGCGGGTCTCAAACTTCCGCCGGGCTTCTGCGCGAGTGTTTTTGCGGAGAATATCGGGCACGCGCGGCACATGGTCGTCGCCCCGGACGGGGTTCTATACGTGAATACCTGGAGCGGCCGCTATTACGCCAACTCGCCTCCGCCTGCCGGCGGTTTCCTCGTCGCGCTGCAGGACACCGCGGATCAGGGGAAGGCGAACGTCTTCGACCGCTTCGGTCCGACACCCGATACGGGCGGCCACGGCGGCACGGGCATCGGTCTCTACGGCGGCTATCTCTATGCGGAGAACAACGACACCATCCTGCGCCTTGCGATGTCGTCCGGCTCGATCCTGCCGACGGGGCCGGAGCAGGTGGTCGTCTCGGGTCTGCCGCTCACCGGAGACCATCCGATGCATCCGTTCGCGATCGATGCGGACGGCTCGATGTACATCGATGTCGCAACGGCGACCAACGCCTGCCAGCGGGAAAACCGCATGCTGCGCTCGCCGGGCATGCGTCCGTGCCGCGAGCTCGAGACGCGCGGCGGCATCTGGCGCTACAGCGCCAAGGAGACCGATCAGAAATTCTCGCCTGCGCAGCGCTACGCGACAGGCATTCGCAACGCCGACGGGATCGCGATCGATTCGAGCGGGCACGGCATCTATGCGACTCAGCACGGGCGCGACCAACTGAGCCAGAACTGGCCGAAGCGCTTCACGCCCGAGGAGGGCGCATATCTTCCCTCCGAGGAGTTGCTGCGCATCGTTCAGGGCGGGGATTACGGCTGGCCGTACTGCTTCTACGACGGCGTGCAAATGAAGCTGGTGCTCGCGCCGGAATACGGCGGAGACGGAAAGAAAGTCGGGCGATGCGCGAAGGCGCGCGGACCCGTCGCGGCATTCCCCGCGCACTGGGCCCCGAACGATCTGGTGCTTTATTACGGCAAGCAGTTCCCGCAGCACTATCGCGGCGGCGCATTCATCGCCTTCCATGGATCGTGGAACCGGGCACCCTTTCCGCAGCAGGGCTACAACGTCGTCTTCCAGCCGCTCTCCGATGGAAAGGCAAGCGGGAATTGCGAGATCTTCGCCGACGGTTTTGCGGGGAAGGACAAAGGTCCGGGTGCTGCGCACCGCCCCGCGGGGCTCGCGGTCGGACCCGACGGTGCGCTCTATGTATCGGACGATGTGGGTGGGCGTATCTATCGAATCGTTTATCGCGGCGGTGGGTCGGCCGCCTCGGGCGACCAGGGGATCACGCCCTGCCCGAGCGTGAGCGCCGTCGGCCAAGTAGCCTCGGCCGCAAGCACCGCACCGCCTGAAGGCACGAATGCAAACGCCGGCGCAGCAGGTGGGGTCGCGGGTCTGCCGGTACCGCCCGGTGCGACGCGAGCGACTCTCGAGGCGGGTGCGCGCATCTATCACGGCCAGGTTGCCTCCGCGACTTGCACCGGCTGTCACGGCGCCGAGGGTCAGGGAACGCCGCTCGGTCCCGATCTGCGCTCCGGGAAGTGGGTGTGGAGCGATGGCAGTCTCGCGGGAATCGAGAAGACGATTCGCGAGGGCGTCGAGAAACCGAAGAGCTATCGCAGTCCGATGCCGCCGATGGGAGGCTCACAGCTCACGAGGCGGCAGGTGAGGGACGTTGCGGCCTATGTCTGGGCGCTCGGGCACGGGGCCGGCACCGACCAAAGATAGTAGCGGTGATACCACCCCGAACGATCGACGGTGTAGCGCATCGTCTGCGGCTTCCAGTCGCCCATTTCATGGATGTAGGAGACGATGCGCGATCCAGGGGCGAGCTCGGCGAGCAGCTTCGGCCTGAGAAGCCAGTTCGCCTCGGGCAGCAAAAAGAGCGTCACGACGGATGCCGGCCGCAAATCGGTATCGAACAGGTCCTGGCAGATGAACCGCACTCGTCGGTCGACGCCTGCCGCCCGAGCGCGCTCCGTTGCTTCCTGCACGCGACGCGCCTGGTTCTCGATGCCGACGGCGCGCGCGCCGAAGCGCCGCGCCGCCGCGATCGCGATGCGGCCATCGCCTGAGCCGAGGTCGTAGACCACATCGCGCGGACCGACCTGCGCGAGCTCCAGCAGCGCATTGACGGCGTGGTGAGGCGTGGGCTCGAACCGCACGGATGGCCGGCGAGAGCCTGCGCGAACGGCTGTGATGCGAAACTCGCTCATCTGAGTGTCGGGTCGCGATCATCGTACAACCCTGCGCTCGGGCGCGCCCATTGCTAGGTCGTCCCATGCGGTCAGGCCGAACCGATGCGGGGTGGGTATGCCTTCAGCGACACGGTGTTTGAGCGCAGCGGCGCTCGCTGCGGCGGCGATGTACTGCTTCGATCCGACGAGCGGTCGGCGGCGGCGGGCGCGCCTGCGAGACCGGGTATCGAGCATATTGAAGAACACGCGCCACAGCTTCGACGTGGGCACGCGCGATCTGGCCCATCGCGTGGGCGGTATCGCCGCCGAGGCGCGCCACTTGTTCGACGACGGAGAATGCGACGATGGCGTGCTCGAGGAGCGCGTCCGCGCCTGCCTCGGGCGAGCCGTCTCCCACCCGGGTGCGATCGAGGTCGAGACATCCGGCGGGCGCATCGTGCTCAAGGGTGATGTACTCGCGCACGAGTACCCGCGCTTGATGGATTGCGTACGCGCGGTCCGGGGCGCGAAGAGCGTCGACGATCGACTCGGCGTGCACGCCGAGGCGCGCGGTGTGCCCGCGCTGCAGGGCGGCCGCCCGCGCTCGGTGCGGCGTATCGATCTGCTGCAGGAGAGCTGGTCTCCGGCGACCCGGCTGCTCATTACGGGCGCCGGCGGTGCACTTGCACTCACCGGTCTCAGGCGCGGCGGTGCGCTCGGCACGCTCGGTGTCGTAAGTGGCGTGCTCGCCATCGTACGCTCGACATCGAACATCCCGCTGCGCAGGCTCGCAGGCGGCGCGGGCCGGCGCGCGGTCGAGGTGCGCAAGACAATTCAAATCGACGCACCGCCGGAGCAGGTCTTTCAGACGCTCTCACGCTTCGAGGACTATCCGTCATTCATGCACAACGTGCGCGGCGTGCGTTTGCTCGCGCAGGGCCGCTCGCACTGGACGGCGGTCGGGCCGGCCGGTCTCGCTGTCGATTGGGATGCCGAGGTGAGCGCGCTCGAGCCCAACCGGCTCATCGCCTGGCGCACGCTCCGCAATTCTCAGGTCCAGCACGCGGGGATCATGCGGTTCGAGCCGGCGAACGGCGGCACGCGACTCGACATCCGCATGAGCTACAACCCGCCGGGCGGTGCACTCGGCCACATCGTCGCACGGCTCTTCGCGTCCGATCCGAAGACGCTGCTCGATGCCGCGTTGGTGAGAGTGAAGACGTATATCGAGACGGGTCGGGCGCCACGGGATGCGGCGCGCCGGTCGACGTGGGGCGCTCATGGCACGAAGGCTCCGCCGACACTCGGGCCTGCCGAGCCGGACGAGGTGCGGCCGCTTCACTGAGTTTTTTCCGGGAACGGCTTGCGCGAGCGTGCGCTCGAAGCGTAGCTTCGCGACACCCTACATCCGACGGGGGAGCTCGCCGGCTCCTCCAGCGAGGAGTGACGTCGCGTGAGCACCTCTTCCGCTCGAGGCGAAGCCTGGGCCCGCGAACATCTCGGCGCCTGGCCCTCCGCGAGCCGCCGCGTCGCCGTCGAGCTCGTGAGCAAATACGGTCCCCCCCACGACATCGCCGCCCAAGCGCTCACCTGGCACGGCAACGGCCCGTGGAAGCGCACGGTGCTGCATCGCACGGGAGCGAAGCACAACTTCCCGCTCCCGCACGAGGACATTCTCGAGCAGACGGTGAGCTATCGTGTGCCCAATGAGAAGATCGACAAGCTCGTCGCTTACGATGGCAGTCTCATCGTCGATCGCACGCGGGGGGAGCTCACCGCGCATTGCGACAGCGAGGCGCAGAACAACATCATGCTCAACCTCGCGGACGACATCGTCACGGGGCAGAGAACGGTCGATGAGGCGCTCGGGTATCACGCGCAGATGGTGCGGGCCATTCAGACGCACGTGCATGAGACCTATCCGCTCAAGCTCAAATTCAAGCCACAATCGAACGCTCAAGCCGCCGATCCCGGTCAGGAGGCGGAGCTGCTCGAGCACCTTCAGTCGGGTGCTTGAGCCGGCAGGTGTGCACCGCGGGCAGGTTCGAGCGTTTCACTCAAAGTAGCGCCGCTCGCCCGGCGCCGTTCGGATGCTGGAGGAGCTCTGCATGTCCAGGATTCCCTCTCCGCTTCGGGGTCTTCTCGCGGCCCTGACGCTTTCGCTAACGCTGACCGCGTGCGTAGTCGGTCCCGCTCCGGAGGGCTACTACGGCGGCGGTTTCGTTACGGCGGCGCCCCCCGCCGCGGAGTACGAGTACTACGGCGTCGCGCCGAGCCCCGGCTGGTTCTGGGTCGGCGGGTACTGGAACTGGAGCGGCAACCGCTACAACTGGGTCCGCGGGCACTGGCAAGCGCCGCGCGCCGGATACTATTGGGTGCCGCATCGCTGGGTCCGCGGCTCGCGCGGCTGGCGCTCCGAGCGCGGCCACTGGTCACGCCGCCGCTGAGGAGGTGATGCATGGTGCGCGCGTCTTCACGCGCGTTTGTCCGCACGGGTCGGCTCGCGGCCTTGCTCGCCTGCTTCGAGCTCGCGGCCTGCGGCGGCGCGGGCATGAGCGACAACATCGATCGCACGCCCTCGGGTTCGGGCCCTGAGCGCGGTCAGCTGCTCTCGAATCCGCCCGCTAAGGTCGGCTCATATGCGGCTTCCGATCTCTTGCCCCTGCTCGGCGCGAGCACACCCGGTAAGGAGCTGCTGCAGCTCGCCTATACGCCGATCTGCATCGTCAATGTCTACCACTTCGAGTACGAGACCGTGGGGGCGCAAGGCGAGCCCGCGACCGCGACCGGAGCGCTGATGGTGCCGAGCGGCGTGAACTCCCAATGCAGCGGGCCGCGTCCGATCGTGCTCTACGCGCACGGCACGACCACCGACCGCAACTACGACATCGCCAGTTTCGCCACGTCCGGGAACGACGAAGGCCTGCTCCTCGCCACGGTCTTCGCCGCGCAGGGCTACATCGTCATTGCGCCGAACTACGCGGGCTACGACACCTCCTCGCTCGATTACCACCCCTATCTGGACGCGGACCAGCAGTCGAAGGACATGATCGATGCGCTCACGGCCGCGCGATCGGCGCTGCCGGTCCTCTTGTCTCCGCTCGTCTCGGACGACCACAAGCTCTTCGTGACGGGCTACTCGCAAGGCGGCTTCGTCGCGATGGCGACGCATCGTGCGCTGCAGGCGGCGGGGATGCCGGTCACCGCTTCGGCGCCGATGTCGGGACCCTATGCGCTTGCCGCCTTCGCCGACGCCGTTTTCTTGGGCGATGTGAATGGCGGCGCAGTCATCAATTTCGTGCTGACTGCGGAGAGCTACCAGCATGCGTACGGCAATCTCTATGTGGCGCCGACGGACATTTTCGCCCCGCAGTACGCATCCGGCATCGACTCGCTCCTGCCGAGCACCGCCTTGAGGAGCACGCTGTACGCCGAAGGCAAGCTCCCGCAGAACGCGCTGTTCAGCAGTACTCCGCCCGCGCCCCAATACGCCTCGATCACCCCCTCGACGATGCCGGCGAATCTCGCGCCGGTCTTCGCGCTCGGTTTTGGCCCGAGCTATCTCGTGAACAACACCTATCGTCTCGCGTACCTGCAGGATGAGGCCGCAAACCCCGATGGCGGATTTCCGGACACGACGACCGGGCTGCCGGCCGCCGCGCCGGCGAGCGCGCTGCGGCAGGACTTCAAGACCAACGATTTGCGCAACTGGTCGCCGTCGTCGCCGGTGCTGCTGTGCGCCGGAGACGGCGATCCGACCGTCTTCTATCTCAACACACAGCTCATGCAGGGATACTGGGCTCAATACCCCCCGTCAGCCCCCGTGACGGTACTCGACGTCGATTCCGCCGTCGGCGCAGACGATCCGTACACGGCAATCAAACAAGGCTTCGCGGCGGCGAAGGCGGCGCTCGCGCTCACGCAAGGCCAGACCGCCGTGCTCGAGGCGTACCACACCGAGCTCGTCGCGCCGTTTTGTTTGAGTGCGGTGAAGTCGTTCTTCGATTCGCACTGAGCGCGACGCCAGATTGCGACGTCACTGCGCGACTGTGTCGCGCATCCACTCAAGCGCGGACTGCCTCACAGATTTCGAAACACGCGTGGATTAAGTTGAGCCCGTCATCGCGCGCCGCGCGGCACGAGGAGGGGAACATGTCCGCCACGCCCATGGAGATCTGCCCACTGTGTGCGATGTGTCCGCGGCTCGCGGGCCGCTGGCGAATGCAGGTTCGTTGCAGTTGCGGCGCGTGCGGTCCACGTCGCAAATCTCCCCCGGAGGCGATCGGTCGATGGAACTCCGTCGTGAATTTCGTGCGCCAGTTGAGAGCGCGCGGCGTCGCGCCGGCCGAGGCACTCGATCTCACCTGGCAGTGCGGGCTCGAGCCTGGGCAGGGCTGTTGATCATGACTTCCCGACTGCCCCCTTGCCGCAGCACGGTATCGGCTCCCTGGAACGCGGCGGAGCGCCGCGCCGCTCTCGATTTCGCGCTGGCCTGCCCCCAGCAGCGGCGTCGCACTGCAGGACCTGCGCCCACGGCAGTTTTGATGCGAATCGCGGGCGCTGCTGCCCGTGCGGCGGCTGCGTTCGGCGCCGGCGTCGGCACCGTGACCGCCGCCACGACCGCCGTCTCTATCGGCGCCGTCGAAGCCCGGCGCTGTGCCTCACCCGCCGTGTCTCGCGGGTCCGCATGCGCGGCGGCTCGCGCGGCTAGGAGCTGTTCCGGCCGGTTCGCTCGCGCAGCGCGTCTTTCAAACCGCCCGCCGTGTTTTGCACTTTCCCGCGAAGCTCCTCGCTCTGTCCCTCGCGCTTCAGCTTCTCGTCGCCGCTCAACTTGCCGGCGGCCTTCTTCAATTCGCCGGTCTTTGCCTTCGCGGCGCCCTTGATGCGATCTTTGTCCATATCGGCCTCCTTTTAGTACCCGTTGGAATAAACGGCTGCTTTGCGACGGCGTTCCCGTCGCGCAAGACGAGGCGTTCGCCGTCAGGGTAGGCGTAGCGCGCCGCGCAGCTCCTTGCGCGCGGCGGCTTCTTCGCGCTCGAACGCCGGGCAGGCAAAGAGCATCGCGGCAAGCGCGGTGCCGGCGAGCTTGCCGGCTTCGACATCGCTCGGATAGTGCACACCGGCGACGGTGCGGTTGCGCGCATATTGATTCGCGCGCGCAAGCAATTGCCCGCGCCGCTCGGGGACCATATCGGCGAGCACGAGCGCGGTCGTATAGGCCCAAAGCGAATGGCCGCTCGGGTAAGAGCCGGATGTCGGGCGGGCAACGATCGGCGCAAGCCGTGGCTCGACCGCAAACGGGCGCGGGCGCGCAAAATCGCGTTTGGCGGGCGTGAGCACCGCCGTCTCGTCGAAGCCGATGTGCCGCAGCAAAGCGAGAGTTCGCGGAAGCCGCCGCGTCTCGAGCCCCCGCGCATCTCCGAGGGCGTCCGCGAAGCGGTAAATGCTGCGCGCCGCGTCGCGTCGCGCGAGATCGGCCTCGCTCGAGGTCCGATGCGCCTGGATACGCAGCAACTCGTCGAGCTCGGCGCGGGCGCGCGGTGAGCCGGTGCGCGGCGGCGGTGCGAGGATGCGACGCAAATCGAGCGAGCTCGCATCGACGCAGCGTGCCGTATCGGGGGTGGCGCTCGGAGCGGTGACCTGCGTCGCGGCCGTCGCCGCGCTTGTGGTCGGGCTCGTTGTCGCGCCTGGCGCCGCGCGTGTTGCAGCGTTCGTCGCCGCGACCGAGCCGAGCAGAAACGCAAGCGCAATCGGCAGGCGCCACGCGACGCCGGCGCTTCGCATCAGCAAACGGATCAACCCGACGATGAGCCGGCGCTTGCGCGAGCGACGGAGCTGTAAGCCTCCATCATGAGTCCCGTCCCGCCCCGCGAGACGTGCGCGACGACGGCGGTGCGCCGATGCAGCTTGGTGACCGCTCCCAAATTGATCGCGAAGGCGAGCTCGACGTGTTGTCCCTTGCGCAGTCCAAGATTGGTCGTCTCAATGAACACGCCCGTCGCACTCAGGTTGACGGCCCTGCAGAGCTTGCGTCTGCCGCCGGGGATCGTGATGTAGACGGTGGTCCGCGCCCGGTGACGGGTGTGCAGCCGGCGTTCCAAAGTCGTTGCCTCGTCGTGTTAGTTAGTTATTGGCAGTGACCTGAATCTCATTATGCCTTTGGCCGGCCGCGCCTGCGCCGCCGATTGAACTTATCACACAGCGCGTTGCGGACCAATTTCATGCGAGAAATCGAGCGATCTCCCCGCCGAAGCGTTCGAGGTCGATCAGAAAAGAGTCGTGGCCCTCCAGGCAGTCGAGCGGTGCGAACACCGTCTCGGCGCCTGCCCTCGAGAGTGCTTCGGCGAGGGCGCGCTGCTCATCTATTGGAAAGAGCAAGTCGGACTCGACGCCGATTACGAGCGCGCGCTCGATGCGCGAGCGCGCAAACACGGCCTCGATCGATGCACCGTGCTCGGCGAGATCGAAGCGGTCCATCGCCCGCGAGAGATAGAGGTAGCAATTCGGGTCGAAGGCTCTGACGAAACGCCGTGCGTGCGCCTCCAGATAGCTCTGGATCGCGAACTCCGGACCGAAGGGGTCGCCGCTCGCGAGCTCGCGGACCGCCGGTTCGCGCCCGAAACGCTGCCGCCACTCGGCCGCCGAGCGGTACGTCATCATGCCGAGCTTGCGCGCGATGCGCATGCCGGTCTCCGGTGGACGATCGTCGGTATAGCTGCCGCCGCGCCAGTCCGGGTCGCGCAGGATCGCTTCGCGCTGGATGGAGCGCAGCGCGATCGCGAACGGCGACGCCGCGGCTGTGCCGGAAATGCTCACGACGTTACGCGCGCCGTCCGGAAACTGCGCGAGATAGGCGAGCACGACCATCCCGCCGAGGGACGGCCCGATGATCGTGTGTGCTTGCGCGATGCCGAGGGAAGTGAGGGCCTCCCGACCTGCGCGGGCGATATCCTCGACCGAGAGGTCGGGGAATGTCACTCGGTACGGTCCCCCGGTTGCCGGATCGATCGAGGCCGGTCCGGTCGAGCCGAAGCAGCTGCCGAGCGAGTTGACGCAGGTGACGTGAAAGCGGTGGGTATCGATCGCGCAGCCAGGCCCGATCATGCCCTCCCACCACCCATCGCTCGGGTCGGCCGCGGAGGAGGCCGCGTGCGCCGAAGGGGAGAGGCCGGTGAACAGTAGGATCGCATTGTCGCGTCGGGCGGAGAGCTCGCCCCAGGTCTCATAGGCGAGGCGTGCCCCATGAAGCACGCCCCCGCGGCGCATGGGGAAGGGATCGGGAAGCGCCGCGTAGCGGCGAGCATCGCCGGGAGATGCGGCACCCGACTCTCGCGTGCTGCGCGGCTTCTCGCCTGCGAGCCTGCGGTGCGACTCAGGGTTTGCGGCCGCCACGATCATCGATCCGGGTGTTGCAGGTCATGGGCCTGTAGGTCATGGGCCTGTTAATAAGCCGACGGACGGGGCAAGGACAACGAATGCCGGGACATGAGGTGAGGCCCGGCCGTTATTATGATACTGCCTCCGGGCGTATGCCTCCGAGCGTACGCCTCCGAGCGTGCGGAGTGCGCAGATGAGACTTCAGAAGCTGCTCGCCGCCGCCGGTCTCGGCTCGCGGCGCACGATCGAGGGCTGGATCCGCGAGGGTCGCGTGACGGTCGGCGGGCGCATCGCACGGCTCGGCGATCGCGCAGAACCCTCGGATGAGGTGCGCCTCGATGGCAAGCGGGTCGCCCTCGAGCAGGCATCGCACGATCTGCTGCTCTACCACAAGCCGCTCGGGGAACTGACGACCCGCCGTGACCCGCAGGGCCGGCCGACCGTGTTCGATCGCTTGCCGCCGCCCCGCCACGGCCGCTGGATCGCGATCGGCCGACTCGATGTGAACACCTCTGGGTTGCTGCTCTTCACGACGGACGGTGAGCTGGCACACCGCCTCATGCACCCCTCCGCCGAGGTCGAGCGGGAGTACCGGGTCCGGCTCCGCGGAACACCGGACCCAGAGACACTGCATCGCTTGCGGCAGGGCATCCGGCTCGAGGACGGTCCGGCGCGCTTCGACCGGATCGTGGCCGATCCGGGGGCTGGCGCCACCGGCGGCAATAGTTGGTTTCGCGTGGTCCTGCACGAGGGCCGCAACAGGGAGGTGCGGCGGCTGTGGGCGGCGCGGGGGTTCGAGGTGAGCCGGCTCGTCCGCGTGCGCTATGGAACGATTGTTCTGCCGGCAAGCTTGCGGCCGGGAGCGTGGCGGCAGGCGAGCTCCGAGGAGCAGCAGCGACTCGTATCCAGCCTCGCGGCACCTCCGGCGTCGAGCGCGTCCGAAGCCCAATCCTCACGACGCGCCGGAACGCTCGTTGCGACCCCCCGGAGAGGCGGCCGCGATGCCGCCGCCGTGTCCGGCCGAGCAGCCGGCCGCCAGACCTCCGGGAAGACCACCATGAAAGTGCTCGTGAGCTCGGACCACACCATTACATCGAGTGAGGAGCTCGCCGCGCGGATCTCGAGCGCGGTCACGGAAGGGCTCGACCGCTTCGGTGCGCGCATCACGCGCGTACAGGTTCATTTGAGCGACGTGAACAGCCACAAGGGCGGCCCCGTCGACAAGCACTGCGTACTCGAGGCGCATCTCGGGGGGCTCAAGCCCATCGCGGTTCACCATGACGCCGGCGATGTGCAGACAGCCGTCGAGGGCGCCGTGGACAAGCTCCGGCGAGCGCTCGATCGCGAGCTCGGACGGCTCGAGGATATGCTGGGCCGTATGCCGGCCGAGCGCGAGATCGCGAGCACTCGGGAACTTACGGACCTCGAGCGGGAACGCCGAGGCTGACGGCGCGAGCGGCTGACGCGAATCCGCGCGGCTCCACGGTCGCCGTTGCGAGCGGGCGCGAGCTCAACGGGGGCGGCTCGCGCCCGAGCAATTTCCGCGCCAGGCGCATTGACACCCCTGCCGCCCGAAATCAGAATACGCGGCTCGTTTTCGCGGGAGGGGTACCCAAGCGGCCAACGGGAGCAGACTGTAAATCTGCCGGCTCACGCCTTCGTAGGTTCGAATCCTACCCCCTCCACCATGGGGACGGAGATCGGACTTCGGGGCAGCGAGCGGCACAGCCCGCTCCCACGAGGCAGGCGGATCGGGTGGACGGCATCAGCGGGTGTAGTTCAATGGTAGAACCTCAGCCTTCCAAGCTGATGACGTGGGTTCGATTCCCATCACCCGCTCCGGTGCGCGCCCGGCACACCGCCCACGTAGCTCAGTCGGTAGAGCACGTCCTTGGTAAGGACGAGGTCACCGGTTCAATCCCGGTCGTGGGCTCCACGATCGCGACGACGAGAGATCGGCGTCCGTTTTTTTGAGGTGGGCCGCACGGCGCGGCTCCGAGAGGCTGGGCGAGAGCCCCTGAACATCCATGAGCAAAGAGAAATTCGAGCGCAGCAAGCCGCACGTGAACGTTGGGACGATTGGGCACGTGGATCACGGCAAGACGACCTTGACGGCGGCGCTGACGAAGGTGA
>Ga0134128_10003235_pt1 | contig 19887 bp, 20 predicted proteins | sample KB31754_FD_96462 | JGI IMG/M metagenome (GOLD analysis project Ga0134128, IMG submission 96462) | Terrestrial soil microbial communities with excess Nitrogen fertilizer from Kellogg Biological Station, Michigan, USA - KB3-175-4 | ecosystem: Environmental > Terrestrial > Soil > Unclassified ...
AAAGAAGTTGACCACAAACTCGGGCTTGCCGCTGAAGCGCTGGCGCAGCTCCGGGTTTTGCGTGGCCACGCCAACGGGGCAGGTGTCCAGGTGGCACACCCGCATCATGACGCAGCCGGAAACCACCAGCGGGGCCGTGGCAAAGCCGTACTCCTCGGCACCCAGCAGGGCAGCCACCACCACGTCGCGCCCGGTCTTGAGCTGACCGTCGACCTGCACCACCACGCGGTCGCGGAGCCCGTTCAGGCGCAGCGTCTGCTGGGTCTCGGCGAGGCCCAGTTCCCACGGCATGCCGGCATGCTTGAGCGAGTTCAGCGGGCTGGCGCCGGTGCCGCCGTCGTGCCCGGAAACCAGCACGACGTCGGCCTTGGCCTTGGTCACGCCGCTCGCCACTGTGCCGATCCCCATCTCGGAGACGAGCTTGACGTGGACCCGGGCGGCCGGGTTGGCGCGCTTGCAGTCGTAGATCAGCTGGGCAAGGTCCTCGATGGAGTAGATGTCGTGGTGCGGGGGCGGTGAAATCAACCCGACGCCGGGGGTGGAGTGACGGGTGGCTGCGATCCAGGGGTAGACCTTTTTGGCCATGAGCTGCCCTCCCTCGCCGGGCTTGGCGCCCTGGGCCATCTTGATCTGGATGTCCTGTGCGCTGGCCAGGTAGAGGCTGGTGACGCCGAAGCGGCCGGAGGCCACCTGCTTGATGGCGGAGCAGCGCTCCGGGTCCAGCAGCCGGGCCACGTCCTCCCCGCCCTCGCCCGTGTTGGACTTGGCGCCCAGCCGGTTCATGGCGATGGCCAGGTTCTCGTGGGCTTCCTGGGAGATGGAGCCGTAGCTCATGGCGCCGGTGGAAAAGCGCTTGACGATGCTGCTGACTGCTTCCACTTCCTCCAGCGGCACCGGCGGCCGCTGACCGTCGCGGAACTTCAGCAGCCCGCGGAAGGTCATGAGCTTGCCGGCCTGCTCGTCAATGCCCTGCGTGTATTTCTTGAAGATGTCGTAGCGGCGTTCCCGGGTGGCATGCTGCAGGCGGAACACGGTGTCGGGGTTGAACAGGTGCGGTTCGCCGTCGCGGCGCCACTGGTATTCGCCGCCGCCCAGCAGCGGGCGGTGGGGCACGTCCACGCCGTCGACGGGGTAGGCCAGGGTGTGGCGGGCCGTGACCTCGGCGGCAATGACGTCCAGGCCCACGCCTCCCAGTTGGGAGACGGTGCCCGTGAAGTAGTCGTTGACCAGTTCCTGGGAGAGTCCCAGCGCTTCGAAGGTCTGGGCGCCGCAGTACGAGGCCACGGTGGAGATGCCCATCTTGGACATGATCTTCAGGACGCCCTTGCCCAGGCCCTTGATGAGGTTGTGCACGGACTGTTCGGGGGTGACCCCCACGACGTCGCCGCTGCGGACCAGCTCCTCCACGGATTCCATGGCGAGGTAGGGGTTGACGGCCGCGGCACCGAAGCCGATCAGGACGGCAACGTGGTGGACCTCGCGGACGTCTCCGGCTTCCACCACCAGTGAGATCTTGGTGCGGTTGGCACTGCGCAGCAGGTGGTGGTGGACGGCACTGAGCAGCAGCAGGGACGGGATCGGGGCCCAGGCAGCGGAGGAGTCGCGGTCCGAGAGCACCACATATTGCACGCCCCTATTGATGGCCCCCGAAACCTGCTCACAGATTTCGGTGAGCCGGGAGCGCAGGGCCGCCTCGCCGCCGTCGAACTTGTACAAGCCGCGCACCTTCATCGCAATGCGCTCCCCGCCGGTGCCGTCGGCTGCCAGGGGGGTTTCGATGTTGGCGATCTTGGCGAGCTCGTCATTGTTGATGACGGGGAAGGTCAGGGCCACCTGTGGCATGGCCACCTTGGCGCGGGACAGCAGATTGCCCTGCGGGCCGATGGCGGTGTTCAGCGAGGTGACCAGCTCTTCGCGGATGGCGTCCAGAGGCGGGTTGGTCACCTGGGCAAAGGACTGGACAAAGTAGTCGAAGAGCAGGCGCGGGCGCTTGGAGAGCACGGCGACGGGCGTGTCGGTGCCCATGGCGCCCAGGGGCTCGCCGCCGGTGCGGGCCATGGGGCCGAGCAGGATTTTCAGTTCCTCGGTGGTGTAGCCGAAAGTGCGCTGGCGGTGGATGACGGAGGCACTGGTGTGGACCACGTGCTCGCGCTCGGGCAGGTCCGCGAGGCGGATGGTGTTTTCCCGGGCCCAATCGGCCCAGGGCCGGCTAGCCGCGGCCTGCGCCTTGACCTCGTCGTCGCGGACCAGGCGGCCGGCCTCGGTGTCGACAACAAACATCTTTCCCGGCGCCACCCGGCCTTTTTCCACAATTTTCTCCGCTGGGATGTCCAGCACGCCCACTTCGGAGGCAAAGACGACCAACCCGTCCGCCGTCACCCAGTAGCGGCAGGGGCGCAAGCCGTTGCGGTCCAGGGTGGCTCCGACCAGGGTGCCGTCGGTGAAGGACACGGCGGCCGGGCCGTCCCACGGTTCCATCATCAGGGAGTGGTATTCGTAAAAGGCCCTGCGGTCCGGGTCCATGGTGGTGTGGTTTTCCCACGCCTCCGGGATCATCATCATGACGGCCTCGGTGATGGGGCGGCCGGACAGCCACAGCAGTTCTGCGACTTCGTCAAAGGATGCCGAGTCGGAGGCACCCGGCGTGCAGATCGGGAACAGTTCCTCGGGGGCGTCGCCCAGCAGGGAGTGGGACATGGTGGATTGGCGGGCCCGCATCCAGTTGCGGTTGCCCTTGACGGTGTTGATTTCCCCGTTGTGGGCGATGGTGCGGAACGGCTGTGCCAGGGGCCACGACGGGAAGGTGTTGGTGGAAAAACGTGAGTGCACCACCGCCAGCTTGGTGGCAAAGCGCGCATCCGAAAGGTCGGGGTAGAACGGTTCAAGCTGGGCGGTGGTCAGCATGCCCTTGTAGACAAGGGTCTTGGAAGACAGCGACGGGAAGTACACGCCGAACTTGTGCTGCGCGCGCTTGCGGAGGCGGAAGGCCTTTGCGTCCAGCGCGTTCACTTCTTTTCTCGACGCGTCCTCGCTGCCGGGACGGATCGCCAGAAAGAGCTGGCTGAAGTGCGGCATGCAGGCCCGGGCGCTTGCCCCCACCAGGTCCGCCACAATGGGCACCTCGCGCCAGCCCAGGACATCCAGCCCTTCTCGTTCGGCCAGCGCTTCCAGCCCGGCACGTGTCGCCGCCAATTCCTTGGGCTCGGTGGGGAGGAAGGCCGTCCCGACGGCGTAGCCGCCGGCCGCAGGCAGTGGAAAGTCCACCACTGCACGGAAAAACGCATCCGGGACCTGCGTGAGGATGCCGGCGCCGTCGCCGGTGCCTTCGTCCGCGCCCACTGCGCCGCGGTGTTCCAGGTTGCGCAGTGCAACGAGGGCGCTTTGCACAATGTCGCGCCGTGGCTCCCCGCGCAAGGTGGCGACAATGGCCAGGCCGCAGGCGTCTTTTTCGGACTCGGGCCGGTACAGCCCCTGCTGCGCGGGCAGCTGCGCAAAGCGCGTGAAGGGTGACTGGGCGAGCGGTGAAGTCTGAGTCATGACGGTGAAGTCCTTCCCCTGGTCGAACGGTGGATGGGGACGGCGGTGGCCCTCGGTCTGCGGGTGGAAATCTCCCGCGCAACTGTGCTGGTGCAAGCCGGTTGTGCTCCGGCGGGTTCCAACCCTGCCCGGCGGCACTGGTGGCAGATACACACGGGCTGTATTCCTGTAGTGCAAATGCACAACATCCCCCAACGGTGGTTGCGGGCCTGTCTGCGCGGCGATTTCCACTATATAAGCCACCCTGACCCACAGAATACTTCGATCTCGAATCATGAAATCATATGCATGATCAGTACGATTATTTGCCGCGTGCCATGTTCCGGCAAGAATTTCAGCGTTGTCTGGTTAACCGTGCCGTGGCAGGGACCGTCGGTGCCCTGCCATCATTCAACATCGATGGTGCAGCACCTGTGGGCACAGACACCCTGCAGCATTCGATGGTGCAGCACCTGCGGGCACAGGCCGGGAAAGGTCGCAGGACCTGCACCGCCGAATGCCGGTGATGGCATGACACAGCTCGAGCGGGGCGGGAACCTGGATGGGCAGGTCCCCCACAGCAACTGGTGCCGTGCGATCGGGACCGGTCCGGGCGAACCGGCCCGCGGGCACGAAAAGGGCGGCCCCGGCAAGGCGGGGCCGCCCTATGTGTCGCAACTCGATCGCCCGGGCATCACGCCCACGGCTTCATGTCTGAATCCGAGTCCCTAGGACTCGGGCTTGGCGGATGTCTCCGGCGACGAGCCGTCCAGGCCAAATCGGCCGGGGGCCGGCTTGCCCGCGACTTCATGTTCCGCAGGGGGCCCGTCCTTGGACTCGTCCGCAGGGGCCTTGTCCCTGCCGGCGAGCTCCGCCTCCGGCTCAATCGTCCGCGGCTTGCCGCCACCATTCGCAGCGTTTACGCCGTCCCCGGAATCATCGTCCGCGGCCGGCCCGGCGACTCCGTCTCCACTCTCGGCTGGATCGTCGGCCGCGGGTTCACGGCCGGCCAGGTAGACGGAGGTGAACGGCTTCCCACGCCGCAGGAACGTGATGATGAGGAACACGACCAGTGCCGCCACAAACACCAGGATGCTGGTCCATACGTTCAGGCGGGTGGTGATGCCGAAGAACGTGATCTGTTCGGCGGCGTCAATGCGGAGCATTTCAATCCACACGCGCCCGGCCGTGTAGACCATGGCGTACAGCAGGAACAGGCGGCCGGAGCGGAGGCGGAACTTGCGGTCCACCAGCAGCAGCACCACCACGCCCAGCACGTCCCAGACACATTCGTAGAGGAAGGTGGGGTGGAACAAGGTGTCGGGGCTGAACCCCGCGGGCACGAACTGTGGGTCCACATGAAGTCCCCATGGGAGCGTGGTGGGCCCGCCGAAAAGTTCCTGGTTGAAGTAGTTGCCCCAGCGCCCGATGGCCTGGGCCAGCAGGATCCCCGGCGCTGAGGCGTCAATGAACGCTGAAAGCTTGACGCTGGCGCGGCGGCAGCCAATCCAGGCACCGATGACGCCCAGGACCACGGCGCCCCAGATGCCCAGCCCGCCCAGCCAGATTTGCGGGATCAGGGCCAGGTTGCCATGTCCGTTGTACCCGGGGCCAAAGTACGCGTCCGGGGAGGAGAACACGTGATAAAGGCGCCCGCCGATGATGCCGAAGGGGATGGCCCAGATGGCGATGTCCCAGATGGATCCTTCGGGCCCGCCGCGGCGTTTCCACCGGCGGTCGGTGAGCCAGATGGCGGCCACGATCCCCAGCAGGATGCACAGGGCATAGGCGTGGATGCGCAGCGGACCGATGTCAAAGCCGGACCAGGCCGGTGCGGGAATGGCGGCACTGAGGTGTGTTGCAGCTGCCGTGGCAAGCGTGGGAATTGCAGCCATGGCGCCTACTCCCCCGCACCCGTGCGGGATGCGTACGAGCCCACGGCGAAGCCGGTGCTCAGTTCCGCGGCGAGGGCACCGACGGCGGGCACGCCGCCGTCGCGCAGGGCAGCGACCAGCGCTGTCCCCACGATGACCCCGTCCGCATACTCGGCAATCTCGTGGACATGTTCGGGCCGGGAAACGCCCAGGCCCACGCACACGCGCTCCGCACCGGCACGGTGGGCGGCCGCCACGACGGCTTCGGCCGCGCTGGATACCGTGCTGCGCGCACCCGTGACACCCATGATGGACACGGCGTAGACGAAACCGCGCGTGCCCTCCACGGTCATGGCCACACGTTCCGGCGTCGACGACGGCGCCACCAGGAACACACGGTCCAGCCCGTACTTGTCCGACGCGGCAAACCATTCGGCGGCCTCGTCGGGGATCAAGTCGGGGGTGATGAGCCCGGCTCCCCCAGCTTCGGCGAGGCGTCGGGAAAATTCGTCCACGCCCATGCGCAACACCGGGTTCCAGTACGTCATGACCAGCACGGCGGCGTCGGTCTCGGCAGTCACGGCAGCGACGATGTCAAAGACATCGGCCACGCGGAAGCCGTTGGCCAGCGCCTCGGTGGTGGCGGCCTGGATGACGGCGCCGTCCATGACCGGGTCGGAGTAGGGAATGCCGATTTCCACAATGTCGGCCCCGTTGCGGGCCACGGCAATCGCGGCGTCAATGGCAGTTTGCTTGTCCGGGTAGCCTGCAGGCAGGTACGCGATCAATGCCTTGCGGCCGGCCGACTTGGCCCGGTCGATGGCGGCCGCCGACTTGCTGGCCGCCGGCTGCCAGGCGTGGCGGGGCGGCAGGGTTGCATTACTCATTGCTGGCATCCTCTGCATTCGGGTCCGCGGCGTCGGCGTTGGCAGTCGGCGCGGTGTCCTTGGCGGCCCGGGTGGAGAGCGTGGTGCCCTTGACCTGGCCGTTTTCATCCAACATGCCGAACCAGGCCGCCGCGGTCTCCACGTCCTTGTCCCCCCTGCCGGACAGGTTCACGATGATGGCAATGTCCGACGGCGTGGCGAGGCCGGCCGTGAGCCGCTGCCCCACCTTCATCGCGCCGGCCAGTGCGTGTGCCGACTCGATGGCCGGAATGATGCCCTCGGTCTGGCTGAGGAGCTTGAAGGCATCCATTGCCTCGGTGTCGGTGATGGGCTCGTAGCTGACCCGCCCGATGTCGTGCAGGTAGGAGTGTTCCGGCCCGACGCCGGGGTAGTCCAGCCCGGCTGAGATGGAATGGGACTCGACGGTCTGGCCGTCGTCGTCCTGCATCAGGTAGGAACGGGCACCATGGAGGACACCGGGGCGTCCCAGCGTGATGGTCGCAGCGTGGCGGCCAGTCTCCACGCCGTCTCCGCCGGCCTCAAAGCCGTAGATCTTCACGGAGGCATCGTCGAGGAAGCCGTGGAAGAGGCCGATGGCGTTGGAGCCGCCGCCAATGCAGGCGCAAATGGCATCGGGGAGGCGCCCGAGCTGGTCCAGGATCTGGCCGCGGGCCTCCTCGCCGATCACTTCATGGAAGAAGCGCACCATGGCCGGGAACGGGTGGGCCCCGGCCGCGGTTCCGAGCAGGTAGTGGGTGTTGTCCACATTGGCCACCCAGTCCCGGAGGGCGTCGTTGATGGCGTCCTTGAGAGTCTGGGAGCCGTTGGTCACGGGCACCACGGTGGCGCCGAGCAGCTGCATCCGGGCCACGTTGAGGGCCTGCCGGCGGCAGTCCTCGGCGCCCATGTACACCACGCACTCCATGCCCAGCAGGGCTGCGGCAGTGGCGCTGGCCACACCGTGCTGGCCGGCACCGGTTTCGGCAATGATGCGCGTCTTGCCCATGCGCTTGGCCAGCAGTGCCTGGCCCAGCACGTTGTTGATCTTGTGCGAACCGGTGTGGTTCAGGTCTTCACGCTTGAGGAAGATCCGTGCACCGCCGGCGTGCTGGCTGAAGCGCTTGGCCTCGGTCAGCAGCGAGGGCCGGCCGGAGTAGTTCTTGTTGAGCTCGGCCACCTCGGCCAGGAAGTCCGGGTCCACCTTGGCTTTTTCAAAGGTGTCTTCCAGCTCGTCGAGGGCCGCAATCAGCGATTCGGGCATCCACCGCCCGCCGTAGCTGCCAAAGTAGGGGCCCGGCGCATGGCGCAGGGAATGTCCCGCGTCCGGTTCGGGCTGTCCGTGGCCTCCTGCCAGGAAGGCAGTGGCGGCGTCTGCCATGCCTTCGTCATTGCCCCCTGCGGGCTCTGGTGACGAAGCTGTGGGCACATGGGCCATCAGTTCCACCGTCCTGTTCCTGTGTTGGTCATGCAAGAAAAAAGTGATAGTTCCGTGCCGGTGGAACGGCACACGGGCTAGCGTGCGCCGATGGCGGCTGACCCGGCGGCCTTGAATTCGGTGATGCGCTCCAGCGGGGTGGCGTCCGTGACCAGGGCCTCGCCCACCAGGATTGCGTTGGCACCATGTTCGGCGTAGTGGTGCACGTCTGCGGCGTTGCGGACACCTGATTCGGCTATGACCACCGGCCCCCCGGGGATGGAAGGTGCCAGGGCGGCAAAGACGCCCCGGTCCACATCAAGAGTCTTCAGGTTGCGGACATTGATGCCGATGATCCTGGCACCCACGGCAACGGCCCGGGCAACCTCACCGGCAGTGTGTGTTTCCACGATGGCGTTCATGCCCAGCTGGTGGGTCAGGGCCAGGTATTCGGCCAGCTCAGCGTCCGTCAGCGCCGCCACAATCAAAAGCACGACGTCGGCGCCATGGGCGCGCGCCTCCCAGATCATGTACGGGTCGCAGGTGAAGTCCTTGCGCAGCACGGGGATGTCGACCGCCGCCCGCACGGCATCCAGGTCGGCCAGCGAACCGCCAAAGCGGCGTTCCTCGGTGAGGACGCTGATTACGGAGGCGCCGCCGTCGCGGTATTGGGCGGCCAGGGCCGCGGGGTCTGCAATGCCTGCCAGCTCGCCCTTGGAGGGGCTGCGCCGCTTGACCTCGGCAATGACCCGCAAGTCCGGGCGGGCGGGATCGTTTCCGCCCAGGGCAGCAAAAGCGTCCAGCGGCGGTGCCGCCTGCGCGGCACGCTCCTGAAGCTGGGTCAGGCTGACTGTCTGCCTGCGGGCGTCAAGGTCCTCCCTGACGCCCGCGACAATGTCCTGCAGAACGCTCACGCCTAGTGGCCGTTGTTCTTCAGCTTGCTTCCATCCACGCCGTAGCCGATCTTCTTCATGACCATGCCCGTGATCAGGCCGATGACCATGATGGCCACGCCGGCCCAGAAGACGATCGTGGCACTTTCGCCGATGACGAAGGCGATGCAGCCGACAATGCAGCCGAACAGCATGATGGCCACACAGGTCCAGGCGGCGGGGCTGTTGCCGTGGCCCAGCTCAACGCTGTGGTCCATGGGTTCCTGGACTGTCGCTGCCACGGAGGAGGTGGCCGACTTGTTGCTCATGGTAATTCTCCCTTTGATGCGGATACTGCAATACATTCTGCCATTAGTTGCCTGCGGAAGCGGAAACCCCCACGCCCCGGAGGGCAAGTTGTGATGTTAGAGCGTGGGGTCCTCGCCCCGGCTGAGGCTGTCCCAGCTGTCCACCCCGTCCAGGGCGCCGCCGTCCGGCGTGGAACCAACCGGCGCAGCGTCGTATTTGGTGCGCGCGTTCCAGTTGCGGCCAAACCACAGGATCAGCACGGCCGCGACGGCCAGGACCACTGCTGCCACGACGGCGGCCACGGGGAACCAGGTGGTGGTGGCGTTCTGGCCACCCCCACCACCCCGGTGGTCTTGCCCACTTCCGCCATGGCCGCCGCCGAAGGGTCGGCGAGCAGGCCGGTGACGACGGCGACAATCCCGGCCGCGCCCAGCAGGACAATGACGCCGGTGATGATCCGGGAGATCTTGCCGGCGATGGTTGCCGCCAGTGAACCGGCCAGCGCTACGAGGGCCAGTGCCGAGACGGCGACGGCGGCCTTGCTGCCGGGTATGTTGAGGTCGGACTGCTGGACCGTGGTCTGCCCGAAGGAGACGTGGATCCAGGTCTGTGTGGTGGTGCCGAAGACTGCCAGGGCGGCCAGCACGGCGAGGAGGATCAGCGGGGACTTGCGCTGCCAGGCGGGCGTGGACGACTTTCCGGTGCTCATGCCCGGCTCCCTTCCGCAAGGACCGGCGCATCGTCCAGGGCCTTGAGGGACGCCGCGGCGTAGACGGCGCGCAGTGGCGCGGCCGCCTTGTTGACGGTCTCCTGGGCCTCGGTTTCATTGACCGAGTCGGCCACGATTCCGCCTCCCGCCTGAACGTAGGCCCTGCCGTCCTTCAGCAGGGCCGAACGGATCGCAATGGCCATGTCCATGTCCCCGGCAAAGTCCAGGTAGCCCACCACTCCGCCGTAAATGCCGCGCCGGTGCGGTTCCAGTTCATCCAAAAGTCGCAGGGCCCGGGGTTTGGGCGCACCGGACAGGGTGCCGGCCGGGAATGTGGCCGCCAGGACGTCGTAGGCGCTCCTGCCGGCGGCGAGGGTGCCCACCACGGTGGAGACCAGGTGCATGATGTGGCTGAACCGTTCAACTTCCATGAACTGGGTGACATCCACGGTGCCCGGTTCGCAGACCTTGGAGAGGTCGTTGCGGGAAAGGTCCACCAGCATCAGGTGTTCGGAGCGTTCCTTGGCGTCGGCCAGCAGGTCCTTGGCCAGGAACTTGTCTTCCTCCACAGTCTTTCCGCGCGGGCGGGAGCCGGCGATGGGGTGCGTGATGACCTCGTCGCCGCTGACAGTGACCAGTGCCTCGGGCGAAGAACCCACCACGGAATAGGCGCCGCCGTTGGCATCCTCAAAGCTGAACAGGTACATGTACGGGCTGGGGTTGGTGTTGCGCAGCACGCGGTAGACATCCAGGGCAGGTGCGCTGCATTCCATTTCAAAGCGGCGTGAGATGACCACCTGGAACACCTCGCCGTCCACGATGGCTTCCTTGCCGCGGTCGATCGCCTTCAGGTACTCGTTGCGGTCCCAGCGTTCGTGCACGGAGTCGGCAAAGCTGGACTCGGGCTCCTGGAGCACAGACATGGGCTGGGCCACGGGCGTGCGCAGCGCCTCCAGCATGGTGTGGACGCGCGCGACGGCGTCGCGCCAGGCACCGTCCACGTTCTGGTCCGTGCCGTCCCCATTGATCGCATTGGCGATCAACAACACCGTGCCTTCGGTGTTGTCATGGACGGCCATGTCGGAGACCAGGTTCAGCGCCAATTCGGGCAGGTGGAGGTCGTCCACCGGCGGGGCCGGCAGCTTTTCCCAGTGCCGCACGGACTCCCACCCGACCAGACCGACCAGCCCGGATGTGAACGGCGGCAGCCCGTCAAAGCGCTCGGTGGCCAGCAGCTTCAGCGTGGCTTCCATGGCGGCGACCGGATTGCCGTCAAGCGGCACGCCCACGGGAGGCTCACCCTGCCAGTGGGTGCCGCCGTCGTGCGTGGTCAAGGTGGCGCGCGAGCGGACGCCGATGAACGAGTAGCGCGACCAGGTGCCGCCCACCGCTGCAGACTCCATGAGGAAGGTGCCCGGTGCACCGGCCGCCAGGGTGCGGTAGAGCCCAATGGGTGTTTGGGCGTCGGCCAGGACCTTGAGGCGGACCGGAATCACCCTCCGGCTGCGGGCAAGCTCGCGAAACTCGTCAAGGGTGGGGCTGATGACACCTAGATCTTGCATGGATTCGGAAATTCTTTCATCTCAGGCGGAAGGAAGGCAGGGGTGGAAGCTAGGCGTCGCGACTGCCCGTCACGGCGGGAAGTCCGCGGCCCTCGAAGCAGGTGCGGGTGCCCGTGTGGCAGGCGGCGCCGACTTGGTCGACGGTGACCAGAAGGGCGTCGCCGTCGCAGTCAATGGCCACGGATTTCACAAACTGGACGTGCCCGGAGGTGTCGCCCTTGCGCCAATATTCCTGCCGCGACCGGGACCAAAAAGTCACCCTGCCGCCGGTGAGGGTCCGGCGCAAAGCCTCCGCGTCCATCCAGCCGAGCATGAGCACCTCAAGGGTGTCGAATTGCTGGATGACGGCGGCCACCAGCCCGGAAGCATCCCGCTTCAGCAGCGCCTCGATGTGTGCGGGCAGGGCTTCGGGCGCGTTGCCGGCAAGGGCGGCTGCAGGGCCCGCTGCCGAAGAGCCGGGCGCCTGGGCGGATACGGGCTGGGGTGCTGGGAGGTGGGGCATCACCCCAATTCTAGTGCCAGAAACCGCCCGGCCCGGCCATTGCGGGGCACCCCGGCAGGTATCGCCATTTCTTCCGGCGTCCATTCCGGCGGTTCAAGGTGCCCACGCGCGCCAATACATGCTAATTTCACAAGTGATGCAATTTGTAGAACCATCCCGTGAAGTCCTCGCCGAGACCCTGCTGGCCGCCGGTCCCGGAGCGGAAACACTATGCGAAGGATGGCGCACCCAGGAACTGGCCGCACACCTTTACCTGCGCGAGCACAGCCCGAAAGTCGGGCTGGGCCTGGTCATCAAACCCTGGAACAAGGTTTCCGAAAAGGCCACGGCCCGCCTGGCCGCTGAATCATCCACACCCGAGGTGTTTGCCCAGCTGGTGGAAAAGTTCCGGGCCGGGCCGCCCAGGCTTTCGCCGCTGTCACTTCGCGCCGTGGACCACAGCGCCAACCTCATTGAATTCTTTGTCCACACCGAGGACATCCGCCGCGCCACGGACCGCTGGGCCCCCCGCGCCCTCGACGCCGACTATTCCGACTCGCTCTGGGCCGAACTCGTCAAGCGCGCCGCCATCCTGTACCGCAGCGTGGACCTGGGCATTGTCCTGGTCAACCCGGCCGGCCTGCGCCACGTCGCCAAACGCGCGCCCGTTTCGGTGGCCATCCTGGGCGAGCCCGGCGAACTGCTCATGCACGCCAACGGCCGCACGGGCCAGGCCCTGGTGACCTTCGAGGGCCAGCCCGACGCCGTCGCCCTGCTCCAGACGGCCGTCGTCGGGCCTTAGCGGACCTCGTAGCCGGCGTCGCGGATGGCCGACTTGACGTCGGCGATGGCATTGTCGGGGCCAAAGTGGAAGATCGACGCAGCCAGCACGGCGTTCGCCCCGGCAGCAACGGCCGGCGGGAAGTGTTCAGGCTTTCCGGCCCCTCCTGAGGCAATGAGCGGCACGTGGACGGCGGCCCGGACCAGGCGGATGAGCTCCAGGTCAAAGCCTTCCTTGGTCCCGTCGGCATCGATCGAGTTGAGCAGGATTTCCCCCACGCCCCTTTCGGCCGCCTCCCTGGCCCATTCAATCGCGTCAATGCCGGTGCCCTTGCGGCCGCCGTGGGTGGTCACTTCGAAGCCCGACGGCGTGTGCCCGTCCCGGGTGCGCCGCGCGTCGAGGCTGAGCACCAGGACCTGGGAACCGAAACGGCGCGTAATCTCGTCGATGACCTGGGGCCGGGCGATGGCGGCCGTGTTGATCGATGCCTTGTCGGCCCCGCACCGCAGCAGCCTGTCGACGTCGGAGACCTCGCGGACTCCCCCGCCCACGGTCAGCGGGATAAACACCTGCTCGGCCGTGCGGGACACCACGTCAAACGTGGTTTCCCGGTTGCCCGAGGACGCCGTCACGTCAAGGAAGGTCAGCTCGTCCGCGCCGGCGCGGTCGTAGCGCTGGGCCAGTTCGACGGGGTCGCCGGCGTCGCGCAGGTTTTGGAACTTTACGCCCTTGACCACGCGGCCGGCGTCAACGTCCAGGCAGGGAATGACTCGAATGGCAACACTCATGGCGGGCTCCCTTGTTGGTGCGGCGGATCAGATGCGGCAGGCGTGGATGCTGCTGACCAGGATGGCACGGGCGCCAAGTTCATACAGTTCATCCATGACCCGGTTGGTGTCCTTGGCAAACACCATGGACCGCACGGCAACCCAGTCGGAATCGCGCAGCGGGGACACGGTGGGCGACTCCAGCCCGGGGGTGAGCGCTGTGGCCTTCTCCATGAGCGACTTCGGCACGTCGTAGTCCAGCAATACGTACTGCCGCGCCACCAGGACGCTGTGCAGGCGGCGGATCAGGACTTCGACGCCGGCCGGCGGGGTGACGCCGCGGCGCCCGATGAGCAGCGCTTCCGAGGCCAGGATGGGCTCGCCGAAGATTTCCATGCCGGCTGCCTTGAGCGTGCTGCCGGTTTCGACGACGTCGGCGATGGCGTCTGCCACGCCCAGGCGCACGGAAGATTCCACGGCGCCATCAAGGCGGACCACCTTGGCATTGATGCCCAGCTCGGCCAGGTATTCGCGCAGCAGTCCGTCGTAGCTGGTGGCCAGGCGCTTGCCCTCGAGTTCCGCGGCCGTGGTGAAGTGGCCCACCGGGCCGGCAAAGCGGAAGGTGGACACGGCAAAGCCCAGGGGCAGCAGTTCATCGGCGTCCACCTGGGCGTCCATGAGCAGGTCGCGGCCGGTGATGCCGACGTCGAGCGTGCCGGCGCCGACGTACACGGCGATGTCGCGGGGGCGCAGGAAGAAGAACTCAACATTGTTCTCCGGGTCCACCATGACCAGTTCGCGGCTGTCGCGGCGCTGGCGGTAGCCGGCTTCGGCGAGCATGGCTGAGGCGGCTTCGGACAGGGAGCCCTTGTTGGGGACGGCAACTCTAAGCATGGTTTTTATCTTTCAGTAACGTATTCAAGCATTTGGTCTGGGGCGGGTGCACCGGGTGCACACGGTTCAGGATTTCGGCCACGGGACGTGGCTAGAGATGCTTGTATACGTCCTGGAGGGAAAGGCCTTTGGCGATCATCATGACCTGGAGGTGGTAGAACAGCTGGGAAATCTCCTCGGCGCAGGCCTCATCCGACTCATATTCGGCGGCCATCCACACCTCGGCGGCTTCCTCAACCACTTTCTTGCCGATGCCGTGAATGCCGGATTCAAGCTCGGCAACGGTTCGGGAGCCGGCGGGCCGCGCTGCGGCTTTCTCGCTCAGCTCGTCAAAAAGGGATTCGAAGGTTTTCACGGTCTCCACCTTACTTGCTTGGCGGCCCCTTCACGGAGCCGCCAACCTTGTGTGTCCGCCATCAGGCTCCGAGCCCTGCCAGGGTCAGGGCGGTGGCGAGGGCAGCCGTGGTCGCCTCGTGGCCCTTGTCCTCCACGGAACCGGGAAGCCCGGCGCGGTCCAGGCCCTGCTGCTCGGTGTCGCAGGTCAGCACGCCGAAGCCGACCGGCTTGCCGGACCGGATGCTGACCTCGGTGAGGCCCATCGTGGCGGCCTGGCATACATACTCAAAGTGCGGGGTGCCACCGCGGATCACCACGCCAAGGGCGACGACGGCGTCGTAGTGGGGCGCCAGCCGGGCGGCCGCGACGGCCAGCTCGAAGCTGCCGGGAACCCGGACCACGGTGGGGCTGGCAATGCCGGCGTCGGCCGCGCCGCGCAGCGCGCCGGCCAGCAGCCCGTCCATGATTTCGGTGTGCCAGCTGGCGGCAATGATGGCCAGTTTCAGCCCTGAGGCCTGGCCCTGCTGTTCAGTGCTGAAGCCGATGACGGGTGCTCCGTGGCCGCTCATTGGGTGGGTCCTTCCGGTTGGGTGGGGTTGAGAACTTCAAGGGTGTGGTGCATGCGGTCGCGCTTGGTTTGGAGGTAGCGCAGGTTTTCGGTGCGGGCGGGCACTTCGGTGGGGACCACTTCGGTGACGGTGATGCCGTGCCTGGCCAGGTCCTGGGACTTCAGCGGGTTGTTGCTCAGCAGGCGGATCCGGGACAGGCCCAGCGCCTGCAGGATGCCGGCAGCGTCCGCGTAGTCGCGGTTGTCCACGGGCAGGCCCAGCTGCTCGTTTGCCTCAACGGTGTCGGCACCTGCTTCCTGCAGGCTGTAGGCACGGATTTTGTTGGCCAGCCCGATCCCTCGGCCTTCGTGCCCGCGCAGGTAGACCAGAGTGCCGCCCTGCCGGTGGATCATTCCCAGGGCGTAGTCGAGCTGTTCGCCGCAGTCGCAGCGGTAGGAGCCGAAGACGTCCCCGGTGAGGCACTCGGAGTGCAGGCGGACCAGCGGCACCAAGGAGCTGCTGCCGTCGTCCGTGCCGTCGGCGCTTACACTGAGGTGCTCGGCGCCGGTATCCGAATCCACCCACGCCTGGGCCCGGAACAGCCCAAATTGTGTGGGCAATTTCACTACCGGCCCGCCCGTAACATTGGCGTCCTCATCCACGCGGGCCTCCTCTTCCCTGGGCTCGGCGGCGTTACTCATGGTGCACCCCGGCGGCAGCGGAGTTGAGGGCCGGGCCTGCTTCCAGGTGTGCCACGAGGTCGGCAATGGAGATGAGGACCAGTTGGCCGGCGTCGGCAAACTCGCGCAGGCCCTCGAGCCTGACCATCTGGCCGGCGTCATCCACCACTTCGGCAATGCACGCCACGGGCTCGCAGCCGGCCAGCCTGCAGAGTTCCACCGAGGCTTCCGTGTGCCCGGGCCGCTGCCGCACTCCCCCGGCCACGGCGCGAAGGGGGAACATGTGCCCGGGCCGGGTGACGGCGTCGGGCCTGGAATTAGGATCGGCCAGGATGGTGGCGGTCAGCGAACGGTCGGTGGCGCTGATGCCCGTGGTGACGCCGTGGGCCGCGTCGCAGCTGACCGTGTAGGCCGTGCCCTTGGCGTCCTGGTTGTGCGCCACCATGGGCGGGAGGTCCAGGGCGTCGGCGCGGGCGTCTTCCATGGGCACGCAGATGACCCCGGAGCTGTGCCGGATGGTCCAGCCCATGAGGGCCGGGGTGCTGTGCTGGGCGGCAAAGATGATGTCGCCCTCGTTTTCACGGTTTTCATCGTCGACCACCAGCACGGCCTCACCGCGGGCAATGGCGGCGATGGCCGCGGGGACGGGGTCCAGCAGGGTGTCGGGATTCGTCAGGGCGGTCATGATTGCACCCCCTGTGCACCGGCGCCTGCCGAGACGGTGCCGCCGTCAAGGGGGCCTGCGGCGGAAGGGACCGCGAATTGGAGCAGCCGCTCGGCGTACTTGGCCAGGACATCCACTTCCAGGTTGACCGTGCCGCCGGCGGCCTTGGCGCCGAGGCCGGTGTTGGCCAGGGTGACAGGTATGAGCCCCACCTCGAACCACTGTTGCGCGTCGCCGGGCGGGCTGACGGCCGTGACGGTGAGGGAGACGCCGTCGACGGCGATGGAACCCTTTTCGGCGATGTAGCGGGACAGTGCAGCGGGCACGGAGAAGCGCAAGCGGTCCCAGTTTCCCTGGTTATCGCGCTCCAGCAGTGCCCCGACGCCGTCCACGTGGCCCTGGACCACGTGGCCGTCCAGGCGGCCTCCGGCGGGCACGCAGCGTTCCAAGTTGACGGTGTTGCCCGGGCGCAGGCCGCCGGTGGTGGTGCGCAGGAGCGTTTCACCCATGACATCCACTTCCACCGTGGTGCCGTTGATGCGCACGGCTGTCAGGCAGACCCCATTGACGGCGAGGGAGCCTCCCAGGCTCAGCCCGTCCACAGTGTTGCCCATTGTCGCGGTGTCCAGGACCAGCGTGGCGCTGTCCGTTTCCGTGTTGGTGTCCATGCTGACCACGGTTCCGCGGCCTTCGATGATTCCGGTAAACATTTCTACAGTCCTTCTGCGGGCGTGGCGGGCGCCGGCACCTTTGCCGGCATGAGGGTGAGTTTCAGGTCCGGGCCCAGGCGTTCCACGGGACCGGTGGTGGTGCCGTCCCATTCCCACTGCTGGGCCTGGTCCAGTGTTGTGATGCCAAGGTCGTTCAGCGCCGGCATGCCTGTGCCCAGCAGCGTGGGGGCCAGGTACACGATCAGCTCATCCACCAGCCCGGCCGCCAGGAACGCGGCGTTGATCTTGGAGCCGCCCTCAATCATGAGGTGCCCCACGCCGCGCCGGTGCAGTTCGGCCAGGACCTCGGCAGGGTCGTGGGTGTGGAGTTGCACGAAGCCCGGCCCACCCTGGTGGCGAGCGGCGGCCCCGGCGTCCACCTCGCGCATCCCCATGACCACGCGCAGCGGCTGGTGGGGCGATTCGGTGCCGTCGGCGGCACGTGCTGTCAGGCGCGGGTTGTCCGCCAGGATGGTTCCGGTCCCCACCACAATGGCGTCCACCCGGCCGCGCAGGGTGTGCGAATCCTGCCGGGACTGGGAGGAGGTGATCCACTGGCTGCTGCCGTCCGCCGCCGCAATGCGGCTGTCCACCGTCTGGGCCAGGCGCGCGGTGACAAAGGGCCGGCCCTCGCGGACGGCAACAAACCACTGCCTGTTCATGTCCTGCGCCTGGCGGGCCATGAGCCCGGAGCGCACATTGATGCCTTCCAGGCGCAGCTTGTCGGCGCCACCGGCTGCGGGCGTGTGGGGGTCGTCCACGGCATAGACCACATTGCCCAGGCCGGCGTCGAGGATGGCCTGGGTGCACGGGCCGGTCCGCCCCTGGTGGTTGCACGGCTCCAGGGTCACCACGATGGTGGCGGCGGAAAGGTCCCGCTTGACACCCGTGCCGAGCAGCCGGTTGATGACGTCGGCCTCGGCATGGGGGGTGCCGGCGCCGCGGTGGTGGCCGATGGCCAGGACGGTGCCGTCCGCGTCGATGATGACGGCGCCCACCAAGGGGTTGGCGCCGCGCACTCCCTGCCGGGCGGCGGCCAGTGCTGTTTCCATGGCAACAATTTCAGCGTCGCTCAAGACCTTGAACTCGGCGTCCACGATGTCTTCGTGCCCGCTGCTGGCGTTGGCCCTGTTCATAGTATGACCTCATTCATGGGAGTTGCGGTGGTGGTCGTGGATGCGGCGTCATCCTTGCGCCTGATGCGCCACCAAACAAAGAATCCGGCCAGTGTGAAGACGCCGTAGAAAATGTACATGAACGCAGATGCGTAATACCCGGCGCTAAAGAGGAGGGGCACCCCCACAATGTCCACGGCCACCCAAATGAGCCAAAACTCCACCCAGCCCTTGGCCATGCCGTACGTGGCCAGCACTGAGCCCATGAAAATCCAGGCATCCGCCCATACGGGCTCGTAGGAGCCCATGGCACGGAAGATCGGGGTCAGTGCGGCGGTGCCGGCGACCATGCCGATGACGACGGCCAGCCGTGCCTTGCCCCCAGCCCAGGCCGGCAGGACGGCGGCAGGCACCTGTCCGTGGCCGCGGGATGCGTCCCGGGACTGCTTCCAGCGGTACCAGCCGTAAATGGAGACGGCAATGAACATCAGCTGCCGGCCGGCCTGGCCGAGCAGGTTGGCGTAGACGGGCGAGCCGAACACGGAGCCCATGAAGACAGTAAAGAGGAGGGCGTTGCCGACGATGCCGACAGGCCAGGCCCAGATTTTCCGGCGCATGCCGCCGAGGGCGCTGGCCAGCCCAAAGATGTTGCCTATGACTTCGCGCCACAGCAGGAATCCGCCACCGGCGAATTCAAGCTTTGCGTCAAAGAGCCATCGCAGAAAGTCCATCGTTACCTTAACCCTTTCGAACCGCGATGGCTCCGGGGGTAACGTTCAGTTCCGGCGCAGCTGCGGGACTGCCCCGCCTGTGTGCCGAGGCGCCCCGGCCGAGGCCGCAGCGAAACTGTTCGTGCTTCTCCCATCCAGACTTTAACTGTCGGTTCCGGAATTTCACCAGATCAACCGTGCACTGCCTGCTGTTTCCAGCCGGCTGCGCGCGGGTCGCGGACTATAACCGCCGGTTCGGAATTACACCGACCCCGGAGCACGTTGATAATTCTTTGCACCGGCTTGCGCCGGTCCACTTACATTATGGCACCTTTCACGGCGCCGTTTGCCCTACCCCCTTGCCAACCACACGGGGCGCGGCTTCATTCCCGGGCGGGCGCTCGGCCGAAGGCCAGTTGCGCCCTTGCCCGCAGCGACTCGATGGCTGCCTCGGGTGAATCCTTGCCGTACACGGCCGAACCGGCCACGAAGACGTTGGCACCGGCCTCGGCAGCACGGGTGATGGTTTCTTCCGTAATGCCGCCGTCGACCTGGATCGCGACGGCGGCGCCGGAGCCCTCGATGGCGGCCCGGGCACGGCGGATCTTGGGCAGCGTGACGTCGAGGAATGACTGCCCGCCAAATCCCGGCTCCACCGTCATGATCAACAGCATGTCCAGCTCGGTGAGCATGTCCAGGAACGGCTCCACAGGGGTGGCCGGGCGCAGTGCCATGCCGGCCTTGGCACCCCTGGCCCGCAGTTCCCGGGCCAGTTTGATGGGGGCGTTGGACGCCTCCGCGTGGAAGGTGACCGATGCCAGTCCGGCGTCGGCATAGTGCGGCGCCCACCGGTCGACGTCGGCAATCATCAGGTGCGCGTCCAGCGGAACCGGGCTGATTTCCTGAAGGCGTTCCACGACGGGCAGGCCAATGGTCAGGTTGGGCACAAAGTGGTTGTCCATGACGTCCACGTGGGCGGCGTCGGCATTGGCGATGCGGACCAGTTCGGCTTCAAGGTTGGCAAAGTCGGCGGAGAGGATGCTGGGGTTGATGCAGCA